>TARA_R110002049_G_scaffold160202_2_pt1 | contig 58641 bp, 49 predicted proteins | sample TARA_R110002049 | Tara Oceans TARA_R110002049 (sample SAMEA4396941) | marine metagenome | biome: Polar Biome; feature: [SRF] surface water layer (ENVO:00010504); material: water (ENVO:00002006), including particulate matter (ENVO:01000060) such as... | depth 5 m | reverse complement strand
GGGCTGAAACTGGCGGCACAGACTTTCGAGAAGGACGTGGCCGCCCTGTCCTGCTGCGCGGGGTGAAGACATGACAGATCACTCTAATTACGATTGGCTGCGCACCCGGCGCGGCAGTCTGCTCGCATGGTGGATCCCCATCGGCGCAATGCTTCTGGCGATTCCGCTTGCCGATGGCCCCAAAACCGCAATCTGGGTCACCGCACTTGCTTGGATGGGCATCGCCTGTCTGCGCAATGCCCATCGCTGTGGCCGTGTGCATTGCCGCTACACGGGACCGTTCCTGCTGGCGATGACGCTGCCGGTGCTTGCGTATGGGGCTGGCGTGTTGCCTTTGGGCGACGACGGTTGGCGCTGGCTTGGGCTGTCGGTCGGCGTCGGCGTGACTGGGACCTGGTGGCTTAGTGAACAAATGCTCGGACGATACCGTTGAGCCTGCAACAGATGTCTTCCGAACTCTCGACTTCAAGGAAATTTCATGACCGAAACAGTTGATCTGATCGTCATCGGCGTCGGCATGGCCGGGGTCAACGCTGCGAAAAAGGCCGCGCGCGCAGGCTGGTCCGTCGCCATCGTAGACGAACTGCCCTACGGCGGCACCTGTGCGCTGCGGGGCTGTGATCCAAAGAAGATGTTGCGCGCCGGGGCCAAGGCGGTCGACTCCGCGCGGCTGCTGAGCGGCAAGGGAGTGGCCGGTGACACGCGGATCGATTGGCCCGCGTTGATGAAGCACAAGGAAAGCTTCACGGACCCGGTGCCTGAGAACATGGAGGACGGGCTGAAGAAAGCCGGTGTGCAAACCTTGCATGGATCAGCTCGTTTTACCGCAGCGGATCGGATCGAAATTGATGGCCATGGCGCAATCATGACGCAAAGAACATAACAACTAGGTGGGTCAAGTCTCGGTGACAATGCCGGGTCAGTTCTCAGTGACAATCAACAGGCGGAGACAAGACGTCTGATTGGTGGCACTTTAGGAAAGCCAGCAAAAATTTACTCATATCACCGCTCGTTAGTCGAAACGTGCATCACCACGCCAACCAGCAAAAATAAACGAGGCCTAACGTCAAAACTACGCGCAAAAAAGGTGGACTGTTGGGTGGTCTTAATTAGGGGCTAACAGTTTAACAATTTGAAAATAATAAAAATTAGTAAAAATTTTGGTGCGGGCGGTGGGACTCGAACCCACACGGGGCTACGCCCCAACAGATTTTAAGTCTGGTATGTCTACCATTCCATCACGCCCGCATCGCGGCGCACAATAGCCATCGCGGGGCCGGTGTAAATGTCAGATGTCGCGGTCACGCGAGCCAAGCGGTGCTCCGTCGGCCAGAAGCGCCGCTTCGGACAGCCATGGATTGTTCTCGACCGCCGCCAGCAACTGCGCCCGCGCCTCATCCAATCTGCCCAAATTCATCAAGGTTAATGCACGCCCCGATTGGGCGGCGATGTGGTGCGGTTGCAGCTCCAAGGCCCGATCCAGATCGCCCAAGGCCTTTGCATAGTCCTCGCGCAGAAAGTGGATATAGGCGCGCTGGTTGTGGCCTTCTGCATAGGTGGGGCAATAGTCCACCAAACGATCGAACTCTTTCAACGCGCCCAAGAAATCATAGGCGTCGCGCCGCGCCATCCCGGCATCAAGCACCGCCTGGGCCGCCTCGTCAGGGGCGCGCAGCCACACCTGCCACATTTCGTTCGAGATCCGGCGACCCGCGTTAGCATCAGGAGCGGCCTGCGCCCTTGCGATCAGGTTAAGTAGTTCGCGGCTGGTGTCCTGCGGTGCCGGGCAGTCCGCAAAGGCAGGGGCGGCCATAAGGGCCAATATGATCAGGCTGCGCATCACTGAATGATGGCGCGCCTGACACATCCGTCAAGTGGCATCGGCCAGCATCGTCTCCTTCACCGCCTCCATTGCCACGTAGGTCGACGTATTGGCGACATGGGGAAGCGATGAAATTATCTCTCCTAGAAATTTGCGGTATTCGGACATGCTGCGTGTCCGCACCTTGAGTAGATAGTCAAAATGACTGGCAATCATATGGGCCTGTTCGATCTCCGGCACTTTCGCCACAGCAGCGTTGAATGCCCGCAAAGCCACTTCGCGCGTGTCGCTCAACCGAACTTCGACAAAAGCCACATGATCTAGCCCCAAACGGATGGGATCCAGCAGCGCGCGGTAGCCCAGAATGACACCGCTTTCCTCCAACCGTCTAAGCCGCGCCTGTGTCGGCGATTTGGACAGGCCGATGCGTTTGGCGAGGTCAGTTATGCTGATCCGACCATCTTCCGCTAGCACGGATAGAATCGCTTGATCAAAGCGGTCCAGATCAGAATGCCCATTTATCATCATCTCACCCCTGAACTTTGATACTATCGACTGCCAATTTTGTAATCTTCAGGCATTTTAACTGCTCAACATCCGCTATTCTAGGCCAAACACTCAATGGAGCAAGCCATGGCCCGCGTTTCTACCTCCTCACTGCGCCACACAATCGATGCAGGCACCTATGCCGACAGCGCCGATGTCCTGCCACGACTGATCAGCGCTGCCCGGCTGAACGCTGAAGATCGCGCAACCATCTGCGCTGATGCCGCTGGGCTTGTGCGCGATATCCGCGCGGCAACCTCGCCCGGAATGATGGAAGTTTTTCTGGCAGAATACGGTCTGTCCACCGACGAAGGTGTGGCGCTGATGTGCCTGGCCGAGGCGCTGCTGCGGGTGCCCGATGCCGATACCATCGATGCCCTGATCGAAGACAAGATCGCCCCGTCCGACTGGGGCCGCCATATGGGGCACTCCACCTCCAGCCTTGTGAACGCCTCCACCTGGGCCTTGATGCTGACGGGCCGCGTGCTCGACGATGATCAGCCCGGTCCGGTGCGCCATCTGCGCGCTGCGATCAAGCGGTTGGGCGAACCCGTGATCCGAACCGCCGTATCCCGCGCGATGAAGGAGATGGGCCGCCAATTCGTGTTGGGCGAAGACATCACCGCCGCGATGAAACGTGCCAGCGGTATGGAAAAAAAGGGCTTTACCTATAGCTATGACATGCTGGGCGAAGCGGCCCGGACCGAGGCCGACGCCAAGCGCTATCACCTAAGCTATTCGCGCGCTATTTCCGCCATCGCCACTGCCTGCACGGCAGATGACATCCGCAGGAATCCCGGCATTTCGGTCAAGCTTAGCGCGCTACACCCGCGTTACGAAGTCGCCCAAGAGGCTGCCGTGATGCGCGATCTGGTGCCACGCCTGCGCGCTCTGGCGCTGCTTGCCAAATCGGCTGGCATGGGTTTGAACGTCGACGCAGAAGAAGCCGACAGGCTGGCGCTGTCACTGGATGTGATCGACACGGTGATGCAGGAACCAGCACTTGCTGGCTGGGACGGGTTTGGCATCGTGGTGCAGGCCTACGGCCCCCGCGCCGGGCTGGTGATCGACGCGCTTTATGAAATGGCCGAACGCCACGACCGCAGGATCATGGTGCGTCTGGTCAAGGGCGCGTATTGGGACACCGAGATCAAGCGCGCTCAGGTCGAAGGGATCGACGGTTTCCCCGTCTTCACGCAAAAGGCCGCGACCGACGTGTCCTACATCTCCAATGCGCGCAAGCTGTTGGGCATGACCGACCGGATTTACCCACAGTTCGCCACCCATAATGCCCACACGGTTGCAGCGATCCTGCACATGGCTGACGCCCCCGAAAAATACGAATTCCAGCGTCTGCACGGGATGGGAGAGACACTGCACAATCTGGTCATGTCCAAAAATGGCACCCACTGCCGGATTTACGCCCCCGTCGGCGCGCACAAGGACTTGCTGGCCTATTTGGTACGGCGCCTGTTGGAAAACGGGGCCAACTCCAGCTTTGTGAACCAGATCGTCGACGAATCCGTTGCCCCCGAAGTTGTCGCGGCAGACCCTTTCGATCAACTGGCACTGCCTGCGGCAACCATCCCCAAAGGCCCTGAAATCTTCTTGCCGATGCGTGCCAATGCGGTCGGCTTTGACCTCGCCCATGCCCCCACGCTCAGCGCGATCGAGGACGCGCGCGGTCCTTTTGAGACATCCAAATGGAACGCTGCCCCGCTGCTTGCGACGAAACCCGCGCCAGGCAAACCTGTCGATGTGATCAATCCGGCCAACGGCACATCGCCCGGCACCGTGCACCCCGCATCGCCTGCCGATGTTGCCGCCGCCCTAGACAATGCCGCCCCCTGGGACGCCGATCTGGATGTCCGTCGCAAGGTGTTGCTGAAAGCGGCCGATCAGATGGAAGCCCGCTATGGCGAGATTTTCGCCCTGCTGGCGCGTGAAGCAGGCAAGGGTCTGCCCGATTGCGTGGCCGAACTGCGCGAAGCGGTGGATTTTCTGCGCTATTACGCGGCTCAGGCCACAAACATGCCCCCCAGCGGTATTTTCACCTGTATCTCGCCGTGGAACTTCCCGCTTGCCATCTTCTGCGGACAGGTGTCGGCGGCGCTGGCCGCAGGCAACGCTGTGCTGGCCAAACCAGCCGAGCAGACCCCGCTGATCGCCTATCTCGCGGTTGAGATTTTACACGATGCCGGCGTGCCACGAACCGCGCTGCAACTACTGCCAGGAGCCGGTGATGTAGGTGCGGCGCTGACCTCGGATGCCCGGATCAACGGGGTTGCCTTCACCGGCTCTACCGCCACCGCGCAAAGAATACGTGCCGCAATGGCCGAACATTGCGCCCCCGGCACCACGCTGATCGCTGAAACAGGCGGTCTGAACGCGATGATCGTCGACAGCACGGCCCTGCCGGAACAGGCTGTGCAAGCAGTCGTCGAAAGCGCGTTCCAATCCGCCGGCCAGCGTTGCTCCGCTCTGCGCTGTCTCTATGTGCAGGAGGACATCGCCGAAGACCTGACCAAAATGCTGATCGGCGCGATGCAGGCGCTGACGATGGGGGACCCTTGGCACCTCAGCACAGATGTCGGCCCGGTGATCGACGATGCCGCCCGCAAGACCATCGCCGATCACATCGCCGCCGCCCGCGCGGATGGCCGTGTGATCGCCGATTTGACCGCCCCCCAGGGCGGCACCTTCGTCGCGCCCACCATCATCAAAGTAAACGGTATCGGCGATCTGGAGCGTGAGATTTTTGGTCCCGTGCTGCATCTGGCCACCTTCAAGAGCCACGAGCTCGACAAGGTAATCGACGCCATCAGTGCCACTGGCTACGGGCTGACATTTGGCCTGCACACCCGCATCGACGACCGGGTACAGCACGTGTCGGAACGCATTGAAGCGGGCAACATTTATGTCAACCGCAACCAGATCGGCGCGATTGTGGGCAGCCAGCCCTTTGGTGGTGAAGGGCTTTCGGGCACCGGGCCAAAGGCGGGCGGTCCAAACTACCTGCCGCGGTTCAGTCGCCCCGACCGGCAGAACAGTGATGCCAAGTGGGACAATGTGCAGGCGCAGTTGCCTGCGCTGCCGACGCATGACGCCACGGTGCTGGAAACCCAGTCCATGCCGGGGCCGACTGGCGAATCCAACCGCCTGTCCACCCTGCCCCGGCCCGCGCTGCTGTGCATGGGTCCAGGTGCGGAGACTGCTGCGGCACAGGCCAAGGCAGTACGCGCCCTGGGCGGCACAGCAATTGAAGCGACAGGACAGATCGACCCCGACGCGCTGACCGATGGTCCGGCCTATGGCGGCGTGCTTTGGTGGGGCGATGTGCAGACCGCGCGCGCCATCGAGCTGGCAACCGCTCGGCGCAGCGGGCCGATCCTGCCGCTGATCAACGGGCTGCCTGACACCGCCCGCGTCCGCGCCGAACGCCATGTCTGCGTCGACACCACCGCATCGGGCGGCAATGCGCAACTGCTCGGCGCGATGGCCTGACGCGGCCAGCACTTCAAAAGAGGCCCTGTTACGTCAGGGCCTCTTGACCGCACCGCGCCCTTGGCCAAATGTGTCGCCCATGTTTCCAATCCGCGATCATAACCCCTCGGGCCGCACGCCCTATGTCACCTATGCGCTGATGGCGGCGAACATCGGGATATTCCTCAGCTACGTCGGCCTGATGTCAGATGCCAACGCAATCGGGGAATTCTATTTCAACTGGGCGCTGCTGCCCGCCAGACTTGCATCTGGCGAAGGCTGGGCTGGTCTGATTACCTCCATGTTTCTGCACGGCGGCTGGATGCATATTGCTGGCAACATGTTGTTTCTATGGATCTTCGGCGACAATATCGAAGACGAAATGGGCCACGTTCCCTACCTGCTGTTCTACCTCGCCTGTGGTGTGGCGGCGGGGCTGGGGCAGGTTATCTCAGACCCTACATCTTATGTGCCCATGGTTGGCGCATCGGGGGCTATCGCGGGCGTGATGGGCGGCTATCTGCTGCTTTATCCCAAGGCCAAGGTCGACATCCTGATCATCTTTATCGTGTTCTTTCGCATCTTCCCGATCCCGGCCTGGATCATGCTGGGCGTTTGGTTTGGGATGCAGTTCATCGGGGGTATGGGCGCGACACCCGAAAGCGGCGGCGTTGCCTATTGGGCGCACGCAGGCGGCTTTGTCGCGGGTGTGCTGCTGACCCTGCCAGTCTGGCTGCGCCGCGGGGGCGTGCGTTTCTGGGGCCGTACCCATGGCCACCCGCCTCACGCCGCCGCCAGCTACCCCGCTCTAGAAAGCCGCATTCCGAAGGTAAAACGCCGATGACCGATGTTTCCGAAGTCCGCCGCGCTTCGTGTCACTGCGGCGCCGTCGTGATCGAAGCGACGCTGCCACAGGGCCTGGCCTCTGCCACGCGCTGCACCTGTTCTTTCTGTCGCCGACGCGGCGCCGCCGCCGTGACCGCCATCGCCAGCACCGTGAAAATCCTGCAAGGCGCCGACAACATCAGCCTATACACCTGGGGCAGTCACACGGCGAAGCATTACTTCTGCAAGACCTGCGGCATCTACACCCACCACCAGCGCCGCTCTGACCCGCGCGAATGTGGCGTGAACCTCGGCGCGATCGAGGGCGCCGCGCCATGGGAGCAGGAGCCGCTCCCCTACACCGATGGCATCAACCACCCGGCGGATCGGAAATAGCGCGCGCAGGCGTGGAATCGGACCGATCCGTTACAACGACGGCAAAACCCCCTGCATCCGCTGAAGCACGCTCCCGCCGCCTTCTATGGCCTCGGCGCGTGCGCCGACGCTCTCATGCAGTCGCTCTGACGGGTCCGTTCCTACCAGCCGACGACGGCGTGTCATGAACACCTTGCCATATCCCCGCCATGTCCCAATCGACGGCGCGGTAGCGTCTTGCACAAACCGCTGCGCCCAGCCCTCGGGTAAAGGCAACCCACAAGCCTCGGCCCGCGACAGCACCCAGACCAACGGAATGTTCGACAATGGCCGTGCCGCCTCGTATCCGCCAAGTTGGCCGCCAATGTCACCATGGGTTCCAGGAAACCACACCTGCTCCACCCGCCCCTCATAGCCTTCGGGTGTTGTCCACTTTACCGGGGCATAGGCCATTCGAGATTCGTTGAGGGCCAGCGCATGAAACCCGTTCTTCACCACCCCGCTCAGATCGTGATTGTGAAAGGCATGCAGCGGCTCTGACAAACGCCACAAAAACGGCGCGTTGATGCCAAGCGATTTCACTGTGTCCCAGATGGCAATCGCCTCGATCTCGACCGGCAACGCGTGGCAATGCGCAGCGGCAAAGGCGCGCGACAGATCAGTGATATCTTGGGCTTCGTAGTGGCGATACACATCACGGATGTTTCGTTCGGTCGCGGCCTCGGCGCGCAGCAGCCCGACGCGGTCGATCACCCCGGCAAGCGATCGTACCGCATAGGCACCACGCGAATACCCCATCAGGAAAATCCGATCGCCAGGGCGAAAGCGTGACGCCAGATAGCCGTATGCGCGTCTGATCTGTCGGTTGATCCCGCGCCCGGCGGCCACATCAGCGGCGCTGCGCCAGTCGCGCCATTGCAACCCCGGTTCGTAGTAGATCGACAGCGCGCTGCCCATCTCGCGGCACAGTTTATAGGCAATCCCGGCGTTGGTTTCCTGACCTTCATCGAGCGACGACATCGTGCCATCGAGTATGATCACATGGGTCACGGCGCCCCGGCGTGGACCGAAATCCGACGCCGGGCGCTGCCAAAGCCGCCCGAACAGGCGTTTCAGAAAACCATTATTCTGCAGCGATGGCGCCACCTTGCAACATCTCCCATACCCGGTGAGGGGTGAACGGCATGTCCACCTGCCGCACACCGCGATCCCACAGCGCATCCTGCACCGCATTTGCCACCGCCGCCAGTGCGCCGACGGTGCCCGCCTCGCCGCAGCCCTTCATCCCCATGACATTGGCCGTCGACGGCACCGGCTCGGACGTAAAGGAAATACTCGGCAAATCAGCAGCCCGTGGCAAGGCATAGTCCATGAACGATGCTGTCAGCAGCTGCCCGTCTTCGTCATAGACAACGCGTTCTTGCACGGCCTGACCAATCCCTTGGGCGACACCGCCGTGCACCTGGCCCTCGGCCAGCATCGGATTGATAAGGTTGCCGAAATCGTCCACCACGGTATAGCGTTCAACCGTCGTGATCCCCGTGTCAGGGTCAATCACCACCTCGGCGACATGCGCCCCGTTGGGAAAACTGCGCGCAGGCAGGCTGGCACGTTCATGATGCGTTAGCAGATCGTCGCGCCCCTTGGCGCGGGCCATATCCGCGACCTCCAGCATCGTCGGCGTCAGGTTTGACCCCTCGGCGCGGAACCGTTCATCATCGAATTTGACCGCGCTTGCCTCCACGCCCATTTCTTCGGCCAGAAAGGCCGTAAAGACGCTCGTCATCTTGGCCACTGTGGCCAGCGTCGCGTTGTTCTGCGTGGTCACCGAGCGTGAGCCCCCCGTGCCGCCGCCCTTTTTGATCAGGTCGCTGTCACCCTGAACCACATTGATCCGATCGGCCGGGATGCCCGTCTGATCGGACAGGAACCGCGCATAGACGGTCTCGTGGCCCTGGCCGTTGCTTTGGGTGCCGACATAGATCGTCACGCTGCCATCCTCTTCAAAGACCACCTTGGCCCCTTCCGAAGGATCACCCAAAATACTTTCGATATAGTAACAAAGTCCCTGCCCCCGTAGCAGTCCGCGTTTCGCATCCGCTGCGCGCCGCGCGGCAAAGCCATCGCGGTCGGCCTCGACAGCGACACGAGTCAGCAGGCGGTTGAAATCACCGACGTCATAGGTTTCATTTGTGGCAGATTTATATGGAAACTGATCGGGCTTGATAAAGTTGATCCGCCGCAACTCCCACGGGTCTATACCCAGTTCACGCGCGGCGCGGTCCATAAGCCGCTCAAGTACATAGATCGCCTCGGGCCGACCGGCCCCGCGATAGGCATCGACCTGCACCGTGTTGGTATAGAACCCTTCGACGTGCAGGTAGGTCGTCTGCACGTCATAGACACCCATCAGGACCCGGCTGAACAATTGGCTTTGGATTGGCTGGCCGAACTGGCTGTTATATCCGCCCAGATTGCACCGCGTATCGACGCGGTAGGCCGTGATCTTGTGGTTCTTATCAAAGGCAAACTCGGCCCATGAGGTCAGATCACGCCCGCCATTATCCGTCAGCATCGCCTCGGTACGTTCCGACATCCAGCGCACCGGGTGGTCCAGCACCCGCGCTGCTTGTGCCACGCAAAAATACTCAGGATAGGCCATCGCCTTCATGCCGAAACCGCCACCCACGTCGGGATTGGTCACGCGCACGTTGTCCTCTGGCAGACCAAAGGCCTTTACCAAAAACCCTTTGGGTTGCCACACGCCCTGCCCGTTGTTGGCAACATGCAGACGCTCGCCATCCCATTCAGCGTAACAGCCGCGCGGTTCCATCGAATTTACGATGATACGGTTGTCCTCAATCTCAAGCCTCACCCGGCGCGCGGCATCCTTAAAGGCCGCCTCGACCGCCTCTTCGTCGCCCATGCCCCAATCGAATGCCCGGTTATCGGGCGCTTCGCTGTGCAAAGTCTCGCCCCCCGGACCCAGATCAACCTTGGCGGGCAGGTCGTCGGCGTCGAACATGATCAATTCGGCAGCATCGCGGGCCTGTTGCATCGTTTCCGCGACGATCATCGCGACCGGTTCGCCCACATAGCGCACGCGGCCCTTTGCCAGCATGGGCCGCAGCGGCGCCGCGCCGCTGGTGCCATCGCGGTTCTTGACCACGGTCCCGGGCATCGCCACATCCATCCCGGCCGCTTCGAGATCTTCGCAGGTCAGCACCAGATGCACACCCTCGGCTTGGCGCGCGTCCGAGACATCCAACTCGGTAATCGAGCCATGGGCGATGGGGGAGCGGAAAAAGAACCCATGTAGCGCGTTCGCGGGGGCGATGTCATCGACATACCGCCCCGCGCCGGTCAGAAACCGCACGTCCTCAACGCGCTTCACCGATTGGCTTTTCCCGAACTTTTCCATACGACGCACATCCTCACCTAACTTTGACAGTCAGGCGCAACATGGGCGGCGCAGGCGCGAGTGTCCAGAGGGGGAAGTGGCCCCGTTCAGGCGGCAGATTTGATCGCGGCAGACCTGCTGAAATTCAGCGCATCCACCATTTCGACACGTTGCAGCCCATAGCCGTTGAATGCGGTGGACATCGCGATGGAGTAGGCCCCCATGCCACCAAACAGCACAAAATCCCCTGCCTGGGTGCCTTCAGGCAGAGGCAGGCCATCTGGCAAACGATCCAGCGAATCGCAGGTCGGGCCAAACACGACGCGCGGCACGGCGGCGCCCCGGCGCGGCGCGCCCGTGGGGTCGAGAACCTGCACCAGTGCGGACAGTCCCATATCGCGCAGATCAGGCAACCCGCCATAGATGCCATCATTCAGGAACACCGTGCGCCCGTCGGCGCGCATCCCCTTGATGCGGGTCGCCAGAACAAAGGCGTCTGCCACCATCGCCCGGCCCGGCTCGCACAGCAGACTGGGCGCATCGGCGCCAAATGCCTCATCGACTGCGACCTTGACGGCGGCAAAAACGGCCTGGTGATCTGGCGCGTCAAATCCACGATCCACGGCAAAGCCGCCACCAATGTTTAGCCGCTTGATCGTGACGCCAGCCGCCCGCACGATCCCTGCTGCCGCACGCACATACTGTGCCCAGGCCTGCGGATCATTGCACTGCGTGCCGGGGTGGAAACACAGCGACGGCGCAAAGCCCATGTCGGCTACAATCCGCAACAGGACCGCCGCCTGATCCGGGGCCGCACCAAACTTGGCCCCGAAATCATAGGCCGCCCCTTTGACCGGCAAGGCAAAGCGTACCGCCACCTCGGCCCCGCGCGGCACCTCAGCCAATTTTGCCAGTTCCGCCGCATCATCTATCGACCAGCTTGCTACTCCTGCGGCAATGCCTGCCGCTACTTCGGCCTCGGACCGCACCGGATTATTGTAATGCAAGACGGCCTTCGGGCAGGCGGCGCGTACCGCAGCCATTTCCGCAGGTGATGCCACATCAAAGGCCGTGATGCCCGCTGCGACCAGATTACTTAGAACCTCTGCGCGGTCGTTTGCCTTGACCGCATAGGTCACCAGCCCGTCAAAATCCGCCAGGAACCGCCGCGCTGTGGCCTGCAAGACATTAGGTGCCAGAAACATCATCGGCGCATCGGGCTGATGTTTGGCAAGATAGGCGGCGGGGGTGGCGGACAGGGGGGCGCTATGCTGCATCGAAAGGGGCCTCTTTTTGATTCCAAGGTGTTTTCCGTATTTCAGCGCAGATTCTTGTCGATTCAACGTATCACTACGTCTATATTGCATGAAACTTCCGACAGATTGCCGACATGACCATACAAATTGACGAAACAGATCGTGCGCTGATAAGCGCCCTGCAATCGAACGCCCGCCTGCCGGTGGCCGATCTGGCGCGGGGCTTGGGGCTTGCGCGCTCGACCGTGCAGGCGCGGCTGGAACGACTGGAACGCAGCGGGGTGATCGCTGGCTATGCCGTGCGTCTGGGTGAAGCCGCCCGCGCACCGCTGCACGCCACAGCCTTGGTCAGCATCGAACCGCGCTCCGGCCCCGCTGTCCTGAACCGCCTGCGCAGCTTGGCTGGCGTGCAGGTTGTGCATACCACTTCTGGCCGCTTTGACCTGCTGGTACAGATCGCGGCACAGACGACCCAAGAACTCGACGAAACCCTCGATCGTATTGGCGAAGCACGCGGCGTGAAAGGATCGGAAAGCCTGATCCACCTCAGCACCAAGATCGACCGACGCAGCTAGGGCCCGCACTTGGGCTGTGCCATAGGTCTTTCCCTCGCCGCCGCAGCCCGCTAAATGGGGCGCAACAAAAGGGATATGATCATGGCACTCGAAAAGACCTTCAACGCAGCAGAGGCCGAAAGCCGCATTTACGCCGACTGGGAAACCAAAGGCGCGTTCAAGGCCGGCGCGAATGCCAGCCGGGCCGAAACCTTTTCTATCATGATCCCGCCGCCCAATGTGACGGGCTCGCTGCATATGGGCCATGCCTTTAACAACACGTTGCAGGATATCCTGATCCGCTGGCACCGGATGCAGGGGTATGACACCCTGTGGCAGCCCGGCCAGGACCACGCAGGCATCGCCACACAGATGGTGGTGGAACGCGATCTGGCCGCCACGGGGCAGCCCAGCCGCCGCGAATTGGGGCGCGAGGTGTTCACTCAGAAGGTCTGGGAGCAAAAGCAGAAATCTGGTGGCACGATCATCGACCAGCTGCGCCGCCTTGGGGCCTCCTGCGACTGGTCGCGCAACGCATTCACGATGTCCGGCGCCCCCGGCGCCCCTGCCGGCGAAGAGGGCAATTTCCACGATGCCGTGATCAAGGTCTTTGTCGATATGTACAACAAAGGGTTGATCTATCGCGGCAAGCGGCTGGTCAACTGGGACCCGCATTTCGAAACCGCGATCTCCGATCTAGAGGTCGAATCCACCGAAGTCGACGGCCACATGTGGCACTTTAAGTACCCCCTCGCTGGTGGGGCGACCTATACCTACGTCGAGAAAGACGAGGACGGCAATGTGCTGTTCGAGGAGGAGCGCGACTATATCTCCATCGCCACCACACGGCCTGAAACCATGCTGGGCGACGGCGCGGTGGCTGTTCATCCATCGGATGAACGTTACGCGCCAATTATCGGTACACTATGCGAAATTCCGGTTGGACCAAAAGCGCAGCGCCGCCTGATCCCGATCATCACCGACGAATACCCGGACAAGAATTTCGGCTCTGGTGCCGTGAAAATCACCGGCGCGCATGACTTTAACGACTACGGCGTCGCCACCCGCAATAATATCCCGCTCTATGCTCTGATGGATACGCGCGGCAATATGCGCGCGGATGGTCTGCCCTATGATCAGGCTGCCGCCCGCGCCAAGGCCATCGCCGAAGGCACCCAAGACGCGCCGCAGGATGCGACCGAGATCAACCTCGTGCCAGAAGACTATCGCGGCCTTAATCGTTTCGAGGCGCGTAAAAAGGTGATCGAAGACATCACCGCCGAGGGTCTCGCCGTGATGACCCAAGCGCATGATCCGCGTCTGGGCAAAGCCGCACAAAAACCATTGGCCCCCGAAGAAGGCGGCGAAGCCCGCGAAGACGTGCTGGTGCCACTGGTCGAAGCGAAAAAGATCATGCAGCCCTTTGGTGATCGCTCCAAAGTCGTCATTGAGCCGATGCTGACAGACCAATGGTTCGTCGCCACCGACAAGATCGTGCAACCCGCGATTGACGCTGTGCGTTCTGGTGAAGTGACGATCCTGCCCGAGCAGGACAAAAAGGTGTATTTCCACTGGCTAGAGAATATCGAGCCGTGGTGCATTTCCCGCCAATTGTGGTGGGGCCACCAGATTCCGGTTTGGTTCGACGATGAAGGCAATGAATATTGCGCCCCGACCGAAGCTGAGGCACAGGCGATGGCGCCGGGCAAAGATCTGCGCCGCGACCCCGACGTGCTCGACACATGGTTCTCCTCCGGACTCTGGCCCATCGGCACGCTGGGCTGGCCCGAACAGACCGAAGAGTTGGAGAAATACTTCCCCACCTCCGTCCTCGTGACCGGGTTTGACATCATTTTCTTTTGGGTCGCCCGGATGATGATGATGCAATACGCCGTGGTGGGTCAAAAACCCTTCGACAGCGTTTATGTCCACGCGCTGGTGCGCGACGAGAAGGGCAAGAAGATGTCGAAGTCCCTCGGCAATGTCCTCGACCCGTTGGAGCTGATCGACGACTTTGGCGCTGATGCCGTGCGCTTTACCGTCACCTCGATGGCCGCAATGGGGCGCGACTTGAAGCTCAGCACGCAACGTATCGCGGGGTATCGGAATTTTGGTACAAAACTGTGGAACGCGCACCGTTTTGCCGAGATGAACGATGTCTTCTCCGGTGCGCCCGCGCAGATGCCAAAGCCGCAGGCAACACTGAACAAGTGGATCGTGGGAGAGACCGCCCGCATCCGCGAAGAGGTGGACGCGGCCCTCGAAAACTACCGTTTCAACGATGCTGCCAACGCGCTTTATGCCTTTGTCTGGGGCAAGGTTTGCGACTGGTATGTGGAGTTGTCCAAGCCCCTGTTGCAGGACGACGCGCCGGAGGCCGCGGAAACGCGCCAGACGATGGCCTGGGTGTTGGAACAATGTCTGATCCTGCTGCACCCGATCATGCCCTTTATCACCGAGGAACTGTGGCAAACCACAGCCAACCGCGACGAATTGCTGGCGTTGACCGATTGGCCAACCTACGCAACCACCGATCTGCTTGACGCCGACGCCGACCGTGAGTTGAACTGGGTTATCGGGCTGATCGAAAGCATCCGCTCTGCGCGGGCGCAGATGCATGTGCCTGCGGGTTTGCAGGTGCCAATGCTGGTCACCGATATGGATGCAGCAGCACAGGGGGCATGGGATCGCAACGAAGCGATGATCAAACGTCTGGCCCGTGTCGAAGCGCTTGATAAGGCGGATGATTTCCCTAAAGGAACCGTGTCTATCGGTGCGCCCGGTGCAACCTTTGGTTTGCCGCTGGCAGGGCTGATCGACATCGACGCCGAAAAAGCGCGCTTGCAGAAATCGCTCGATAAGCTGGGCAAGGAAATCGGCGGGCTCAAGGGGCGGTTGAACAACCCCAAATTCGCGGCCTCGGCGCCCGAAGAGGTCGTGGCGGAGGCGCAGGCAAACCTTGATGCGCGTCAGGAAGAAGCGGACCAGTTGCAAGCGGCGCTGAACCGCCTCGCCGAACTGGGTTAACGCGACATCCGTGCAGCACCAGCCAGAGGTCTGGCGCTGCACGGTAGGCGCGCACGCCCTGAGGCAGGCCGCGCGCGACGCCTCTACTTGAATACCGCGGGACGTTTGCCAAATTCGGCGGCGATCACCTCCATCTGGTGGGGTTTTCCAAGCAAATCCGCCTGCTCTCGTGATTCCTCCAGCAAGATGTCCTCGGCTGAGGCCGCCGTTTCGGCGTAAGATATCAACCTCTTGGCAGCGCGGATGGCGCTGGGGCTTTTGCCCACGATGACCTCGGCTAATGTCGTCGCGGCGGCCAGCGGGTCATCGGCCAATTCTGTCACCAGCCCCCACTTCTCGGCCTGCACGCCATCGACTGCCTGCGCCGTAAAGGTCAACCGACGCAACACGTCCGGGCGCAGCAGACGCGGCAGCAACACCATGCCCCCCATGTCGGGCACGATACCCCATTTCATCTCCATCACCGCCAACTTGCTATCCGGTGCGGCGATGCGAATGTCTGCCCCCATCGCTAGTTGCAGACCGGCGCCATAAACGGCGCCGTGCAACGCCGCGATCACGGGAATCTCCATCCGGTGCCAGATCATCGCCACCTCTTGCCACTGGTTCGTAGTGCCGTCGCCATGACTGCGCGGCATGATCAGGTCGGTCGGGTCTTTGCCGATCATCCCCGACAGCCCGGTGATGTCGATCCCAGCACAAAACGCCTTGCCCTCGCCCGACAGCACGACAACGCGCGCGTCAGAGCCTGCAACCTCCTGCCCCGCTTCGATAATTTCGTCTATCATTTGCTGGTCGAGGGCGTTCATCTTGTCGGCACGGGTGAGGGTCACAAAGGCGATGTGATTGTCAAAACGGGTGGTGACGCGGCGCATGGGGCTCTCCTGATCTGGTTTGGCACAGTTCAGCCCATTGTGCACCGGCGCGCCAGCGAAACGTCACGGCAGCGCAGGTACTTGCCCCGCCTGCGCGCGCAACATATCACCCGCCCATGACACATGTACGCCTCACCCCGCTTGCCGAATCCCTGCCCGCCAATGTGCCATTTGTTGGCCCCGAAGCGCAGGAGCGTGCCCTTGGCCGTCCTTTTGCCGCGCGGCTGGGAGCGAATGAAAACGTCTTTGGGCCCTCTCCCCACGCCATCGCAGCCATCGCGGCCGAGGAGCACTGGAAATACGGCGATTCCGAAAGTATCGACCTGCGCCGCGCCTTGGCGGACCTGCACGGCACCGACATCGAAAATATCGTGGTGGGCGAAGGTATTGACGGGCTGCTGGGCTATCTGGTTCGGTTGCTCGTTGGTCCCGGCGATGCGGTGGTGACCTCGGACGGGGCCTATCCGACGTTCAACTATCATGTCGCGGGCTTTGGTGGCACCTTGCACAAAGTGCCGTACCGTGACGATCACGAAGACCCCGCAGCCCTGTTTGCCAAGGCCGCCGAAGTGGATGCCAAGCTGGTCTATCTCGCGAACCCGGACAACCCGATGGGCAGTTGGCACAGTGGCGACGCGTTGCTGCGCGCCTTGGATGATCTGCCCAAAACCTGTTTGCTCCTGCTCGACGAAGCCTATCTTGAATGCGCCCCTGAAGGCACAGCGCTGCCGCTGCGTGCTGATGACCCGCGCGTCATTCGGATGCGCACCTTTTCAAAAGCATACGGGCTGGCCGGCGCGCGGATCGGCTATGCCATCGCGGCACCTGACCTGATCATGGCCTTCCACAAGGTGCGCAATCACTTCGGACTTGCTCGTGCGGCCCAGGCGGGCGCACTGGCCGCAGTGCAAGATCAGAACTGGCTGGCGCAAACGCTGGCGCAGATCGCCGAGGCGCGCGATACCATTTCCGCAATTGCCGTCGATAACGGGCTGCATCCCCTGCCTTCGGCGACCAATTTCGTGACGATCGACTGTGGCCGGGACGGCACCTTTGCCAAGGCGGTTCTTGATGCGCTGATCGCACGCGGCATCTTTGTGCGGATGCCATTTGTCGCCCCGCAAAACCGTTGCATACGTGTCAGCTGTGGCACGCCAGAACACCTGGCTCTCTTCGCCGCCGCCCTACCTGACGCACTGAAAGATGCAGGCGCGCCTTCTCTTTAACCTGTTTTGGACTAAAAACACCTTGGCACCCCCGCAACCCCATGCGGGGGCCTGCGGGCTAGTCGCCTCCACCTTGCGCGATCGCCTTAGCGGCGGCGGCCAATGCACCGTCACCATGTTCGATTTTCAGTGCCTGCATTCCCGCTTCGACCCCGCCGAGCAGCCCCATGATCATGTGACCATTGACGTGTCCCATGTGACCCAGGCGGAAAAACCCGTGCCATGCCGCGTCCCCAGGCGCGGCCATGCCCAGCCCGATACCAAGTGTCAGACCCAGATTGCCCTGCACCCAGTCGCGCAGCCGCGTGGCATCGGGCGATTGCAGGCGCAGCGCTGTCACCGCATGGCTGCGCAGACTTCGGTCTTCGATATTGATCCTTAGCGTGCCGCGTGTCGACCAGGCTTCGCAGGCGGCCCAGACAGCCCCGGCCAATGTCGCGTGGCGCTGCCAGACCTGTTCAATGCCTTCGGCGTGGATCATATCGAGCGCGGTGCGCAGCCCGTAGATATGATGTGTCGGCGCGGTGCCGCAGTGGTACTGATAAAACTCCTGCGGATGGGCGCGCGGCGACCAATCCCAATAGCGGCTGACCCGCGGCAGGGCCTTGCGGGCCGCCTCAGCGCGGTCATTGAAAAACACAAATCCCAGTCCCGGTGGCACCATCAAACCCTTTTGGCACGCGGTTACCATGACATCGACACCCCAGGCGTCCATCTCGAACCGGTCACAGGCAAATGATGCGATGCAATCGGCCATCAGCAACGCTGGGTGGTCGCAGGAATCCATCACGGCACGCAGTCCGGCAATGTCATTGCGCACTGAGCTGGAGGTGTCGACATGCACGCCCAGTACCGCTTTGATCTCGTGCGCCTTGTCCTCGGCCAAACGCGCTGCGACCTGCGCCAGATCCATCGCTGCGGCCCGACCAAAGTCCATGATTTCGACCTGGGCCCCCAGATCGGTCGCCATCTCGCCCCAGCCGATAGCAAAGCGGCCCGTGGCCGGCACCAGCACCTTGTCACCGGGGCGGATTACATTGCTCAGCGCCGCCTCCCATGCCGCGTGGCCGTTGCCGATGTACATCGCCACGTGATGGGTTGTGCGCGCCACGCGGCGCAGATCGCGCATCAAATCCGGCATCATGTCAGGCAGTTCGCCCGCGTAGATGTTTGGGGCGCCGCGATGCATGGCATTCAATACCGCATCGGGCATCACAGAAGGGCCGGGAATGGCAAGGTACGAACGGCCGGGGGCCTGTTTCAAGGTCGTGGTCATGGCGGCGACAACATATCCATTGGGGTTAAGAAAGGCGTAGTTACGCCGCACCTTATCTGCGTCACCGGGCGGGTCAACGCAGATCGTGCGTTGCATCCGCTTGCCCTGCAAGCCCGGCTTTCGTACACCAGAGGCTGCATTGCCCCAAAAGGACCGTGGCCCCTCGATGAATGACCAAACCTACACTTCGGGACAATTGCTGCGCTGGCTTTGGCAGGGATACCTGAAAAAACACCTGGGCCTGATGTCCATCGCGGTCTTCTTTATGGTGGTCGAGGGATCGACCCTTGGCGTGCTGGCCAAGCTGATGGAACCTATGTTTGACCGGGTTTTTGTGGCCGGGCAGCAGGATGTACTGATCTGGGTCGGGCTGGTGCTGATCAGCATCTTCGCCCTGCGCGCCTTTGCCAGCGTGGTGCAAAAGGTGCTGCTGACGCGGATCGCAATGCGCTCTGCTGCCGAGATGCGGTTCGACCTTCTGGACAGGGCGATGCAGCAGGACGGGGCGTTCCACCAAAGCCATCCGCCCGGTTTTCTGATCCAGCGCGTTCAGTCAGATGTAAACGCCGTCGGTGACGTTTGGCGTGCCGTGATCACCGGGGCGGGGCGCGACCTTGTCGGGCTGGTCGTTCTACTGGGCGTGGCCATCGCCATTGATCCGATCTGGGCGCTGATGGCCTGTATCGGGGTGCCGTTGATGGTTCTGCCGGCGGCGATTGCGCAACGGTTCGTGCGCGCCCGCTCGCGAGAAGCGCGCGATCTGGGGGCCAATCTGGCCACCCGGCTCGACGAGGTATTTCACGGAATTGTTCAGATCAAGCTGAACGCGCTCGAAGAATATCAATCGCGCCAGTACCGCACTCTGACCCGTACCTTTATCCGCACCGAAGTGCGCGCCGCTTTTGGTAACTCGGCCATTCCGGCAATGATCGACCTGATGTCGGGCGTCGGTTTCATGGCGGTGATCATCTACGGCGGCTCCGAGATTATCGCGGGCGAGAAAACCATTGGCCAGTTCATGACCTTCTTTACTGCCATGGGCTTTACCTTCAGCCCTTTGCGGCGGCTGGGTGGCATCAGCGGGTTGTGGCAGATGGCCGCCGCCGCGCTGGAACGGATCAAGGAACTGATGGATGCACCTCTGCTGCTGAAATCCCCGCCTAACCCACAGCCCGCCCCAACCGGACCGCCCGACATCGCGTTGCAGGACGTCGATCTGTCCTATGGTGACGCCAAGGTGCTGGACAAACTGACCTTGACCGCCAAGGCCGGGCAGACAACGGCGCTGGTCGGTGCCTCGGGCGCCGGCAAATCGACGATCTTTAATCTGCTGACCCGGCTGATTGATCCGCAAAGCGGCAGCGTCAAGATCGGTGGTACGGCAACCGTTGACATGGCCCTGCCCGATCTGCGCGCGATGTTTTCCGTGGTGACGCAAGAGGCACTGCTCTTTGACGAAACCCTGCGCGAAAATATCGTGCTGGGTCGTACCGACGTCACTGACGAAGCTTTGAACGACGTGTTGAAAGCAGCGCATGTGGCCGACTTCCTGCCCAATCTGGAACACGGGTTGGAAACCCGCGTCGGCCCGCGCGGCTCTGCCCTCTCGGGTGGGCAGCGCCAGCGCATCGTCATCGCGCGCGCGCTGTTACGTGACACGCCGATTCTGTTGCTTGACGAAGCCACCAGCGCGCTTGATGCGCAGTCCGAACAGGTGGTGCAGGACGCGCTTGATCGGCTGGCAAAGGGCCGCACGACCGTTGTGATCGCACACCGCCTGTCGACCATCCGCAGCGCCGACAAGATCGTGGTGATGGACCGCGGTCAGGTCAAAGACGAAGGCACCCACGAGGAACTGCTGGACCGGGGCGGGATCTATGCCGACCTGTATCGCCTGCAATTCCGCGATGGTAAAACCGTGTCTGACGCGCGCGGCCTCAGCGCGCTCAGCGCGCAGGCGCGGCGGGAACGGATGCAGCAGCCCAATCTGTTGCAGCGCATCGGCACGCGGCTGTTCGGATAATCAGTCGCGCCGGTATGCCTGTGCCAGACGTTCAGGTGACACCCCGGCGCCGTAGCGCAGCAAGGTCCACAGGTTGCGCCCCCCGCGCCGCAGCCAGCCTTGCCGCCGGTATTTCACGGCAGAGGTGATGGCATCGCACCCGAGTGGCTGCAACCGCCCGCGCAATGCGCGCGCCAGTGCCACGTCCTCCATCAATGGCTGATCGGGATATCCACCCGCCGCATTATAGAGGGGGGTTGGCAGCAAAAGTCCCTGGTCACCGTAAGGCAGCCCCAGATGGCTGCGCAGGTTGGCCCATCCGGCCACCAGCCGCCCGGGCAGACCGCCGCGGTCAAACCGCAGCCGGAACCAGCCCGCCGCATCCCCTACCAGATGATCGCGCACCGCCCCGGTCCACCCCGGTGCCAGCACCGTGTCCGCGTGCAGCACCAGCAGCCACGCACCCTGCGCCGCCGCACATCCGCGCCGCAACTGCCCCCCTCGCCCGGCGGGGCCGGTCACCGTGTCGGCCCCCCACGCCTGAGCAATCTCGCGGGTGGCATCAGTCGATCCGCCATCGCTGATGATCAATTCGCGGATCAACCCAGCCTCCAATCCTTCGACCAACGCGGCAAGGCAGGCGGGCAAGTCAGCCTCGGCATCAAGGGTCGGAATGATCACAGAGATCGGCGCGCGCATGGTTGCCCCTTTTGGATAGCCGTCGCAGGTTATATGTCATGGCAAAGACGAAAAGGACAACAGCATGACCCAGCGCCGCATCCTGCGCCTGACAGGCCCTGACACCCTCGATTTCCTCCAGGGAATTGTGACGAATGACGTCAGCAAGCTGACCAGCGGGCTGGTCTACGCCGCCCTTCTGACGCCGCAGGGCAAATACATGGCCGATTTCTTTCTGGCCGCTGACGGAGATGACGTGCTGCTGGACGTCGACGACAGCCTTGGCGATATGTTGGGCCAGCGCCTTGCGATGTACAAATTACGCGCAAAAGTGGCGATTGCGCCCACCGACCTGCACATGCACCGCGGGACCAGTGATATACCCCAGGACGCGCACCCCGATCCCCGTCATCCCGCGATGGGCTGGCGCGCCTATCGCACAGCGCCACAGACCGACGACACCACTGACTGGGACGCCCTGCGCGTGGCGCACCTGATCCCTGAAACGGGGATCGAGCTGACCCCCGACACGTTTATCCTAGAAGCCGGATTCGACCGTCTGAATGGGGTGGATTTCCGCAAGGGTTGCTATGTCGGGCAAGAGGTCACCGCGCGGATGAAGCACAAGACCGAACTGCGCAAAGGGTTGGCCCAAGTCGCGCTCTCGGGCAGCGCCCCGATTGGGACTGCAATTACCGCAGATGGCAAACCCGCAGGCACCCTGTTTACCCAATCGCATGACCGCGCCATCGCCTATCTACGTTTCGACCGTGCCGCTGGCGCGATGCAGGCCGAAGATGCCACGGTGGAATGGACCCCAAAACAGCCGGGCTGAATGCAAAACAGCCCCGGCGAACCGGGGCTGTTGATGCAAGTTGAATTGTGACGTCGCGTCAAGCGCGTTCGACATATTCCATGGTTTCGGTGTTTACGACGATATCCTCGTCCTGTCCCACGAAAGGTGGAACCGACACGCGCACGCCATTGTCCAGCAGTGCAGGCTTGAATGAATTTGCCGCTGTCTGGCCTTTGACCACTGGCTCGGTCTCGACGATCTTGCAAACCACTTTCTGCGGCAGACGCGCGTTCAGCGCCTCGGCCTCGTGGTACTCTACGACGATCATCATGCCGTCTTGCAGGAATGGCCGTGTATCGCCCAGCAGATCAGCAGACAACTGAACCTGCTCATAGGTTTCGGTATCCATGACAACCAGCATCCCACTGTCTTCAAACAGGAATTGCTGATCTTTCTGTTCCAGACGCACCTTTTCCACCTTGTCGGCAGAGCGAAAGCGTTCGTTCAATTTCGACCCGTTGCGCAGGTTGCGCAGTTCGACCTGGGCAAAGGCACCGCCCTTGCCGGGTTTGACGTGATCGACTTTGACAGCCGCCCAGAGGCCGCCGTTATGTTCAAGAACGTTCCCGGGGCGGATCTCGTTTCCGTTAATCTTTGGCATATGACAAAACCTGAGGCAAAAGGTTGATGATACTTTGTCGGGTTCTATATCTGGAGGGAAGAGCCCCTGCAAGCAGGCGATATGTAGTGCTGCACCCGCAGCGAGATATGCACCCTGCGCATGGGAGTTATGCGAAAAATCGGTATCCGAATCGAACAACATCCGTCATAAGGAACCCCACGCCGAAATGACAAGAGCAAGAATAATAGAAAGGACGACGAGATGAAAGATTTCGTTGATGGCACTGCTTTCAATAACGAACAAGGCAACCGTGCCCGTAAACTTTTTGCTGCCGTGGTACTGGCCGCTTTGGATGACGCGATTGCCGACGATAAGAAGTATGGCAATGGCCCAGAACAGATTGCCCGCTGGGCACGTTCGCGCGATGGTCGCGAAGTGTTGAGCTGTGCCGGCATCGACCCGAACGAACGGGTTGTGTCCGGTCTGATGGACTTTGTCGGCAAGGGTGTCCGCACCTCCGTCGCCCTGTCCCGTGAAGAATCCGAGCGTCGCCACGCCGCTCAACAGGCCGAAGCCGCCTGATCCGACCTTTCCAGCCGGAACAATTGACGCAGCCCTCGGGCTGCGTTTTTTTGTGTCCGACGGCTCCTTCTCCCGCCCCCCTCTTTCCACTGAAGTGAAATTAGGCCAGTTTGCGCCAAACTTCAAAAAAGGGCGTGCCATGACCAAAGCCATCATGATCCAAGGCACCGGCAGTAATGTCGGCAAGTCGATGATCGTGGCAGGCATCATCCGCGCTTGTGTCCATCGCGGACTGCGTGTGCGCCCGTTCAAGCCCCAAAATATGTCCAACAATGCCGCCGTGACCAGCGACGGGGGCGAGATCGGTCGCGCGCAGGCACTGCAGGCCCGCGCCGCGGGGGTGGCTCCCCATACCGACATGAACCCGATCCTGCTCAAACCCCAAAGCAGCACGGGCGCGCAGGTGATCGTTCAGGGCCAGATTGCAGGCCAACAGGAGGCTGCGGATTTTGGCCGTAAGAAATCTGCCCTGATGCCTGCCGTTTTACAATCGTTCCAGCGCCTTGCGGCAGATTGCGACCTGATCGTCGTTGAAGGTGCAGGCTCTCCGGCGGAGACGAACCTGCGTGGCGGCGATATCGCCAACATGGGCTTTGCCACCGCAGCGGGCGTTCCTGTTGTGCTCATGGGCGACATTGACCGGGGCGGCGTGATTGCCCAGATCGTCGGCACCCAAGCGGTGCTGGACGATAGCGATAACGCCCTCATCCGCGGCTTTGCAGTCAATAAATTTCGTGGCGACCGCAGCCTCTTTGATGCTGGCCGCGACGACATCGCCGCACGCACGGGATGGCCCAGCCTTGGTGTGATCCCGTGGTTTGATCAGGCACATCGCCTGCCCGCCGAAGACGTGATGGACCTACCCGCGCGTGCGCGCTCTGGCGGGGCGGGCTGCGTGATCGCGGTGCCCCGCCTGCCGCGGATCTCGAACTTTGACGATCTCGATCCGCTGGCGGCGGAACCCGGCGTTGATCTGCGTATGATCATGCCCGGTACCCCCCTGCCCGCCGACGCCGATCTGGTCCTTTTGGTGGGCAGTAAGGCCACGATTTCCGATCTCGCCGCCCTGCGCGCCGAAGGCTGGGACATTGATCTGGCCGCCCACATCCGGCGTGGCGGACATGTCTTGGGCCTGTGTGGCGGATATCAGATGCTGGGGCGCAGCATCGCAGACCCCCACGGTATCGAAGGCCCCGCCAGCCGCGTGCCCGGGCTGGGGCATCTGGACGTGGAAACGGTGATGGAACCGCTGAAACACCTGTCGTTGAAATCCGGCATCCATCCGGCCAGCGGCACCGACCTTAGCGGATATGAAATACACATCGGTGAAACCCATGGCCCCGATACCGCGCGCGCCTGGCTGCGCTTTGATGACCAGCCCGAAGGTGCCGCCGCGCCCTCGGGCCGTGTCGAAGGCTGCTATATGCACGGCATCTTCAACTCTGATGCCTTCCGCCGGGCCTATCTTGAGAAATTCGGCGTCACATCGTCGCTGGATTTTGAAACCGGTGTGGACGACACGCTTGATGCGTTGGCCGCTCACGTTGAGCGCTATATGGACATTGACCTGCTGCTGACCCTTGCCGCAGACATCGGTTAACCCACGCCTGCTGGCTTTTGTCGACCTTTAGAAACACCTTGGCAAAGACGTCAACGGCGGCGGTGGGCGAAGCCGTTTATCCGACCAATGCATCTTTCTGAACCTGTATGGTCTGCGCCAGCGCTGCCAGAACCAGCTCCGGCCCTGCACCCTTCACATGCGCGCCTTCTGACAGCATCCGCCGCCACTGCCGCGCACCGGGACGTCCCGCAAACAGCCCCAGCATATGCCGCGTAATCTGGTTCAGCCGCCCGCCCGCTATCAGATGCGCCTCGATATAAGGCAACATGGCGCGCACCGCATCCTCGGCTGTCGTATCGTCACCCTGCCCAAAGATACGCCGATCCGCGGTGCTCAGGATATCGGCGGGGGCGTGATAGGCGCTGCGCCCGATCATGACGCCATCCAACCCGCCCGCAAGAAGGGCCTCGGCCTGATCAAGCGAGGTGATGCCACCGTTCACCGAGATATGCAGGTTTGGAAACAGCCCTTTCATGCGGTGCACGATGTCGTAGTCCAATGGCGGGATATCGCGGTTTTCCTTGGGCGAAAGCCCCTGTAGCCAAGCTTTGCGCGCATGGATCGTCACGCGGGTACAGCCCGCCCCAACGATCCGGGCCAGAAATTCTGGCAAAGTATCGTCGGGGTTCTGATCATCTACCCCGATACGACATTTAACCGTCACGTCGACGTCACAGGCCGCCCGCATCTCTGCCACGCAATCGGCAACCAATGCGGGCTGCTGCATCAAAACTGCGCCAAAACAGCCGGACTGAACCCGGTCCGACGGACAGCCGACATTCAGGTTAATCTCGTCATACCCCGCCTGCGCCCCCAGCCGCGCCGCTTGCGCCAACTCTGCCGGTTCCGACCCACCCAATTGCAGTGCGACCGGATGCTCTGACGGATCGTGATCCAGCAAATGCAGCGCGCCCCCGCGCACCAGCGCCGGCGCCGTCACCATCTCAGTGTAAAGCAACGCATTCCCGCTCAGCAGCCGGTGCAGGTAACGACAGTGCCGATCCGTCCAATCCATCATGGGTGCAACGGATAGACGCGCAGCCAATTCTGTTTTTCTTCTGGACATATTACACAGACACGGTTGGAGGGAGGATGCGACGATCTCCTCGGGTTTTAACGGGCATTCACGCGGTCTCTTACCCAATTTGCGGCCTGTAGCACAAGTCAACCGGCAGGAAGGCACTGCTGAGCCGTATTTTAGCTGACCGCCCTGCATGAGGCTGACGTGATCCGTATCAACAATGCGCGACGTGTCTCGATCATCATTGACCCGGTATCAAGGACGCGGCGGCGCTATATGTCGTTCAGCCAACTATGTCATCGCTGCCCCGTATTCGCAGTACGCTGCTCCGCTCAATTGGCGTATGTTGCCGCAACGCCTGAAAAAGCCCCGGATGCGGCACTCCAGCCCCTGCAGCATCGCCTCGACCAGCATCGGCGCATGGTCCTTGTCTCTCGTTTGGTCCGATTGCAGCCGGGCGAAGATATCGGCGTCTTCCTGACAGAAATTGATCTGGATCAAGAATCCCCGGTGCCCCTTCCGATAGGTCTGTCAAAACCCCTTGCTGGACCTTTGACGTGCCTGTTTTTCAATCTACCGCCCCTGAAGTCGACCAAACCCTTGTGCTGACCGCGCCTTCCATCCGCTGTGGCGGTTGCGTTGCTGCGATCGAGCGGGCGTTGGCACCCCTCCCCGAGGTTGCCACCGTGCGCGCGAACCTCACGCTGCGGCGCGTCAGTGTCACGCTGACGGGCGCAGAAGGTCAGGCCGGGGATCAGATCAAGGCTGTTCTTGCCGAGCTCGATCATATCGGCCACCCCGCGCGACTGATCGACAGTGCAGACCTGACCGAAGAAACCAAAGACGATACCGAAATCGCGTTGCTTAAGGCGGTGGCTGTCAGCGGGTTTGGCGCCATGAATGTGATGTTGCTGTCTGTCGCGATCTGGTCGGGGGCTACTGCCGCAACGCGGGACAGTTTTCACCTCATCTCGGCGTTGATCGCTGTTCCAATCGTGCTCTATGCCGCGCGGTTCTTTTTTGTGTCGGCATGGGGCGCGCTGCGCCGGTCGCGCATGAACATGGATGTGCCGATTGCGCTGGCGATTGGTCTGGCCCTCGCGATGAGCCTGTTTGAGACTGCGCGCGGTGGCGAAGATGTGTTTTTCGACGCGGCGGTGACGCTCACGTTTTTCTTGCTGATCGGGCGCTATCTGGATCACCGGATGCGGGGCAAGGCGCGTTCGGCGTTGACCGGTCTACAGCGGCTCGCTGTGCGGGATGCGTGGCATGTGACCCCCGACGGCACGGTGCGGTCCGTGCCTGCGGATGCCATTGTGCCGGGCATGATCCTGCGTATTCCGGCAGGCGAACGGATGCCGGTCGACCTGCGTATCGTGTCGGGCGCGACTGACCTCGACCGTGCGCTTGTCACCGGAGAATCGCTTCCCGTTGCCGTGATGTCGGGCGACGCGGTCGAGGCGGGCGCGCTGAACCTGACGGGGCCTGTGGATGCCGTCGCGCTGCGGCCCGTCGCCGACAGCTTTCTTGCCACGACGCTGCGGATGTTGGCGGGTGCCGAAGCGGGCCGTAGCACCTATATCCGTATCGCCGACCGCGCCGCACAGCTTTATGCCCCTCTGATCCACCTTATCGCCTTTGCCACATTCGTCGGTTGGATGCTGGCAACCGGTGACTGGCACCGCGCGGCCTTTGTCGCCATCAGCGTGCTGATCGTGACCTGCCCCTGTGCATTGGCGCTTGCCGTACCCGTCGCCCATGTTGTGGCGTCAGGTCGTCTGATGGGCGAGGGCGTGCTGATGAAAGACGGGTCCGCGATGGAGCGGCTGGCCGGTGCAACCCGCGCGGTCTGGGACAAGACCGGCACCCTGACCGACGGTGTGCCTGTTCTGGGTAATGTGCCCGACGCCGGAGAGGATACCTCTGCTGCGGCAGCGCTTGCCGCGCATTCAACACATCCCGCCGCGCGCTGCATCGCGGGCCTGCGCCCTGCCCGGTTGGCTCTGGTCACTGATGTTACCGAACACCCCGGTTTCGGCATTGAGGGCCGCATTCAAGGGCGGCTGGCGCGGTTGGGCCGCCCATCATGGGTGGCAGAGATTGCAGGCGCCCAAACCCAAGGCGAAGGCCCGGCCTTTGCGTTCGCCGATGCCGAGATGCTGCGTTTTGCGCTGCACGAGACCCTGCGCCCCGGCGCGCAAGATGCCGTGACTGTATTGTCCGACAATGGCCTGCCCAGCGAAATTCTGTCGGGCGATGCCGCGTTGGCAGTGGCCCGTGTCGCCGACCAGCTTGGCGTTGTGGACGCGCGCGGTGATATGACGCCCCAAGATAAGGTCGCCCGCCTGCAGGAATTGCTCGATCAGGGCGAACGTCCCCTGATGATCGGCGACGGGCTGAACGATACGGCGGCAATGGCAACGGCCTATGTGTCGATGTCCCCTGCCTCTGCGACCGAAGCCGGGCGCGCGGTTTCCGATTTCGTGTTCCTGCGTGACGGGCTTGATGCGGTGCCGCTCACCCTTCAGGTCGCGCGCAAGACGGCGGCGATCGTGCGGCAGAACTTCGGCCTCGCCATCGCCTATAACTGCGTGGCGATACCGCTTGCAGTGGCGGGTCACGTCACACCCCTGATCGCCGCGATCGCGATGTCCGGTTCTTCGATCGCCGTGGTGGCCAATTCGCTGCGGCTGAACCGGCGCGCCGTTGCCGAACCCGCCCGCATGGCCCTGCGCGAGGTGGCGGCATGACGATCCTGCACCTTTTGATCCCGATCACACTCCTGATGGGCATGGTCGGCCTGCTGGCGTTTTTCTGGAGCCTGCGCACACAACAATACGAAGATCTTGCCGGTGATGCCGAACGCATCCTGCACGACGACGACACCCCTATGCCCCCCCGCCGAAAGGAAGAAATCAAATGATGGAACGCTTGACTGTCGCAGAGCGTCAAATGGCCATGTTGCTGACCGCAATTGTGGCAATGGCCGGGGTCCTTTTGGGCGTCATTGGCCGCGGGGATGCGATGGGGGTCCATGGGTGGATCACATTCATCTTTGCCGGGGCGCTGTTCTTTGTGGTGGGCAATGCGCTTTATGCCGCGCCGCCGACTGAGGACCGCACAATCAGCTATTACGACGACCCGACCAAGATCGGCATCCTGCTGTCACTCTTCTGGGCGGTGATTGCGATGGGCATGGGCGTCTGGGTCGCGGCACAGCTGGCCTGGCCCGAACTGCGTTTTGACGCCGCATGGTCGAGCTTTGGCCGCATCCGGCCCGTGCATACCTCGGGGGTGATCTTTGGTTTTGGGGGTAACGCGCTGATCGCCACCTCCTACCACGTGATGCAACGCACCTCGCGGGCGCGGCTGGCGGGGCATGTGTCGCCATGGTTCGTGCTGCTGGGCTTCAATCTTTTCTGCATCGTCGCCGCCTCGGGCTATCTGATGGGCATCACCCAATCCAAGGAATACGCCGAGCCCGAGTGGTACGCCGATATCTGGCTGGTGATCGTCTGGGTCGCGTACTTTGTGCTCTATATGCGCACGCTGGCCCGCCGGAACGAGCCGCACATCTATGTCGCCAACTGGTATTACCTCGCCTTTATTCTGGTGGTGGCGGTCCTGCACATCGTCAACAATCTCGCTGTGCCCGCATCCTTTGGCGCCGCAAAAAGTTATTCCGCCTTCTCGGGGGTGCAGGATGCCATGACCCAGTGGTGGTATGGCCATAACGCTGTGGCCTTTTTCCTGACCGCCGGTTTCCTTGGCATGCTCTACTATTTCCTGCCCAAACGCGCCGAGCGGCCGATCTATAGCTACCGCCTGTCGATCCTGTCGTTTTGGGGCATCGTGTTCTTCTATATATGGGCCGGGTCGCACCACCTTCATTACACGGCCGTACCCCAATGGGTGCAGACGTTGGGCATGACATTCAGCGTCATGTTGCTGGTGCCGTCCTGGGCCAGCGCGGGCAACGCGCTGATGACGCTCAACGGGGCATGGGGCAAGGTGCGCGATGACGCGACCCTGCGCTTCATGATGGTTGCGGCGGTATTTTATGGGCTGTCGACCTTTGAGGGGTCGTTCATGGCGGTACGCGCGGTAAACTCACTGTCGCATTACACCGACTGGACCATCGGCCATGTGCACGCCGGTGCAATGGGGTGGGTCGCGCTGATCACCTTCGGGTCGATTTACGCGGTGGTGCCGATCCTGTGGCGAAAGGAATCCATGTATTCGTGGAAACTTGTGGAATGGCACTTCTGGCTCGCTCTGTCGGGGACCGTCGTTTACGTCTTTGCGATGTGGAACAGCGGCATCATCCAGGGGCTGATGTGGCGCACCTATTCCGAAAGCGGCACGCTGGCCTATTCCTTCACCGACACACTTGTTGCGATGCACCCCTACTATGTTGCGCGCACCATTGGTGGGGCGATGTTCCTGGCCGGTGCCATCATCGGATCTTTCAACGTCGTCATGACGATCAGAAATGTCCGCGAAGGCACGCCCGAGCAAGATTTCCCAACACGATCCGAAGCGGGTGAACCCGCCGTTCCAGCCGCGGAGTAAGCAGCATGTTGCATAAAATTCTCAAACCGTTTTCGAAGTTCTTCGAATTTCATGCCCGCACCCATTACCGCGCGGAACGGCATTCCTTGAAACTGACCATCGGGATCATTGCGGCCTCGGCCATCGGCGGCTTTGTCGAAATCGCGCCACTGTTCAGCATCGACGAAACCGTGCAGGCAGACCCGGACATGCGGGTCTATACCCCGCTTGAGCAGGCCGGCCGGGACATCTACATTCGCGAGGGTTGTTATGCCTGCCACAGCCAGATGATCCGCACCCTGCGCGATGAGGTCGAACGCTATGGCCCCTATTCGCTGGCCGTCGAAAGCCAATACGACCACCCAATGCTTTGGGGGTCAAAGCGCACCGGGCCTGACCTTGCGCGCATCGGTGAAAAGTATTCGGACGACTGGCAGGTCAGACATCTGGTTGACCCGCGCGCGTTGGTGCCGGAATCGGTGATGCCGCAATATGCCTTCCTGCTTGATACGCCGCTGGAAACCGCCAGCTTGCCCGGACGGCTTGCCGCTCTACGCGTCGTTGGCGTGCCCTATAGCGACGAACAGATTGCCAACGCCAGCGATGACGCCCACGGCCAGGCGCACCCCGAGACAGACCGCGCCGATGCCGTCGAAGAGCGCTATGGCGAGGCCACCAACATCCGTTTCTTCGATGGCCGCACCGACCGGTTGACCGAAATGGACGCCCTTGTGGCCTATCTTCAGATCATGGGCGGGCTGACTGATCTGCCGCAAATGACACAATTGACCAAAGGAGAGTGACATCGTGGATCTGAGCTATGACACCCTATCGGCCATCGCCAAGTCCTTTGGCCTTTTCTATCTGATCGCCCTGTCGATCGGCATCACCATCTACGCCTTCTGGCCGAGTTTCGGAACACGTTTCGACAAGGCCGCCAACAGCCTGCAAAATGACGAGGATGGCCCATGTCAGTAAAAGAACGCGATCCGCTGACCGGCCACGAAACGACGGGCCACGAATGGGACGGGATCACCGAACTGAACACCCGCGTGCCGCGTGCCGTGTGGTTCTTTGTCGCCGTCACCCACATCTGGGCGTTGGTCTATTGGGTGCTGATGCCCGCCTGGCCGGGCATCACAACCTATACCAAAGGGCTGCTGGGCTATCAGGACGCGGCCCGGATTGAGCGTCAGGTCACGCAGGCTGCCGTCGAACGCGCCGACTGGACCGATGCGCTGACCACCCTGTCCGCAGATGAACTCATGCAGGATGCAACGCTCATGGCGCATGTGGCACGCACCGCGCCGACGGTGTTCGGCGACAACTGCGCAGGGTGCCACGGCACTGACCTCGGGGGCGGCCCCGGATTTCCCAGCCTTGTCGACGATGCATGGCTCTGGGGTGGCGACAGCGACACGGTGATGGAAACCCTGCGCGTCGGCATCAACGCCCCCCACCCCGAGACCCGCTTCGCACAGATGCTGGCCTTTGGCGAAACCGGGATATTAACGCGACCGCAGATCCGCACCGTTGTCGACTACGTCCAGTCCCTGTCGGGCCTCGACACGCGCCAATCGCCCGCGCGTTTGGCAGAAGGCGCCACCCTGTTTGCAGAAAACTGTACCTCTTGCCACGGCGACGATGCGCAGGGCATTCAGGACATGGGCGCGCCGAACCTCGCCGATAACGCGTGGATCTATGGTGGCGACGATGCATCGATGTTCACCACGATCAACATGGGCCGCCAGGGTTGGATGCCCGCGTGGGAAGACCGACTGACAGAGGCCGACCGGATGCTTCTGACGCTCTACATCCAAAGCCGCGCAGCAGAGGCGGCAGAGTGACCCGCGCCCGGTTCTTCTCGATTACCGGGGCGCTGGTGCTGCTGTCGGGTTTCGTCGCGGCCAATGCCCATCTTGTCACCGTCGCAATCGGGTCCCAGACCGATTGCGTTCTAGATCCATCGCACAAGGAAGGCGTCGCAAACCGCGCGGCGAAACCATCATGCTAAGTGACCGCCCAAATCAATCCGATACACCGCCGCAGCCCAACAATGCCCACGCCGATGACCCGATCCCGAAGGTTGTGCCGCCCCTGCCGCGCAGCAGCCCCCATGGGCGCGACCTGCCAATGCTTAGGGCGTTTAAATGGCTCGGGCGCGGTTGGGCCGATCTGATGAACAACCCGGTACCAAGCGTGCTCTACGGTCTCGGCGTTTTCGCCGTGTCGGCTCTGATCGTCTGGGCGCTGTTCCAGTTCCGCTATGAATATGCGCTGTTCCCCGCGTTGGCCGGTTTCATGGTCGTTGGTCCACTGATCGCCAGCGGGCTTTATGAAAAAAGCCGCCGCATTGAGCAGAACCAAGATATCAGCTTCATCGAAATGATCTTTGTGCGCCCGGCCTCAAGCTATCAGGCGCTGTTCATGGGCGTGATGCTGCTGGGGCTGTTTCTTCTGTGGCTCCGGGCGGCCGTGCTGATCTATGCCTTGTTCTTTGGCCTCGTCGCCTTTCCCGGCACGGACGACCTTGTTCCGATGCTGTTCGGGACCCCTACCGGCTGGGCGTTGCTGGTGACCGGTGGCGCTGTGGGGGCACTCTTTGCCGCCTTTGCCTTCGCGATCAGTGTCTTTGCCATCCCAATGCTGCTGACGGAACGGACGGATGCGCTGTCGGCGATGGGTATCTCCATGGCGATGGTCTGGGCCAACCTGCCTGTCATGCTCACTTGGGGGGCGATTGTGCTGGCGCTGTTTCTAATCGCGCTTGCGACCGGGTTTCTGGGGATGGTCGTGATCTTTCCGGTGCTTGGACACGCCACTTGGCATGCCTACCGCGATGTCAGAGCGCAAGACCAGCAACAGGGCGAAAGCGAGCGGATGTTCATCAAACCGGCGTGAACATCCGCCCCCTCACGGGCTTACCGCTTGTTCAGATAGGCCCGTGACACATGACCGCGAAGGGATCTCGCCTGCTTGAGCGATACGTCGCACCAACGGGTCCCGCCAGTCTGCTGGCAGCTGTGAACCCGCAGAACAGTGCCGTTGGGCAGGCCCACAATCACCTTATAGCCCACCCCCGGCCCGCTGCGCATCTTTAGCAAATCCTCGTCTTCGACACCCGCGACTTCGTAATCACCCAGCGACGCCGCCGCAACGGGTGCGCCGACCAGAACTGCCCCCAGCGACAGTGCCGCCAACGCGGCAGATATGAATTTACGCATCACTTACTCCTGCTTATTGCCTCGACCAGATCCATAACGATTTTGGCGGTCAGAAGGAACCGCAGGCGGCGGCCACCTGCAACCCCGAAGCGGCGGTTTCACGCCGTCTGATTCCCCCGAGCCCCGTCTGGTACGGCCCGACACGCCGCGCGCATATGTATGTGTGAACTTTTCCACCCGTCAGGCGTTAGAAACCAAGCACTGCTGCGGTGCACAGAGGGGACAACGCTTTGAACGACATATCCGCCATTAGGCGATTGCTGGAAGTAATTGTTTTAATTTCGTTATTTGTAACAGCCTATTTTGCCAAAGACCTTCTTTTGCCAATCCTTCTCGGATTCTTGGTGGCCCTCACGCTCAGCCCGCTTAACCGGACACTTGAAAAGATCGGCCTGCCTCGCCCCTTGGGGGCGGTGCTGTTGATTGGCGCAGTCGGTACGTTGATTTTTGTGCTGGTCGGCCTTTCGGCGGGTACCGTGGCCTCTTGGGCCGATGACATCCCCAGCATGGGCGCTGAAATCCGCGAGAAATTGCGCAGCTGGGTTGATACAGTTCAGAACGTGCGCTCTGCCACCGAACAGGTGGAAAAGATGGCCACGGAAAACGGTGCCGCCGCAGAGGTGGTCGTCAAACAGCCCGGCCTGATGAGCAGCGCCATGAACACCGGTGCCAAGATTGGCGGCACATTGGCCGTGATGCTGGTCCTGGCGCTGTTCCTGTTGGCGTCAGGGGACATGTTCTATCTCAAGCTTGTCCAAAGTTTCCAGACATTCACGGGCAAGAAGCGCGCCCTTATGGCCGTCTATGACGTTGAGCGGCGGGTGTCGCGCTATCTGTTGACAATCACGTTGATCAACGGGGGTCTGGGCGTGGCCATCGGGCTATACCTCGCCGCACTCGGCATGCCTGCGCCCTATGTCTGGGGGCTCGCTGCATTCCTGCTGAACTTTTTGCCCTACATCGGCGGGTTCATCGGCAGCGTTCTGGTGGGCGCCTATGCGATCGTGACATTCGACACCGTCAGCTATGCCATCCTGGCCCCCATCGGCTATCAGATTTTGACGGGCATCGAGGGCCAGTTGGTGACCCCTTATCTGGTCGGTCGGCGACTTGAGTTAAACACCGTCGCTGTATTTCTGACGGTTGTGTTCTGGGGATGGCTTTGGGGCATGGCGGGCGCGCTGGTTGCTGTCCCGTTCCTTGTGGTGTTCAAGGTGATCTGCGACAACGTGACCGCGCTACACATCGTGGCCAACTTTCTGGACAAGTCAGGGCCGGATGATGCCCGCGACGAAACCCCAAAAACCACCGTGCCCGCCGCGTCATCGGACGGGTAGCTACCCGGCCAATGACGGCAGCCAAAGCACGATTTGCGGGAACGCGACCAGCAGGCCAATTGTCACCGCGTCGGCCAGGAAAAACGGCATCACGCCGCGGAACACATCCTGCACGCTCAGGTCAGGGCGTACCCCGGCCACGACAAAGCAGTTTAGCCCGATCGGCGGCGTGATCAGACAGAACTCCGCCATCTTGACGACCAGAATACCGAACCAGATCGCACACATCGGCCCGGACATGCCAAAGGCGCTGTCGGCGGCGCTGACATATTCGCCTCCGTTCAGCGCCATCACAGCCGGGTAGACGACCGGCAGGGTCAAAAGAAGCATCCCGATCGCATCCATGAACATGCCCAGCACAGCATAGGCCAGCAGGATACAGATCAAGATCAGTATCGGGGACGTCTCCAGCGCTGAAATCCAATCGGCAAAAGCGCCCGGAAGATCGGCAAAGCCCAGAAAGCGCACATAGATCAACACGCCCCAGATGATTGTAAAAATCATAACCGTGAGTTTCGCGGTCTCAAGCAGCGCGTCCTTAAGCTCGGCCCAGCGCATACCGCGGAACACGGCCATACAGAACACGATAAAGGCGCCCACGGCCCCCCCTTCTGTCGGGGTGCCCCAGGCGTCGCCGAATGGGTTGTAAACAAAGAAGATGATGATCACCACGACCGCCACGATGGGCAGCGCGGCGGGCAGAGATGCAAACCGCTGCTTCCAGGTAAAGCCGGTCACAGGCGGGCCGACATTTTTCCAGATCATCGCGATGCCGATGATCAGAACGGCATAGACCACAGCGGAAAAGGCACCGGGGATAAAGCCAGCAAGCAGCAGTTTGCCCACATCCTGTTCGACGATGATGGCATAGATCACGAGAATGGCGGAGGGCGGGATCAGCGACGCCAGCGTCCCACCGGCGGCCACGACCCCTGCCGCGAACTGCTTGTTATAGCCAATCTTCAGCATTTCGGGAATCGCGATGCGCGCGAAGACGGCGGCCGTTGCGACCGATGCGCCTGACACGGCGGCGAAACCTGCGGTGGCAAATACGGTCGACACCGCCAGCCCCCCCGGCACCCAGGCGAACCAGCGTTTCGCCGCCTCGAAAAGGGCGCGCGTCAGACCAGCGTAATAGGCCAGAAATCCGATCAGGATGAAGGTCGGGATCAGCGACAGTGTCTGGCTCGACACCTTGGCATGGGGCACCTGCCCCGCCGTTTTGATTGCCACGGTCAATGCCCAGCCGAAATGTTCCCACTCCATGCCCTTTTTGGCCCAGAAAATCCAGATCAGGCCGATCAGCCCGGCCATGGCGGCGGCAAAGGCCACCCGCATGCCCAGCACCACCATAAGCAACATGCCACCAGAGACCCAAAGGCCAATATCAATAGGGTCCATCAATCGTGTCCATCCAGATGTTCGGCCTCGGCCATGGCTTGTTCAGCGGCGGATTGCACCAGCGGCACAGCGACGGGGCGGTCCAGCCCCAGCACCAGCGCGCGGCCATAGCCCCAGATCTGCAGACAGAGCCGCAGCGAAATTACAGAAAAGGCAGCAGGGACCACCAGCTTGGACGGCCAGATCGGCAGGCCGATATCAATCGAGCTGTCGCGGCTCCACAACGGTGCGCCAAAGTCAAAGCTGCGATCAAAATGCGCCCAGGCGCCCCAGGTCAGGGCCAGCATCAACAACAGAATCAGAACCACCGACAGCAGCTCGGCCGCCCAGAGCGCGCGCCCCTTTAGTTGTCCGATCAAGATGTCCATGCGCACATGGCCACCGTTGCGCTGGGTATAGGCGATGCCCATGATGGCGATAAACGGCATCGCCGCTTCGATCCAGTCGACATAGCCCGCGAGCGGCGAGGCAAAAAACTTGCGCCCCCCCACCGACCACACCGCCAGCACCATCAACATGAAAACGGCAACGCCCGATATCAGGGCAAAGAAGGTTTCCAACTTGAGCAATGCCCGGTCGGCGCGGCTGAGAAAGCTGCTGTCCTCCAGCACGGCGGATGATCCGGCCATGGGCGGTTCCTTTTGATATAGAAATGGGTGGGCCGCGCGTCAGCACGCGCGGCCCGGATCACGTATCAGTTCGACGCGCGATGCTTTTCCAGGGTTTCCATAACCAGATCATAAAGCTCCTGACCGGGTATGCCCTGCGCTTCCATGTCCTTGATCCACGCTTCACGGGCCGGATCAGCGGCCTTGGACTTGAACTCGGCAAGTGTTTCAGAGCTGAATTCAACCTTCTGAACGCCCTTTTCCTCAAGGATGCCGTCCCATTTCTTCAACAGCTCGCCATAGTTGGCCAGATAGTGATCCAGCGCCTCGTCAACCGAGCTGTCCAGCGCGTCACGCTCGGCATCGCTCAGCGCATCATAGGCGTCGATATTCACCACAACGGGGCAGTTCACAGTGCCGGGGTTCAAGTTAGCCGTCCACCAGTCGGCCTTGTTGATTGTGCCAAAGCTAAGGTGCGCGTGCTGGGCAAAGGCCACGGTATCCACGACACCTGATTCCATCGCATTGTACGCTTCGGATGATGTCACCGATGTCGGCACAGCGCCCACGGCTTGAAATGCTTCGCCCAGACCGCCGGTTGCGCGCACGCGCATTCCCTCAAAGTCCTTCAATTCCTTGCGCGGCTCGCCGGTGCCGACCAGATTGTACTGCGGCATGGGCGAGGTCATCAGCATCCGCGCATTCCACTGTGCCATCTCCTTGGCCACGGCGGGGTGCGCATAAACGGCGCGGCTTACCGCCACTTCTTCCTTGAGGTCGGAAACCCCCAGAAATGGCAGTTCCAGCACGGTGATCGCGCGGTTTTTGTCAGGGTGATATCCGGCACAAAACTGCGCCATCTCGAAGGCCCCGATGGAAATACCATCAAGGTTATCGGTGTTCTTAGACAGGCTGCCATAGCTGACATTGATGGTAAATTCGCCACCGGTCTTTTCACTGACCAGTTCCGCGATCTTTTCAACGTGTTCGGTAAACGCGCGGCGTTTGCCCCAGACGGATGCATTCCATTCGGTCGCTGCCGCTTGGCCGACAAAGGCAAAGCTCAACGCGCAGGCGGCGGCGCCGCTCAGGTATTTGTTCATGATTTCTCTCCCTAGGTGCGGCCCCGTCGCGGGCCGCTTACCGCCAAGGCTAGCGCGCGCAGCCCGGCATGCCAACCCTGCGAGTGTCCCGCGCGCGCCGTCCTCGGTCAGGGCAGACGCCCCGTTGACTGGCAAGCGCATGAAAAAACGGGGGCAATTCCCCACAACGGGGCGAAAATTTACAAACGCCGCTGATTTCGGGAAAAACCTTTACACGCAAGCCTTTGTATTCCAGTTGCTTATTCCCTTCTTTTCCAGCGACGTTATGATCACCGCGAGGAGGAGGCCGCACTTGGGCATGGCCCAGTGATCTGCGGCACCGCACAGCGTAGCTATAAGGGAGGGATATCCATGATCGAAACCACCGCAAAGACCTATCCGCCGTCCGCCGACATGGCCGCCAAGGCCCATGTGGACGCGCAGAAATATGCCGCGATGTATCAGGCGTCGATCACCAATCCCGATGCCTTCTGGCGCGCGCAGGCCGACCGTGTGGACTGGATCAAACCCTTCACCCAGGTAAGCGACGTGAACTTCGAACTTGGCTCGGTCAACATCAACTGGTTTGCCGACGGGCAGTTGAACGTCAGCGCAAATTGCATCGACCGCCACCTGGCCACACGCGGCGACCAAACCGCGATCATCTGGGAGCCGGACAGCCCCGAAGAAGCGTCCAAACACATCACCTACCGCGAATTGCACAGCCAGACCTGCAAAATGGCCAATATCCTGCGCGATATGGGTGTGGCACGCGGTGACCGCGTGATCATCTATATGCCGATGATCCCCGAAGCGGCCTATGCCATGCTCGCCTGTGCACGGATCGGCGCCATTCATTCCATCGTCTTTGCCGGCTTTTCGCCAGATGCGCTTGCCGCACGCGTCAACGGGTCAGAGGCCAAGGTGGTCATCACTGCCGATGAGGCCCCGCGCGGCGGCAAGGCGACCCCGCTCAAGGCCAACGCTGACAAGGCGCTGGCGCAATGCGCCGACCATGTGAAATGCCTCGTGGTGCGCCGCACCGGGGGGGATGTCGCCTGGAACGATGCACGCGATGTCGATTATTCCGCCCGTGCGCTCGGTGCTGCCGACAGTTGCGCGCCCGAGGCGATGAATGCCGAAGATCCGCTGTTCATCCTCTATACGTCCGGCTCTACGGGCATGCCCAAGGGCGTCGTACATTCCACCGGCGGCTATCTGGTTTACGCCGCAATGACCCATGAAGTCACCTTCGATTACCACGACGGCGACATCTATTGGTGCACGGCCGATGTCGGCTGGGTGACGGGCCACAGCTATATCGTCTATGGCCCGCTGGCCAATGGTGCCACCACAGTGATGTTCGAAGGCGTGCCGACCTACCCTGATGCCTCGCGGTTCTGGCAGGTCTGCGAGAAGCATAAGGTCAATCAGTTCTACACCGCCCCCACCGCCATTCGCGCCTTGATGGGGCTCGGCGACGACTATGTGAAAAAGGCCGATCTCAGCAGCCTGCGCATCCTCGGCACCGTGGGCGAGCCGATCAACCCCGAAGCATGGAACTGGTACAATGACGTCGTGGGTGGCGGGCGCTGCCCGATCGTCGACACATGGTGGCAGACCGAAACCGGCGGCCACCTAATGACCCCCCTGCCCGGCGCCCATGCCATGAAGCCCGGGGCAGCGATGAAACCCTTTTTCGGAATCAAGCCGGTTATTCTCGAGCCGACCAGCGGTGCAGAAATCACGGAGAACCCTGCCGAAGGCGTGCTGTGCATCGCCTCAAGCTGGCCGGGGCAGATGCGCACGGTCTGGGGTGATCACGAACGCTTTGAGAAAACCTATTTCGCCGACTACCCCGGCTATTACTTCACCGGTGACGGCTGCAAACGTGATGCGGACGGCGATTACTGGATCACCGGCCGCGTGGACGATGTGATCAACGTCTCTGGCCACCGCATGGGCACCGCCGAAGTGGAAAGCGCGCTTGTCGCCCACCCCAAGGTCGCCGAAGCAGCCGTGGTAGGCTATCCGCACAAGATCAAAGGCCAAGGGATCTACTGCTATGTCACCTTGATGAGCGGGCAGGAACCGAGCGAAGAACTGCGCGCCGAATTGCGCAACTGGGTGCGCGGTGAAATCGGCCCAATCGCATCGCCCGACCTGATCCAATGGGCGCCGGGTCTGCCCAAAACCCGGTCGGGCAAGATCATGCGCCGCATCCTGCGCAAAATCGCGGAAAACGATTACGGCGCACTTGGGGATACCTCGACATTGGCCGACCCGTCGGTGGTGGACGACCTGATTGAAAACCGCATGCACCGGTAAGACATCGCCGGCACCCCAATCAACGGATCAGACCAAAAAAGGGCCGCCCGAACCGGGCGACCCTCTTAATCTCTCTTTTTGGTCTCATATTCCTCAGGGGGAGTTTGAGGGGGCGGAACGCACCCTCATCCCAGTAAGGAAAAAGCCTCAACTTCAGCCGTCTACGCGCTGCAGTTTGATTTCGCCCACGCCGATGGCAAAGTTAACGCCGGTCTGGGTGTTCACGCTCAGCGGCTGCAGGGCCAGTGTGTTTTCGGACCCCCCCGTCATCAGGTTGGCGCCGGCGCCCACACCGACGGTCGCTTCGGCCGACACACCCTGATAGGTGCCGTTCAGCCCGCCTTCGTTAAATTCCTGCTCGGTTGGGGCCAGCACCAGCCACGACATCTGGCCGTTCTGGGTCTTGCCGATATCGACACCCCAGCGGCTGATCTCGCCGACATAGGTTTCGTCTGCCAGACCGTCCTGGACCGGGTTGAACGTGCAGTTCAACTCACGTGTCGACCCAAAGATAAAGCCTGTACCATCGCCGACGTCACAGGACAGCGCGCCTACTTCGGTGTGGTCCACGGTTTCATTGTCGGCCATTGCAGTGGTGCCGAAAGCGGTCGCGCTCAGCAAGGCGGCGCCAAGTGTCAGTCGTGTTGCGTTCATCATGGTCATGTCAGTCACTTTCCGGCGCTGTATCGCGCCTTTTCTGGTGTGGTCGGCATTCGGGTGCCATGGTCTGGCGGTGGGCCGCGTGCCCTCCACCCTCTTCCGACAGCCAGCACCGGGTCCGTCCGACGGCGCCCGGTGTTGCCTCTCATCGCAGACACAACACGCGCCACGCGCCCTTGTTCCCGGCAATCGCGCAGAGGTCCAAACAATTCCTTTTCCGCAAAACCGCCACAATGCCGTCGCGCCCCTGACGCCAAGGTCGTGCAGACAGGCGGACATGACCCAACGCGCCCGCCCCATCACCTCGCACGCCGCCCCCGCTACGGGTCGGACCGATTCCGTGACGGCATCTGCTGGACAATTGCGCGCGCGCATGGCACCGCTTGCCGCCATGAATGACGACATGATCCCCCTCTCGCCCCAAGGCGACCATGCGCAGGACCTGCGCCGGGCCTTTGGCCAGTACGGCACCGGGGTGACCGTGGTGACAGCCCAAACCGCACAGGGTCCGCTGGGCATGACGGCCAATTCTTTCTCGTCCGTCTCGCTTGACCCACCTTTGGTGCTCTGGTCGCCCGCCACAGCGTCCAAGCGGCACGACAGCTTTGTCGCAGCTGCACAGTTCTGTATCCATGTCCTCAGCGCCGATCAATTGGCACTGGCCCAGCATTTCGCCGCGCAGGGGCACGATTTTTCAGGGCTTGACTGGTCCAAGGGGCCGCACGGCGTGCCGACCTTCGCAGGCTGCCTCGCCACTTTCCACTGTGCGACCTACGCGGTACATGCCGCCGGGGATCACTCTTTGATCCTGGGGCATGTTCAGCAAATTGCCCTGCGCGCCGAACCCGGCGCGGGGCTGATGTTTGATCAGGGTCGCTACGGCCGTTTTATCCCCGAAGAAGACCTCTGACCCTGCGAAACCGGGTCAGTAATCCTTTTCAAAGAATATCCCGATGCTGCTGTTGCCGTCCGACCCCAGCGTGCCTTTTGCCTTGAGACTGCTGGTAATATCCAGGTTCAGCGAGACATCCGCCGTGCCGTCGGACGCGGCGGTCACGTCGGTATAGACATTGTCCGACAGATATTTCCCGATCCGCAGTGCGGTCGCACCATCATCCGTGGTGGTGACATCCAGATCATCCAGCCCGAAGCCTTCGCGCAGGTTGGCAATGATACCGCCGCCCCCTCGCCCGGCGAGGGTTGCCACGGCACTGGCGAGTTGCAGTGCCTGAAACGCCGAGATTTCGCTGATGTTGCGGCCAAAAAGCAGCTGCGCCAATACCTCGTCCTGTGGCGCGGCGGGGGTGGATTCGAATACGACTTCGGGTTCGTTCGCCGGACCAAGCAGGATCACCCGCACTTCGCCGGTCTTTGTATCTGTGACCGACACAAAGCGGATATAGGGGATCAGATCACCCTGAAACTGGATCGACCCTTCGACCAGATCAAAACGCTTGCCCAGAATATCAAGCCGCCCGCGCAGCAGCTCAAACCGCCCGTCCGAAATGATGCGATTGGTCGACCCCGTTAGGCGCAGCGTCCCACCCAATTCGGCGTCCAGACCCCGGCCTCGCACGAAAACGCGATTCGGCGCATTAATCCGCAAATCCAGCCCAAAACCCGGCCCAGTGGGGCCAGCAACCGGATCATCCCCGGCCCCATCCCCGATCAGACCGGCCTTGGCGCGGGTACGCGTGACATCCGGGCGTGCGCCGATATGGGTGATCGGTGGAATGTCCCCGATGCTGGTCAACCCGGTCGAGGGCACGTTGACGCGGGTTTCGCCCACGTCGATCTGCCCCGATATCTGGGCGCCGCCGGTCAGTGGCCCTGCGACCCGCAGTGCCCCGTCCAGCGTGGTGGTATAAAGCTTGGGATCGCTGAAAACGAGGCCTTGCAACGCGATGCTGAGGTCGGCGGGCAGCGCCGGTGTCAGCGTCACATCGCCGCCGATGCGCAGCCGTCCACCCGCCACGGCATCGCCCGTGATATCGACCTGGGCGCGGTTGTTGCCCAGCCGAATATCCGCCACGATATTGCGCAGCGCGACGCGCAGGTTGGGGGCGGTCAGCGTCGCGCCATTGGTGGTTATCGTACCCGATACAGACCCCAGCGCCGCGGGGCCATTAACGCTGAGATCAAACTGCGCCTGTCCCTGAAGGTCGCGCGGCGCAAGGAACGGCCGCGACAGGCCAAGCGGGGCGTTGCCCGAGATATCAAGGTTCAGCGTGCCATCGCTATTGACCAGCCCGGCAATGCTGGCTTGCGTGCCCGCCGGGCCGCTTGCTTGGGTATCAAGCCGCCAGGCATTGCCTTGCCTGCGCGCCGATCCCGTCACCGAGAGCGGGCCGGACACCTTTTCCACAAGCGCACCGATGTTGGGCAGCATCACGTCGAAATCCACCGCCGCATCGGGCCCTGTGACCACACCGCTGACCGACGCCCGCGCGGCATAGGGTCCGGTGGCGCTGGTGTCGATCGCAATGCCCGCCGGGGTCTGGCGTACCACCCCCTGCGCGGCCAGCGGGCCACTGACCCCAGGCACCAACGGGTTCACATTCGGAACCGACAGATCAAAGGCAAGCGACATGTCCGGGCCGGTGGCCAGGCCCCGGGCGGATGCCCGCGCGCTGTAGGGGCCGGCGGCATTAACGTCGACCACGAACCCCTGATCGGTCTGGCGCAACGTCCCGTTTACATTGGCCGGGCCATTGATCTGCGGCACCAGCGGGTTCACGTTGGGCAGGGCCAGATCGAACTGCACATCTAGCCTGGGCGTCACCAGGCCTTCGGCAGATAGGTTGACATCATAGGGACCAATGGCATCCACCGTTGCCCGCCACCCCTGCGGCGACTGGCGCAGGGTGCCGCTGGCCTTGACCGGGCCGTTGACCTGTTCCGCAAAGGGTTTGATATCCGGCACATCAGCCGTGAAATCCAGCGCCGCATCTGGGCCTGTCGCCAGACCCTTGGCCGTCAGCTGGGCACCATAAGGGCCATCCGTGGCCGCATCCACTGACCAGCCACGCGCGTCCTGTGTGGCCGTGGCGGTAACGGTCACCGGGCCCTGGTACTGTGGCACCACCAGCGACACATCGCTAAGGGTAAATTTGGCCTCTGCGCGGCTGTCTTCGCTGCGCAGCTCTGCCGCGCCGATCAGGCTGATCGCATCGTTTTCCAGTTCAAGATCACGCAGGAAGGTGCCGTTTTCGTTGCGCTCTGCCGCCATGCTCAGCGTCGTGCGCCCAGCCAGCACCGCATCGGCCTGCGGGATGCCGACCTTCAGGTCCTGCGTGCTGCCCGCCGCGACCAGATCGAATTGCCCGCCCAGCGGCGTCACTGTGCCTTTCAGCGCAAGGGCTGTCTGCCCGTCCAGCTCGCGACCCACCAGCGCCGAAAAGCGGCTAAGGTCAGCCGCCGTCAGCGCCATGTCGAGCCGTGTCAGAAAGCCGCTTTCGAGACCGTTGATCACCGCCTTGCCGGTCAACCCATAGTCGGCCCCGGCCAATTCCAGACCGCTGATCCGGATCGGCTGCCCTTCGATATAGTTGATATTGGCCTGGCCGCTGATATCCCGCCCCACCGCCTCGGCGCTGGCGGCATCCGTCAAGGCGAGGCCCTTGGCGGCAAATGTCATGTCACCCAGGAATTGCCCGACAGAGCCCAGATTACCTTGCAACGTGCCATCCAGCGCCAGTGTGGTCTGATCAATCACGATCCCCGCCGTGCTCAGCGCCGTGATGTCAAAACTAGACGCGAAAACCTCGCCATCGTTGGCGTTGTAATCGACCACCAGATTGACCCGCTCGACCGTTGTGCCCTCGCCTGAAACGGGCAGCAGGATCGGGGTGCCGTCTGGATTGGCAATGCTGCCCTTGATGTCGATCAACGTGGGCCATTTGTCCTGATTCAACGTCACAGTGCCGGACAGTTTTGCCGCAGAGGCATCCAGCGCAAAGGTGCTGACCTCTATCGCGCCGTTGCTTTCCAGCAGCGCGTCGATCTTGAGCCCGACATCGGTGCCAAAAAATTCCCGATACCGCGGGGCCAAAAGCGCGGTGATGTCGCCGCCAATGTCCGCCTGAACACGCCGATCCGGCGTTTCAGATGCCCGGCGAGAGGTCTGAGCACCCAAGGTGATCTGGCCCGCCAGACGTTCCTGTCCATCTGTGGCGATGGTGACGTCGGATGCGAAATCATTCAGCGGCCCCTGTCCCGCGACCGTCATCCGCACCGAAGGCTGCCCCGGCAAGCCCAGCAGCCGCGCCGCGATGCCCTCGGGGTCTTCCGTCAGGTTAAGCAGCAGATCCAGCACATCATCGCTGCGGTCGAGGTTCGCCTTGATCGCAAATTCGCCTGTCTTGCCGTCCGTGCGCTTGGCCAGAAAATCAATATCACCAACCGTGTCGGTCAGCCGCGCACTTGCCTTGATGCTCAATTGCGCCGCCTCGCCCAACAAAGGCGCGCCAAGGTTGATCTGGTCCACCGAGAAGTCGGCGACCTCGATCGACACTGGCAGGTCCGGCAGGGCAAAGGGTTTGGCCTCGGCATCGGGCAAGGCTTCGGTTTCGGAAACCGGCAGGCGCGGTATGTCCAGACGCCCGGCAGTCAGGCTTTGTACCTCAAGCCGCCCACGCAACAGGGCGGATCGGTTCCAGTCCAGAACCACGTCCTCAAGCGTCAGCCAGATGCCGTCTTTGTCCGAAATTGTCATCCGCTCGAACGATGCGGCCGAGCTGAGCGCGCCGGAGAAGCCATCAATGCTGACGGTCCGCCCTGCCCCACTCAACGCGTCCTGAATGGTGCGGGTCAGAAAGCTTTTGTCGTCGTCCTGCGCCATTGCGGGGGCAAGACAGGCCAGCCAGAACACGGCAGCGCCCAAGAGGTTAACAAATACGCGCATCAAAATGCCTGCCCGATACCGATATAAACCTGAAAATTCTCGCCCGTTTCAGGACCCGAGGTGGGCACGGCGACGTCCAGCCGGATCGGCCCGATCCCCGTGGCATAGCGCAGGCCCAGCCCGGCACCCGAATGCCAGGTGCCCGACCCGTTATAAAATTCCTCTGCCCCGATATAGCCCGCATCGGCGAAACCGACGACGCCGATCTTGTCCGTCACTTTGACCCGCGCTTCTGCCGAAACGCCAAGCAAACTGCGCCCGCCAACCACATTGCCGCCCCCCAGATCGACACCAAGCGACTGATAAGGCTGCCCTCGTACTGTGCCACCGCCACCGGAATAGAAAAGATAATCCGCCGGCGCCTGTGCCAACGTCGGCCCGCTGACCGATCCCAATTGCCCGCGCAGCGCCAGGGTGACGGGGCGGGCCTCGCCGAATGTTCGGAACACCCGCGCGTCGATATAACTACGCAGCCCGCTGGCCGACCCCGACAGCGCCAGGAAAGGGGTGATGCTGGCCTTGGCATAATAGCCATCCGTGGCGTCCAGATCATTGTCACGGTAATCAAACTCGACCCCAAGCGGCAGGGTCAAAAGTGTATAGCGGTTGGTGCCAAAGGCATCGCGCGTTTCTGCCCGCCGCAGGCCAAGGCCCGCAGTATAGGTGCGTTCCTCACTGGCGATGCGCTCGATCCCCGCTTCGAGGTCCAGCTGACGGGAAAAGAAATTCACTTCGTCAAGCTGTTCGATCTTGGCCAGAGCATAGAAATCCGTGTCAGCGTTAAAGGTCGCCGGGCGCTCGAACCGGGCTGCCAGCTTGTAGTCCTCGCCGCCGGAATTGCCGCCTATGCCCTTCACCTCCGCCTCCAGCCGCAGCCGCTCGGCCCCGCCCAACAGGTTCCGATGCATCCAGAAGGTGCTCACCGTCAGCCCTTCGAGCGAGGAAAGCTCGGCCCCGAAACCAAAACGACGCGGCTTGGCCTCTGTCACCTGCGCGGTGATCGGCAGGGTGTCATTGGGCCCGATACCGTCTGCCTCAATCAGGGCCACGGCGCTGAACGCGCCCGTCCGCCGCAAACGCGACGTGGCCAGTTTGAGCGCCTCTGGCGAAAAGACTTCGCCGGTGGGGACACCGGCAATTTCCAAAATCCGCTCGCGGCGCACATCGCGGTTGCCCGCAACGCTCAGCGCGCCAAAGCGCAGCCGTGGACCGGGGGCCAGCCGCAGATCGGCCGCGATGGTCCGTTCAGCATGGCGGGCCGTCAGCTGCTGATCAGCCAGCGCCGCCTTGGCGTGGCCCTGATCGCGCCAACCGCTGACACCGCTGGCCACGGTATCTTTCAACACGCCCAGACTGGCGGTCTGTCCGGGGGCAAATTCTTCGGGCAGTTCGGTACCTTGGGCCACCGGCGCGATGCGCGCGGCAGAGAATCGAAACAGTGGACCGGGGGCAAGCGTGATCACGGCCCGGTCGATACGGCGGGGCGGCTGTACCGGGGGGATAGCCGCGGCATCGACCCCGTCGAGGGTAATCTTGATCGTGGGACCAAAATAGCCGTTGTCATAAAAAATTGCCAGCAAACGCGCATAATCGGCCTGCGCCGCCGCGACCACCTCCTGCGGTGTCGGATCAGCATCCTCGGCGGTCTGCTCTACCAGCAGCGACCCACCGGCGAGGGTCTTGTATAGATCCGACTCCTCCGGCAGCCCCGTAATCTTCAGCTCAGCCGCCGGGGCGCTTGTTGCCAGCCCCAAGACCAGAGCAATTGCTGTCGTGACGGTAGCCTTTTGATGCCTCACGCGATGATCCCCCATTGCGTCTTTGCTGCGATCTATGGCGCAGTCCGGTCACCCCCCGTGGGGCCGCCGTTTCAACTAGACCTGTTAAACGATATTACCAGCCGTATCGCAATCCTGCCACGCTACGCTTGGCAATAAGTGATCGCAAAAATGCGGCGAATACGTCCTAGGACATGTCGGATATTGTTTTGAAGGGGGAAATGGCGAGGCAACTGCCGCTGGCTTGGGCCAAATTGGTGCGGTCGGAGAGACTCGAACTCTCACGGGTGTTACCCCACAGCGACCTCAACGCTGCGCGTCTACCATTCCGCCACGACCGCACGCCATGGATGGTGCGTGCGGTTTAGCCAAAGACCGCAGGCTTGTGAAGAGGCAATCGGCAACAAAAAACCCGGCGTCACAAGGACGCCGGGCCGGGGCCTGCGTTACAGGCGTTATTCGCTCATCGAAAAGGTCGGTAAGCCGGTGCTTGAGGCGGGCTGTACCAATGGCTGCAACGGCGCAGGTGCCCCGCCCGCGCGCATCGCGGCCTGTCGGATCAACTCGGTACGCTCAGGCTGGCCCGGCACAAAAACCGCCGCCGCCCCCGAATCCGCTGCGGCAAGCCCGGCGTCATACCACGCCATCGCCAAATCCGTGCGTTTCGCAGGGCCAAAGCCCTGGGCAAGGTGATGGCCCATCAATTCGCCGTAAACGCCTTCGCCAAGCGTATAGAGCAACAGCGCAGAGCCCACGGCCACATCCATATTGTCGGTGCGATACCCAACCCCCAGACAAATCCGCGCCGTGCCCGACAGTTGCGCAGGCGACATGCCCGTGTTGGGCACAAAGGCCGCCACATCCGCCACCACCGCATCACGCTGTTTCAGCGAAAGGGCCGCAACCTGATCTTTCATCGCCGGGCCAAAACCTGCACATTGCTGTGCCACCTGGTCGGGGGTAAACCCCTGGATCTGGGCGACCAGCTCCTCGGATTTGGCGATGGCATAGGTCCGCGCAAGGCAGAATTGTTCGTTCAGTGCCGTATTCGGATCGGCCATGCCCGCCAGCGTCACAAAGCCGCCGTTGGTATTGGTGATCAGCGAGACGGTATTGCAGTGCGATGCCAGCGACGCCTGCGTCCCTGCCCCCATAAAGTTGGGCAAGGCATTGGCCGGCGCCGGAGCCACTGCCGCCGCCAGCGCGGTGGACCCCGCGAGCGCACTCGCGGCCGGGGCGACCGGCTGCGGCGCGACAACGATCGTCGTGCTGGGCGCCGCCGGTGCCGTGTCTCCGGCCATTTCAGAGCGATACGTCTTGAGCAAGCCACGGGTGCCATCGGGCGTCGCCGCGACCTGCTGCTGCACCGCATAGCCCCCCGCCTGCGCCCGATTATAGCTCGACACCAGCAGGTTCTGTTCAAACGCTGACAACTGGCCCGTCACCGGATAGCCCAAATAGGCCTGATACTGTGACACCGCATCGCGGGTCTTGCGGCCCAGCTGGCCATCCACCGTTCCGGCATTGAACCCAAAATAGTTCAACGACGCCTGTATATTCTTGCCCTCTTGTGTCGACGGGATGCTCGACCGTGTCGACTTCTTGCGGTAGGTCCGCTTGGACGTGGTGCGGCGCTGTTTCTTGGCATTTGCGCCGACGATACCGCCAATGATCGCACCCGCGATAAAGTCGCCGGCATCCGCTTCGACCCGTTCTGCGGGGATGACCACCAAAGAAGTGGCAACAACCGCCCCTGCCAAGTATTTGAAAAACATCGTTTCGCTCCAATATGAATCATAATATTGCGCTCAGGGTAACATAACGGGTGTTTTCGCCAAACATCTGATCCGGAAAATTTGCCCCAAAAGGACGCAAAGCGCGCGCCATAACCAGCTTTGACGCTCGTGGGTGCGGAGCCTGAAATCCCTGTTTTGCGGAACTCCGGTTGATTCTGGCCCCCTGCCTACACACTTAGGCAAGGTAGAAAAAAGGATCGCGTCATGCCCGAACAGCCTAACACCACAGACCAACCCGCCGTTCAGGTCGATATCGTTTCTGATGTCGTGTGCCCGTGGTGCATCGTCGGGTATCGCCAACTTGAACAGGCGCTGGCAGCGGTCGGTGTCGGCGCCTACCTGCGCTGGCATCCGTTCGAACTGAACCCTGCCATGCCGCCCGAAGGTCAGAACCTGGCCGAACATCTGACCGAAAAATACGGCAGCACGCCGGCGCAATCGGCCGAGAATCGCAAACGGTTGACCGATCTCGGGGCGGACTTGGGATTCACCTTCAACTTTTCGGACAACAGCCGCATGGTTAACACCTTTGCGGCACATCAATTGCTGGATTGGGCGCAGGCCAAAGGGTTGCAACATCCGCTGAAAATGGCGCTTTTCGAGGCACATTTCACCAAAGGTCGTGATGTGTCGGACCGTGCCGTTCTGGCCGAGATCGCCGCGTCGGTCGGGCTGGATGCGGCGGACGCCACCGAGGTTCTGGACAGCGGCAGCCATGCTGAGGAAACCCGCGCGCGCCAACAAGTCTGGACGTCACGCGGCATCTCCGGCGTGCCGTCAATGATCTTTGACGGGCGCTACCTGCTGACGGGTGCGCAGGGCGCTGAGACCTATGCGCAGATGTTGCGAAAGGTTCTGGCCGAGAAAGACGCGGCTTAAGGTCAGGACCCATTAATCTTGCAACACCAGTTCGACGGATCTTGTTTCTGACAAGGCGCAGTGGCGCAGTGGCGCAGTGGCGCAGGAATAGTGGTTCTATTTCAAGGCACTGCAACGCATTTCAGTAGCAATATCCATCGAGCCCTTGGGGCGCGCATTTCATGTCATCTCGGCAGCGCGGGCTGCTTGCTCATAGACCCCCTATGTCCGCGCGTCCCAAGTCCCTGATATTTTGTGACATGCGCGCTGGTGGCGTAGGATTAATGGGTCCTGATCCTAGCCCCCTCCCAACAGCGCCATAACGGTCAGCGCGGCCAACAGCATCCAGCCGAAATGCCGCCCCCGCGTGATGGTAAAATTTGCCACCGCCCCGGCTGCATAGATCACCGCCACACCGATGGCGATGGTCTGGCGCACGCCCATGTCCTCCACATAGGCTGCCCAAAGCAGCGCAACACCGCCTAGGGTCCAGTAAAAGGTGCTGAGGTGAAACACCGCCCCATTCAGAGCGGTGATTGCGGGAATGTCGCTGCGCATCCGCGCCAACACCTGTGTCTGCCCCAGATATCCATGCACACCCCCCACCACGATGCCCCCGATGCCCGCCAGAAGTAACAGCAGATTGTCCATCTCAATACCCCATACAGTTATGTATGGAACTGGCTAACCCTCCCTCTGGCGCAGGTCAATACACAAGTGTATGGTGCGGCAATGACAACACGTTTGAGCAAAGATCACTGGCTGGACCACGGGCTGACCCAACTGGCCGCTGCCGGGCCACAGGCCTTGAAGGCCGAGCCGCTGTGCAAGGCCCTTGGCGTGTCGCGGGGCAGCTTCTATTGGCATTTCTCCGATCTGGAGGATTTTCACACCCAGATTTGCGCCCTATGGCGGGATCGCGTGACGGAGGCCGTGATTGCGGAGAACCGCAACAACTCCCCCACGGATGCAGCGCGGCTCACACGTCTGATGCAGGCGGCCTTTGGCGATAACAGCGGTATTGAACCTGCCATGCGGGCATGGGCGCAAGAAAATGCAAAAGTGCGCGCGGTCATCGCAGATGTCGATGTGCGCCGCCTGACCTATTTGGCCGAAATCATCCGCGCCGCTGGCGTGCCCGAGGAGCAGATCACCCCCCGCGCCCGTTTTGTCTACGCCGCCTATCTGGGCCAGCCGTTTTTGGCTACAGCCGCAGACAGCCGATTTAACGCAGATGACATAGATGCACTGGCGGCGCTCATGCTGGTTTGCTAAAGGCAGACCTATGGTTGAATGGATTATATCAGACGGGCTGACCGATTACCGCACCGCCGAAGCGTGGATGGAATCGCGCGCCAGCGAGATCGCGGCGGGCACGGCGAACGAATGTATCTGGCTGGTCGAACACCCACCGCTTTACACGGCAGGCACCTCGGCCAAGCTGGCGGACCTTACTGACCCTGACCGTTTCCCGGTTTATGAAACCAAACGCGGCGGGCAGTATACCTATCACGGGCCGGGTCAGCGGGTCGCCTATGTCATGCTCAATGTCGCGGCGCGCGGGCGTGATGTGCGCTGCTTTGTGCGCCAGCTTGAGGATTGGGTGATCGCCACTCTCGACCAGTTCAATCTGCGCGGCGAAATTCGCCCTGGCCGTGTTGGCGTCTGGGTGCAGCGCCCGGAAAAGCCACGCCAACCCAACGGACAACCCGCCGAAGACAAGATCGCCGCCATCGGCATCCGCCTGCGCAAATGGGTCAGCTTTCATGGCATCAGCATCAACGTAGAGCCTGACCTGACCCATTTTACCGGCATTGTGCCCTGCGGCATTACCGATCACGGCGTCACGTCATTGGTCGATATGGGCCTGCCCGTCACGATGGACGATGTCGACATCGCCCTGCGCGCCTGCTTTGACACCGTCTTTGGTCACAGCGCCAAGGGCAGTTGCAGCCAATCCGCATAGATCCTGTCGCGGTGCGCAATCAGGCTCGGGTCCAATGCGGCGCGGGTCGTATCATCGAGCGTTGAAAAGGCGACGCGCGTGGCCGGATGCATGGCGCATTGGTCCTGTGGCAAGGGATCGAACAACGCCATGAAGGCGGCCGCATAGATATCCGCCGCGCTCAGCCGATCACCAACATAATATATCCCGCCATTCACGGCCAGCTTGTGCGCCAACGTCCTGAGGTGCTTGCCCACTGCCGCGCCTGCCCCGGCCCCGCTTGCGGCATCATAGCCGTACTTTGCCCCCAGATAGGCCGCGATCTTGGGGTGAAAACCCGGTCCCCCGCTGTGGCCTGCGTGAACTTGCTGCAACCGCCGCTGCCAGCCCAGCCCGCCGGGGGCCGCCAGATCGGAAACGATGCGCAGAATCTCTGCCCCGTGATCCGCAGGCAGCAGCGCTGGTTCGGGCGCGATACGTTCGGCAAGCTGCACAATATCGATGGCCTGATCTATCGGCGCCTCGTCCTGCCAGAACACCACCGGCGCAGAAGCCCGGCCTGACCAAGCCATCTGCACCGCGTCGGTTTGATCCAGTCGCACCGCCTGCCAGTCGATGCCCTTGACGTGGAACAGCCCCTTGGCAGCCTCACCCCAAGGGCTCGGCACACCACCCACGACAATCATCCGAAGCCCCGACGCGCTCTGCGCATTGGCCGTAGAAACATAGTCAAACGCCATACCGCCCCCTCATGCCTTGCCACCACCTGCGCGGCTTTGGACATGTTAATCAGCCCCACATAGCCTAAGGCAAGCGGTCCGAATGGCAAATTGGCCAAAAAATACCCCCCCTGCGACCATCGCGCCCATTGCCCCCGCGCATCGGGCGCACTAAAACGGGCGCAACTGCGCATTGCACCGATCTGGTGCAGTGCGTCCAATTCACATGCAGGAGGCATCGCATGGCAGACGCAGCCATTCACGGCCAAGATCACCACGACGAGCGCGGTTTCTTTACCCGCTGGTTCATGTCCACCAACCACAAAGACATTGGTATCTTGTACCTTGTCGTTTCGGCCCTGGTGGGCCTCGTTTCGGTGGCATTCACCGTTTACATGCGCCTTGAACTGATGAACCCCGGGGTTCAGTACATGTGCATGGAAGGCGCGCGTTTCATCGCAGACAGCGCCGCAACCTGTACGCCCAACGGGCATTTGTGGAACGTTCTGATCACGGGCCATGGCATCTTGATGATGTTCTTCGTTGTGATTCCCGCCCTGTTCGGTGGGTTTGGCAACTATTTCATGCCCTTGCAGATCGGCGCGCCTGACATGGCGTTCCCGCGCATGAACAACCTGAGCTTCTGGCTTTATGTTGGCGGCACAACGCTGGCGGTCTGTTCGATCCTTTCACCGGGTGGCAATGGCCAACTTGGCTCGGGCGTCGGCTGGGTTCTTTATCCGCCGCTGTCCGTGCGTGAAGGCGGCATGTCGATGGATTTCGCGATCTTTGCGGTACACGTATCTGGTGCCTCGTCGATCCTGGGCGCAATCAACATGATCACCACCTTCCTGAACATGCGCACACCGGGCATGACCCTGTTCAAAGTGCCCCTGTTTTCGTGGTCGATCTTTGTCACAAGCTGGCTGATCCTTCTGTCCCTGCCGGTTCTGGCGGGCGCGATCACCATGCTGTTGATGGACCGCAACTTTGGCTTTGCCTTCTTTGACCCTGCAGGCGGTGGTGACCCGGTTCTCTACCAGCACATCCTATGGTTCTTTGGTCACCCCGAAGTGTACATCATCATCCTGCCCGGTTTCGGCATTATTTCCCACGTCATCGCGACCTTCTCGCGCAAGCCGGTGTTTGGCTATCTGCCAATGGTCTGGGCGATCATCGCGATTGGTGCCTTGGGCTTTGTCGTCTGGGCGCACCACATGTACACCGTGGGCATGACCCTGAACCAGCAGGCCTACTTCATGCTGGCAACCATGGTCATCGCGGTGCCGACAGGCGTTAAGGTGTTTAGCTGGATCGCAACAATGTGGGGCGGCTCGATCGAGTTCAAGACGCCGATGCTTTGGGCCTTTGGCTTCCTGTTCCTGTTCACCGTCGGCGGCGTGACCGGCATCGTGCTGAGCCAAGCCGCTGTGGACCGCTACTACCACGATACCTACTACGTGGTGGCGCACTTCCACTACGTGATGAGCCTGGGTGCCGTGTTTGCCATCTTTGCAGGGATGTATTTCTACCTGCCCAAGATGTCGGGCCGCATGTACCCTGAATGGGCAGGCAAACTGCACTTCTGGATGATGTTCATCGGGGCCAACCTGACGTTCTTCCCACAACACTTTCTGGGCCGTCAGGGCATGCCACGCCGCTACATCGACTACCCAGAGGCGTTTGCCTATTGGAACCAGTGGTCAAGCTGGGGTGCTTTCCTGTCCTTCGCATCGTTCATCTTCTTCTTCGGGATCATCGCCTACACCCTTCTGCGCGGTGCGCGGGTGACAGCAAACAACCCTTGGAACGAATTTGCCGATACGCTGGAATGGACCCTACCCAGCCCACCCCCAGAGCACACGTTCGAGATCCTTCCAAAGCAGGAAGACTGGGATCACAAGCACGGCCACTAACGGCCAAAGCGATCAGACAACTGGCAAAGGCATCGATGCAAATCGGTGCCTTTGTTCTTTTCCACCCGCGACAGCCCGCACAGAATCGCCCGCGCTTTCGTCTTGGGCATAGCGCCCACCCCACAAAGGCACCCGTATCGCCGCACCGATAGCGGCGCACGTCCCGCCCGCAGGTGCCAGCGCCATCCCCCCACTCATGTCCCCAACGGCACCTCGGCGCGATCCTGCATTTTTTTCGCGAGAACCAGTTTTTTCCCCTTGCAGCCGCGCCCCCACATGAGTATCTCGACCTCACCAAACGGATGCGGGCGTAGCTCAGGGGTAGAGCATAACCTTGCCAAGGTTAGGGTCGGGCGTTCGAATCGCCTCGCCCGCTCCAATTTGGTCCTGCCTACCCAGCAGGAAACAACAAGGCCGCCTTCGGGCGGCCTTTGTTCTTTTCAGGACAGGCCCACCAAATTTCACGCTGTGCCAGACTTGTCGAACGGCCCGCGCTTGGGTAAGAACGAATAAAGAACATCCCTAAGGCAACACGCCGACCGTTGATCTTCGTCAGCGCAGCGGGTTTTATGGACAAAAGAGGGCGGGCACGATGCTGACATCTGTAGAACTATGCGCCGGTGCGGGCGGCCAGGCCCTTGGGCTTGAACAAGCGGGCTTTGCCCATACCGCCCTGGTCGAGATCGACAAACACTGCTGCAACACCCTGCGCCACAACCGCCCTGACTGGCACGTCATCGAAGACGACGTGCGCATCTTCAAGGAACGCGCCGCCGACTACAAAGGCATGGACCTGCTGGCCGGTGGCCTGCCCTGCCCGCCTTTTTCCGTCGCAGGTAAACAGTTGGGCGAAAAGGACGAACGCAACCTTTTCAACGATGCCATCGACATTATCGACGCCGCCCGCCCCCGCGCCGTGATGATCGAAAACGTGCGCGGTTTTCTGGGTGCCGTGTTCCACGACTACCGCGAAAAGCTGAAAACCCAACTCGACAAACTGGGGTACAAGACCGACTGGCGCCTGCTCAACGCGTCCGATTTCGGCGTGCCGCAGCTGCGCCCGCGCGTCGTCATCGTGGCGATTCCAAAGGACCGCGCCGATTTCTTTGACTGGCCCGAACCGAACCCGCACAATCCGCCCACCGTGGGGGAAACCCTGCGCGATCTGATGGCGGCAGGCGGGTGGCGCGGGGCAGAGGAATGGGCGGCCAAGGCCGATGAGATCGCCCCCACCATCGTCGGCGGCTCCAAGAAACACGGCGGGCCAGACCTTGGTCCCACCCGCGCGCGCGCCGCATGGGCCACGCTGGGCGTCGAAGGGCGCACGCTTGCTCCTGCCGCACCAGATGCCTTTCACACCGGAATGCCGCGCCTCACCGTGCCGATGGTCGCGCGCATTCAGGGTTTCCCCGACGACTGGCACTTTACCGGGGCCAAGACAAACGCCTACCGCCAGGTCGGCAACGCCTTTCCGCCTCCCGTGGCGCAGGCTGTCTCTGCCCAGATCGCCAAGGCGCTGCGCAAGCGCGTGCTACACGCGGTCGGCGCCTGATCATGCCTGCGCCGCCGTGCTGTGACAGGGGGCTGCGGTGAAACAGAACGTACCCCCCAGTGTCGTCTGCCCCGGCCACCGCGACCACGCCCTGCTGGGCGCGATTGCCGACGACATCACCCGGCGCGCGGGCGGTGACGCCGCGCTGGCCGCGACGTTTTCCGCGATGCTGCGTCAATGTGTGGACGACGTGATCATGACGCCCAAAACCGGGCGGCGGTCCTACGACGAGCTGGAAAAGACCGAAAAGACCTATATCGGCACGCGGGTCGAGATCGAACTGCGCGCCATGCTGCGCTTGCCCAAGGGCAAGCTTGATACGCTGATTCTGGGTCATGATGTCGACATCAAGAACACGATGGGCAGCAACTGGATGATCCCGACCGAGGCGATTGACCATCCCTGCATACTTGTCGCCGCAGATGAGGTGCGCGCCCTGTGCTATCTGGGACTTTTCGTCGCGCGGCCCGACTACCTGACACTGGGCCAGAACAAGGACGCCAAGAAAAGCGTTTCCGCGCAGGGGTTTGAAAATATTCTGTGGCTGCTGCGCGACCACCCCTATCCGCCGAATTTCTGGCGCACCGTGCCGCCAGAGGTGATCGAGCGGATATTCACTGGCACCTCCGGCAATCAACGTATGGCCAACCTGTTCCGCGAGGTCCAGCAGCAGCCGATCACCCGCGACGTCGTCGAGGCGGTGGCCCAACAACAGGATTTCATGCGCCGCATCCGGTCAGACAAAGGCCGCGGAACGCGCGACATCCTTGCCCGCGAGGGGATCTTGCTGCTCTCGGGCCACTACGACGCCCCCCTGATCGCCGCGCTGACCCTGCCGCCCTGTTCGGGCAGCGAATTTGTGTCGTACCGTCCCGTTGCGCAGGCGGAGGTCGATTTGGCGGCTGATCATGGCATCGCGCTGGAATGGTTTGCTGCCCGCCCCTGAGGGAGCGCAGTGCCTGTCATTCCGGGCGACATCAAGCGACAGACGCCGGGCGATCCCCGTCGTTCCGACGCTCAATCACACACGCCCCCCACTGCTATAAAAAAACGCCCCATGGAGACCACGGGGCGTAAAGGTACGGAACGAGGGACAGTTAACTTTCAGGCAGGGGTTCCGGGCCTGCCGTCATGCTTTCGATCTAAGGATCAAAATCCGATTTCAAAGGGGTAGCGCGGATTCTGTGAATACAGCGTTAATTTTGGGCAATAACCTGCCCAAAATCCGCGTTTCACCCCCGCCGACTGGCATAAAGCGCAATCGCCGCCGCATTCGACACGTTGAGCGATCCAAAGCCCCCCGCCGCGTCGATCCGCACCAGCGCATCCACCGTCTCGCGCGTTTTTTCGCGCAGCCCCGGCCCTTCGGCACCCAGCACCAGCGCCACGGGGCGGTCCCGGCGGCCCTCGACGGCCTCCTCAATGCTCTGGGTCGCGTCGCCGTCCAGCCCCAGCACCAGATACCCCATATTTTGCAAGGCGCGGATGGCATCCGCCAGATTGCGCACCCGCAGATAGGGTTGACGTTCAAGCGCGCCGCTGGCGGTTTTGGCCAAGGCCCCGGTTTCGGGGGCCGAATGATGCCGCGTGCCAATCACCGCCGAGGCACCCAGCACTTCGGCCGACCGCAGAATCGCGCCGACGTTGTGCGGGTCGGTCACCCGGTCCAGCAACAGCACCCGTGGCGCCTCATCCCCGATACAGACATCCTCAAGACGGCCCCAGTTCAGCGGCTTTACCTCCAGCACAGCGCCCTGATGCACCGAATTGGGATCAAGCGGCGGACGAAACTTGCGTGGGTCGACGACCTCTGGGGTGATTCCAGCCTCGGCAATCGCGTCTTCCAGCTTGGCCTGCGCATTTGGCGTCACCATCAGGCGCAGTTTCTCGCGGTTGGGGTTCACCAGCGCGTCACGCACCGCATGCAGGCCGAAAAGCCATACAGTCTGGGCCGCTTCGGCCTTCTTGTCTTGCTCTTTCTGCACGACCCATTTGG
>TARA_R110002049_G_scaffold6350_3_pt1 | contig 58715 bp, 37 predicted proteins | sample TARA_R110002049 | Tara Oceans TARA_R110002049 (sample SAMEA4396941) | marine metagenome | biome: Polar Biome; feature: [SRF] surface water layer (ENVO:00010504); material: water (ENVO:00002006), including particulate matter (ENVO:01000060) such as... | depth 5 m | reverse complement strand
ACGACACAGTTAATTTACCGGCAGCGATAATATCACTTGAAGATAACTTGTAACGTAACTCACCGGCATCATCTGTCATGTTATCAGTAAGTCTTGCCACTTTTGTTGGTGCTACATCTTCGGCGCCGCTAATGGTATAAACAACTTCTGCCGCAGTACCATCAACAGAGCTAATGGCTACCGTATCTGTGACAATATCATTGGCATCAACTAATGAAGCTACTGTTGCGTTGCTAGTATCAAGCGTATAAGTCCATTCGCCTGTAGCTAACACAGAAAATGTCCCGAAGGTTGTGGTTAAGTTAGCTTGAGCTTCCATTGCGTTTTCATTGGCGTCATCATCACTAACGACGACTGTGCCGGTAATCGCACCGCTAACATTGTTAGCAATTGCTGCTGTTAAATCACCTGAAAATGTTGCTGGCGTATTCGCCGAAGCAGGAGCAATAACGCCAGTCGCTGCAGAAGTAAGCGTTTCTGTATAACCGTCAAGATCGCTATAAGCAGCAGTAACAACGACGGTTTTTCCTATTTCATCATCGGTCAGCGCAAAGATAGACTCTGTTGCATCAACAATAGCAACATCATCTGCAAGCCAACTATATACTACGCTTTCAGGGTCAAAATCATTGTCATCTAATACGGTCGCAGTCAGTAGCTTACCTGACTCTAAAGTACCTGATATTTCTATAGCGCCAATAAAGTTGATTAACACATCGGCTGTAGGGTTAGAGGTAATTACTTCACTATAGTTATCGTTATCTGTGTATGAAACGGTAACTTTTATATTTGTGCCGGCTTGAGTGTCAGTTAATAACAAAGAGCTCGATGTTGCGCTAGCAATTGCTACGTCGTCTGCCATCCAAGTATAAGAAACGGCTGATGCATCTAAGCCATTTGCATCGGTTAACGTTGTTGTGAGTGTTTCACCAACTTTAGCTTCCCCTGATAGCGAAAGTTGACCAAACGAGTTACCTATTTTGTCAGGCAATGTATCGGTATTACAACCAACCATTGCTAATGCAATGGTTGATATAGCAATCGTTTTATTCATTAACTTTTTCATTATTATAATCCTACTATTTTTTTGGTAAAAAAATTTCGCTGCTATTTGGTTTGATCTTAATACTAATTTGTATTGCCACTTTGTCAACCAATATGTGAGGATTGCGGTTGGGTTTATCAGTTTTTAGCGAGTGACTAATGATGAAAAGGAGGATTTTTTACGTGTTTTATCACTTAAATACCCTTGATCTGTATTGAATCCATACTTGCTCTGGCTAGGGCTAGCCATTTGTTTTTGTATTTTTTATCGGTAGTGGTAAATGAAATAAAGGTTAATTTTCCGTCTACGGGTAATGCGTAAGTAAGATTGAATTGGTATTTACCAATAGCTTTGATCTCGTACTCGAATACAGCAACTTTAGTTCCTAGTCGGTTATATACTTTGTCTTTTTTCCAACGGGCTTTGTCATTAGATTTACGCAAGATATTAGATAGCGATTTATGAATTTTATTCATACTTTTCTTATCTGCTGGCGTGGAATACTGCGTAAAAGTAAAGCTGACCGATTTATCTTTATCGCTAAATGCAAAAGCGGGAGGATTTTTTTGTTTGCCATAACGCTTGTCTAAAGCGGAGTCAGATAAGGCCTTAAACTCTGTTGACAACTCTATGATCAGATGGTTGTTGAAAAAGCGCTCAGTGTTAGTTTCTGCAGCCATGCTGGTAAAGCTGAGCAAAAAAAATAGCAAATATAAATTCTTCATGGTTGATCTCTTATCTTATTGTTTTAGTTTGAATAACCGCTATGGCTATTATCGATTCGATAGAACGTCGCTCGGACAAAATCATGGGCATCGCCGGAATTATTTTGATTATAACCCCCAGCTTTAAAATACATATATTGGTTGCCTTGGTCATAGCCGCTTGTCGTCATATCTACGACTTGTTCAAACGCTTTGCCATCAGCTTTGACAACTTTTACAGTAAGCGTATGGCCAGAAACCGTTATTGAATAACTAAATTTTTCATCTAGCGGGATACCATCAACGGGGTTACTTGCGGTATTAGTGCGACTGCCTATGATGTCGTAATAGCTATCGTCACCGCCAAGGGTTTCATGCGCGAGATAAATGCCGCCGTTTGAATTGCCTGGCAATTTTCGATAATAAAGTCGGGCAGGCTCATCATCATTAGCATGAATTTGACCAATAATAACGCGACCTATTTGATAGGCTTCGCCGGTGGTTGTTACGTTATTGACTGCTAGTTCAGCATTGAGTTCGCCGTCGATACCGCCGGCATTGTCTTGGTCTGCTTGTGGTGCAGTAGAAAATACCCAGTTATTTTTATTAACCCCTTGGGTTTGCTGACTTGTGTCGCCCCTGCGTAACATTTCTCGTAACTCTGAGCGTACATAGTTAGTATTAGTTGAGGTGCGATAGCCTGAAACTGAGGTGGTAAATACCACGCCGCCATCTTTTGACAAAGTAAAAAAGCGCGGATCAGCATAACCACCAACGAGCGCGGTTTCCTTAATACTGTCTGATTTGCCATTGTTGTCTTCATCGGTTGGCACACTTAAGTACCAATCAATTAATTCGATGTTATGACTGACATCTTCTTGGCAACCAAAGGCTTCAATTTCCAAAATACTACTTGGCTGAGAAACGTCGTTACCAGCGAGATCTATGCGTAAATACAGCGCCGTTTCTGTGTTTAACTGGTCTAAGTTAATTACCCCAGCGAACAGTGAATTCTTTTCGCTTTGGGTTTTGCTATTAAGTAATTGCCAATTTTTTTGGTCTTTAGAGCCGTAAATATTGAATAAATGCACATAGTTTAGGTTTTTCCAAGTAATAATCAGCTGTTTGAGCAGGGCTGGCTCTGAAAGCGTTAGTAATAACTTGCTATCGGTTGTGTCGGGCTGCCAGTTGGAAACCTTGGTTTTATTGCTATCGAATAAAGTTGGTAGCTCGGCATCAGTCGATACATCATTTATAGCTGAAATTTGTAGTGGATAACTCACACCACAGCTGATGTCATCGATAACAGTGGGCGTGGTAACTGGATCAATAACTTGCTTTGGGACAGTTGTTGTTACGGTATTGTTACTTGGGCTACCCCCACAGCTAACTATGCCAAATAAGCTAAATAAGGTAACGAAAGTAAAAAAAGTCTTATGTATTTGCATAATTGTCCTAACGGCTAAGATGAATTGAATCGCACAAACTTGTGTATCTAATGTGGGCTGACGGTATATTTTAAGTAGTGTTTTTTGTCAGGCTTTTATTCGAGTAAGTTTGTTATTAATAGAATATATCCCGCGAAAAAATGGCCTAACTAAGGTTTTACACTATGTAGTGTGTTTTGGTCAACCAAAAATTAGTTTTGGTAATCTTGTGTATGATGCTTAAGCTTGTGGTAATTGTTTTCTTACCTTGCCGTTACTATAATTATCTCTGTTTATGTCTATTTTATTCTACTACACTTAAAAAATAATCGTTAAACTCCACATTAATAATAACTGCAATATTATAGATTAATGTTAATTGGTTATGTTAATTGTATTTATTGGTAAGTTATGTTTTGGTGGTTTTTAATGTTTTGTATTACCAGATTGGTTGACAATTGTGATTTATATTGTTTGAATAAAGCACAACGAGTATAAAAACTATAATGAATCGGAAATATCAATGGCTACTTTCAATAAGTTAAATAAAATTAGCAGAGTTGTGCGTAAGCAGGCTAGCTATCCTAGACAATTTTTGTGTGCATCTACATTACTCTCCTTACTTGCTTTTCCAGCCACGGCTGCAGAAGAAGAAACAGAAAAGAAAGTGGAAGCTGACATTGAAGTAATTGAAGTCAGTGGGGGCTTACGACGTACTATGACTCGTTCATTGAACGAGAAAAAGCACAGTACGGCAATTGTTGATGCAGTAGCCGCAGCAGACTTTGGCGATTTACCTGGTTTATCATTGTCTGATGTTATTGAGAATATTTCTGGTGCATCTGGTCACCGTCTAAAAGGCAGCCAAAACGAAATATCAATTCGTGGTTTAGGCTCTTATTGGGGTTACTCAACCTTTAACGGCCGAACGATCACCAATGCCGGCGCTGGTCGTGCGGTTAACTTCAAAAAATTCCCATCTGAGCTTGTCGACAAAGTCGTCATTTATAAATCTCAACAAGCTGATTTAGTTGAAGGTGGCACCTCAGGTACTATCGATGTTAATTCTCTGCGCGCTGTTGACTATGGTGAAGCGCAAACAACGGTTCAAGCAACAGGCATATACAATTCGTATTATGACGATGTTGAAGGCGGCAGCTCGCCTTGGGGCAAAAAGCTTATTGTCTCGACTGTGCAGCAATGGGAAACCGATAACCTAGGCGATATGGGGTTTACTTTCGGACTTAGCCATTCTGATTCTTCAAATCCAGAAGAAAACTACGGTGGTAATTCACAAATGGCGGTCTGTGCGCTTCGTGCTGCTGATGGTTCAAACTTAGTAGGCGGTAGTAATTGTGCTACTGGGCAGCAAGGTGTCAGCTCAGGTCGCGTTGGTCGTGAACCTGAGTTGGGCATAGATACCGACTTAGCCGATTTTGACCCAAGTAGCATTTTTTATGTACCGAATGACGCTTACTGGCGCACAGGTGAAGATGAAGATGTGCGTACCGGTGCAGTATTTACTTTTCAGTGGGTACCTCGCGACGACTTAGAAATTAATTTTGACTATGAATACTCTGATTTAGAGTACACTGAAAAACGTATGGAATTAGCCTTAGATTCTCGCATCGATGATCTCGCTGATCACATTATTGCTGACGATCACACCTTACTTTATTCAACGGGTGAAGCAAGACCAACGTTGCAGGGCGAAAACCGTAATCAGGTTGATGAATATCGCGGTGGCGGTATCGAAATAGAATATGCACCAACTGAAGATTTAACCCTTGCGCTTGATTTATCATACTCTGAATCCTATCGATACCGCTTACGCCAACGAACTAAATTTCGTTCAACAGAGCGTTATAACTATGCGCTAGATTTTCGTGGCCGTAATGTACCAACGTTAACATGGCTAGATAACAATCGTTTAGGACCTGGTGATGACGGGTTTGCCGCTTCAGAAGTATTTGACGCAAGTGACATGAATAATTTTGTTAATGATGATCATGCTTACGTAGAATATCGACGTGCACATGATAATCGTAACGATGATATTTTTGCTATCAATTTAGATGGCGAATATCAACTCGACAATGATTACTTTTCAAGTGTCAAAGTCGGTGTTCGATACTCGAAAGAGCATCTACTTGATTTTGTCACTAATGATGTCTCGTTAGTGATTGCCGATGGTTCACAAAAATACGGCGCTAGTGACAACGAAGATAATAATTGGGATGAACTAAACCCAGAAGCCAACTCTGAACTCATTAATGGCATTATCAATGGTTGCCAAAATGACCATTCAAATAATATTCAATTTACTGAAGAGCCTGGCAGTGGCGGTGATGCAACGCGCTATGCTACTTATGATCATAAATGTTTTATTGGTCAAGTTTTGGGGCAATTACCCGGTGCAACGAGCACAGCTTTTTATGATATAGGTGAACGTGAAGATGGCCGTGATGGTGCTGACCGTGACGTAACTGAAACCATCACAGCTGCCTATGTTATGGGTAACTTTGATACTGAAATCAGTGGTATACCGGTATACGGTAACGTTGGTGTTCGTGTGGTAAAAACAGAAACGGAATCTCAAGGTTGGGGTGACAAAGTTTATATCACCACCGATGAAGAAACGGGTACTTACAGTGCACAAATTAACCCAACGGGTGATATTGAACGCGTCAACTTAGCTTCAGAATACACCGAAGTATTACCAAGCTTAAACTTAACTTTTCACGTAACTGATGAATTTTATGTTCGAACAGCGGCCTATCGTTCTATGTCTCGTTTTCAATTAAATGCGATGTCGGCAGGGGTAAGCTATGAAACATGTGAAGATGAAGATGACACAATTTGTGATCCTAGTACCAATACTGACTATTCGTCTGTTATTCGTAGCGGTGAAGCCAATGGTAACCATTTAGACCCATACACTGCGATAAACTATGACGTATCTTTTGAATATTATCCGTCAGAAGATGCTGCTTTAACCTTAGCGTTCTATCATAAATCGTTCACCGGTGGCTATGAAAGCGAAACTGAGCAACGTGACATTATCGTTAATTTAGATGGTGTTGATACAACTTACACCGGCGTTAGCCACTTAGTTAAACAAACCTCTGACGATAACTCTATTATTAAAGGCGTTGAAATCACCGGTCAAAAGCACTTTGTTGAATTGCCTGAGCCGTTTAATGGTTTAGGTGCTAAGTTTGCATGGAACTACGCAAGCTCTAACTTTGTCACTGATGAGCCTGCCAGTGCCGGTATTGTGCCAGATGCAAACTTATTTGGCTTTTCAAAAAATGTCGCCTCAGCATCAGTTTACTGGGAAGGAGACGACACCACTGTTCGTTTACTTTGGAAGTATCGTTCTAAATATTTACAACCTAACGGCTTACCTTTTCCAGATCGTTCACACCGATATGTACAAGACGCTATCTACATGAACATGTCTGCTAAGTATAAAGTTAACTCAAGTGTTAGCTTATTCTTAAAAGGCCTTAACTTGACCAACGAACCACAAGTGATGACCCGGGGTAACGATACCACTATTGCTGATTACTCTCGCTCAGGCACTAAGTGGGAATTTGGTGTAAAAGCTAAATTCTAACGCATAGTGTATAGAGCCATAAAGATGAGCAGTTTACGCTGCTCATAAAAAATATTGAAACTTTTTAGCATCAATTATTGAAAAATTTCATCAGTATAATTGAAATAAAAGTTACTTACTTTGTCTAGGCATACGGTTATGAATTAACCGTTAAACTTTAGTGAATACTTTTAGGAGAATATTATGACAAAACCAACCATTGGTTTTATCGGATTAGGCCTTATGGGCGGCAACATGGTAGAAAACCTGCAGAAAAAGGGCTACCAACTAACCGTGTTAGATCTAAATAAAGACGCAGTTTCAGCCTGTGTTGCCCGTGGTGCTAATGTTGCCAGTTCGGCAAAAGAACTCGCCGCAGCAAGTGATATTGTTATGCTTTGTCTAACCACTTCAGCGGTTGTTGAAAGCATTTTTTATGCTGATGATGGCATTCTAGCGGGTATCAAAGCTGGCGCAGTATTGATTGATTTTGGTACTTCAATTCCAGCATCAACTAAAAAAATTGGTGCCGACTTAGCAGCTAAAGGCGCAGGCATGATTGACGCACCACTAGGGCGCACACCAGCACATGCTAAAGATGGTTTGCTTAACATTATGGCTGCCGGTGATCAGGCAACTTTTGACAAAGTTCAGCCAGTTTTACAAGATCAAGGTGAAAATGTCTTCTACTTAGGCGCATTGGGTGCAGGGCACACCACTAAGCTTATTAATAACTTCATTGGCATGACCACGGTTTGTGCTATGTCTCAAGCTTTTGCTGTTGCCGAGCTTGCTGGTGTTGATCGTCAACAATTGTTTGAAATTATGTCAACGGGACCATCCAATTCACCTTTCATGCACTTTTGTAAAAACTATGCTGTTGACGGTGTTAGCGACCTTGGTTTCTCAATTGCTAATGCCAATAAAGACTTAGGTTATTTCTAAAAATGCTTGAAGAATTAGACACGCGGTCTGAAATTGCAGAAGGCTCTTCTGCTAATTTACAAGCGGCATTTGATGCCGGTATGGGCAAAGGTAACGTGCCTGAAATATTTGATTATTTTCTTAAACTGAAAAAATAATTCAAGTCAATCATTGTAAAATTTATCAGTAAGTTGCTTTAACTAAGTAACCCCAGTTCGGGTTAAGCTACTTTACCCAACAATGCCATTTAAACGCTTATCAGCGTTATTTTTACGCCCAATAGCTCGCTATTGGTTTGTAAAAATTCCTTGCTAAGCGCCTAAACTCCATGATTGTGCTTTTTTTAATCTTTCACTTAAAAATGTCGTGAATAATTTAGCTAATAATACTATGAATCAACAGGTTATAAAGTCCATTAACCCAAACTGAGGTTAAGTATAAGTTGAAAGTTTCTAAGGCATTATCTTACAAGGAGTTGATAAAGCCTTAATTTCCTGCAAAACAAGCCTTAAAATTTAGAACGTACATAGACTTGGTATAATGTGCAGTATGGCAGGCTGAAAAACCTTGAGCAATTGCTCGTAACAACAGTCTAAATAGTCTTGTTTATTCAGCTTATAGATCCATATTATTTTATTTTTATTAAGCTGGCTTATTGATAAAGGGGGTCAAATAAAGACTTGGAGATGTACTAGGCGTTTTGCTGAAGTATTTGATAGTCGTTTGTTGCAGTACTTTGTTGCAGTGATTTATTGGAATAGATAATTAAAATAAACACCAGCTTAATGTGCTGGTGTTTATTTCAGAAATACAGCTAGCGGTTATATATTAAACACCATAGGCACGGTAGTTAACATCATGATAACGATTAAAACTACCGCGGTAATGTTAAGCCAAAAGCCTGCTTTTGCCATATCCGCAATACGCAATTCACCTGAGCTAAATACTACCGCATTAGGTGGTGTTGCCACTGGCATCATAAAGGCACAACTGGCAGCTAATGCCGCAGGTATCACTAACATTAAAGGTCCATCAGTTAACGTCACAGCAATTGGGCCTAGTAGCGGTAAAAAGCTTGCGGCAGTTGCTGTATTACTGGTTACTTCTGTTAAAAATAAAATTGTTAACGTAACGATTAACACAGCGGCTATCACCGGAATATTTGACGTTGCTTCAAGCTGAGTTGCAATGTAACCGGCAAGTCCTGATTTTTTAATCAAACTTGCTAAAGCTAAACCACCACCGAAAAGTAACAATACACCCCACGGTAACTTCTTAGTGTCTTCCCAGGCTAAAATACGAATGTCTTTTTTACGGTCAACCGGTACTACAAATAACATTAAACCGATAAACATAGCGATGCCAGTATCAGATATCGCTAAGCCAGTGAAGCTGGCGATTACCGGTCTAAATATCCAACCTAAGGCTGCTAAAGCAAAGAAAAATAGTACGAGCTTCTCGCCTTTATGCATGCGGCCTAATTCTTTCAGCTTGTCTTTAAACATGCTGTTAGTGTCGATGCGTTCGCCTTCATTAACTTGGTAACAAATCTTGGTTAAAATTACCCAACATAAAGCTAAAAGTATTATTGTTAATGGCACGCCGATGATCATCCATTGAGCAAAACCAATTTCAATGTTGTAGCTATCAGCTAAATAAGCTGCCATTAGTGCATTAGGCGGAGTACCAATTAATGTGGCTAAACCACCAATGCTGGCAGAAAAAGCAATGGCTAAAAGCATCGGTTTTGCAAAGTTACTTGCGTTTTTACCATCTTGTTTTTGTTTAACCATTTCGATGATTGATAAAGCAATTGGTAGCATCATTACGGCGGTTGCCGTATTTGACATCCACATAGATAAAAATGCGGTAACGAGCATTAGCCCGCCTATTTGATGGCTAGGCTTAGTGCTACATAACGACATAGCTTTTAAGGCAATGCGTTTATGTAAGTTCCATCTTTCCATCGCAATAGAGATAAAAAAGCCCCCAAGAAAAAGGAATATCAAAGGGTGGGCATAAGATGATGTAGTTAATTTAATCGGTGCTATGCCAACAATTGGCGCAACGATTAAGGGTAAAAAGGCGGTAACTGAAACTGGGGTTGCTTCAGAAATCCACCAAGTGGCCATCCATAATGCTAAACCTAAAGTGTGCCAGGCCTCGGCAGACATGCCTTCAAAGGGACAAGGTACTAATAAGGTGAACAGCATTAATGCTGGTCCTAATATGAGCATACGTAATGGCGTTGCTTTGTCTTTAATATCAGTCATAAACTTTCTCACAATGTTGTGTTTTTATAATAATTCTAATTTATGCATAGCAAAGACAACGCCATGTTTTTATCTTGTTGTTAATAAAGATAATTATATTTTTTGTTATTATTTTTGATCAGCTTACGTATTGATATCCACCCATGAAAAAGTATAGATATGTGGAGATCCGCCAATTAGCGTCAGTAAAAAATATAGTAAGTTTAATGTTAGCGTACCTATGTCATTATGGGGCGGCAGCATGTTATGTACTTATATTAGTCACATTCATTATTTAGCTAAATTGCTTAGCTTTAAAGATTAAGTTTGATTTATACCAATTTGATTAAATTTCCCAATTCAGAGCGCTAAACTGCGGCTATCTGGTTTGGCATTTGATATGGAATAATGTATTTGTTTCATACCAAATAGCTAATGCATGATGGTAAACAACGTTTTGACTGGTAAAAGCTGATAAAATACTATGATACCAACCTTATTGACTCTTCGATTATTTTATCGCGTAGCCCAGTAAAGCGAGAAATTAAGGGCTCTGGTATGACTCTGGCTTTAGTACGGCTCTAGTATTGGTTTATTCATAAGGTAAAATTGTGGCACATCAAGAAAAATCAAAGCGTAGAAACTATCTAGTTTTCACTTTGGTCATGGCGGGTTTATTACTGACTATTGAACTGACGCAAATGATAGGCATGAGCAAGGCTTATCAGAAGATGTATCAACAGTCGAACCAACAATTATCTAATTTAGTTCGTTATATCGATAATATTCTTGCTCGCTTTGACCGAGTACCTACAGTTTTATCGAAACAGCCGGTATTAGCACAAGCCTTATTATTCCCCCAAGACCAAACAAAACTGGCAAAACTGAATCATTTATTAGCCGATGTGAGAACCATGACTCAGGCGTCTGATATTTACCTAATTGATAAAAATGGTATCACTATTGGTGCGAGCAACTGGCAATCACCAACCTCATTTATTGGCATGAATTTCGTTTTCAGACCTTATTTTCAAAACGCCTTAAAAGGTAAGCTCTCCGATTACTATGCTGTTGGTTTAAGTAACGGTAAGCGAGGCTTTTATTATGCTTACCCTGTGATAATTGATAATAACATTGAGGGTGTTATTGCCTTAAAAATAAGTATCGCTGATATTGAAGAGCAGTATAAAAAAACGGTATTAAATAATAGTTTTAACTTTTTAATTGTTGCTCCCGATGATGTAGTGTTTATTTCTGACAGACCTGATTGGCGATTAAAAACCATTGGTGATTTATCACAAGTACAGCAACAAAACTTAATGTCAGAAAAACGCTATGCCGAGCAAGAAATATCGGCACTAAACATTATTGATATTTCCAATCGTTATTTGCCGCAAAACTTAGGTAATAAACTGTTAGAGGTTGCATCAAATCAAGGCACAGAGCAGGTTTTTGCTTTGAGTAAACTGATGACAACCGCAAATTGGCAAGTGCATTTATGGAGCTCAGTAGCGCCGATCAAAAAACAGCAAAATTTACTTGTTATTCAAAGTGTTAGTGGCTACTTGTTAATGGTGTTTTTATTTTTGTTTGCTAACGAACGGGTTAAAAATGCCCGCAGACTTAAACAGTCTCAGCAGCTGTTAGAAAATAAAGTTAAAGAGCGCACCGCTGATTTAAGCGCAACCAACACCAAATTACATGAAGAAATAGCGCAACGTCAGCAGGCGCAAACTCAAGTCAACAAAATGCGAGATGAATTAATTCAATCAGAAAAACTTGCGCTCATTGGTAGTATGTCAGCAAGTATTAATCATGAAATTAATCAGCCGTTAACCGCGCTACGCAGTTACTCAGAAAATGCCCTAGCTTATCAAGAGCGCAGTATGGCAGACAAAGTAAAAAACAACCTGACACTGATCATTGGATTAGTTGACAGGCTCAGCGATATTGTCAGTCAATTTAATAGTTTCTCTAAAAAAAGTAAAGGTGCTGCGACTACCGTTGATGTTGAGATGAGCCTAGTTGCAGCGATGAGTATCGTCAAGCATCAAGCGAAAGCCGCTAAGGTAGAATTTACCAGTAAAACGTGTTTAGATCCCGTGCATGTCTATGGTGATGCCATTCGTTTTGAACAAGTGTTGGTTAATTTATTGAGCAATGCAATACAAGCGCTTAGTGAACAAGAAGAGAAAAAAATCATGATTTCTGTCGCTGAAGTTAAGCAACGGGTTATTATTGAAATACGAGACAATGGTCCTGGTATTTTAGTTGATAATATCGACAGAGTTTTCGAGGCCTTTTTTACCACCAAAGATAACTTTGGCCTAGGCTTAGGGTTGTCTATCTCACACCGAATTATTGAATCAATGCAAGGTAAACTTAACGTCAGCAACCACCCCGATGGCGGCGCTATTTTTACCATTAGCTTGCCTGTAAACAGGTAATCAAGGAAATATTATGGAAACAGAAAAAGTGGGGGTCGTATTTGTTATTGATGACGAAGAGCATATACGTAGCGCCATTGAACAAACATTCGAATTACGCAACTTTGAAGTACAAAGCTTTTCACAAGCGCATCAATTACTAAATCAACTCAGTGATACTTGGCCGGGTGTTGTGATCAGCGATATTAATATGCCTAAAATGAATGGCCACCAGTTAATGGCTGAGGTGAAAAATATTGACTCAGACATTCCAACTATTCTCCTGACCGGCTTTGGTGATATTTCAATGGCAGTAAGCGCCATGCGCAATGGGGCTTATGACTTTATTGAAAAGCCCTTTAACAATGACGACTTAGTCGATACGGTGAAAAGAGCATTAGATAAGCGCGCTTTAGTGCTTGAAAATCGACAACTAAAAATAGAAATAGAAACACACTGCTCACCCGGACCAAGAATTTTAGGCAATGCGCCCAACATTGTACAAATGCGTAATATGCTTAATCAAGTAATGGATGCACCGGCAGATATCCTCATTGATGGCGAAACAGGGACCGGAAAAGAGTTAGTTGCTCGCTATTTACACGACCATAGCATTCGCAAAGACAGTAATTTTGTTGCGCTTAATTGTGGCGCAATTCCTGAAAATATTATCGAAAGTGAACTATTTGGCGCCGAGAAGGGCGCTTACACCGGCGCCGATAAAAAACGTATTGGTAAATTTGAATACGCTAATGGTGGCACTTTATTTCTTGATGAAATAGAAAGTACACCTATGGCCTTACAGGTGAAGCTGTTAAGGGTATTAGAAGAGCGAAAAGTGGTGCGTTTAGGCGCTAATGAAGGCATCGAACTTGATGTTAGAGTGATAGCGGCAACCAAAGTTGATTTATTAGAGCTGTGCGAGCAAGGTTTATTTCGTCAAGATTTATATTACCGTTTGAACTTAGTGAAAGTGGATATTCCTCCCTTGCGAGAGCGCATTGAAGATGTACCTTTGCTGTTTTTGCACTTTGCCAGAATAGCTTCAGCACGTTATAAAAAAGAACTTATTCCATTATCACAAACACATAAAACACAACTATTAAGTTATGGTTGGCCGGGTAATGTCAGGGAGTTACGTAACTTAGCCGAACGTTATATTTTGCTGGGTGAAGCGGCAGCATTTAACCTAAACCAAAATACGTGCGCAAACTCAATGCACAGCGATATGGGACTGACCCAGCGAGTTGAATTTTTTGAGAAATTTCTTATTGAAGAAGCGCTGGCAAGTAATGAAGGCTGTATTAAAGACACCATGGAAGCGCTAAATTTAGCCAGAAAAACCCTTTACGATAAAATGAAAAAATACGAACTTGAACGCACAAGCTATCAATAATATTAAGCTGTAGTTTAGGCTGCATCGTGATTGACGGTTAATGCTAATCACGATGCTAAATGATACAACAGCTTGAACATTCATTTTAACCAAGCTGATTTAAGGCTTTACAAGGCAAAAGAATAAAGACGAAATACCGCGGCTTACACCCATAGCTATCTTGATTAATATCAACTAAGTTAGTCACTTATCTAATTACTCATTGACAATTTATTACACTTAAATCAGTCTTGGTTCGACATAATGTATTTTGAGCTTATGGACGAAGTGTAATTAGGATGATGCAGTGACCCCTCAGTTTTATAATGAGAACGCCAAAGACCTTGCTAAACAATACCTTTCAAAATCATTTGAAGAGGTTCACCAAAGTTGGTCGCAGTTTTTACCTGTCATTTTTAAAAATTCCAATGCACGTATCTTAGACCTAGGCGCAGGATCGGGGCGAGATGCTAAGTATTTTGCTGAGCTTGCTGAAAAAACGCATAAAACCGCTAACAATATTCAAGTTTTTGCGGTTGAACCTGCCACTGAACTTGCCGAATTAGGCGCTAAAGTCACCAAAGACTTAAAAGTAAAATGGCTCAATGATGCATTGCCATCATTAAGCGTTATTACTAAACAAGAAGTTAGCTTTGACTTAATCTTGTTAAGTGCGGTGTGGATGCATATTTCGCAAAGTGCTCGTGCTCGTTCAATTCGTAAACTTGCCAATTTATTAAAACCCGGTGGAAAACTCGTTATATCATTGCGCCATGGGCAAACCGAAGACGATATAAAGCAGCGTAAAATGCATACTGTATGCGTTGATGAATTAAAAAGCTTAGCGACAGACGTTGGCTTATTTACCAAGTTAGCAACAGAAAAAGAAACCGATAAACTCGGCAGAAATCATGTTTCTTGGCAAACCCTTGTGTTGCAAATGCCAGACGATGGCACTGGCGCATTTCCGTTCATTCGCCATGTTGCGATTAATGATGGCAAGGCTGCAACTCATAAACTGGCCTTGTTAAGAGTGTTACTGCGCATTGCCGATGGCCACCCCGGTGCAGTTTTGCGAAGAGAATCATCACCTTTTGGCGATCGCGTTATTTTACCTGCGGGTTTAGTGGCGCTTTATTGGTGTCATCAATACAAAGATTTAATTGATACCCATCAGTTATTTCAATCACCTAATAAAAGTCCAAACATGGGTTTTATGAAAGCTAATGGTTGGCACAAACTAACACACCGAAGTGCCGCTGATTATCGTATCGGTAATTTATTCACCGGTGAAGATGCCATTGCACTGCATAAAACCATTTCGGCGGCAGTCAGTAATATTAAAACCATGCCTTGTCGTTATATTACCTTTCCTAATCAAGAGGCTGATAGCGGTGCTAAGGTATTTGAAGTTGCCAGTAAAACCGTTAAAGCCAAAGACAGTATTTTCCTTGATTTGCAAACACTTGAGCAATGGGGCGAGTTCTCATTACCTGAATCAACATGGCTAGCGTTTAATCGTTACGCCTGTTGGATTGAACCAGTTCTTGTGAGTGAGTGGGTTAAAACCATGGCGAGCTATTCGGGTAATGCTCAATATGCAATGCCTGAAAAGCAGTTTCATTTATACCAAGCACTGAATTGGTTTGAGCCTAAACGCACAACCACCGAAGTACGAAATCGTTTTGAACAGCTTAAACAGCAACTACCGAAAAGTGAGCAAATTCAGTGTGTGTGGTCAGCAAAGTCGTTACAACAAAAATACGATATTGATCACAGCATGCCATTTGCCCGTTGGCCTAATAACGATTTATGGAATTTACTGCCGACTGATAGTCAAATTAACAATCAAAAAAGTGATCGCTTGCCGACAGAGCATAAATTAAAAGCCTCGAAAGAAAGAATTCAATATTGGTGGCAAGTCGCTTGGCTGAATGATAATACTCGTTCGACAAACTTAACTAATTCAAATGAAACGCATAAAGTAAATGAAGCACCCGTAGGTTATTCAATAAGCCGTGATTTTTCTCTAACAGCAAACGCTTTAGAGCCAACAACAGCAAATATGTCAGCGCAAAGTAAACGATTTTTTGCTGAGGCAAATATCGCCTTACCGGGGTTAAGCTCTAACAACGAATCAATAGATGATTTGTTTGAGGCGCTGGTTATGCAATGTGGAAGATTGAAAGAAATGCAGCAGTTGAGAGAGTGGTTCTAAAAGGACCATGTTTAAAATAATAAATAGACGAAACTAAAGGTAATAAGATGATTAGAGCTTTCCTTTCCCATTCTAGTAAAGATAAAGATCACTATGTAAGAGGTGTTGCAAAGTGGTTAGGTAAAGATAATATTATTTATGATGAATGGACGTTTGAAGAAGGTGAAAAACCACTTGATGAAATTTTAAAAAGTTTAGATATAACTGAATTGTTTGTATTATTCTTATCAAACAGTGCATTAGATTCAGATTGGGTGCAGACAGAGATTGTACAAGCAAAAAACAGATTAGACGCATCAAGTATAGCTAAAGTTTTTCCTATAATCATAGAGGATGGCTTAACTTATGATGATAAAAGAATACCTGATTGGTTGAGAGAGAACTATAATTTAAAACCAATAAAAAGAGCACAAGTTGCAGCTAAAAGGATACATAATAAATTAAGGGAACTCAGCTGGTCAAAGCATCCGGAATTGAAAAAAAGACAAAACCTTTTTGTTGGAAGAAATGATAAACAAGAAGAGTTTGAAGAAAGAATACATGATTTTGATAAAAATAAACCAACTGTCATCGTTGCTACTGGTTTAGTTGGTGTTGGCCGAAGAACATTTTTACATAAAGCATTATACAAAACTAATATTACGGAATGTTCGCATAAGCCTTCTTCTATATTCTTAGATAGAAGTGTTTCTATTGAAGACTTTATATTAAAACTAAATGATTTAGGTTTAAAGGATTTTGGTGACAGGCTACTTGATCTAACAACAACGACTATCCCTGATAAAATAAAAATGATTCATGAGATTATGAATGCTGCTTATGATAGTAAAGAAATCATTTATATGGTTGATGATGGATGTATCGTTAATTATGAAAGAAAAATATCTGGTTGGTTTGAGGAAGCAATATCTAGTTATCATAAAAATGACTTTCCTATTTTCTGTATTGCCGCTAAATATTTTGTTAATTTTAATAGTCGCCCAAGGAACAATGCGTATTACTTTGTTGAATTAAATGAATTAAACCCAAATGAACGGAAAAGATTGTTATCTCAACTTTTAGATCTTTACGAGATTAATCTCTCTAATAGCGACTTTTTAGCTGTGGATAATCTTTTGTGCGGTCTTCCAGATCAAATAATGTATGCAGTAGACTTAATTAAAGAAGATAATTTATCTAAAGTAACAGACAAGCTCCCAACCCTAGCTCAGTACAACAGTGATAAAGCCTCAGTTATCCTTCAAAAATATGAAAGTAATGAGAAAATGCTGGATTTCATCCGGTTATTAGCACAATTTGAGATTATGTCATCAGATTTTATTTTTTCAATTGTATCTGAAGAAGAATATTACCCATTGCTTGAAGAGCTAGCGTCTGAGCATGTATGTGAATTGATAGGTGTTGATGGTGAAATAGTAAGGCTCAACGATGTAATTCGAGATTATATAAAAAGAAATAAATTAAAATTAAATCAAAATTTTGAATCATCGATTAAGTCACATGTTCATACTTTGGTTCAAAATAATGATGTATTTCAACGAGATTCATCAGAGTATATTTATTCTATTTCTGAAGCTTTAAAGGATGGAATTGATATCCACGAGAGCTTGTTAATACCATCTCATTATTTGAGGTGTATGAAAGACCTGTATTATAACAAAGGTAATTTGGACAGAATTATAGCTCTTGCTGATATTATTTTACAAAAAAGGGAGCATATGGATGCAGGTGTCGAGCAAGATATTAGATACTATTTGTGTCTTGCTTTGGCAAAAAAGAAGAATAGAAGGTTACTTAATGAAGTTCAATCTATCAAAGGTGATGAACACGCTTTTTTATTAGGGTTTTACTATAGATTATGCGGAAGATATTCTGAAGCGTTAACTCAGTTTAATAAGACTGTTGATGCACGTTATGTAGGTGCAAGAAGTAAGCGAGAAATTGTTCAAGTTTATGTTCAAATTGAAGAATATGATAAAGCTAGAGAGTATGCCAAAAGGAATTATGAGGACAATAGAGGGAATCAATTTCATACACAAGCATACTTCAATTGCCTAATTAATTGTGAAAACCCTAAGAATTATCAGTCACAACTAAAAAGTTTAATTAGTAACTTTAGAACTATTGGTTCTGATCAATCTAACGAAATGGCGGATATATGTGAAGCATCATATGCTGCAAAAATCGAAAATGACCGAACCAAAGCTACTGATCTAATCGAAGATGCAATCCATCGATATCCTGATAATCATTATCCATTATTAGCATACTGCGATATTGCTTTAAAATATTCTGATACTGAAATGCTTATTGAAGGAATTAATAAACTAGAAAAGCTAATGAGTTTCAAAAATATATCTAGTAGAACTATAAATAGATATAAGGCTTTCTTAAGTGCATTAACTGGTGATATTCAAGAAGCATTTTTGTTGATTGAGAAAGATATCTCTCGTTACCCGCAAGAGAGTCGAGAAAAAATAAAAAGTCGTCTACAACACTGTTCAAAAAAGTAAACTACACAATTAACCCACCGCCAACTTAGCAGTCTCATGCCACAAATACGCTGGCATGGGATGTTTAAGTTTCCATGTGATATTCATCGGCTGGCTACCTTCATATTTTACAAAATCAACCGGGCCAAAATTGACAAAGCCCATGGTTTTGCCGTTTTCGTCTTCGGCTTGTTCACGGACAAATAAAATAAAGGTTTTGTTGTTTTCTTTTTGTTTGATATAGCCTAAACCTCGCTTAGATTGTGGCTTAGTATTATTTTGAGTTTGCCAGTGAAACAACGTTGGACTCATTGCATAGTCATGATACATGGTTGTTGCGGAGAACTGCTTTTCATTCTTATTCAAAGTAACAAACAGTAGTGCTGTATTAGAATCTGGGATATCTAAAACACCTTCTCTGCTTGATGATTTTTTAGCAAAGTCACTATCACCAAAAGCAACAAGAATATGCTCTTTCGGATAGCGAACATGCATTTTTAATGGCGCTAAATCTACTTTTGCATTACCAACTTCTGGCATAGCAAACTCACTTACTTCTAGTTGCTCAATCAATATTTCGATAACTTCGCTGAGTTCAATTTGCAGGTTTTTATCGCTAAGCGCTGCAATACTTTCTTCAAGGCTATTAAAGCCTGCCTGTTTGCCGGCTTTATTCCAAAAGTCGTAATGACACATCAGGGTAAACAATTGCTCAGAGTTTGCTGTATCGCTTGTAAGGTTAGTTAATGGCAACGCAAAGTTGTTATCACAAAGGGCTTTAATAAAGCGTAAATAAGATATTGAAGTGCAGATCATAAACCGGTTGTTGATAGCGCGATAGTAAGCCGCATAAAGCGCCTGTTTACTTTCATCTATGGCTTTATTTTTACTTATCGCTATTAGGGCTTGCCAACCGCCAAACTTTCCAACTTTAACTTTGTAGATATCTTCTAAGGTAATATTAGGGTTGATATGTAAGAAGTTTTTTAATGTTAAAGGTAAATGAGTAACATGAGGGAAATTAATAATTAAGTTAATTAATCGGCTTTTATTCAGTGTTGCTTGGCTGATGTTTTTTAAGATCATGGTTTGAGTTTTTTCTTGTAACTCAATACGACAACCCAAAGGCAAATGAGGAAAGCCTTGTTTAACTTCTTTTGCTATTGCTTGATTGGTTTTGCCAACTAATGCTCTAAACTTATGTGAAAAGTCGTATTCTGGTCGCGAATTGCCGACAAAATCTAATATTGTGCAACATTCTTTGTTATCGGTTAAACGCAGACCACGGCCTAGTTGTTGTAAGAATATCGTCAAGCTTTCTGTTGGGCGTAAAAACAGTAAAGTATCAAGCTCTGGAATATCGACACCTTCATTAAAGATATCGACCACAAACAGTACGTTTATTTGCTTTGATTTAAGTCGTTGCTGCATGATTTCACGATCTTTACTGTTATCGCTGGTTAGCACGCCACAAGCTATATTTTTCAAAGTGAACTTTGCCGCCATAAAGTTTGCGTGCTCTTTACTGACACAAAATGCCAGCGCGCGCATTTGAGCGATATCAGTAACAATTTCATCAAGACTTTGTAGTATTCGTAAAACACGTTGGTCGTTATAAGTATAAAGGTTGGTTAATTCAGCAATGTCATAACGGCCTTTAGACCATTTTATTTTGGTCAGATCGGTATCGTCATCGATAGCAAAGTATTGAAAGGGTGAAAGGTGGCGTTGGTTAATCGCTTCAGGTAAGCGTATTTCAGCGGCAATTACATGGCAAAAATCACTAAGAATATCTGTACCATCGTGACGCTCGGGTGTCGCGGTTAATCCTAATAGTATTTTCGGGCTAAAGTGTTTTAATATTTCGCGGTAGCTTTTGGCTGCAATATGATGAACTTCGTCGATAACAATATAATCAAAGTAATCTTCACTTAACGCTAAAGTGTCAATTGGGTTGCTCATTTGTGAATTTAAGCTTTGAATAGAAGCGAAAAGGTAGTGATATTTGCTTGGTTTGTTATTGCCGACCCATAATTCGCCAAAATTACTATTTTTTAATACGCCACGATATGCGCCTTGTGCCTGCTTTAAAATTTCTTCTCTATGGGCAATAAATAAGAACTTAGCTTCAGGGTTTTTATCGTAAAAACGAGCAAAGTCGAAAGCTGAAATAATGGTTTTACCTGTACCTGTAGCGGCAACCACTAAGTTGCGATAACGATTATGTAAATTACGCTCAACCTGTAGTTTTTCTAATATAGTTAGTTGGTGAGAATGAGGTTTTATATCGAAATAAAAGCTCGGCGCTGCATTGTTAAAACTGCCTTTTGCTGCTTGCAGGGCGTCATGGAGCTTTTCTTTACTCTCTGCTTTGCCATCAAAGTGTTCAAAGTCAGGTGACTGCCAATAGGTTTCAAAGGTACTGAGCGACTTTTCAATAATATGGGGGATTTCTTGTGAGGTGATTTTTAAATTCCATTCTAAACCACTGGTTAATGCTGAATGTGATAAATTAGAAGAGCCAATATAGCCAGTATGAAAGCCTGTGTTTCGCTTAAATAAATAAGACTTCGCGTGTAATCTTTCACGGTTAGTGTTGTAGCTGAGCTTTACTTCGGTGTTTGGTAGAGAGGCTAAGAACTCAACGGCTTTGGCATCGGTCGCGCCCATGTAAGACGTGGTGATTATTTTTAGCTGTTTGCCACTTCGGGTAAATGCTTCTAACTCGTTTTTAAATATTCGAATACCAGCCCACTTGATAAAAGACACTAACCAATAAATTTTATCAGATGATTGGATCTCTCTTTTGATCTCAGTCTCTAGCGAGATACCAACATTACTGCCACAAAATAACTCACTTTGGCTAAGCCCAGTAATCGGCATTATTGATTCAACGTACTTGGGTAAGTCTGCTGCAATAGGATTGGATTTATCAAATAGTGCGGTAAGAATTTTACCTTGGCTGTCTAACAGGTTTTCACTGATCAGTGCTTCATCGCGAATATGCTGACTAAGCCATTGCACGATAGTATTGGCGAGTTTTATTTGCTGATGGATTCTACTATCGCCGTTGGGTACCGAGTCCATGGCAATTTCAATAATTCGCGTTAAAAATCGTGATAATAGCGTTGCGGCTTCACCAGCTTCTAATGTGCGCTCGCCAACATAAAAGGCATCACGATCTAAATTTTGCTCAACCAACTGTGTAATGAGTTGTTCATAAATACCCGTTTGAGACATCAATATTCCTTATTGTGTTAAATGCTTTGCAAGAGTATTCCTAAATCGGAAAATTAATACTTTTAAGCACTATTTTACTTTTACAAATAACTCTTTTCAGCCTTGGTCACTTTTTCTAAATAGCGACGAGACTCTGCTTTTGGGTGTTTCTTTGTCAGTAAATAATAAACGTCTTTAGCAGATTTTGTATTGAGCACTTTCATGGCTGTGGTACGGTTGCTATGAAAGGTTTTTAATACATTACCGCTACCACCGTTGTAGGCGGAAATAATCGAATAGTGGCGGCTGGTGGCATTAGTAACGTCTTTCAAATAGTTATTGTTGAGAATGTGTAAATAGGCTGCGCCAATATCAATATTAAAGGCGGGATCAAAAAGTTGCTGTTTGGTTGGTGCGCCGGGTTGCTTTTTAATACGTTGATAAACATCAGCACCGGCAGTTTTGGGCACTACTTGCATTAGGCCATAAGCATTGGCACTACTGACAGCAAAAGGGTTAAAGCTGCTTTCGGTTTCAATTATTCCGTAGATAAGTTGCGGTGATATTTGATAACGCTTAGCAGAGGCCAGTACATATTGGCTGTATTTTTCTTCACGTAAATGTTGGTGTTGTTTAACCATGCTAATGCTAACCGCATAAATCTGTTTGCTATTTTTAGTATATTTTTGCAGCTTAAACTCGGTTAAATATTTCGAAAATCGATTAGCACGCCATTGGTATTGAATGGGCTTTTTGTCTTGGTCTATCACTTGCTGATATAAATAAGGTTTGCCTGAAAGTGTTGGCGCATCGCTAGAAAATATATCGGTTTTATTTGGATCTGCGCTTGTTAGCAACGTCGTAACGATGGCGCTTTGTAAATTGCTGATAGTTTTCGCTTGCGAACTGTCGGCGAGTGTTTCAATTAAAATGCGGCCTTTTTCAAAGTCTACAATGGCACGGGCTTTATAATCGTTAGTATATTTAACTAGTTTTTTATTGCTGGGAAGCTGTGGTTTATCTTCACCCCAAACGTTATTTATATGCTTGCTTAGTTCATCGAGCAAGGCTTTGATATTGGTGATGTCTTGTTGAATAAGTTTGTTGGTTTTAATTGCTTGATTGGCAATGCTAACCACATCAGTATCGTCAGATTTTATTTGTTTAATTAAGCTTTCAACACTACGAATTGAGGCAAGATCGGCTGTACTCTTACAGCTGATTAAACTTATTACGATAAGTAGTAGTAATATTTTTTTAAACATAAAACTCTGACCTTTAATTTGTCACGGTTAATTTATTTACGGTAAATTTATAATGGTTAAGTGTTGAGCTCGTACTTTGCTTCATTATTTCAGCTGGCTTTGTCGTTCGTTTTTATGTTCGTTCGCTGTTAATAATATGCTGAACTGCTCTGCGGCTTGTTTTGCCCAAACATTGTAAGCTAACGTTGATGGATGCATACCGTCTGTTGCCAAAAATTCAGGGTTAAAGGGTATATCAACCGTTAATACTGAGCACTTGTTGTTAGCGCCTTGATGTTGATTAGCAAGTACCGCGGCCATTAAAGTATTTAGCTTAGTCGCGCGTAAACCTAACCACCAACGCAGTGGTTGAGGCAGGGCGGTAAATAAATGCATAGGAGGAACGCTGGAAAATAATACCTTGTCGGCGCTAAACTTGCTGCTCAATATCGTAATCAAAGTATTTATGTTTTCAGTCCATTGCGCTTGGCGGGTGAAATGCGTGACGTCATTGACACCAACTGAAATTAAAACAAGATCAAATTTTTGCGCTGGTAATAAGGCAAGTTCGTTAATGATGTCAGTAGATGTTAAGCCGCTACTGGCGATTAACTGCCAGTTTATTGGATGTTGCTTGGTAAGTAATAGCGGTAACTGTCCTGCCAATGCTTGCTTTTGCTGATTAACACCAACGCCGGCTGCTGCAGAGTCGCCAAGAATCAGTAATTTAATGGCATTGTTTTTGCCGCTATTTCCTGTGCGTTCGCCTGTCGCTTCAGGTAGTTTTATTATCGTAAGTCGCACCCAAACGGCTTGTAGCAATAACAAAGGCAACAGCAAGGCAAAAACAGCATAATAAACTACCAGCTCGTAACAGGCTTTTATCTTCAAAACTTTTCCTAACGATTTGTTTACGAAGAAAGTTTAACCGTTTTTTTCGCAATATAATATCGATAATAACCAATGGCACTACTGCCAACAAAAATCACTTCAACTAATATGCCGACAGGTGTCCATAAAAGCAGGTTATGCAGTAGCCACAATGAACCGCCCGTTACCATCATCGCGCGTAAAAATTTATCGTTATGGCTAAATGACCCAACCGTAACGAATACTGTTGCGATAAAGCCAATAATACTTAAAGCACCGTTGTAGGTGGCTATGGTGATCAGTAGGCTGACGCTAAGTGCTGCCACTGATAGCCATTGAAACTTCCACTTAATTGAAATTAAAAACCGTAAACTTGAAAATAAAAATATATAGCCTGCTGTTTGCTGTTCCAGCAATAAATAATGCATGCCATTAAAGAGGCAACTAACGGATAAGGCCGCTAGAATGTAATTTTTGTTTTTTAGTTGCATGGCACAACACTCAATAATAAGTGTGACGGTAACAAGCAATTGAGAAAGTAAAAAGTCAGGCATAATAGTGATTTAAAAATAACTTGTTTTATATAGAAATTGTCGGTAACAGCAGCGCTTTAAACGCTGTTTGACATGGAGATTAGTGGTTGTATTGAGCTTAACCACGAAACCTGTAGATAATTTTTAAGCTGCTTATAGCTAAATTGTTGCATTACTATACTATCAGCAATCGAATTTAACATCTTAGCTTGCTTTGTTATAAATTGTAACTGCAGTTGAAAATTTGGCTGATAATTTGGTTTTTATTTTTAATTGCTTTGAAAGTGGCTTTTAAATTGCGGCTAACTTGATTTTAGCTGTTTTTTATTCGAATGCCGAGTGTGGCACTTAAACGAGGATAAAGTGGCGGGTTTTAGCGTTATCCGCCATTTGTTAATGCTTACTACTTTGTTAATGCTTACGAGTGATACTCGCATGACTTTTCATCAAGTCAGTTTGCTAGTAAAAAATAAATATTGCTGTATCACTAAAGCTTTTAGTAATACAGCAAGTATACATGGTGGCTAATGACCGGTGTTTAAGTGTCATTACCTTGGGTCAGCGTAGCTATTTAGCGCCTCTTTGGCTTAACAGTTCACTATATTCTTTATCTGTGCCATTGATATGATTTATTAACCAATTAGCGAGAAACTCACTAATTTCATTTAATGCTTCATGACCTTTTTCATTGTATAAATCCATAAAACGTTCAACTTGTTTAATCATTTGTTTATGTTGGGCTTTATGAGCCACTAAGTTAGGATAATCATGTTGTTCTAATAGCTTTTCCTCACGATCAAAGTGGTACTTGGTATAATTGATCAAGTCATTAAGCGCTTCTCGCTCGAATTCTTCGCTCATTGCATAGTCATAAGCAGTGGTAAAATGGTTAAGTAAACTGATCAGTTTTTTGTGATCATTATCTAAGCTTTCAATACCAACACTGTATTCTTCTTTCCATTGTATTTCGTTGGTTTTATTTACTTTCTCATAAAGCACTGGGGTTAACGCCAAGACAACAATGAGTAGCCAAGATATCGGGTTAGTTATGCTTGATAAGAAGCCTAAAAATATGGCAACAATAATCAACCCAACTATGGCTGCGTATATTAAAGATTTATTGCGACTATTCATAAGTAGTACTCAATTAAAGGTTTTGGTTAAGTTATCTTGCTCACGCCGATTCTAATACGAATTACCTGTGATGCGCGTAAAACCTATTTATTTGTTGACCTCGATCAAGTTGTAAATCTATTCCGTTCGTAAACTTTTAAAACTTGATCTGCATCAGGTTATTTCTTCGCAAAGTAATGAATAGTTGCACTACTTTATATTTGCGCTCTGAAGTTGAAATTTATAAGTAAGCAGTTACTCAATTCAGTATTTCAGAACAACATTTTATAAGCAGCTCATTTGTCTAACTATTGTCTGCATTACTAAGTAGCTGATAGAAATTTTAGATGGATAAAAAAACATAATATTTTAAAAAACATAAAGCTAGTTAATTTTGTAAATGGAGATGATCCTATGAAAACGATTAAATATAGTCTTTCAGCACTTGGTTTAGCTATCGGTATGGCAGCTACTGGTCTTAGTATGACCGTATCAGCAGCAGAGCCAACGCTATCTAAAGCAGATTTTGAAAAAGCACAATTACATTACTTCCAGCGTTGTGCTGGTTGTCATGGTGTTTTACGTAAAGGCGCTACCGGTAAAAATCTTGAGCCAGAAAACACGCTTAAGAAAGGCCAAGCACGTTTAGAGAAAATTATTTCTTTAGGCACAGAAGGCGGCATGAATAACTTTGATGACTTGTTCAATAAAAAAGAAATCAGTGACTTGGCGACATTTATTCAAATGACTCCGCCAGTACCGCCAGAAATGTCTTTAGAGCAAATGCGTTCTTACACGAAAGAATATATTGCACCAAAAGATTACCCAACTAAACCTATGCATGGTTTAAATTGGCAAAACTTCTTTGTTGTTATCGAGCGTGACGCAGGTACTGCGGCAATTATTGATGGCGATACGAAAAAAATCATTACTCATATCGATACTGGCTATGCGGTTCATGTAATTAAAGGCACTGAGCATCATAAAGTTGATCATGCGAAAGATGTTGGTCGTTTTTGGTACACCATTGGTCGTGACGGTAAAGTTAACAAAATCGATTTATGGCAAACACCTGACAAAATGCTAGTTGCTGAAACTAAAATGGCATACGACGCACGTGATATTGCGGTATCAGGTGACGGTAAATACGTTATTGCTGGCGGTTACTGGCCTGCGCATTTCGTTATCATGGATGCAGAAACATTAAACCCACTTAAAGTGGTTTCAACTCGTGGTTATAATACCAAAGGTGAATTTATTAACGAAGCACGTGTAGCGGCAATTTATACTGCGCCAAATACGTCTTCTTTCATCGTTGCGGTTAAAGAAACCGGTCAAATGTTACAAGTTGATTATAACGATTTAGACAACTTAACCATTACTAGCATTGCTTCTGCAGAATTCTTACATGATGGTTTCTTTGATCCTACCGGTCGTTACTTCCAAATTGCTGCTAACGCATCAAACGCTATGGTAGTTGTTGATACTAAAGAACGTGCGTTAGAAAAAATCATCAAAGTTGACAGCTTACCTCATCCAGGTCCAGGTGCTAACTGGGTTGATGAAGAGTGTGGGCCAGTGGGCGGCACAACTCACTTAGGTGTTGGACTAGTATCTGTTTGGGGTAATGATCCGATTGGACATCCAGACAATGCATGGAAACTTTGTTATGAAGTTGAAACTGACGGTGCTGGTGTATTCATCCGTACTCACGAAACGTCTGACTACGTATGGGCTGATCAACTTAAACACCCTGAGCCAGAAATTCAACAATCTGTACAAGTTTTTGATAAGAAAACCCATGAAATCGTTAAAACTATCCGTGTAACAACAGAGCCAGGTAAAGCGGCACTTCACATGGAATTCAATAACGACGGCAGTGAAGTTTGGGTTTCAGTATGGAACCGTAAAGATGCGAAAAACCCAACGGGCGAAATCGTAGTTTATGATGCGAAAACACTTAAAGAAAAAACACGTATCAAAGGCTTAACAACGCCAACAGGTAAGTTCAACGTATTTAACCGTATGAACCACAAAACCTAATAAGTACCTTAATTGGTCGGTGGTATGTTGAGCATTAATTTACTTAAATAAATACCACTGTATCAAGTTAAGTAGTGGGTATAGCTGATGTTATACCCACGTATTTTCGCTTTATTCTGTAAGAGTCAATTATGGTAAATAACACAGTAAGCAAACCCAGCTTTTGGTCTCGTCGACTAATTCTTGGTACTACGGTTGCCGGAGCGGTGATCTTCTTTGTGGTTGGTATTATCTTTTGGGGTGGCTTTAACACAGCAATGGAAGCAACCAACACCACTGAATTTTGTATCGGTTGTCATGAAATGGAAGACAACGTTTATCAAGAATATAAACCGACCATACATTATTCCAATAGAACCGGCGTTAGAGCGGGTTGTCCTGATTGTCATGTGCCAAGACCTTGGATCCACAAAGTGGTGCGAAAAATACAAGCATCAAAAGAAGTATTCTCTTGGTTAACCGGCAAATTAGATACTAAAGAAAAATTCAATGAACATCGCTTTACTCTCGCTAAAAGTGTTTGGGGTGCGATGAAAGATACTGATTCACGTGAATGTCGTAACTGTCATAACTTTGAATCGATGAACCCTGAGTTTCAAAAGCCTCGCGCGCGTAAGCAGCATTTAAATGCCTTTGAAACCGGACAAACATGTATTGATTGTCATAAGGGTATTGCTCACCATGGTGTGAGAGATAAATTAACTGATGAAGAGCTTGAAGCACTTGAAGCGCCAAATCCAGATTACATTCGTGAAGTACCACAGCTTTATTTAGACGGTTTAGCACGTGTTGAAGCCAAAGAAGCGGCTGAAAAAGCAGAGTTAAAAGCGAGCAAAGAAGCTGAGAAAATAAAAATTCAAGCGCAAATTGAAAAAGCGGTTGCTGATGCAACAAGTAATATGACTGCGGCGCCAAAAGGCATAGCAAAAGCGGCTAGTAATAGTGCTGCTGCCAACAGCAGTGATATTAATGTTGATTGGAGTAAGTCTACCGCGACAGATATTGGCGTATTTTATCCAGGTACGGCATCAATGGAATGGATTTTAGGCCGTAACCATGGTGGTAAGCGTGCTTTTACTAAAGGGGATCGTTGTACTGAATGTCACTCGGAAGAAATTGCTGATATCGGTAATAATATCGCTTCAGGTGAAAGTGAAAAAATTGAAGACCCAGCGTTAATTCCAGGTAAACGCGGAAGTTTTAATGTCACCATTAATGCTGCCCATGATGCTGAAAACCTTTACTTGAAGTTTAGCTGGCCGGAAACTGACCATACACCAGCACCATTTGTTGATGGTGGTAAAATGGACCCAGCTAACTCAATGAAACTTGCCTTTATGTTAGCCACTGATGAAGTTGAATATGCTGACCGTGCTGGCTGTTGGGGCACATGTCATGCTGATGTAAATGGTATGCCATTTGTACCAGAAAACGAGGTGCTAATGGGCTCTGATTTAGCCAAACGCTTAGACTTTAAAAACGGTTTAACCAAATATATTACCGAGTCTCGTACTGATCTTGAACTTAAAGGCCGAGGTGGTAAAGCACTTGGCGGTTGGGATAAGTTAAAAGCTGAAGGCGATATACAAGCCGCGGTTGATTCAAACAAGTTTATGGATATTGTGCGTTATAAAGCCGGTGAAGGTATCGTTGAAGATGGTTATATTTTAGCTGAACGTCAAATGCACGGTGGTCAAGGCGGCGAAGTAAGTGCAAGTCTTGAAAATGGCACTTGGACTGTGATGGTTAAGCGTAAACTTAAGTCTGACAAAGCCGGTGATGTTAGCATTGAAGCAGGTACCGTATACAACTTCGGTTTTGCTATCCATGATGACTACACTAGCGGTCGTTATCACCATGTTTCATTTGGCTACAAGTTAGCACTTGATAATGATGAAGCTGAAATTAATGCAGCAAAACTATAATCTTATGGTCTTGTTCAGTTCAGTTCAGTTTAACTAAGCTAAGTTCAGTTCAGTATGAAGTGATATCGCTTATTTAAGCAAAAATACTAAGCCTTTTGTGTAAACAAAAGGCTTTTTTTATGTGCTTCCGACATGGATGTAGGATATTAGTTAAATTCAGCAGCCGTTACCGATAATAAATATTATCTAAATCAATGTTTTGCCTGAAATGGGCAAGCTTAAACTGGATCCTGCATCTTGAAGTGTTATGGCACTATTATTTGATATGGCACAATGTTGCGTATTGATAGCGTATTTATTTCTGCTAATTGCGACTATTATTTATTCTCCACAATGAAAGGGCATACAATCATGAGTACAACCAAACACGGCATTTCAATTGGCATTGAACGTATTAATAATCATGTTTTTCTTGGACTGAAAGCAGTAGGAAAGCTAACGCATGCTGATTATGAATTGATCACGCCGATGCTTGAATCAGCGTTATCACAAGTAACAGCTCCTGAAGTGAAGGTACTTATCGACGGCACAGAACTTGAAGGTTGGGAGCTTAGAGCGGCGTGGGATGACTTTAAGCTGGGTTTAAAACACAATAATGAATTTCGTAAAATTGCTATTTATGGCAATAAAAACTGGCAAGAAATTGCTGCTAAAATTGGTGCTTGGTTTATTTCAGGTGAAATTAAGTACTTTGAAAATGTTGCTGATGCAGTGAGTTGGTTATCAGAGTAAGTGTACGGTTAAATAATACATGAGCCTTATGGCTGTTTAAACCAAGGGATTTTATATGCGGATATTTATGGTGATCATTTTACTACTTGGCTGTTTAGGCTCTGTTAATGCCAGAGAAGTGGTAGTTGAAATATTTAAAAAGCAATTTATTCCTGCTGAAATTACGGTGATGCAAGGAGACACCGTAATTTGGCAGAATGTTGAAAAGCGTCAATACCATAATGTCTGGTTTAAGCAGTTGGTAAAAGCCGAGCCTGATTATATTTTCCCGGGTGAAAACTACCAGCGCACCTTCTCAGAACTAGGTGAGTTTACCTATGAGTGCGGCCCTCATCCGAAAATGCTCGGCATGGTTAAAGTGGTTACCCGCAAGTAAATAAACTGATAGTAGGAAGCGAAAATATCGATTGAACGGGGTTTAAATGTTTGCTTTGCACGCGATCATTAAGCTTTATAGTATGGTTAATGGATGTTTGAAGGTTATAAGCTAGGGATTATTTTTGAAATAGTAGAGGATTTGTTGTTTTGATTTTCAACAGTGCTTTATTTACCACGCTAATATCAATGGTGTCTTTTTTAAAGGCTATATATGTTGGCAGTTGATAACGGGTAATATTGGTAATATTTGCCATAAAATCAGGGTGTTGATTTATTAGGATATGCTCGCCAACAACTTTACTGGTGATAACCGCATCGAGTCTTTCGTTAATTAACATTTTAAATAAAACATCATTGGAAGGTAACTTCTTGAAGCTAGCATTTTCTAGTTGATGCAAATGAGCAATGTCTAGATGGAAATTGATTCCTCGGTGTACGCCAACTATTTTATTAGTTAAATCTAATTTTTTATTATCTCTAGCTGAAAAAATGGCAATCTTGGTAATATGTGTTGGGGTGTCTGTGTAGTCTAAGAATACTTCTCTGTTTGGCAATTTTCCTAAGGAAAAATAACAATCATAATGGTTTTTTTTTATTTCTTTTTTTAATCTTGCCCAAGGCAGGTTAACCACTTCCACGTCTAGGTCGATATTTTTAAATAACAGCTGTAGTAGTGTTATATCAGAGCCTATAAACTCATTCTTTGACTCGTCAAAAATGGTGTAAGGTGGGTAATGAGTGGTAGCACAAGTTAATTTTTTGGCTGCTTTGGCGTTTGAACTTGCCATTAAGGAAAATAGTAAAAACAAAGCTAATAATTTAGTTATTTTAAACATTGATTGCTCTGTTTTTGAAAGAGAAATTTTTTATCATGTACTTCAATATCTAGCGCAAATTACTGACTAATATTTATGATAAAGACTATGAAATATAGCTCAAAATGTCCAGTTGGTATGTCTTTATCTCGCTGACTTTGCACAATATAAAGAGAAATGCAGCTAAACCGGCATTTATACTGCTTTATTTCAAACTTTTTGTACTGCGATGACTTAATTAACCTTCAGGTTTGGTGACGCTATTAGTCAAAGGTGACATTATTACTCCTCGATATTACACTTAGTTAATGCTACTAATAGCCATGCGCGGATAAAACCTATATGCCAGTTATGTGATTTTTCGCACAGAATGTTGAAAGATCCACCTTGGCTTGATCGGTATCAAATAGCCGCCATTCTTCTTTGTATTTCAGCACTCTTCAATTGCCTTGGCCTGATTTTGAGCGTACTTTAGCGAGTATTATTTCGTTATCCTCTATAGAAAAGTGTAAATAGGAAATTATGGCTACTATGAATTCAAATGCGTCGGTTGCTATTGCTGCTGACAATACAAAACGCTCACAAGAGCCGCTTTACTATCAAGAACAAGATAATGAGGTCGGGTTATTTGAATACGCTTACAATCACCATTTACCCGTATTGATAAAAGGGCCGACCGGTTGTGGTAAAACACGCTTTGTTGCTCATATGGCAGAAAAACTCAATAAGCCATTATATACCGTTGCTTGTCATGATGATTTAACTGCTGCTGATTTAGTTGGCCGACACCTTGTAGGACCTGAAGGCACTTATTGGCAAGATGGTCCATTAACGAAAGCTGTACGTGAAGGCGGTATTTGTTATTTAGATGAAGTGGTTGAGGCACGTAAAGATACTACAGTAGTGTTGCATCCGCTTGCTGATGATCGGCGCATTTTACCACTGGAAAGAACCGGTGAACTCATTGAGGCTGCACCAGGGTTTATGTTGGTGGTTTCTTATAACCCAGGTTATCAAAACCTTTTCAAAGGTATGAAACCGAGTACTCGCCAACGTTTTGTTGCTTTACGCTTTGGCTACCCTGAAAGCCAAGTTGAGCAAGATATTATTATCAAGGAAACCGGCGTTGAGCCTAGTATTGCCTTTAAATTAGTCGAGTTAGCACAAGCACTACGTCGCTTAGAAGAAAACGACTTGGATGAAGTTGCTTCGACAAGACTGCTAATATACGCCGCCAAAATGATGTCTTCAGGCATGGATCCGATAGAAGTCTGTCGTTGTTGTTTAGCGGAGCCGTTGTCGGATGATTTGCAAACGGTTAATTCAATTATGGAAGTGGCGAAAATTTATTTTGATGCCTAACAATATAACCATGCCTACTGATGTTTCGGGTGCTGAAGTTGCTATGCATATAAATGAGGAAAATAAAAAACTACCCGGTGATCTTGCCATGTGGTTTTTTATTTTGGCTGAGTTAACGGTATTTGCGGTATTTTTTATTGGTTTTGCTGTTGCCGAAAACTTAAATTTAACTATGTTTGCCGAAGGTAAGGCACAACTTCATAAGGTTGCCGGCCTTATTAATACCATTGCTTTAATTACCAGTAGTTACTTTGTTGCTATATCTTTGCATTCAATGCGAAAAAATAACGACAAGCAAACGGTTTCACGTTTAGTGTTAGCGTTAATGTTTGCTTTGGTCTATGTGGTTTTAAAATTATGGGAGTATCAAGCCTTATTTTCTCAAGGTATTGATATTGAAACTAATACCTTTTTTACTTTGTACTTTTTAATCACTGCTTTTCACTTTATGCATATTTTATTAGGCATGGTAATTCTGCTTTATATGGCGATAAATGTTTATAAAGGTAAATATCGAGATCCTGAATCAGAAAATGAGTTTTCCGGCTTCGAATCGGGGGCATGCTACTGGCATATGGTCGATTTACTTTGGATTATATTATTTCCATTAATATACGTTATTTAGGGAGTATTAAGATGATGAAAGCTTGGCAGCGCTTTGCAGTAAGCTGGGGGTGGTTAATCTTATTAACCTTTGTCTCTGTTGCAGTAGGGCAGTACTTTCAATCGAGCTCGTTTAACACATTAGCGTTTATTAGTATTGTTATGCTGATTATTGCGATGAAAGGTCAGCAAATTATTGATGTATTTATGGAGTTAAAGCATGCCCCTCGTTTTTGGCGCAATATCATGTTGGCTTACGTGATTGTTATCCCCATTATTATTACCATTATTTATGTTTAATACCAATGCTACTAAGTTTCTTCTCACTCAGTGAAATTTAACAGCTTTAGCGGCACAGGTTCACCGTTCCAGACTGAACCTAAGTACCTACATCCATGCAGGCAAGGCATTGATTGAAAATAATGGCTATTCTCGACAACTGCTCCTGCGTTGTTCTAATGACTCACATCGCTGTGAGAACCTTATCGAAATCAATAACACGGCCTGTAAGGCTTTTAAAATCACCCTTCGGGAGCTTACCAGCGGTTCGATAACCGCCGATAATTTCCTTTATATAAAATAACTATATTGACAAAATGATCGTTGTTCTCAAAACGTTGGTAAGCGCTGAGTGGGAACAAACTTAGTCGACTTGGTATTAGTTTGAAAAAGCGTTACTTTTGGTTGTTTTATGTGCATTTCGAACAAGCTAACATTACACTAAAGGTCTCGCTAGTTCTCTTTTTCAAGCCGAACAGAGCTATCAGTAAAAAGAGCAACAACTGCTAGTACAAGGCAACGTTTTGCAGGAAGGATTGAAAATATAAACAAATGCTCATCGTTAAAGCCATTAAAAATTTAACTTGTTGCTTTAGAAGAGCTATAAATGAGTATGCAAAAGTGAGTTTCTTAATTTTATAACTGACGATTTAGTACTTTAAACGTGGTGATATTTGCACTTTTTACTAGTGAAAGTTGACTCTTAATTATCAGTAATTTCAAGCATTTTTTACCTCTGTCAAGGCAAATTTTAGTCATGAAATAAGCTGTTTTTAAGCGGCAGAATTTATTTTATATACGGGCTATTATTGAACTATACTGTTGAGGTTAGGATTAAAAACCCTACAAAAATTAAGGATTTAGGAAGCTTGATATTATGAAAAAACCGTTGTTATAAATAAAAAGACAGTATTTTTTTACTTTAATTCAAGCAATTTTGACTTTATTTGTTACACATTTCTAAAAACTTGATTTTCATCAAAGTGAGCACGTTGAGATTACCTTATGATGAGTTTGCTTTATTACATATTTTTAATAAGGGAAATACCATGTCAGAGCGCTTTACAAAAGGCATGGCTCGAAATATTTATTATGGTGGAAGTGTATTCTTCTTTTTAATATTTCTTGCTTTGACTTTCCACACAACAAAAGAGATGCCCAAACGGGATCATCGAGAAAATATCACTGAGTCTGTAGCGCGCGGTAAGGCGTTATGGGAAGACAATAACTGTGTCGGCTGTCATTCATTAATTGGTGAAGGTGCTTATTTCGCGCCGGAACTGGCTAATGTTTATGATCGTCGTGGTGGAGAGGCTGGCTTTAAGGCATTCTTCAACGGTTGGATGAAAGCTCAGCCTTTAAACATTCCTGGTCGTCGTCAAATGCCGAACTTCCATTTATCAGACCAAGAAATTGATGATCTGGCTGAATTCCTTAAGTGGACTTCAGAATTGGATACTAATAACTGGCCACCAAACATAGAAGGATAATGGCGTGAATACTCTTAAATATCAATCACAAGCCGTTGCAAAACCTTATTTTGTTTTTGCTATGATCTTGTTTGTAGGCCAAATATTATTCGGCTTGCTGATGGGTTTACAATATGTTATCGGCGATATTGTCGGTGGCTTGATCCCTTTCAACGTAGCACGTATGGTTCATACCAACTTGCTAATTGTTTGGTTACTCTTTGGCTTTATGGGTGCTGCTTATTATTTAGTGCCCGAAGAAGCTGAAACCGAGCTGCACAGCCCGAAATTAGCCATGGCGCTATTTTGGATTTTCGCTGCCGCCGGTGTCGCTACTATCTTAGGTTACTTACTTGTACCTTATGCAACGTTAGCACACATCACAGGTAACGATTTATGGCCAACCATGGGGCGTGAGTTCCTTGAACAACCAACGATCACTAAATTAGGTATTGTTGTTGTGGCTTTAGGCTTCTTGTATAACTTGGGTATGACTATTTTGAAAGGCCGTAAAACCGCTATCAATATGGTGATGATGACAGGTTTGATCGGTTTAGCGGTATTCTTCTTATTCGCATTTTATAACCCAACTAACTTAGCATTAGATAAATACTTCTGGTGGTTTGTTGTCCATTTATGGGTTGAAGGTGTTTGGGAATTAATCATGGGTGCAATTTTAGCCTTTGTATTAATCAAAGTTACCGGTGTTGACCGTGAAGTTATTGAAAAATGGTTATATGTCATTATCGCCATGGCGTTGATCTCAGGTATCTTAGGTACAGGTCATCACTTCTACTGGTTGATGGTGCCTGAATACTGGCAGTGGGTGGGTTCAATTTTCTCTGCAATCGAACCGTTACCTTTCTTTGCTATGGTATTATATGCCTTTAATATGGTTAACCGTCGTCGTCGTGAGCACCCTAACAAAGCGGCAACGTTATGGGCACTTGGTACTTCAGTAATGGCGTTCTTAGGAGCGGGTGTTTGGGGCTTCCTACACACACTTGCGCCAGTGAATTACTATACTCATGGTACACAAATTACTGCGGCTCATGGTCATATGGCATTCTACGGTGCTTATGCAATGATCGTTATGACCATAATGTCATATGCTATGCCTAAGTTACGTGGTATTGGTGAAGCTAACTGTAATAAAGCACAAGTTACTGAAATGTGGGGCTTTTGGCTGATGACAGTGGCGATGGTATTTATTACTTTATTCTTAACCGGTGCTGGTGTACTACAAGTGTGGTTACAGCGCTTACCAGAAAGTGGTGAAGCTTTAAGCTTTATGGCAACACAAGACAAATTGGCTATCTTCTACTGGTTACGTGAAGTTGCTGGTGTAATATTCCTTATTGGTCTTATTGCTTACTTAGCTAGCTTTTTCGTTAAAGAAAAGAAAGTAGCATAACATTGTACTAACAGTTTAAATTCAAGTGGTTGAATGAAAACTGCTATCGTTAATTAAAGCCGTGGTAGTAATACCACGGCTTTATTATTGAGTGAAAATAGAATCGTTAATGTAAACCGGATTAACATGAGGAGAAATGCTTGAGTGACTACCAATTAACCCAACGTAAAAATAAGCATATATTGCAACGCACGGCAAAAATTATTGGCATAATCAGCATTATTGTTGCCTTGATTTGTGCTGGTTATTTGCTGACCTTAACCGACACTGAAGATAAAGTGATGAAAGCCTTTTATGGCTCAATTTCATTTTTTTGTTTTATGATGGGCTTAGTGCTACAAAGTATTGGTGATGCCGACTTACCTGATTTAACGGTGCCAAAAGACAAAGTAAAATAAGCTGTACTCGGTGAGAAATAACGAGTTAAATTTATGCGCTTAATTGACCTGATTTGACATACATCACAATTCACTTATAAATCTTTTGTTAGCATAGCTGCAAGTAAGTTGAATAAAACAGTAATCCTTTTGGGAAGAACAAAATGGAAGAGTGGGTAGGCGGTCTTTGGCATAAGTATATTACGCGTAAAGCTAGCACTGAATATGCTGATGCCGCGGTGCAGTTTTCACAAGTAAGCCACGCGATAGGACTGGTTTATCGTGCTTTAGGTGGTGCAGCCGTTAAGCGTGTTGAAGCTGCAAGTGATCGTGACTACATTGTACGTCGCAGTTTTCTTGAAAAAATTGCCGGTGAAAACCAACAAATTAGTCTTGCTTGGCAAGATGATGAAAGCTTACGTTTACCTGAAACTTTAGCGGTTTTCCCCCGCGCAGAATTAAACCATGATTTGTATATTTGGTTAGCAATATTAGCCGCACAGCATGATGGTAAGTTTCGTCATTGGGCGATAGATAACCAACAACTTGTACTCGATGTACTTGAGCGCTTTCCGGCACTTGTTCCACGTTATCAGCGCCTTGCAAAGGCTTTTGTCAGTAGCCGCGCGGATCATTCAAAACGACCTAAAGCCGAACAATTAATGGAGCAGGCGATCAATCAAGCTATTTTATCACCTGGCTCAGTAAAAGAATTTCCAACGGTAAACTATGCACCACAAGCGGTATATTTGTGGTTATATCCTTCAGCACACGTTGATCCGCAAGTATTACCTGAATTTGATGATAGCGATGAAGCACTAGAAGCAGCTGAACTCAGTAAAGCGAAAAAGAGTGAAACCAGCCGAAAACAAGGTGAACGGGTTGACTCCGGTGATGATAAAGATGGCATGATGATTTTTCGCCTTGAAAGTCTTTTTTCTTGGAGTGAATTTTCAAAACTTGACCGAGGTACTGACGACAGCGACGATGATGAAGATGACAATCAACGTATTGCTGAAGACTTAGATAAAATTACCGTTGCGAAGCAGCAGAGTCAAAAAAGTGCCCGTATAAAAATTGATATGGATTTGCCTTCAGCATCCGAAGATGATTTACCCTTAGGCGAAGGCATTAAAATACCCGAATGGAACTATAAGAAACAGTGCCTAGAAGCTGATAGGTGTCTTTTACAGCCTATGCTACCTAAAGACAGCACAGCACAAAAATTACCGGTTAAATTACAAAAAACAGCGAAAGTAATACAAGCTCAGTTTGAACAACTGCGCAGTGTACGGTATTGGCTCAAGGGTGAGCACCAAGGTGAAGAGTTAGATCTTGCTGCTTGGCTTGATTTTCATATAGAGTCAAAAATATCACCGACCAAAGAAAAGGGGCACTATCGCAGCTTTCGTGGCAACAATCGTGATATTTCTACTTTACTGCTAGCTGATTTATCGATGTCGACTGATGCTTATTTAGATGACAATAGTCGTGTTATCGATGTAGTACAAGACTCGATGTTACTGTTTGGTGAAGCGCTAAATAGTGTTGGCGACAGTTTTGCCATGTATGGTTTTTCGTCAGTAAAGCGTAGCAATGTGCGTTTTACGTTGTTGAAAAACTTTAATGAAAAGTATGATGATGTTATTCGTGGCCGGGTGCGCTCTATTCGCCCTGGTTTTTATACTCGAATGGGTGCGGCTATTCGTCAAGCAACAAAAGTTTTAGTTGAGCAACGCAGTACACAAAAATTGCTATTAATACTCACCGACGGCAAGCCAAATGATATTGACCATTATGAAGGGCGATTTGGCATTGAAGATACTCATCAAGCCATAAAAGAAGCCAATAAACTGGGCATTAAACCTTTTTGTATAACCATTGACCAAGAAGCGCAAAGTTATTTACCTTATTTGTTTGGTAGCAATGGCTACACGGTTATTTTAAGACCTGATCAGCTGCCGGTGCGTTTGCCGCAGCTTTACCATCAATTAACCAGCCAATAACGAGTTAATTGAATAAGCGAAGCATTTTATTTTAGGGGGCATTATGTCTCACGAACAAGTTTCTTGTTTGTTTTGCCAAGTAAAAAATGACAGTAAACTCGAACACTGTACTAACTGCGGTATGGCGTTAACAAAACACCACCCCGAGGGCAAAGCACGGTTAAGTTTTTTCGTTAAAGCATTCTGGGGTATTGTTATTTTTTGTGTGCTAATGATGTATTACTTACCGCGATAGGCCTTTGGTGTTTAACTATTTTGTAGTTAAACACCAAAGGCAGTATTGATCTCACTTTGCTAGGCGCTTTCTAACTGATTATTAGCTAGTATCAAATTTAATTGTACCGTGGCTTGTTCAGTGAAAAGTAACGACGTTGATACCTCTTTTATATAATCATTATCAATTGTTTGCTGCGTTAATCTCATTTGTAATTCGCTGATGACTTTAGCTTCATAAATAAAGCAAGCAATGGGCATTTTCTTGTGTAGTGCCGGTAATAACGCTGATTTTTTTACTTGTGCCTGTAGTGCTAAAACTTCCAATATAGAGTTAGGAAAATTCCAATACTTTGCAATAAAGTAAGTTAGTCTTTTTGAATTTTTAGCCATCATATTTTTAAATAATACTGAGTTTGGCTGGCAGTCAGGGTGTACTACAGCAAAAGCATCTATTAATAATTGATAAATAATCAGATCACCCAAGTTACAAATTAAACCGATAAAGTAGGCTTGAGCTGCATGAGCTTTTAAAGGTGATTTCGCCACCAGCGCTTTAGCGGTTATGCCAGTAGATAAACTATGTTGCCAGATTTTTTGACCATATTGTCGAAAGTAAATACTTGGGTGTGGCACTAATCGACTAACAAAACCGTTAATAACTCCTTCTGATAAACCGTTAACACCTAGCACCATAAAAGCAGATTTTAAGTCATTGATTTCTTTACTTTGACGATTGTAATAAGAAGAGTTGGCAAGCTCGATGACCTTAGCGGCAATAGCTGGCTCTTGTTGGATAAGTTTGATTAATTCATTCGCATCAAAGTCATCATTATTTAATTGTGCCATTATTTTTGTTAACGATAATGGCAAGGTTGGTAATGAATCTAAAATTAACTTTGGACTTTTTAATAAATTTTCTATTTTTTCAGAAATAAGCTTTGATAACTCGTCGTTATACGAAGAGCTAACCGAAGGGGAAGAGCCTAATAGATAGTCATAAAAATCTTGTTGATATTGTTCATCAAACGAGCGGATTATAGGTGCAATAGATACTGTATTTTTAACGCTATATTCAATGTCAGTTTGTTTATGTTCGGTTTCTTGCTGAGCATTAGTTGTTTTTTTGCTGTTTTCAAAGTAGTACAGATTGGCCGTGTTTTTCTTTGATTTTTTAAAAATTTTATTGAATAATTTTTTGAACATAAATATAGAAACATTTTTAGGTTTAAGGTGATACTCATTAAAATACCTACAATGAGTTCTGTATTTTAAATCATCCATGTTATGACTCGATCTTACCTTATTTTGATTATTCATTAAGTATCTTTTTAGCGATACAGGGAATTTTTAACAATAATGTTAATTTACTTCATGAAGTGAAGTTCCAATGTCTGAGGAATTTAAACTAGGATCTTGCTCAGCGCTTAATACTTATTGATTAATTGTTAGCCGTTTTAAATCAGCCTTTTGTTATTTAGCTTGTGCTTTGCTTTAGGTTTTTGTTGTCGGTAATTATGAGGCGTGTAAAATACCGCCATTATTTATTCCTTCTTCAATTAGTAAAACGTATTTATGTTCGAATTAAAATATCAAACCCCTAAAGCATGGGCCGAAGTTGTGCTTAGTGACTTCGATGCCTTTTTAACCGATCACGCGGCAGCAGAAAAAAAAGCCTCAGGTATGGCGATGTCGATGATTTCTCACTATCCCGATCGTAAGTCTGTGGTGAAAGCTATGGCCGATTTAGCCATTGAAGAGCTTATTCACTTTAAACAAGTATTAAAGTTAATTTATGCCCGTGGTGGCCAATTAGGTGCTGATGAAAAAGACCCTTATATTAACCAAATTCGTAAAGTTTTTCGTAATGGCAGTGATGTGTTTTTTATGGATCGGTTAATCGTTGCCGGCGTTATTGAAGCTCGCGGTCATGAACGATTTTCTTTAGTGGCACAAGCATTACCCGAAGGTAAAGATAAAGACTTCTATCAAAGTATTGCTAAATCAGAAGAAAAGCATAAAAACTTATTTATTGAACTCGCTTATGAATATTTTGATAAGGCTGATGTTGATCAGCGTTTAGATGAAGTTTTAGAGATAGAGGCTGATATTTGCATGGCATTACCGTTTAGAGCTGCTTTGCATTAATTCGAATTTTCAATATGAACCATGCTAATGCTGTGCGACAAGGACACAATACTTGTGCTAAATATTTAGCGCATTATGCCGAGCCAGAAACACAATCTTTAACTTCGTTTCCACAGCGGTTGAGTTATCAGCAGGTTCTTGTGATCCCTGCCTTTGAGGAAACCGCCGCGTTTATTGAGCGTTTTGTTAACTCAGTACTTGTTGAGCAGAGTTGTTTACTGATTGTGGTGATTAACCAGCCTGATAATGATCTCGGCCTTGCGCATTATCAAGCACAAGTAGATTTGAGTAACGCTATTGCGCAACAAGGAGGGGTCATTTGGCAGCAAGATAACTTACAGTTAATTGAATTGTGCCAAGCAAATAAAAACCAGCGAGTAAACTCCGCTATTTTAATGGTTAATCGTTATCATCATGCTATTCCTGCTGAGCAAGGGGTAGGTTTAGCAAGAAAAATTGGTGCCGATTTAGCGGTTACATTGTTTTATGCTGGTGTTATTGCAAAGCCGTGGATCCATTCAAGCGACGCCGATGCTTATTTACCTGATAATTACTTTACGGTACATGCTAGCGATAATTTAGCACTTAAACAGGCCGTAGCAACTTGCTGTAATTTTTATCACCACAGTGATCAGCAAGCCATTTATCAAGCCAATAAGCTTTATGAACGTGCTTTACGTTATTATGTTGCGGGTTTGGCGTATGCTCAATCTCCTTACGCTTACTTTACTATTGGTAGTACGTTATCTTTTGATATGTTGGCGTATTGTCAAGCGCGCGGTTTTCCTAAACGTAGTGCTGGAGAAGATTTTTATTTGTTGAATAAACTCGCGAAATTAGGGGATGTGGTTTATTTGCCCGATGTGACTATCAAGCTCGATGCTAGACCTTCGCAACGAGTACCGTTTGGCACCGGGCCGGCAGTACAAAACATTATGCAACTTACCGAGCAAGGGCAAGATTACCTCTATTATCATCCAACAGTTTTCATCGAATTAAAAGCGTGTTTACAGGCCTTTGCCATATTATGGCAACACCGGCTGCAGCCCGAACTTTGGTTTGCCGGCTTGTCTGACACAACACAGCAAGCGTTGAAAAATATTGGTTTACTCACTTTTATCAGCAAGCAAAAATCAGCAAAACAAGCGCAATTTAATAAACAACTGACGGTATGGTTTGATAGTTTCAAAACCTTAAAATATATTCATGCCCTGCGTGAACAAGGGATAGCAAGTATTGCCCTTGAGCAAGCTATTGCCGAAGCACCGTTTAGCTAGGTGCTTCGACACTGATACTTTAAATTTGATGATTAAAGATGATTGTTGACGTTATTAACCACATAAAATAGGCAATCTGAGCGCACTATGTCAGTTTGATTTGATGCCATAAATATTTTTATGCTGGTGGCACAAACCAACTTATTGTCATCCATTCTAAAGTAATTTTCGATGACGTTAACCCCTTGATCATTGAGCATCTCCAGATTTTCTAAACCGTTATCATCTAGCCAACCGAGTAATAAACCTTCACAGCAGCCACCGTAATTAAATTGTTCAATGTTCTTTCTTAGGGTTACACCACTATAGCTTTCATCATGCTCGCTAAATGAAAGTTTTCGCTGAGCTTTAATCACTAAACGCAGAGGTTTATAAAGTATTTGTACGGCTTTATCTTGTGGCAAAGCAGAACGGATATCACATTGAGCAAATTGTTTAATACCATTATAAGCCGCTTCGTGTGATTGGTCATCAGCACTGCCTCCGCATTCAATTGTTACCACAGGGCAGGAGAAGTCTAACTCCATCATTGCGCCAATGCTGATATCAGACAAGATTAAAGTGTCACAAAAGTAGGAAGCAAGCGATAAAACATTTGGACTGATCAAGGTACTAACAGCAAAAGCTGGGCCATTGCCTGAGGTATTGTGTAAATCGATAATTGATCTTGGGTTCACTTCTCTTATTGCCGTTTCTATTAACTTTGCGCGTTGGATATAACCGTCAATATCTTTATTTTCGCCATCTTTACTGCTTCTTATCGCCTCTTCGTTAAAACAACGATTCAAGTCAACACCATTCGGTAAGTATCGGTGACTGAATAAATGCTGATGTGTAGCAGCTTCAACCGATGAAATTATAATACGAATGTTGGCTTTAGGTTGAGGTAATGAATTTTCCGTGGTCAGCCATCGATGTACTGCTATAAGACCCGAAGGTTCATTTCCATGTAATAATGTTGAAATAACTCGCCATTCATTACTACTCTCGCCTTTGATATCTATAACGGTAAGACCAGTTAGTGATAGCAAAAACTGTTGATAGTCGGCATGTAACGTACGACTGCATGGGTCGACTAAATAGTTTATTTCGCTAAAATCTATATCCATAACTTACCTCAAAACGCGAGTGATATTCGCGAATATTTATTAAATCTGTGCTGCAAATGACAAACGAGTGCTTGAAACTAAAGCGCAGCTTGCCTAAAAAAGCTATAAACCACTAGCCAATGTATATTTTTATTGAGTGCATTGAATTACACCGTTTTGATAGCATGACATAAAGTTTTATTGTTGGTCGTTGACTGAGGTCAAGTAAGGCGGTGATTTTTACTGAAATGTTGGCTTAATTCAATTTTTTAGCCAATCATTCACTTTAGGGGATAAATATTAGGCAACAGACTTAGGATTAAGTTATTCGCCACATGAGTATTATCCCACCATTCTATTGCTTTATCTGAGCTTTAAATGCTTATTAATATGATGGAAAATACGCTGAGTTGCATCTCTATGTTTTGTTATCCGTTAGTCATTTTACCTATATAAGGTGGCTCTTAACTAAGTTTAGGTGCTTGATATAAATAATATTAATTTCTCGGTGATCTATTTCGACAACTTATTTCGGTATTATACTAATTCTACTAAGTTTCTTCCCACTCAGTTGAAGTTTAAAAGGTTTAGCGGCACAGGTTCACCGTTGCAGACTGAACCTAAGTACATCCATGTAGGCAAGACATTGATTTTGATAAAGGTTATTGCCTTATCGGAATCAATAACGCTATGAGTCAACTGGTTATAATGTCCATTAAGCCGAACAGGGGTTATTTACCTTGGTATTATTTTAATAATTACTTATGCTGATAGTCTTACTATGAGGATATCAATATATGCAAACGGCAGTTGCCAATATTTTGGCTCAAATTGGATCGGTGGTAATTGGCAAGCCTCATCAAGTGAAATTAGCCTTGAGCTGTTTACTTGCTAAAGGTCATATCTTAATTGAAGATTTACCCGGTATGGGTAAAACAACCTTAGCGAATACTTTGGCGTTAACCTTAGGTTTGTCATACCAGCGAATTCAATTTACTTCAGATTTAATGCCGGCTGATGTTATTGGTATTACTATTTTTGATGATGTGAAAAAATCATTTCTCTTGCATCCAGGGGCGATATTCAACCAAGTAGTACTTGCCGATGAAGTAAACCGAGCAAGCCCTAAAACCCAAAGTGCTTTATTAGAAGCCATGGAAGAAGGGCGCGTGAGTGTGGATGGTGTGACACATCAGCTACCTGAACCTTTTTTTGTTATTGCCACGCAAAATCCTATGTCGCATGCCGGTACATATCCGCTGCCTGAATCACAACTAGACCGTTTTATGATGCGGCTTTCGTTAGGCTTTCCTAACATAGATGCGGAGCGAAAAATATTACAGGCAACAAGCTCCCATCATGATACAACTGATATTAAAGCATTCTTAACGGTTGAGCAGTTACGTGAAATACAGCTGCATATCAGTCAGATTACTGTGGCTCCGGCAATTATCGATTATGTTATTGCGCTCTGTAGAGTAAGTAGGCAGGTAGAATCACAAGCAAAAGCCTTATCACCACGAGCAGGAAAAGCTTTGTTAGCCGCAGCTAAATCTTGGGCATTTATGGAAAATCGTGATTATGTTATTCCTGATGATATTCAGGCGGTATTTTCGGCAGTATGTGAACATAGATTAGCACCACAGCAGCATCATATTTTTGATGAAGTTAATGAGCTTTCTCAGCAAATACTGTCGCAAGTTGATCCAACTAATCCATTACTTTAAAACGAGGCCGTTCTGTTAAATCAATACATTAAGCGAGTCTATTGAATTTAATTGCCATAAAAGGAGCGCTACTTGCTCAGCAAAGAAAAAAGCAGTGTCTTTACCGCGATATCAGCAGCATTAAAAGCTTTCATAAATAAGCGGATTAATGTTTGGCTAATACGACGTATTCCTCAAGGTTGTCAGCAACAGATAAATTATCGTAATATTTTTATTATGCCAACGCGTTTCGGTGCTTGTTTTGTACTGTTTATGCTGTTGTTATTTTTGCTTGGCACAAATTATCAGAATAATGTCATTATTTTGCTTAGTTATTTGTTGGTGAGTTTTTTCATTGTCGTGTTACACCATAGTTTTTTAAATCTTTCTGGCTTACGATTTCAAGCTACCCAATCAATGCAAGGCTTTGTTGGCTCAAAGTTATACTTTCCTATTGTTGTCAGCAGTAACAAAGCACGCTTTAGTATTCGTTTTGCTTTGGAACAGTCAGCCACTATGACTAAAAGCCAGCACGATAAATTGAACAGTGAAGATAAACTGTTGGGAGTCACACTCGAGCAATTGGTTGTAGGAGAAAACAAGGTACAAGTGCCATATCAGGTGTGCCAACGTGGTCAATATTCGCTTGGGCGAGTGTTGATTATTAGTGAGTATGGTTTTGGCTTATTTAAAACTTGGACTCGACTCGACTTTGCTCAACAAATTACAGCATATCCCGAGCCTGTTGCTTATGCTTGGTCTGCTGCTCAACGAGGTGCAGATAGTGAAGAAATAAATAATAGTGTTGCAAGTTATCAAGACAGTTTTCAATCTGGACAAGATGAATTTCATCAATTGCGACATTATCAACTTGGCGAGCCCTTTAGCCGTGTGGCATGGAAGCAAGTAGCCCGTGGCCAAGGTTGGTTAACTAAGCAATATCAACAAGCATTATCGGCAAAGCTACAATTGGATTTTGATCACTTACCGGCCGGTAATCTTGAACAGCGTTTAAGTTGGTTAAGTTTTGCAATTAAAGACTGTCATGAGCAGCAAATTGCTTTTTCATTAAAGTTACCTCATCAAAGTATTGCGTATCATCATAGTGCCCAACACACCTTAAAATGCTTAACGGCATTAGCATGTTATTAGTTTGGGCGTTGAGGCTGTTTTGGCTATCAAAAGTTAATAAAAATAGATTCGGGAAAGAGTAAACGAATTAATGAATTCTTGCTAAATGTTGAGCTTGGTCGGTGATTAACGGGAGGGCTATGAGTAAAGTTAAAAATAGCAAAAACAATAAACGCAATAGCGATATGCCGCTGATGCTCAATAGTAATGTGTTTTTTTCCTTGTTAGTTTTGCAATTTCTCAACCTGTTAACCTTAGCTATGCAGTTTCATTGGCTGTATATATTATTTGCTAGCATCGCTTTAGCAACACAATTTGCTGTGCATGTTAAGGCCACGCGACAGTCCTTGTTAAACGCGTCAACAAATCAAACTTCCTGTTATTACCCAGCGCCGGCAATATTACCCACTTGGGCGATATTATTATTAGCCATAACTGGCAGTGTTGTTATTGCAGCAGCCGGACGTGAGTTGGGATTATTGCTAAGCATGATCCATTTATTATGTTTCGCTTATAGTTTGAAAATGTTTGAAATACTTAACCGTAAAGACTTATATCAATTAGTGATATTAGGTGTTTTTGTTGCCGCATCATCATTAATTTTTATGCAATCAATTTATTATTCATTAGCGATTATTGTCTTAGTTTTTGCTAATTTTTATATTTTACTGAGCTTTTTTACTGCTAAAATGCTGTTACCAACACAAGTTAAATTGCTCTGTAAGCTTAGCCTTTATTCAATACCTTTTGCCGTTGTGTTATTTGTTGGTTTTCCAAAGTTAAGCCCGCTTTGGCAAGTGCCGAATGTTAAATCTGCAAAGGTAGGGCTTTCCGAGCGGGTTAAAATTGGTGATATTGCGCGGTTAGCTTTGTCGAATGAATTAGCCTTTAGAGTTAGTTTTGAAGATCGCAGCCCAGCGCATGCGCAATTGTATTGGCGGGCGTTGGTGTTAGATGATTTTGATGGCACAACTTGGCAACAGGCCGAGCAATACTCAACACAAGGTCGTCAGCAGAGTAATGATTTTGCTAATTTAAGCCATGCCAACAGTGCTGTAAATATTGAACTGCGTGGCAAAGGGATCGGTTATCAGGTGATTGCTGAGCCTAGTTTTCAGTCTTGGTTATTTGCGCTCGACTTTGCAACAAGTGAGCAAGCTAACATTGGTCAGCGTAATGACTTTGCTTTGTTTTATCATGGCATTATTAGCCAAACATTAAGTTATCAAGTTACTAGTTACCCTGACACTATACTCTCTCCTCAGCTGACTGATGCAACACGGTCTTTGAATCTGGCATTAACTACACAGAATAACCCAAAGTTAACAGCAAAAGCACAACAACTACGTCAGCGTTATAGTGATGATGCAAAGTTAATTAGTCGGGTATTAGCTGACTTTAATCAAAACAATTATTATTACACTTTGCAGCCACCCGGCTTGAACAACAATAGCTTGGATGAGTTTTACTTTGATACTCGGGCTGGCTTTTGTGAGCATTATGCTAGTGCTTTTACTTATTTAATGCGTGCTGCGGGTATTCCTGCGCGTATGGTGGTAGGTTATTTAGGGGGAGAGTTTAATCCTAATGGCAACTATTTAAGTGTTTATCAGCGTAACGCTCATGCTTGGACAGAAGTATGGTTGCCTGAGCAAGGTTGGCAGCGAATAGACCCAACGGCAGCGGTTGATCCTGAACGGGTGGAAAGTGGCTTCTCGAACAACTTAATGCAGGAATATGCTGATTTATCGTCAGGACTTTTTTCGTTGCAGCCCTTGCGAACTATGCAGTGGTATAAACAACTTAAAATGCAAATCGAGGCTATTGACTACCACTGGACGCGTTGGGTTATTGGATATACCGGACAAAAACAAAGTCGTGTGATGGCTCAGTTGTTAGCTAATTTAAAAGCAGGTAAAAATGCATTTTATCTGCTGGTAGTATTAGTTTTAATCGTGTTAGTCGTTAGTTGCTATAAACTTGTGCCTGCGAAGGGGAAAAACCAGCATAAAATCACCCAAATATACTTGCAAACCCTAGCGTTAATGGCTAAACATGATTTAGTCAAGGAGAAGTCGATGACAGGTCAGCAATTTACTGATTATATTGCCAAAAATTGCCCCAGATTATTAGCGGATTTTGTCGTTATAGCTGATAGCTTTGAGCAATACTCGTATCAAAAATTTAACCGTGAGGACAGTAAGCAAGCACTTAATCATCACCTGAGTAAACTAAAATACCACTATCGGCGTTTACGTTGGCAATTGTGGTTAGCTAAGCTTGGCATACAATAATTGCCGCTCGTGTAATTTGCTATTAAGTGATTTGTTGGTGACTGAGCTACTTGCTATGTGAGCTGCTTAACGTTACCGGTTTTATTAACTGGGTTATTGATTTTGATAAGATTCCTAGGTGGATGAAGGGCAATAGGGCAAGGCATGGGCAGTTACCGAGAACAGTCATTTTCTCTAATCAATGCTTGCCTAAATACATTGCTCATTGCAGCTGCCCCCTGCATTTTGAAGTTGCATGGGGATATTAATGCGGAACATTTGCATTTACGCAGTTAAGTTTATACCTTAGTAGGGTAAATCGTTAATCGTTGGCACAGATATGATTTTATTATGCCAACTCCCATTTTTCTAATCCATTTAGAACACTAAGGAGATTCGATGACCAATAACGCTAAAAATTTATTACAACGTGGTTTAGAGAATATTCAACCTCCACTTTCCAGTTTTATTCGTGCCCAAACCACTTCTAGTTTGTTTCTTTTATTGTCTACTATCGTCGCATTATGGTGGGCAAACTCAATTTATTCAGCCACATATGTTGATTTAGTACACACGCCTATTGGCATGTTTTTTGGCGATTTTGAATTTAAAGCTTCACTCAAACACATTATTAATGATGGCTTGATGGTGATATTCTTTTTCTTACTCGGTCTTGAGATCAAGCGCGAAGTACTCGTGGGCGACTTGGCGGAGCCTGAAAATCGTCGTATGCTCATTTTCTGTGCTTTAGGCGGTATGATTTTTCCAGCACTGATCTATTTGTTATTTAATTACTCGCTTGACTCTCAAATCGGCTGGGGTATTCCGATGGCCACCGATACAGCGTTTGCTCTTGGTGTGCTTACCATAGTGAGAAAACATATTCCTGCCAGCTTACTGGCCTTTATTGTTGGCCTCGCCATTGTTGATGATATTGGTGCTATATTAGTTATTGCAATATTTTACACTGAGCAAATATCAGTGGGGCATTTGTCTGGTGCATCTGCGTTGGTTGCATTTTTAGTGCTGGCGAATTATGCCGGCATTCGTCAACCCATGTTTTATATTATTATCAGTGTTGTTATTTGGTTATTGATGCTCAATTCTGGTGTTCACGCCACAGTGGCGGGTGTGGCAATTGCGTTAACCGTTCCCGCTCGTCCTAAGTTAGCCGCAGATAAGTTACTTAATAAAGCGAAATCTAAGATAAGTTCGTTGCAACGTAGTGCCGAAACAGTCGATGTGCTGGCAAATAAGCAAGATCATGACAAGGTACTTGAAGTGCGTGATGTTGCTGAACGGGCGAGTACGCCCTTACGCCGTTGGGAAGATGCTTTAGAATTGCCGGTATCTTTGTTTATTTTACCGCTGTTTGCCTTAATAAATGCCGGGGTAGTTGTCAACTTGAACTCATTAGTTGACAGCCTTCAACATCCTATTGGTTTAGGTATTATTTCGGGTTTAGTACTTGGCAAGTTTATTGGTATTACGAGTGCTTGTTGGTTGAGCCTGAGATTTAAATTAGGCAGTTTGCCTAATAGTGTTAACTTTCAACATATTGTAGGCGCATCATTGATAACCGGCATTGGCTTTACTATGTCGACCTTTATTGCCACTTTGGGCTTTGCAGGACAAGCTGAACAGTTACAATATGCTAAAACAGCTATTTTAATTGCCTCTGTTATTGCTGCGGTACTTGGTACGTTATACCTGAAAATCATTTCGTCTAAATAAAGCCTAAGCCAATAAGTTGAGCGCTAAAATAACCAACACCTCATGCATCGAAATCAATTTTTGCTTGAGGTGTTAACATCATCGTATTGACTGATATTATTTCACATAAAAAGATGATCACGCAGTTAAAATGCCCAACAAACGCTGTCTGAAGGGTTCGGCTAAAAGTATTTTTATCTTTGTTGTCTCCTCGGATGTTGGTCCTTTGCGATTGCAGAATATGGTAGTTGTGAGTCGTGTTTTTTAGCATGATTAGACTACAGACCACTTGCCGCGATTAAAATACTGTTATCTCAAACAAAATTTAACCGTGAAGATCAACAGACCCTAGTGTTCTTGCGCTTGATGTGGTTAAATTTAACCATCAGAAAAATGGCTAAAAAGGCGTGCATTTGTTCTATCTTTATCCTGCTAATAAAATGGAAAATTTATTAGTTCTGCTTGATAAAATTCAGCAGCTTTCCCCACTTCCTGTTTTCGCTCAAGATACCGTTATTGTACAAAATGCAGGCATGCAACATTGGTTGAATATGTCGCTTGCTGAGCAACGCGGCATTAGCATGAATATGCGCTATGCGTTGCCATCACAGTTTTTGTGGAATTTAATTCGAAATTTAGCCAGTGATGAAGATGTGCCCGAGCAATCACCTTATTCACGTGAAGTACTTGCTTGGCGAATTGATACCTTACTGGCCTCAAGTGAAGTCACCGGTGACGAGTGCTTTCAAGTCGCTACTCAATATTGGCAAGCGAATAGCGCTGACAACGACAGCGAAAATAGCAGTTACAGCGATGCAAAGCAGTTAAAACGTTATCAATTAGCTTGTCAGTTAGCTGATTTATATGAACAATATTTAATATTTCGTCCTGAATGGATCCACGATTGGCATCAAGGGGTATTTAACGCTTTTGATCAAGCTGACAATGCAAGCTCATCGGGCTCAGATGAAGCTGAGCAGAGTCTTGATAGTAATGCCATTTGGCAAGGTAAACTGTGGCATTTACTGGTACGAGAACAAGCTTACGACCCTCGCGATTTGGTAGCATTAGCGATAAAAAACTTAAATAATACTGAGAAACTAAAAGCACAAATATTGCCTCAACGCTTATCATTTTTTGGTATTAATGCCATGGCACCGCTTTGGCTTGAATTTATCAATGCGCTTAGCCAGCAAATTGATGTGCATTTTTTCCATTTAAATCCCTGTTATGCTTATTGGGGCGATGTGGTGACAGAAAAAAATGCCATTGAAGCTTGGCTTAAAGGTACTGACTTTTCTCACCAAGAAAGTGCTGATTTAGCCGATGTAAACCTGCAAGTTGGCAACCCATTGTTAGCTAACTTAGGCCAGCAAGGGCGTGAGTTTATGGCGCTGTTGTACCAATACAGTACCATTAATATTGACGTCTTTGAGTCAGCGGTTGCTGACTTAGCCACTGAGCAAATAAACAACGAGAAAGCAAACAACGAGAAAGCAAGCAGTGAGCAAGCCCAGCCAAGCCTTGATGAACGCAAGCAAGCAAGTGTTTTAGCCTGTGTGCAAGAAGATATTTTATCGTTATCAGATGCTCGTCACAGTACCCCGAATATTTATCAAGAGGCACCAAAAGTAGACGGCTCAGTTTTGATCACCAGTGCTCATAGTGCGCTGCGTGAAGTACAAGGTTTACACGATTGGTTATTACACCAATTTAATCAAGATAAAAGTTTAACGCCGAAAGACGTACTCGTGATGTGTCCGCAAGTAGAGCAATACGCACCCTACGTTAATGCCGTGTTTACTCGAGGTTGGCAAGATATTGCTGATGAAGTGCCGCCACTACCTTGTTCAATTGCCGATCGCATTAGTAAAGACGCTGAGCCCTTAGTTGCGGCATTTTCACAATTATTAACCTTGCCTGATAGTCGTTTTCAAGTCTCCAGTTTAATTGCCTTATTACGTTTGCCTGCTATGCAAGCTCGCTTTGCTATTAACCTTGATGATATTGAAAAAATTACCCATTGGCTTGAGTTATCAGCAGTACATTGGGGCCTAGATAAGGCCCATAAACAACAAGTTTTATCTCAAAGCTCAGCCACTACGTTAGATGATGCCACTGACAGTTTTACTTGGCAGCAAGGGTTAAGTCGCTTAATGCGTGGCTTTGCTTTTGCAGATCACCGTGTTATCTATCAAAACCAACTGCTATTGCCGACCATTGAAGGCAGTGACAGTGAGTTGCTTGGTAAGTTAATGTTAATTATTGAGCAACTACAACTGACCGCTGCCAAAATGTCCAAAGCACGAAGTGCGACGCAATGGCAACAATTTTTGTTTGAGCTTTTAACGCAACTGTTTGATGACGAAAATGATAATGGTTTAGCTATTGTGCGCTCGGCTATCGAATCTTTAGTGGAGTATTGTCAGCACGCGGGCTACCACACTGATATCAGCTTAGCGGTTATTCGCGACTTTCTTAATAATCACTTTAGTCAGCCCGATCCAGGTCGCCAATTTATGATTGGCCAAGTCACATTTTGCTCTATGCTGCCTATGCGTAGTATTCCGTTTAAGATTATTGCGGTTTTAGGCTTAAATGATGGTGAGTTTCCGCGTCAACGCCAACCGCTGAGTTTTGATTTAATGACCACAACTCCGGCGCAACTTGGCGATAGATCACGCCGTGGCGATGATCGGTACTTATTTTTAGAGGCGATAATTTCAGCTCGCCAAGCTTTATATTTAAGTTTTCAAGGTAAAAACATTAAGAATAATAAAGATCGTCAGCCTTCGTTAGTATTGAAAGAGTTGATGGAGTATTTGGCGCGTGGCTATGGCTGGCAACTACTGGGGTTAAACCGTGACAGTGAAGCCAATATCTTAAGCCAAGTTAGGCAATTGCCGATGCAAGCGTTTAGTGAACAAAACTATTTAGGACAATTTGCCAGCTTTGATGCCAACTGGTTAAATTTACGTCGAGAAAATCCAGCGCTAACGACAGCAATAAAGTCAGCGGATGCTGATTTAGGTGACCCCCTCGATGTAGTCAACAGTGAAGCGCACTTGGTCGCTAGTGAACTCATTCGTTTTTATCAACATCCTGGGCGTTATTATGGGCAAAAGGCACTTTATTTGTATTTAGATAATACCAATACCTTGATCAATGATGTCGAACCTTTTGTCCCTAACCACCTTGATAGTTATCTGCTCAGACAAGACTTGCTTAGTTACTATTTAGCACCAACACAAAGTAAGCAAAGTTGTCAGGAGTTATTGCTCAGTGCCAAACTTTCGGGCAGTTTGCCGGATCTACCCAGTACCGATGAGCTAATAAAAGGCTGGCAACAAGACAGCGAAAACTTTAGTCAGTTTATTATTACTGAGCTGGCGCAAGGTGAAGACTTAATACTGACTCCGAACGATTGCAGTGTAACGCTGAATTTGGCGCACTTTCTCAGCAATAATCTTGCTGGCAGCTCAGAAAATACCTCATCAACAGCGCCGGGGTTATTCTCAGCAGACGAGTTAGCGATATTAACCGCCGTGTTGCCTCAACGCTTAACGTTAAGTACTAAACTAACCTTAGTGGCTAACAAAGCGGTGTTTTATCGCAGTAGCAGTGCCAAAGCTAAAGATTTATTTACCTTATATTTGCATCAATTGATTATTCAAGTAGCGCAAACTGATGCGGCAACTCATGAGTTATTTGCTGATATCACGGCAACGCATGGTTATTACTTTGACACTAAAAGTCAGAAACCGAGTCAATTTTATTTTAGTGAGCTTGTTGATGCAAAAACACAATTGTTATGCTTAGTGGCGAGTTACTTTTTAGGCCAACATCAGCCGTTGTTACTTAACGGAGACCTTGCTGAAAAAGTACGAAAGAGTAAAGTGTTTGAGCAAGCACAGTTTGAACAGTTTTGGACTGACAGTAATAGCTTTCAAGCCTTTGGTGATGAGCCTTACATACAGTATTTTTGGCGAAAATGCCCCGACTTTGACGACATATCGCCGCGATTACTCGCATTGTATCAACCTATGTTCGATGCTTTACAGACCGTTAAAGTAACCGCTAAGTCGGGAGCATTGTCATGAGTACAGCCATGAAAAATTTAAATGCCAATACCATTGCATTGCAAGGCAAACACTTAATTGAAGCCAGTGCCGGTACCGGTAAAACACACAACATTACCCGTATATTTCTTCGGCTGTTATTAGAGCGCGAATTACCGATAGAACAAATTTTGGTGATGACCTTTACCAAAGACGCCACTGAAGAAATTCGTGGTCGTATTGATGATTTTATTCGAGAAAGTTTGCACAACTGGGACCGTTTAGTGGTTGAAGACGACTACTTTAAAAGCTTAAGTAACAACCTGTTAGGTAAAGGTATTGGCGCAAGTGAAGTAAAAGCCAGATTAACCCAAGCATTACTTTATATCGATGAAGCCGCCATTTTTACCATTCATGGCTTTTGTAAGCGCGTGCTAAATCAATATGCCTTTGCCAGCGGTATCAGCTTTAATGCCCTGATGGAAACAGACACCCAAGACATTACGTTAGAAGCCTGCCAAGATTGGTATCGTGTGTTAGCCTTAACCAATGAAAGTAATAATCAAGACTTTCGGCTAGTGACTGAGTTTTGGTCTGAGCCGAATAGCTTTATTAATCAATTCTCCAAAGCTTTAACGACAGAAAATGCCCTGCATGTGCAAGATCCTGAAAATATTAGCGTTGAATTTAAAGCTTTAGTTGAACAAGCGATTGCCAGTTTACAGGCAAATAATACCTTGTTAACTGAAGCACTGATCGAGGTTAAAAAGGGCGCTGAACGAGAAAAACGTCAACAAGAATTAGCCCAGTTATTGACTTGGCTAGCTGCGCTTTCGGCTGATGTTGAAGGTCAGCACGGTAAGATGCCCGACGCATTTATTGATGGTCGCCGCTTTGGTCGCTCTAAACTGAAAGCTGAATTAGTTGAAGCTTTTGCTAGCGTTAATCAAGTTAAAAAACAGCATCCGGAGTTGGCAAAGCAACTGAACCGTGCCAAAGCCTTGTTAGTTGTCAGAGCAGGTATTTATCATATTAGGGCAGAAATCACCCGTAAAAAACTACAAGCCAATGTCATGGGCTTTGATGACTTGATCAGCACTTTACATCACTGCCTAGTGAATGAACCTAAGCAAGTATTAGCAAATAGTATCTTTTCGCAATTTCCCGTGGCGTTAATTGATGAATTTCAAGATACCGACCCACAACAATTCTCTATTTTAAAAGCAATTTATTATCATCAAGCCAACGCTGCGCTTTATATGATTGGCGATCCTAAACAAGCGATTTATGGCTTTCGTGGTGGTGACATATTTGCCTATCTTTCAGCACGTAACGACTGTGATTATCAATGGTTGATGGATACTAATTGGCGCTCAAGTGCCGCTATGGTAACCGGATATAATCGCTTGTTTTATGGTAATGATTTATCGGCTGATGCGGTTGATGTGTTCGGCTACCAAATTCCTTATTTACCGGTGAAAGCCTCGCCTAATGCCCATGAAAAGCTGTTTGCAGATAGCGAGTTTAATGCGCTGCAGTTTATTCATTTTAATGTTGAACAAGAAGGCAGCAGTAAAGACGGTAAAGCCAAAGCGGTAAAGCAAAGTTACCGCGGGAATATGGCCAGCTGGTGTGCCAATGAAATTGTTCGATTGTTGGCGAGCCAAGATGTCAATATTAGCAGTGGTGATATTGCGCTATTAGTACGCGATGGCACTGAAGCTGCGGCAATAAAGCAGGCATTAAATCAATGCGGTTTAGCCAGCGTGTTTATGAGTAATCGGGCAAACTTATTGCAAAGTGATGAAACCAAACATTTATTACAAGTGCTGCAAGGCATACTGTTTCTTGAAAATGATCGCTTATATACCGCGGCATTAGCTAGTCCGTTAATGGGCTTTGATCGTGAAAAATTATTACAATTACAGCATGATGAACCGCAGTGGCAAAAATTAAAAATTAGTTTTGAGAAGCTGCGTAATGAATGGCAATTCAAAGGCTTTATCAGTATGGCGTTGCAGTTAATGCATCAACATTTTCATATTGATGTCGGCGATAATGCTGATAGTTATGGCGCCAACAATAATGCCGATCGCATATTAACTAACCTGTTACATTTGTTTGAATTACTTCAAGGGGCAAGCCAACGTCATCGTCAGCCACAAGAGTTGCTGTTTTGGTTTGAACAACAAAGCCAAATTGATAACCCTGAAGTTGAAGCCGAACTACGCTTAGAAAGTGATGAAAACCTGATCCGTATCATTACCCAACATGGCTCGAAAGGCATGGAATATCCGGTGGTTTTTGTACCTTTTGCTACCCGCCATAAAGATCCGCTTAAATTTGGTAACCGTAATGTCAGTTTTATCGAATATCATGATGAAAATGGCGTGTTACAGCATAGCTTAGATGGCAGCGTAGCAGCGCGAGCAACGATGGCTGAAGAAGCCTATGCAGAAGCTATTCGTTTACTTTATGTGGCGGTAACTCGTGCGGAGAAACGTTGTTATATTCTCAGCACGGGCTTTGAACATTTTGAAAAATCGCCTTTAGGCAAAACCTTAAAATGGACTGCTGATAGTGATATAGCGACAAGTTTACAACAATTGGTACAAGACAATCCGAATGAAATTGCACTTACCGTGTTAGATAATTATCTGTCTGATGAATCGACTGACAATCAGTTAGATCATCAGTTAGCTAGTCAGCACGAAAATAAGATTGGCTCCGACCTTGCCAGCACGGAGAAGCCGCAGCCAGCGGTGGCGCGTTTTAACGGTAAAATTGAACGTGATTGGTGGCTAAGCTCATTTTCTGCCTTAAGTAAAAACTTACGTCATAATGGTGTTTCTGCGCCGGACAGAGATAATCAAGATGGTGTATTGGCAGTAGGAGATAACGAACTAGAATCTAGCCTTAACGCACATTTGAATAACAGCCATGAGTTGCGCTTTACCTTAACTAAAGGCGCACAAACCGGTAATTTATTGCATGATATATTAGAGCAAACAGATTTTTCAGCCCCTGATTGGCAAAAAAGTTGCCATTGGCCACTGGTAAAATATGGCGTTATCGATGCGACTGCAGATACCGCTAAGCAAGTTAATGATGATGCGAAAGGTGTTAGTGCATTAAGCTCACAAGAACATAGTGAAGTACGATTGATACAATGGTTAGAAGCCATATTACATACACCATTAACTGACAGTCGTGATTTGTCATTAGCACAACTTAAGCCGTTAGATACCTTACGTGAAACTGAATTCTATTACCCGATGCGTTCAGCCAGTAGTAGTCAATTAACCAAACTGCTGACCGAACATAGAAATACCCGTAAAGACAATGCCCTTAATAGCGTTAGCTCAAGTCGGCATGGGCATAGAGTCCATTTACCTTCTTATCAGCAGTTAAAAGGTATGATGCATGGTTTCATCGATTTAATTTTTCATGCCGACGGTAAATATTATGTTTGTGATTACAAGTCTAGCCATTTGGGGGATCAGTACAGTGATTACAATGATTCAGCTATGCGACATAATATTGAGAAAAGTCACTACGACTTACAATATCTTATTTACGCCTTGGCATTACATCGACATTTAAAATATGCCTTAGCCGATTACGATCCTAAGCAACATTTTGGTGGTATTTATTATCTTTATTTACGTGGTATGAGTAATCAAGCTGAGCATCATGGTTGTGGGGTTTATTATCGTCAAATAACCTTGGCAGAATTAGCACAGTTAGATGATATTTTTGCCGGAGAAAGTACCCATGTCTGAACTTGCCAATAAGCTAAATCACCCGACAATGGAAATTTACAGTTCATTTAATCAGGCAGCAAGTCATCTAGTCGGTTTAATGGCCGTTGACTATTTTTTTGCTAAAGAAATTAGCCAGAGTATAACCTTTACGGCGCCAGATACCTCAGCCAGCGCATGTTTTAGTGAAGAGCTACAATCTGATCAACAACAATGGTTTCATTTACTTATCGCCTTAAGTGCGAGTTTAAGAGAGGGACATAGCTGCTTGCCGTTGCTAGAAGTCGCAGGCAAACGACTTTTTAGTGACGGCACAAATTTAGACCACAGTGACAGCGTAAATGCTCATGTAAGCCAAGCCACTAAAGAGCATGTTACTGGATTTTTATTTAGTGATATTCAGTCGCTAAGGGCATTATTAGCAAAATTGCCGTTAATAGAAAGCGAGCAACAGCCGATAGTACTCAGCCACGGGCGGCTTTATTTGCGCCGTTACTATCAATT
>TARA_R110002049_G_scaffold191507_1_pt1 | contig 58979 bp, 60 predicted proteins | sample TARA_R110002049 | Tara Oceans TARA_R110002049 (sample SAMEA4396941) | marine metagenome | biome: Polar Biome; feature: [SRF] surface water layer (ENVO:00010504); material: water (ENVO:00002006), including particulate matter (ENVO:01000060) such as... | depth 5 m | reverse complement strand
TATCCTCGATGCTGATAAATTAAACGTTACTAGGCAAATTATGTGGATGCGAATGGCCGAATTTTAATGAAATTTATGTGAAAATACTAATTCGCCACGCACAGGTGATTAATTATTATTTCAGTGGGTAAAATAAAGGAATTTAGATAGTATTTTTAATTCCTAAACATTTCATTTGATAGGTCAATGTTGATGGTTTTAATTTCAAGAGTTTAGCAGCACCATGAGGACCTGAGATTCTCCAGTTAGTTTTTTCTAGAGCGGTAGTTATTATATTTTTTCTGATTTCATCAAGCTGTTCTAAGCTGTCTATTTCTGAAGAGTATTTTTTTTCAGAAATAGTGTTGTTAGGTAAAAAGTTATTTTTCTCTAAGGTATTTTTGTCTATAAATACTTTCTTTCCAATAGAAGATATTACAGCTCGCTCAATAATATTTTGTAATTCTCGCACATTGCCTGGCCAATTATATCCTTCAAGTAATTTGTAATCGTCTTTTGTAAGTGGAAGTGTTTTTCTACCAAATTTAGTTGATGCTTTACTTAAAAAATAATCTGCTAGAGACTTGATATCACTAGATCTTTGTCTGAGAGGTGGGATTTCAATTGGAAATACAGATATTCTATAATATAAATCTTCACGAAATTTATTATTAGCTATTTCATGTCGCAAGTCTCGGTTCGATGCTGCAATTATACGCACATCAATTTTAATAGGCTTATCGTCACCAACTCGAGTGATTGTAGAGTCTTGTAGTACACGTAGTAATTTGCTCTGTAGACTTAGAGGCATTTCAGTGATTTCATCTAAAAATAAAGTGCCGCCATCAGCTAATGAAAATCGACCAAGACGATCAGATGATGCTCCAGTAAAAGCCCCTTTCACATGTCCAAAAAATTCACTTTCAAATAAATCATATGGTATTGAAGCACAATTAACACTAACAAGGGTTTTATCTTTTCGATCACTACTTTCATGAATGGCATTTGCCACCATCTCTTTACCAACTCCTGATTCACCCATTATCAATACAGGTGCTGGTGTTGAAGCTACGGCGGAAATTTTTTGCATCAGTCCTTGTATAGGTTCGCTTTCTCCAATGATTTCTCCAATATTGTTACTTCGCTTTACTTCACTTCGCAAATAATCTCTTTCTTGTTCGAGTTCATCTTTGAGAGTTGATATCTCTATTAAAGCTTTATTTAAATTATTTTCTGCTTTTATTCGTTCTGTAATATCACGAAATACTATGATTGCACCAATCAATTCATTGTTATCTTTTATAGGGGTGCTAGTATATTCGACGGGAAAACTTGTTCCATCTAAACGCCAAAATAATTCGCGTTCTACATAATGGATTTTGCCATCCTTGAACGCTGCATAGATTGGACAGTCTTCATGTGCATATGAAGAGCCGTCCTCTTTTGTATGATGTAATAGGTTGTGCATGTTCTTTCCATACACGTCTTTTGTTGTTGCACGTAGTAACTCCAGTGCCTTTGTATTTACAAAAGTTGTATTGCCATTGGCATCGACACCATAAATGCCTTCACCTACCGCTTCTAATAGTAGGTCGAATCTAAAAACATCATTAGCTTTTTTCTGTATTGTGTTCATTACAATATTAAGATAATTCTCAATAGACATCATGTGAGAAAAAATTATGATTTGTCAAATTGTAATCAAAATATCTCAAATATTTGTGAATTAATAAAAAATGGTGAATTTATATTATCTGTTAAATGTATAAATAACAAGTAGTTAGCATAATGGCATTATCATTGCTATGTTATATGATACAAATAAAATAAAAAAGGGAGAAGTAAAGTATGTCATGTCCAACAATGTTAAAAGCAAATATCGATTCAGCAATATCTGAAGTACATGGAAAGATTTCTAAACAGGTAGTAGAGCTAGACGAGGTTATGGCGATTAAAGTGACGTTTAATCCAGGTGCGAAATGGTCTATTGATCTTAAAGAATATGCTGGCACAGAATCATGTTTGTTACCACATGTCGCATATGTCATTAGTGGTGCGATTGAAATACTTATGGATGATGGTTCTAAAGAAACTTTTCGTAAAGGCGATATCATGATGTTGCCACCTGGCCACGATGCATGGACAGTTGGTGATGAGGCTTGTGAGTTTATTCAAATGTCTCAAGGTGACAATTACTATGCTGATGTATGCTGCTAGTTAAATAGACTTAGACACAGATCGATAGTTACATTTAAAAATTAAATTTACAAAGAATAGAAATAATTATTAAATCTGAGGGGAAATTAGATGACTGTTAGTAACTCCAGCTAGTAACTTTAAAATGGCTTCATAGCCAAATCTGCTGCCAATATATAACTCAAATTTCATTTGCACTAAATGCAAGTGAGCAGGATCACTTTGTCGTAAAAAAGTATAGGAGAATATTAAAATTTCTATAAATAAGATGATAATTATTTTTGCATCGACATTTGATCGAATTGAATATGATGTTTTAAAGAAATTTAAATGTCAGATTGATATGATCAAAGGTTTAGTTTAGTAAGCGAAAGTGTGTATGTTCCACCCTAACTGGGGAAGTAATACTACGATACTCTTTATCAGTTTATTTCCTCTTTTTTAAGGATTGAGAATGAATATAAAAATAATCAAAACTATATTTCCTTTGTGCTTAGTAATGATGGTTAGCTGTGGCAATCCAATGTTTAAAAATAAAAATGATTTAAGTAAGGATGAGAAAAAAAACGAAATAAGTGACCTTGGTGAATTGTCTTATGAAGAAAGACAAAAAGGTGCACTTATTCCTATGTATTTAACAGATGAATATTTTCAAAAAAGAATGATAGAAGTGGAAGCTCAGAAGAAAATTAATAGTAGTAAACATATCGAAAAAAATAAATCAAATGAATATATGAAGGTATATGAAGAAAGATTAGCGCTTCTAGAAGATTCAATGGATACATCTTCTAGAGAATCTATTATACAAAAAAGTAGAGATCTTGAATTAAGATCAAAATATGGAATTTATTATAAAAGTGATGCGTTATCGCTGAGTGTTCGCGAATCTGTATTAGAAGAATCTAAACGTTTTAATGATAAGAATAAATTTATCCAAGTAGATTCAGAAATTATAAATTTTGCAATTAAGAATGGAAAGTGTGATGAAAATACGCATCCATATTGCACTGCAGTGAAAGTTTATGACTATCCAGCGGCCGTGCAATATTTAATAACATTGGAGGTGGTAGAAATAAGCAATACTGAAAAAATAGTTAGTGCTTCTATATTGGATGTAAATCTATTGATAGAACATCAAGTAAAAAATCTAATTATTAATGATGATTTGATTGAAGATGAAGTCAAACAATGGTTTAAAAATGATGTGTTTCCTATGATACTTTCCGTGTCAAAAAACTTCCCAAGAATTTATCGAATAGTAGCAACAGTTGATGGTACGGGTGAATACATAGTTAATGCAGGGATAAATAATGGCTTATTGCCTGGAGCAATTTTGGCAGTTGTTTCAAATAATGGAGATGTATATAAATCAAAAAGCATCCCTATTGGTTGGACGTCTAATCAATTGCATGGATATGTAAGGATTAATAAATCTATAGGTATGCAATATTCTAAATGTGTAGAGATCAATGGAAATAAAATTAACACTTCTGATTTTATTGTTGATACTTTTTGATGATTTAAGGAGAAAAAATGAGTCCATGTATCGTCAGACTGTTAGAAGCGAAGAGTGGTTTAGGGCTTTCGTATGAAAGTATAGGTAGTGAATTGCAACGAAGTGAAGTTTGGACAGCTGCTTTGTTTTGGGGGCAAGCGTCCGCAACAATTGATGAGGTGTATAAGCTTGCGGAATTATTAAAGTTGGAGTTTGAAGAAATTTCAGAATTGGTGAACTGCCCTATCAAAGGGTCAGTTAATGAAGATTATAAATTTGATCCAGTCATATATAGATTATATGAAATTGTTCACGTTTATGGTGTACCGATGAAAGAAATAATTCATGAGAAATTTGGTGACGGAATTATGAGTGCCATTGACTTTGAGATGTCTATTGACAGAGAAACGAAAGAAGGTGAACAACGCGTTAAGGTAACGATGTCAGGAAAATTTTTACCATATAGAAGATGGTAGGCAAGGTAGTGATAATAAAATAATAAATATAGATGTAGACATTAAGTTTTTTAAAATCTATTTTAATGCTTACATTAGTTCATATCCCGTAAATTTATATTAATAATTATTCTGTCTATTGGTATCATCTGTTTCTATCTCGGTTATTAGAAGCCGCATCAAGAAAAAGTAATATTAACAGGGATGATAATATTAGTACTGTGATCAGTGTTGAGCTTGTTGTCGAATTAAATGGATCCTCAGCTATACAGTCTATTAAGAATAGTTGAAGGCACAATAGATGATGTATGTATAGATGGAGTTGTGTCTACTTTCATGTCTGCATGTAGGGTTATTATCGATCTAGGGGATGGAAGTAGCATGAGCGCAGCAAGTAGTAAATAGCATAGTGGAATATTCTTGTGATACAGGAGTTGATGGGTGTTTTGGCATATATTCAGTTGCGGGTCTTTTGCGAGATTAGATGAATGTTCTTCTCGCGGAAGCGAATGTTCATATGTCATTATTTATCCATCAGTACAAGAAGATCACAATAGTCCAATTTCAGGAATGTATGTACTGAAGCTTTGGAAGGTAAAAGTAATGTATTGTATTTAAAAGAAGCATGGCTTCTGAATATGCGGGAGTCGAAAATTCTTTATTTATAGTATGTAATACACAAATGTTAATTGGTGATGTCAAGGATGTTTTAGAAAAAATTATATAAAGACTTAGTTAATAATAAAGTCTTATTTCTGAGGATAATAAATGAATATTAAATTATATAATTTTCCATTTTCTTGTGCTGCTCGATGCATGTGGACGATGAAGGAGTTGGGGGTAAGTTATAGATTAATTAATGACAAGCAGATTCTTCAATATAAAATTAATAGAAATGCCAGTTTGAATGGAATAGTAACTATGGCTGAGATTAATGGCAAACAGTTATATGAATCTGGTGCGATATCGACTTACTTAGCAGATATTTTCCCTCGTGAAAATTTAATTTCAACATCTGGTACGTGGCAAAGAGCGCTTCATGATCAATGGACTAATTTTTGTTATTCTGAAATGGATTCGTGGCTTACTAGTATTGGTGTCAATAGATACATGACGCTTAGGACTGAAAGTGATAAAATTGCACTGGAGAAACATAACAAGCTTTTTTCAAGTGCTGCTTCTGTTTTAAATGAAGTATTATCAGATAGTGAATACCTTATCGATGATAAATTTTCAGTTACAGACATAATTGTGGGTTATTCGGTTAATTGGGCCAATAATTGGAATATGATAAATGAATTTCAGGGGTTGCAAAATTATTTAAAACGTTTACATGAGCGTCCTAACTGTTCCTTGTTGAAACCATACTGATAACTGAGATATACAATATATGAGCGATATAAACCCACTCCTTGAAAATTTACGCCTTGCGCCACTAGGGAAAAAATATGAGTTAATTTTTGATGAGTTGCAACTCAATGAGGAGCAATTTGTGTCTTATGCTGAATTGCTTTGGCGCGAGGGGATTTTGACAGGAATTACAAAAGAGGGTTGCTGTGGTAGTGGTTGCGCACAAAATTGTGTTTCATATATGGATAGAAAATGTAGTTGGAAGTTATATGAATAGTTCAATAAATATTATTACACTATATTGAGATACAAATATTTAACTGAATCGTTTTTCATGTTAGAGATATACTTTCTTGCATTGCTATTGGTAATACATTTTCTCGACGAAATAATAGTTGAAAATTCTAGGATTATTTTCGAGAAGAGAGTGATGACAGTTATCAAGCTAACTGGCGACGATTTAAATAAATTATTGATAATTCATAATTATTCTTTACAGGGATAACTAGTTCCTTCTATACACTAAAATAATTCGTGTTTTACATTAATGACTTTGCCGTCCTTTTACGCCGCATTGGTTGTATATTCATCATGAGTATATGAAAAGCTTTTCTCTTTTGTATGATGTAATAGTTTGTTCATGATTTCTTTATACGCGTCTTTATTTTTAGTCTTTAGTAACTCCAATAATTTTATGATTTAAAACGTGGTATCGCCATATGTATCGATACCATAAAAGCCTTTACCGGCTGTTTCTAGTTGTAGGCCGAATCTAGAAATTTCATTATCTTTGATTTTTCAAATTTAATAGAGTTAATAAGATAATCTTTTATAGACATCATCTAAGAATTATTAATCATTTGTTGAATAGTGATGAAAATATCTCAAATATTCATAAATCATCAAAATATTGTGAATGACGATTTGCTATAAAATACATATATATCAAGTAGTTATTTGTATGGCACGCTCATTGCTACACTAGTATTAATTAAAATATCAGGATCTAGGAAAATAGTATGCCATGTCCAATTATGCTGAAGGCTAGTTTCAATTCAGATGAATCAGATGCATCGGAGAAGATGTCAAAACAAATCGTTAAGCTAGATGCGCTTGCGGGAATTTAGGCGAAAATTACTATGTTGACGTGTGTTACTAATTAAATAGGTTTAAATCTAGTTCGGTGATTTTAAATCAGTAATTTAATGTAGATAGAATTATTAATAACTTATTATCTGCTATTTATATTAAGTAATATTTATAAAAATATAATAATTATAAATTCAGAGGAGGTGTCAATTGACGATTATCTATTTGTAAAATAAGTTTAAATCCTGTTCGATGGTTTTAAAGTAAAAATTAAATGTAGGTGGAACAAATGTAAATTTTACCATCTGCATTTAAGATAATTAAATATAAAAAAATAGAAAATAATCTTTTAATTTGAGGGGAATAATCAATGACTATCAATAACTTCAGTTAGTAATATCAACTTAGCTGCTTAGCTAAAGCTACTTCAATAATGATTTCATTTTTCATTTGCGTTAAATGCAAGTGAGTAGGACTGCTTTGTCCTATAAAAAGACGGGAGACTATTAAATGTTCTGTAATAAATTATTAAATATAATGTGTATAAGTTTTCTACTTTTTTGGTCCACAATTAGTAGTGCAGAGGACGAAAAAGATATTACTGAGGAGTGTTGCATATTCCTTGGTGAGCCAGGTTTGGTTGGTCCAGGTGGTATTAGTTTTGAAACTAAAGGTGATGTCATGTTTAGCTTTGGTGTTACTACGAGAATTATTCCAACGTACGAAAGAAATTGGGATTTTGGTATAAATGATGTCGATGGTTTGAACTTGGTTGGTGGTACTGCAAATAATTTATTAGTTTCGCATTTCACTGAATCTGGGGTAAATGCGGGCGAGTACATTCGAGGCCAAGCAAATTTCTACATAAATGCACTACCACAAGATCGGTCTTGGAGCTTTTTTACGTTATTGCAAGCGGATTCTACATTGGATGTAACGAATGTTGATGCAAATGCTGGTGCTGGGAACCAACAAAGTGATTTTGGTATTGAAAGATTACATGGTTCAGCAAGACTGGGTGATTCAAATTGGAGAGTTCATGCTGGATGGGATTTGTGGGAAACAGATATGGGTGCTGGTGCTGGACTTGTATTGCTTGAAGATCAACCTGGTATTTGGTTGACAGGAGCTAACAATGATAGATCATTTGATTGGAATGTAGGTTGGTTTAAGTTTAATGAAAATAATACATTACCAGATGCTTCATCGTTTGCTGTCGCGGATGGAGATAATCCAGGTCATGATAGAAATGTCTTTGCTGGATATCTAAATCAAAAAGTTCCAACTGGTAGAATAAGATATTTCTACACATATGACGATATTAATGATGTGCCTGTTGGTTCAATCTCTCGAAATATTGCTGGTCAGACAACTAGTACTATTGCTAGTACTAGCTCTAATGGATCAGATGCTCAAGTTCATCACTTAGGTGCATATTATGCGGGGAAAGTTAATACAGTAGATTTAATGTTTGAAGGTGTGTATGAGTTTGGGAGCGTGGACAATGCCGGACTTACAGGTGTAATTGATGGTGGAAGAGATTCTTATGATGTTTCTGGCTATGCATTCGCTGGTAGGGTAGCGTTAAATACTGGAAATGTTCGACCTAATATTGGATTTGTATACTCATCTGGTGATAGTGATCCGAGTGATGGGGACTTAGAAGGTTATACCTCAAACGCGGCAGGTACTAGATTTACAGCATTTGGTGGTGAAAACACTATTTTAAATGATACTAATTTGGTGTTGGGTACAGCGATCTTTGGTTTTCTTCCTGATGGTCTAGGAAATGGTACGCCAGTATTCACTGGAGGTATAGATAACTTTGCCGGATTTGGAATGGGTCGTGGAGATAATCCTGGTTTATGGATGATTCAAGCAGGATTTGAAATGGGTCCATTTAGTAATGGGGCTACATTTACATCGAACGCACGAGCATTTGGATGGAATGAAGACTTCATGATTGAAAGTCTTGCGACTGGTTCAACATCACGAACAGAAATCAATAGTGGATATGCTGGTACTGAATGGGCAAATGAACTCATTTTTCCATTAAATAAAGCAGCAGCAATTAAATTTCAAGCAACAGCTTTATTTCCTGGGGAGGGAATTGAGGACATTACTGAAGCTTACGGTGCAGGTGGCGGAGTTGATACAAAAAGTGATGACACCGCTTGGCGAGCGGCAGCAGAATTTGTTTGGAACTTTTAACAAATAATTTTGCATTTAAATTTAGATCGAATTGAATAAGATGAATTTAAAGGATTTTAAAGGTCAGTTCGATCTAACCTGGGCACTCAAAACTGGAAGTTAAGTGTGCATTCATAGTGCTCCTTTATTGAGGAAGCAAAACCTCCATTACTCTAGTAAACAGTTTGCTTCCTCTTTTTTAAGTATTGAGAATGAATTTAAAAACAATTTTATTACTTTCATGTTTAATGTCTTAGTGATTTAAGTTATCTGGAATTTTTTCTAAATAATTAAGGAATATAGTTTGAACTTAGTGGGTGTAGTTATTAATTAAATTAAATATATATTAATTATAAGAACACTTATGTGAAGTAGATGGATGAAAATCTTCGTCATATAAAAATTGGAAAATACTCATGTACAACTTTACAAATATTCTTAAAAACAAAACTACTATTTTTGTATGCGTTATATTTTTAGCCGTTATTACAAACATTGGATATGCTCAAGAAAAAGATGACTCCCAGGGAATAGATGCTGCGACGGTATCATTACCAACGAAAGACAATAATGATTTAAGAATTCCGCGCATGACAGCCAATGGTAAATTCCGAGTGTCCATTACACCGGGAATTGATCCAGTACCAATCAACCGGATACATAGTTGGGCATTGCGCGTAGAGACGGCCTCTGGAGAATCTGTTCAAGACGCAGACATCGTTATTAACGGCGGAATGCCTGCACATAATCACGGGATGCCCACTGTACCTATTGTCAGCAAAGGGATAGGTGACGGGTACTATGTAATTAAAGGAATGAAGTTTCAGATGCCGGGGCATTGGACGGTTACGATGAAGATCACAGACCATGCCGTAAGTGACATAGTTTTATACGATCTTACGTTATAACAGTAGATATAAATGTATCTGCATTTGCAAACTTGCAGGTTTTCGCTAAGGCTTATTAAGCCGCTTACCTGTTTATTGTTGGTGATAATGTTGATAACTATGTCTACTGTCCCCGGCACAGTACTTGGTGAAAGCGACGCTGCATCCAATGCAATGTCATTAACTAGAGATCCACATTATTGGAGTGAGACGCAGATTGCGGTGCTGTCTTCGCTTTCGTTGTCCAGCTTGCCACCCTTACCTCCAGATCCATCAAATTCCATCGCAGATAAACCTGCCGCTGCGGAGTTTGGTAAAAAATTATTCTTTGATGTGAGATTGAGTGCTAATGGCACTGTGTCTTGTGCCACCTGTCACAAAGTAGAACTGAACTTTACGGATGGTTTGCCGAGGGCGATTGGGGTCGGTGTGACAAAGCGGCATACTATGACCATTGTTGGCACCGCTTACAGCCCATGGATGTTTTGGGATGGCAGTAAGGATAGTCAGTGGTCACAGGCGCTGGGACCTTTGGAAAACGCGGTTGAGCATGGTGGTAACCGTTCTCTGTATGCACATATTCTATTCAATGACGATGTGTATCGTACACAGTATGAATACCTATTTGGTAAGTTTCCTGACTTATCCGATGTTAACAGGTACCCGAATTCAGCAGGACCGGTGGAGGATCCTGAAGCGAGTGCGGCTTGGGAGGGGATGACTCAAGAAGATAGAGAGGTTATCACCCAGATTTTTGTGAATATGGGTAAGGCCATTGCAGCATATGAGAGGTTGATTATGCCTGCTCCGTCAACCTTCGATGCCTATGTTATGGCAGCAAAATTAGGTAGTTGGACACGCATGCAAGCTACGTATACTGATTCACAGGCAAGAGGACTTCGAGTTTTTATTGGAAAGGGACAATGTATTAACTGCCATAATGGCCCCTTATTTACAAATAACGACTTTCATAACATTGGTGTTCCACTATCTATTGATTTCCCACTTGATTTTGGGCGTAAGAATGGGGTGAGTGTAGTTAAAAACGATCCTTTCAATTGTTTAGGAGACTACAGTGACGCGTTATATGTTCAATGTCCCGATCTGTTATACACCAAAACAAAAGGCCCTGAACTCGTGGCGGCATTTAAAACACCTAGTTTGCGCAATGTCGCTGAGTCGGCACCCTATATGCATTTTGGCCAGATCGAGACACTTGCAGAAGTGATTCGTCATTACAACGAGGCGCCGAGCCCTGTACAAGGACATTCAAGTCTGACGAAGCTTGATTTTACGATTAATGAAATGAAGGATTTAGAATCATTTCTCGGAACATTGAGCAGTCCTCTTGCTGCACCTGCAGATATGTTGAAATCTCCTTGGCCCTCGATGGCAAAGTAAGAACAGCGATGTCAACACAGAATAGCTGATTTCAAGGCGGTAAACTAAACCGTTTTGGATAATCACGAATATTTGTAGCAGATTCTCCAATCAGATGCGGTGCGATGAAATTTAGTGAGTCCAGTGTGAGCATTATGTTACCTATCTGCGATTTCATATTCCGAGATAGGAGCACACAACTCAATCTTTTCTGTGATTACTCAGGTTTATGCAGATTGCAATAAATAGCCCGGCTCACTTCTTCCGTAAATTTTGTCTCGTCTGAATTAGCAATCTCATAATTAATTCAAACATATATTTTTTACAAAATTATGAAATATTTCATCAAAATTTAAGTATTCACAATACTTTGTGATCAACATTAATATAATAAACATATAATAATTAACATGTTAAGTATAGGCATGGAATATGCATGTAACTGTTTTACTATGGATAGAAAATTAAAGCTTCTACAGTTTATTCCAAGGATTGAGCAAAACAACTGAATGACCGCACCTTATGAATAGGTGCTTTTGTCGAGCCCAACTAACTTCTGATGCGGAGTGGTTGGAGAACTTGACCTGGATTAGGAGAAATTAACGTATGGAAAATAATGAAAATAATAGTATGTCCCGTCGTAAGGCGCTGAAATCTTTAGCAGCGGGCACAGTCGTTGCTGCTACTAGTGGGCTTGCACTTGGTACATCGCGGGCCGCTTATGCTGGCAATGGACTCACAGCTGCCAAGGAACTTACCAAGGTCCGTTTGGCCTGGGCGGAACCTGCATCCTGCCATGCACCCTTCTCGTTTGGGATTGCGAAAGGCATGTTCGAGAAACAGGGTATTGATCTTGAACTGACCTATCACGGCATTGTTGGTGCCGACCAGATCAAGGCTATTGAGGGTGGGGAAACCGACATGGGCTCTCATCTTTTGGTAGATTGGGTTAAGCCGATATACGATCAGAAATCTTCCGTTAAGATTATTGCCGCAACGCACGACGGTTGCCAGCGCATTCTTGTATCTAGCTCGTCAAAGATTGCGTCGGTGCAAGATCTGAAGGGCAAATCAATCGCCGTCGGCACACTTGGCGACGTGGCGCATTTAGCTTTCCTAGTTACAGTGCAAAAGGCCGGACTCGATCCGCATAAGGACGTTAACTGGGTCCAGATTCCGTATGAAAAACTCGGCGAGGCAGTTAATTCCGGAAAGGTTGACGCACTCGCCACCTTGGATGCGTTAGCTTATATTAATAAGAATACGTTTAACATGAAGGAAATCGCTAATACGCAGACCGGACACTATCATGGCCGCATGTGCTGCGTCATTGGTGTAAACGGTGAGTTTCTTCGTAAGAATCGTGAGGTAGTACAGAGGGTAACTACTGGAATCCTCGACGCTTACGATTATGCTGCCGCAATGCCGATGGAAGTCTCGGAGCATTACATTAACAAGTACAATCCAGGATATTCGGTAGAAGATCTCACCGCAGTGCTCGCCGCTCTGCCTCTAAGGCGTCATCCTATTGGTGAGGAACTGTTCAGGCAGACCAAGGACTCGGTTGATGAAATGAAGGAAGTAAAGGTTTTGTCTTCTAACGTAAATTCAGAAGAGTTTGCAAGGCATATTACTAGCAACATTATTGTCTAACCAACAACATACAAACCGCCAGGGGAGGGTAACTCCGACTCCCCGGACGGGATATGTTGAGCTTGGATTAATTTATTAAATTAAGTTTGTATGAGTATGAGGCGAGTGTCGAAACATTTTCGAAATGCGGCGAATAATGTGCTAATGATCACTACGATATACTTCGTTTTGGCTAATGTCGTGTGGGCACATGGCGGTCTGGTACGATCGGAACCGCCAGTCGGGAGCGTGCTCATACGAGCACCATCAGAGATAAAGCTGTATTTCTCCGAGAAAATCGAAGACGCATACAGTTTCGTTCATGTGCTCGACAGTAATGGGGATAGGGTGGATAAGGATGACAGTCACGTTGACCGTTCTTATCCAGTTCTTCTTAGAGCTTCGTTGCATAAACTGAAAGTAGGAACCTATACGGTGAATTGGCGTGTACTCTCGGTCGATTCACATGTAACTGAAGGAAGTTTTACGTACTCAATACAATGACCATTGTCCATTTCGTGAGCCTTTGGGTTCACATTGCGACATGCTTATTTCTCACCGGCGCTACTTTTTTACTTTTGCTTGCTGGCCCGCCATCCGACACAGTTACGTCTCGTTGGGAAAGTCGTGTGCTGTTAGCCTGTCGATGGCTGTCTGGAGCAGCCGTGGCATCAGGGGTTCTATGGTTTGCTATACGCACGGCGACGTTCGAGGGTCGTCCCGAAGCTGCATTTGAGATAGACGCCTTGGTAAGATCCATCCTCGAAACTTGGGCGGGGCAGATATGGATGGCGCGCCATGGCTTGCTAATATTGGTTGTTTTCTTTCTTTTGATGCCCTGCAACGTTACAAGATACACCGATTGGTTCGCGGCTCGCAGTGCTGTCTTTCTGCTATCTGCTTTCGTGCTCATACTGGCGGGTGCTTCTGGGCATGTAGCGGCTCTCACGACTTCGCCGTGGCTGCAAAGAATTGGTATGTTGCACCTGTTGGGCAGCGGGGTATGGTTCGGGGCCTTACCACCACTTGCATATTTGCTGCATTACGCCAATGCCGGCAGTAACACGATTAATACGTATTCTCTGAGGGCGATGCGTCGCTTTTCCCGCGTCGCTTTCATCGCTGTGGTCATTATAGCTGGCACTGGTGCCACTGCCGCTTGGCTTCTGCTCGAAAATTTTGCTGGCTTGATTGGGACGACTTATGGCCGCTTACTTGTTGCGAAAATAGTGATCCTCGTTTCAGCTTTGTTTCTGGCGGCTAAGGTGCGTCAGTCCTTGTGCAATCCCAATAAGATTCACACATCGACGCTGTCGTCGACCATTGTTCGAAGAATGGCATACTTCATTGTAATTGAGGCGATGCTAGTTTTCATCTTGCTAGGTTTTGCCATCATGATGACTCTGTCGATACCGGCGATTCATAGCGATCCGTCATGGCCGCTGCCTGTTAGAATTTCTTGGGATCTGTTCGAAAATGCTACTCATTCGCAGTTTTGGTCGCCGATTCCTGGAGTAATTTTATATGTTATAGCTTTACTCTTTTTGTTAACAGCGAGCCGCACCGTGCACCGGTGGCGTGTATACGGTATTACCAGCAGTGCGGTGTGTCTGATCATGGCAGCAATTTCTACAGTTTCACCACAACTCATCACTAGTGCATATCCGACTTCTTTTGTTCGTCCGCAGGTCAATTATCATGCTCATTCGATTGCCATTGGTAAGGCACTCTATGAAAAATACTGTGCTTCTTGCTCCGCTAGCTTCATCGAGTCTGGGACAGCTAGAAGGCTAACACCCGGAGAATTATTCTGGTTTGTGACAAACGGTTTTCCATCGGAGGTTGATCTTGGAAATTTTGGTGCAAGCCTGGAAGAGATTGATCGATGGCATGTTGTGAATTATCTGCGTGCGTCCATCAGAGCATCTCAATCACGTACTATTAAACCCGAGATAGACTTCGAAAATCCCTGGCTTGTCGCGCCGGATTTTACCATATCAATCGGGCCCTTAACGTCCGTCTCGTTGCGTGACTACAGAAACAGGAACATGGTATTGGTAGTGCTATACAACTTGCCGGAATCTCGAGAAAGACTGCGCGAGCTAGCGATCAGGTATGGAACGCTTTCCTCCATAGGCGTCGAGATTGTGGCGGTTTCTCGGCAACTATTGGACAATCCCATCGCAAAATTAGGAGATAGGCCCGCTATAGTGTTTCCAGTAATGACTCGAGGAAATGCAGAAATCGATAGTACATATGGAATGTTCGTTTCCGGAACGTCACATTCTGAACTGCTTATTGATCGGCAAGGTTACATACGGGCTATATGGCGCAACCACGACATAGATGTATCAAACGAGAGAGCTGTACAGGTTCAGGTGGAAAAGTTGAGAAAAGAAAAAACGCCGCCGCCATTACCTGACGATCACATCCACTAATAAACATAGGCAAATGAATATGCGAACATTGCATGTAGTGTTACTTGTCGGCTTGTCACTAGCGGTTGGCTCCAGTTTAGGTTACGTAAAGTGGGGCGTATCAGCGTTGCGACTCAGCGAGGATTTTGATGCGCTTCGAGTCGAGGTTGAGCTGCTAAAGCGCGACCGCGACGCATGTCATGCGGGCGCTGACGCAGGCCAGATGCAATGGGAAGGCTTTGGAGTTGTGCGCGCCGTCTATCCAAAGTTTCTGGTTGTTACTCACGAAGAGTTTCCTGACAATCTTCCGGCAAAAACAACGGGCTTTCGCTTGTCACCCACCGCCGTGCTCGAGGTCGTCATGGCTGGTGACGCGATTCACTTCACGTTGCAAGGGCTGGCTTTCGATACCGCGATCATCGTGGAAATTGAGCAATGGTGATTCAGGCATGTTGATGGTGCTGGTAGGTTAACTTTTGCTTATCAGTGAGACGTAGCTAAAATATATTATATTCAGCTATCGCACAACTCCAAGATGCAAAGGCATTGTCTCTAAATAATCGATAATTTTTTCGCAGATAATAAATGACGTCCAAGATTAAAGAGATTGTAGACTGTAGCATGCGCACTTAAAAAGCGTTGTGCTTGCTGTGTCGATTTGAAACGTCGCATGCCTCGTTCTCTAACGCGGGTTGGTTGATGCGAAAGCTCGGCACGATTATTCGTATGCTGCAATGTATCGTGTATGGAATTTGGAATGAGTTCTCGCTGTGCAGCCGTATAACTTCTCAACTTATCAGTCACGACCTTCCATGATTTCTTAACATGCGTTTGAAGAAACGCTTGGCGGCAGCCCCATTTCTGCGTAACTGTAGATATACATCAACCACTTCGCCGTCCTGTACATGGCGAATTGGTAATTTAAGCCGGAATCGGGAGTTGAAAGAGCCCACGACAAAGCGTTTTCCAATTAAACTTTTCTAGATTCGCAACTGGTTGCAATCTTTCTTTACCAAAATCAGCGGGTACTTCGCCATTAAGCGAGGCATGCACGCGATGATTGTTATAGTAATCCGTAAAGTCATCTAATTTATTCTGCAGATCGACGTCATTCCAAAACAACGTTTGATCCAGACATTCGCGCCTTATCGAACCAATCACTCATTCGACATAAGGATGTGAAATTGGCGTAAAGGGAATGGATTTTATTTCTTCAATTTCCAGAATTCTAAGATTGGCTATCCAGCAGTGAAATTGAAAAAGCGGATCATTGTCAGTACTTATATAATGAGGTGCACTTTTATTAGAAATGATCTGATTGAACATTCTGCAAAGGGTGGGACCATCGACTGGGCCTTTATTAACAGAAAGGCCAACGAGTTTTCGATTCCAGGCATCCATAGCGACTAATACCCAATGCGTTTTTAGAGTAATGGATTCACAGCAAAATAAATCGATACTCCACAGACTGTCTTTCATATTTGCAATAAACGATAGCCAGGAAGGGCCACCTCTATTATCAGTATTTGGGTGATAGTGTTTCATAAATACACTTTGCACAATATCTTTGTTCATAACTAATAATGAAATATTTACTTGTGAAATATTGAATATGAGATGACTTATTATTAATTCTTGCTAGATAATAATTATATTGTGGATTCCAAAAATTGTTGACATATTAAGTATGAGTATAAGTATTGCCATAGAACTAGATATGCAGTTGTAAATGCATGAATTGTAATTACTAAATATTAGATGTAGGCATAGTAAAATATTTCCATACCAACATTTGCAAATATTGACTGTCACTCCAGATATGTAACGCTATTTAAAATTCCATTGTAAGCGAACAAGAGGAAGTTATTTGAATGGTACTCACTACAATAGCATATATTACTACAAAGTAATCAAAAAACCACAAATATAAATTTATGAAAAAGCTTTAAATGCAGTAGAACAGTTTTATACTTGCTCATTAAATGCGTGCAAATACGTAATTCAACGAGTTTTCACTCAAAGTAACTAGTATTTTCTCGTGTGTTTTCTTAGCTGATTTTATCATTAAATACTCCCGGTAGTGTTAAATCATAGTATTTAACAAAAATATAAATTGTTAACTCTATAGAAATTAGCGTTAGGCAAACAAGATACTTTCATAGAATGTCGAACGTAAATATTTAAATAATGGGAGTAAAAATGTATAGTAAAATAATAATTAATACACTGTTAGTATTGCTTGTATGTTCAGCTATCAATAGTGCATTTGCAGCACCGGGAATTTTGCAGGTAGTTACAAGACCAGGTTTCTGGGCAAATGACTTTCCAGATAGAATTATTTATTTGCAACATTATTATAACTACAGCGCAGATTTCAACACTCCTACTGGTGATGTGGACTTTGAGCAAAATTTGAGTCTAACAAGATTCTTTAAGCCATGGCATTTTGGTGAGGAAGACCAATATCAATTTATTGCTCTACTAGCGATTCCAGCAGTTGATATTGAAATAGATCATGATCATTTCGCTCGTGGAATAGCAGATCCTTTAACTTATACATCATTTGGTTGGAATGATGTAAATAAAGAACATCATATTCAGGTTTTCACTATTACTAGATATCCAGTTGGTAATAGCGATCTATCTGCAGAAGCATTTGCAATTATGCCTGGGCTTGCTTATGAGCGACGATGGGGTAACTGGATGTGGGATTTGAGTACTGGCTATTGGATCGAATTCGAACGTCGAGGAGCTGATTCAGCAAAAGGACAGAATTTTTGGGAGGTCAATTCAGCATTGACGTATAGAACAAAATCAGGGTTATCGCTTTATGTGCAAGGTGATTATAAAAATACAGGTGAGAGCGAGATATTAGGGGTTAAACAAAATAATGATGGTGATAATTTTGGGGCAGCCATTGGAGCAGGTTATTGGCTAACTCAAAGACTTCAATTAGATGCAAAGTTATATAAAGACATTTCAAGTGATAATGAGGCTACTGATAATGGTAAGTCTTTAAATATTCGTCTTGCATATGTTTTTTAAAAACTTAAATAGAACATATATTTAACATATTAAAAACTAAATTAGGAGTAAAGATAATGTCAACAAATCCAATTCACCCGAAAGGAGAAATAATCCATTTTAAGCAGCATGGTAAAGGATCAGGAGTATTACAAACAATTGATATAGAAGGTTCACAACATGAGATCCGGGTTGAAGGTCATCCTGCATTTGGTGGTAAAGATAGTGCTCCGAGTCCTTTAGATTACGTGCTTGGGGCATTTGCATCGTGTCAACAAGTAACATCAAAGATTGTATCTTTAGGTCTTAATATGAAACTAGGAGATTTTGATATCAAATTAGAATCAGATCTAGATAATTCAGTACTTGTTTGGGCTGCAGATGGAGAAGCGAACTTTTCGTCAGTTCATATGGAAATTTCTGTAGAGACAGATGCAGACTCAGAAACATTTGATAAGTTTACTTCTGAGATTGAACGCCGTTGTCCTTTAACGAGATTATTTGTTCTTAGTGGTGTAAAAGTAACTTCTAATTGGACAAATAGGCAATTATAAATAAATAAGTTAAACATAAATGTGTGCTCGAGCAACAATGTAATACAGCTTGTTATATTACTCTCCTCCTCTCTTATGATTAGAGTTGTCATATAGAAGGTGCTAGCTGAGGAAGTAAGTATATAAACTTGCTTCCTCTTTTTTGAAATGACTATATGAATAAATAAACTACATTATACGTATGGATATAAATTTATAAATAAAAATCTATGAAGTTAAATAGTGCTCATTGAATCAAATAGAATCACTAGTTATCTTCTAATGAGCAATAAAATATAAAATGTTTGAGAAAATTAAAGTACCGAGTTTAGGTGAGCCAGATAGTTCGTTAATTCAAGAGATATTAGTCTCTATTAATGATGATGTAAACGTTGGAGATATATTATTTATATTAGAGACCAGTAAAGCTGCAATCGAGGTACCCTCAACAGCAGCTGGCAAAGTCATTGAAATTAATGCATCAATAGGCGATGAGGTTAAGTCTGATCAGCCAATCATCTTATTAGAAGTATTAGAGAGCGAAGCTAATAGTAAATCTGCCTCGGCACAATCTCACGATTCAGAGTTTGAAAATAATTTAGATACGCAAGTTGTAGTAATTGGTTCTGGTCCAGGTGGATATGCAGCAGCATTTCGTGCGGCGGATTTAGGTAAAGATGTGATTCTAGTCGATGATAGAGGAACATTGGGAGGTGTATGTTTGAATGTAGGGTGTATTCCATCTAAAGCATTGCTACATGTCGCAAAAGTAATTAGTGAATCGACTGAAATGGAGAAATATGGTGTAAAATATTCATCATTAAATATCAATCTTGACAAATTGCGTAGCTGGAAAGAAACAGTTTTGAACCAATTAACTAATGGTTTGGCTGACCTAGCTAGTAAAAGAAATGTTAGAACTATTAATGGCAAGGCAGAATTTGTATCTAATAATAAAATAATAGTTCGTAGTGAAAATAATTCTGTAGAAATTGACTTTCAAAATGCAGTTATAGCAACTGGTTCTAGGCCTATTCAGATTGCAAATGTACCAAATGATGATACTAGAATTTTATCATCTACAGGAGCATTAGAAATAGAGAGTGTACCTAACAGAATGCTCGTGATTGGTGGAGGCATTATTGGGTTGGAAATGGCAACAGTCTATAATGAGTTAGGGGCAAATGTCACCGTTGTAGAATTTGCAGATACATTGATGCCTGGTACGGATGCTGATTTAGTGAATCCATTATTATCTAGAATTAAAGACAAGTATGAAAATATATATTTAAGCAGTAAAGTTACAGATGTGGAAACTACAAAAAATGGATTATTTGTAAAAATTGATACACCCAATGGCGTAATGAAAGATGTATTCGACAAAGTGCTTGTTTGTGTTGGGCGAATACCTAATAGTAATAATATTGGCGTTGAAAATTTGGGAATCGAGGTTGACGAAAAAGGATTTATAACTACGGATAAATATATGCGTACTAATGTTGAAAATATTTATGCTGTAGGAGATGTTGTTGGCCAACCAATGCTAGCGCATAAAGCCAGTATGGAAGGAAAAATTGCAGCTGAAGACATTGCAGGCTTGGATATCAAAATAGACGATAGCAAATTGATCCCATCAGTAGCTTATACGGATCCTGAAGTTGCATGGGTGGGTATTACTGAAGAAAAAGCAAAAGAACTAAAAATTAATTATAGTGTTAGTAAATTTCCATGGGTTGCCAACGGAAGATCACTGAGTATAAATAGGAAAGAAGGATGTACAAAATTAATATATGAGTTAGAAACTAGTAAAATAATAGGTGCAGGTATAATTGGTACAAATGCTGGAGATTTAATATCTGAAATAACACTAGCAATTAAAAAAGAATGTACTGCAAATGAAATAAGTCAAATAATTCATCCACATCCAACATTTTCAGAAACCATTGGGCAATCCGCAGAAGTGTTTGAAAATACTATTGTAGATTTATATATTAAGGGTTAGATATCCTATTAATTTTGGAATCAATTACTTTGTAATTAAGAACACAGCACTTATTATTTTATCATCACTAGATTTGATATGAGTTCGTGTGTAGTTTTATATTTCATTTTATGCAGTATTCTAGAACGATGACCTTCGATTGTACGGTAACTTTTATTCATTTTTAATGCAATTTCTTTTGATTGCATACCTTCACGTAGGTAATTACACACTTCTTTTTCTCTTTGAGTTAATTTATCAAAATTTGATTGAATTGTTTCAAGGTTGGGAAATTGCGCACGTATTTGTGTATCTATTTTTATAGCTTTGCGTATGCATTCTAATAAGGTTTGATTTCTAAAAGGTTTTTCAATGAAATCAACCGCACCATTCTTTATGGCGGATACGGCCATAGGAATATCTCCATGGCCAGTGATAAATATAATAGGGAGATTTAAATTTTGATTTAATAACCATTCTTGAAGTTCTAATCCATCCATTCCGTTCATTCGTATATCTACAACAAGTATTGATGATATGGATTTATCAAAATTTTCTATAAAGTTTTCAGCAGATATATGATTAATGGGCGTCAAGCCTACGGATTCAACAAGATCCGTTATCGCCTCACGAACAGCTGAATCATCATCAATGATGTGAATTATATACTCATTATGCATTTATTAGACGCTTTTGTTCTGTTTCAATGTTTAGTGAAGCGACATTTTTATTTGATAATAATACAAGAAATTCAGTTCCAGTATTGTTACTTCGTTCAATCCATAATTTCCCATTATGCGCATTGATAATGGATTTGCATATAGATAGACCCATGCCTAGACCTTTTTTCTTTGTAGAGAAATAAGGATTAAAAACTTTATTAATATATTCACTAGGAATGCCACTGCCATAATCAATAACTTTAATTGCATGATTATTATTTAAATCCAAATGGACATTGATGTAGATTTCACGAATTTCCTGATTCTCAGGCATGGCTTCAATTGAGTTTTTAATTAAATTAATAAATACATGCTCTAGCTGAATTCGATCTCCTATAAGCGGCGGGAGGTTTTTTTGAATATCTAATAAAAGGATAGTGTTATGCTGCTCTAAATAACATTTTAGTATTTTTTTTAAATCAAAGAACATTTCATCCAAATTGAAACTCAATAACTTTATTTCACTTTTATTAGCAAGACCTCGAATCCAAGAAACAATCTGACTTGCTCTTTGTGCTTGATCAGCAATGCGAGATAAAGAAACAATTAAATTATTGGTATCATCTAAATTATTGGTATCATCTGATTTTAATTTTGAAAGACATGTTTCAGCAACGCTAGATATCGCACAAAGTGGCTGATTAACTTCATGTGCAATACCTGCAGCAACTTCACCCATGGTGCTGACTTTGCATACATGATCGAGTTCCATTTGTCGGTTGTGTAAACTACATTCAAGTAACTTATTTTCTGTTATGTCTCGAGTACTAGATAATAGAGCTACAATTTGGTTGCATTTGTCACGAAGTGGGACAGCATTTGTTTCAAGCCATCTCTCTGTTCCTTTTCTTCCATGAATCTTATATTCCATGGTTTGATTATTACCATCAAATATATTTTTTGAGAGAATTCTATATTCATGGTGAAATTCTGGATCAATAAAAGTATATACAGTTTTACCGATTATCTCGGATGCCTTATCAGTTTCTAGTATTTTTAATCCAGCATTATTCATCTCAAGAACAACACCATCAGCATCTTGTATTTTTATACACTCTGGTTGTGATTCAAAAATAGTTTCCAGTCTTATTTGCTTCTCAATTAATTGTTTTTTATAATTAAGAAGAATTATGAGCAATATGAAAGATATAATGCTTAATAATATTATTATTACATTTGTCATTTTTTTATGCTGGTAAGTTAAAATGCATAATCCATGTTAAATTAAAAATACAACATCAATACTCTAATTTTATCTTAAAAAACTAATAATATACTATCTATATAATATGATTTATACGTAGTAATACGCTATTATTTAAGTGGTATTACGTGATTTTTTGAGAAATAGTGATCAATTAAAGCAAATTTATTATTTTTGACTAAGAACTGTAATTCCTAGAATTTTATGTCCTGTGTATGGCGAATTGGTAGTTACATGCTTTCAAGTTTAGTTTTATTAGGAAAATTGAATTCCCTGATGTTTCCCTGTTAATGGAAAGTCAGGTTAGAATTGAATTTATCTAAGTGTATGAAAATTTGTTATAATTTTAGACAAGGGTAGTTTTACAGGAGCTAAATTATAAAGGTTCCCTGTAAATTGGCTGTTTAACAGGGAAATTAGCAGAGCAGGGTTCGCAAGAGACTCCAACCACCGCCACCGAGTCTGTCTCCATTCGGAGACTTCGTAAATACTTGAAAAATAGCCTATTTCTGCGGGGTTTGCCCAGTTCGAATCTATGCAAGTGAACCGGGATTTGGGTTTTCAGGGCAAAATCTGCGAAAAGTCTCCTTTGCAAAAAACGCGGTTCCTCTTACAGTTAACTATTACGAAAATCAAATAGCACCATTTGTATGTTAAATTTCAATTATCGAAACTTAATTCCCGGCTAAGTGTGAGAGATATGGATGAATTTGCTGAACAATTAGAAAGTTTAAAACAACATATCCTAGATGCAAGTCGTCAGAGTTGGTTGTTTGGTGCTGGTATTAGTTGTGATGCAAATATTCCGCTGATGCATCCACTAACAGAGCTAATTCATGCCATAGTAGATGAAGCAGATAGCCAAGATAATAAACTGATAATTGATGCTCTTAAAGTAGAGTTAGATGACGATAGCCATGTTGAGCATTACTTAAGCCATTTAGGTGACCTAATTGCATTAGCAGAAAGGTCTAAAAACAAAAATGCTAATTTAAATGGATCAAGTTATTCGCTCGATCAGTTTAAGCATTGTTATAGAGAGATCATCAAATCAATCGGCGAAATAGTTAGATATGGGTGTAACGATGGTGTGGTTGGTACCATCGGTAAATCAATTATAGAAATTGATACACATGTGAAGTTTGTTCAAGCGCTTTTTACACAAAAAGAAAATTTGGAGAGAAGATCATCTGTAACTTTCTTTACGACAAATTATGACACGCTTCTAGAGGATGCACTAGCGTTGAATAAAATTGATGTTGTAGATGGTTTTTCTGGTGGTGCAATGGGCTTCTGGAATTCAGAAGATGAATTTTCTAATGCCTTAGATAAATCGGCCAAATGTACACTTTATAAACTTCATGGATCTGTTGATTGGCATCATGATTCCAAGCATGGATTGGTTCGAACAAGATATGGAACGAAATATTTATCTGATGCTGCAGATATAATGATTTATCCACAAGCTACTAAATATATTGAAACACAGAAAGATCCATTTGCTGCATTATTTATGGGCCTGAAATCAACTTTGAAAAGGCCAAGTCAGAATGTATTGATTACATGTGGATATAATTATGGGGATGAACATATTAATTCAGCAATAGAGAATTGCTTGGAGGATGTTGATAACAAAACAACGGTAGTTTCATTTACCGATGAAAAGCCAACAGCAGATATTGTAGTTAACCAAACGCTAGATAGATGGTTGCAAAATAAAATATTTGGTGAGCGAATATTTGTAGCTGGAAAAAATGGGCTATACAACAATTCACTTACTCCTAAAAATTTAGAAGATGGAAAAGAACTAAGCTGGTGGACATTTTCAGGGTTGATAGACTTTATTAATAGGGGTGAGCTGTAATGCATGAATTATTTTCTGCAAGATCAGATCTTCGTATTGGACAAATAGTTGAGGTTAATGGTAACTCTTTACGTATTGACTTAGGGATTGATATTAATGAGTTGGTTAGGACAGTAGATGGAAAGAATTATCCGATCGGTCAAGTCGGCAGTGTCATAAAAATACATTTTGGGCGAAAGATACTTTTTGCATTTGTTAGACTTCTTAGAATGAGATCTGAAATTACTGATGAATCTGAAAATCTTTTAATTAATCCTGGTGATGATTCAAGAATATTGGAAGCAGATCTTTTTGGGCAAGGGAGTTGGTCGCAGTCTAAGAATAAATTAAAATTTAGTCGTGGAGTAGAGACCTACCCTTTGCCATTGCAGAAAGTGTATTTGTGTTTGAATAGTGAGCTGGAATCTATTTATACAGCAGCAGAATATAATGTATCGGATAATGCTGTTAGTCCTATGGTGCCAATAGGGCATTATGTTGGAAGCAACAATGCAATTTGCAGGGCGAATATTGATAAGTTGTTTGGACACCATTTTGCAATTCTAGGTTCAACTGGTTCAGGTAAATCTGCCACAGTTGCCTCAATACTTCATTCAATTATTGACTACAAACATGAATCCCAAAAACTAAAGCCAAGAATTATAATAATTGACCCTCATGGTGAGTATGCAAAAGCATTTGGAGATAGTGCTTTAGTCTATAGAGCATATAATGATGCAGCAACTTCTGACGTTGAAAGTGAACTATTAAAATTACCTTACTGGTTGATGTCTAGTGATGAGCTACGATCTTTGATAATTGGAAAAACAGAATTTGAAGCTACATCTCAAAATAATATTGTCTATGAAGGAATTGCTTATGCAAGACAATTACAAGCAGGTCTTATTAAGGATATAGGCGAGGATGCACTGGGTGCAGTTGTTTCTGAAAAGCAGAAGGATGTGACTGAAGAAGATTTACTTAGATTTGACCGTGATAAACCTTTACCATTTCATATTGCTCAATTTGAAAAGCATGTAGATCAGGTGCAAGGAAGAAAACCTGGGAAGACAGATAATCTTTCTGCTTCGGCCGGAAGAGACAAAGTGGATTCGATACTTAAGAAATTAAGGATATTGAGAGCAAGTCCGCAGTTAAGATTTCTTATGGACGAGTATTCTGATGAATCACCCAATCTCCAAACAATTCTCAATCAATTCATAGGTAGATCTGATAATAGACATATCAGGATAATTGACATCTCTGGTCTGCCAAACGAAGTAGCTGGACCACTCACAGCTCTGATATCCAGATTGTTATTTCAGTATAAATTATGGCAATCAAAAGAAGAGAGAAAACAAGATCCAATATTGTTAATTTGTGAAGAAGCACATCGTTATGTGCCTAACCATGGTGAGGCTCAATATAAAGAAGCCCAAGAAGCTATTAGGCGGATTGCAAAAGAAGGTAGAAAATATGGTTTGGGTTTGGGGTTGGTTTCTCAACGTCCATCTGATGTTGAAAGTACAGTTTTATCCCAATGTAATTCTTGGATTGTATTGAGATTAACAAACTCAAGTGATCAAGAACATGTTGCTAGATTTTTACCTGATAATCTCAGTGGTCTCACAAAAATGCTTCCAGCTTTGACGCGTAGAGAGGCCATATTTGTTGGTGAAGCTGCTGCACTGCCTAGTCGTATTAGAATTCAAAAGTTACTAGAGAGCAAATTGCCTGACTCTAATGACATCAGTTTCTCTGAGGGTTGGCTCAATGAGCCCATGTCTGAAGCTACTTTAAATGAAATCGTTAGCAGATGGAATGGAGAGGTTAAATAACAGCTATGGTAGCTCTACAGCCGTAAACTAACAATTAATGTATCCTAAATTGATTATTCTGTAATTTCCAATATAGTGAAAATATCTCTCTTAACCCTTCGAGTGTCAGTGTCGCTGATTTCGGTTCTATGAAAACATTATCCAATATCTTGGGTGACAGGTAAGCTAGGCGAAGTAATCTGCGTATATAAGCACTAGTAACATTTTCTTTTTCTGCAAGTGCTTTGATTGATGGTGCTTTACCACTCTGTAATTCTTCATTCCATACGAATGCTTTAGTGATTGCATCTTGCAGCGATTTCAATGAAGCGTTATTGTCCTCATCTGTACTTTTATTTTCGGCAACGAATTTTTGTTCAGAGCCCCAATGTTTCCGTTGGAGAGGATGAGTAATTTCATAATGCTTGTTCTCGCTGATTTCAATGTCTAGTGCTTGAGCTATTGATGATAATGACAATGACAGTTTGACAGTATGCGTATTAATGACTGCTTGATACATGAGTAGACTAATGCGCATTCTTTTTCCCCCGCTATCCAGGTCAGAAACATCAAGGAGACGATGTAATTTAGTTTGTGTCTGTTTGTATTGACGTGCAGGTATGTGTTTTAAGAGTATAGATGCGATTTCTTCTTGTGCCTTCGTATGATTGAGTGCGTCGATGACCGCACGATCAACTTCCTGCATACTGATTCGTTGAATGGAGCCCGTCTGTTGATCTTTATATTGCAGCAGTGCCTGGCTGACATAATACTGATAACGTTTATTTCCTTTTTTAGTGTGTGTCGGTGACATCGCGTTGCCGCGATCATCAAACAAGATGCCTGAGAGAAGTGCATGTGAACGTGCGCGATTGGTATTTTTATTCTTATTAGTGTTCAAGAGTAGCTGCGTCTTTTCCCAGATATTATTCTTTAATATTGGCTGATGATTTCCCACATGCGTGATGTCTTTATGCTTTATTTTGCCAATATAGACTGGATTTCTAAGTAGTCTATACAATGCGCCTCGACTGAATGTCTTGTAATGTTTGCTTTTGAATGAAGATTCATCTAACCATTGTTTCAGTGCGCGTACGGATTGAAGTTCCAGATATTGATCAAAGATACGTTTTACAGTGTTGGCCTCCAATTTGTTAATATGTAACTGTCGGTCTTTAACTTCATACCCCAGTGGCACATTGCCACCCATCCACATGCCTTTCTTCTTTGAGGCAGCAATCTTGTCTCGTATGCGTTCACCGGTGACTTCGCGTTCAAATTGTGCGAATGACAGCAGGACATTCAGTGTCAACCGGCCCATGGAGGTCGAGGTATTAAAGTGTTGAGTCACTGACACAAATGACACCTCATACTGATCAAACAGCTCAACCAGTTTGGCAAAGTCTGCCAATGAGCGTGATAGGCGATCCACCTTATACACGACAATAACATCAATCAGTTTCTGCTTGATCTTCTCGATCAGAGTTAGCAATGCTGGACGTTCCATATTTCCGCCTGAAAACCCGCCATCGTCAAAGCGCTCTTTAATACAGGTCCAGCCTTCATGTTTTTGACTGACGATGTAGGCTTCTGCTGCCTCGCGTTGTGCGTCCAGTGAATTAAAACTCTGATCCAGCCCTTCAGTCGATGATTTGCGTGTGTAGATGGCACAACGTCGGACTTTATTATCTGTCATGAGACTTGCTGATTCCAAAAAAGCGGGGCCCTGAGACATGTGAGCCGGTAATTAATTGAGCAATGGGTGTCAGGCTGGAATAAGATTGATTATTGTACTCATAGCCCTTGCGCGTCACAGTGACCTGATAGGTCGTGCCATGCCATTCGCGAATTAATCTGGCACCAATCTGGAGTCGTCCTTTGGTCTGTTTGATGCGTTTAAATCTTTTCAGTAATTTTTCGCGTAATTTACTGGGGTCTTGTCCCATTGCTTCTGCCTGTAAGCCCCAGGCGACATTTCCCGTTAAGAATGTTCTTGATGTGCGGACAGGTGAGGGTTGCCCGTACAATCGTTGATATTCCGTTTTGAGCGCTCGAATATCATCACGAGTCAAGTCTTTCATCGGTTTGCAGGCAATATCCAAAAGTTCATGTGACATGCCCCATTGGTCCATGCAATACGCGTGAAGTCTAGCGAAACATTATATTTTAAAAACTGTTGCTCACGGATTGAGTATATCGGGATGGGTGATGAGTTCATTATACAGTGCATTAAAAAAGCATCGCTTAGATGCAATTTATTTGTCACAAAGGATTAGTTCTAATAGTGTGTGTAGCCTGAAATTACATAAAAACTGGTTCAACCTTGAACCATAAATTGCAATAAATAAGAATAATCATTAAATAAATTATAAAAAACTTGCCAAATCGGACTTTAAGACGATTGTAATTAAAATATTAAACGATATAATTCTTCAACAACATGCAGAGAAAGTTAAACACTGCGTGTTGTATCTATATAACTTAAATAACCAAGGAGATCTTCATGATCTAAACAGACATGCAGCGCAATGCTAAGTGTCGAGTGAAGTTGATAGTTCAGCTTCATTTTGAAAACTTAACGTTGTGCTAACGAAGAATATAGCGCAACACTGAAAAGAGGTATTGCGTTATGGCAATGAAAGTTACACATCAAGTTAAATTTATCAAGGTCGAAGACCTTATTCCCCATCCGCGCAATTCGCGCACACATAGCGAACAGCAAGTTCTGGAAGTCGCCAACAGTATTACTGAGTTTGGATTCACCAATCCTGTATTAATTGATGGTCAAAATCATATTCTTGCAGGCCACGCACGCCAACTTGCGGCAATGCAGCTAGGCATGACACATGTTCCTGTGATTCAGTTCAACAATTTCACGCCTGCACAAGTGCGTGCATATGTGATTGCTGATAATAAGTTGGCAGAAAACGCTGGCTGGGATAAAGAGCTACTCGCAATAGAATTGCAGGAAATTCAGTTACTGGATGATGCATTTGATTTATCCCTGACAGGGTTTAAATTACCCGAAATCGATCTGATGTTACTGGATGCACAAAATGATGAGGAGAATGAAGACCCTCCGATTCCTATTGTTAATAGCAACAAGATCGTGTCTCAGTTGGGCGATGTGTTTCAGCTTGGAAAGCATCGCCTACTGTGCGGTAATCATTTGGAACAAAAAGACTGGAAAGCCCTCATGGGGCGATATCGCGCACATGCTGTCTTTGCCGACCCAGCATACAACGTTCCCATCAAGGGTCATGTGAGTGGATTGGGGAAGGTGACTCATGATGAATTTGCGATGGCCAGTGGTGAGATGAGTGTTGATGAGTTCATCGAGTATCTGGAAACACTTATCTTTTATCTCACCTTCTACAGTCGTAAAGGCGCACTACATTACATATGTATGGACTGGCGTCACCAATATGAACTGCTTACGGCGGCTCGCCAACTTTATCATGAGTTAAAAAACATTTGTGTGTGGAATAAAACCAACGGCGGCATGGGGTCACTTTACCGTTCCAAACATGAATTTGTAAATGTCTTTAAAGTTGGAGATGCACCTCATATCAATAATGTGGAGCTGGGAAAACACGGTCGCTACAGAACCAATGTGTGGGATTACGCGGGTAACAATGCTTTTCATAAAGATCGAGGTGAGGAACTCTTAATCCATCCCACAGTAAAGCCTGTGGCCATGATTGCAGATGCCATGCTGGATTGCACGCATCGCAATCATCTGGTGGTGGACCCATGTGTCGGCAGTGGCTCGACGATATTGGCTGGCGAACAAACTGGACGGCGTGTGTTTGCGATGGAATTAGCGCCTCAATATGTTGACGTTTCAATACTACGTTGGCAGGAAGCGTACGGGAAGGACGCTGTGCATGAAGCAACGGGTCTTACGTTTAATGAACTGATGCAACAGCGCAAGGAGGTGTCTCATGGCGAAGGATAAAGAATATGAGATTGGTTATCAAAACCCGCCCAGGCATACCCAGTTTAAAAAAGGTCAGTCAGGTAATCCCAAGGGACGACCTAAAGGGGTGCGTAACTTTGTAACGGAATTGAAAGAAGTGTTGAACAGCAAAGTGTCCATTACTCGAGATGGGAAAAAGCAATCAATTTCGGTCAAACGCGCCACGATTTTAAAACTTGCTGAGAAAGGACTCAGTGGCAATGTGCCGGCTATTAAATTTTTGCTTGAGCTCATTCAAAGCTACGAAGAATCAGACATTAATGACGTCGTGGAGTCCATGTCTTCTGATGATGCGGATATTCTTGAGCGCTTTACACAAAAAATTCGGCATCAAGCTCAACAATCTCAGGAAGTATCCTCTAATAATGATGGAGGTGAACATGAGTAAAGGTCAACAGTTGTTGTATGCATTACTGCGAAAAAATCCGAATGCCTTTACCGAAAAAGTGTTCAAGACCTTATCCCCAGGGACAGAGTACCTTGATAACTGGCATATTGATGCGATTAATTACGCATTGCTTAAATGCATAGAGGGTTACACACGTCGCCAACTGATCGTACAACCTCCTCGCACCTTAAAGTCAATTTGTAGCTCGGTCGCCATCGTGGCGTGGGCATTGGGGCATAACCCAAGCCTATCGTTTATTTCTGTGAGTTACTCACAAGATCTGGCCACAGAGCTGGCATATAAGTTTCGCACAATCATTGAAAGTGATTGGTATCGTGCTCTTTTTCCAAAGCTGAAATTCAAAAGAATCACTAATACGGAATGCATCACAACATTAGGGGGTGGCCGTTTGGCCACCTCGATTGGGGGCACGCTTACAGGACGAGGTGCGGACATTATCATTATTGATGATCCGCTCAAAGCAGAAGATGCGCTGTCCGAAGTTGCACGTAAAAATGTCATTACCTGGTATACCAATACATTGTTAAGTCGATTTAATCAGCCATCCAAAGGTGTGTTGATTTTAGTCATGCAACGTTTGCATGAAGAAGATTTAGCAGGCGAAGTGGCGCAAGACTGGCAACGTTTGGAATTACCCGCCATTGCATTAGAAGATCAGAAGATTCAAATCAGCGCCAATGAATATCATGTGTGGAAAAAAGGTGAGCTGTTGCATCCTGAACGTCTATCACAAGTGTATTTGGATCGTGTTAAACGCGATATTGGTTCACTGGCCTTCTCGGCGCAGTATCAGCAACGTCCTATACCTGTCGAAGGCAATTTAGTGAAACGTAAATGGTTTCAGACTTTTGAAGAGACACCCAGTGTTGAAAAACGACGCATTGTGCAAAGTTGGGACGTGGCAGGGACCATTAACGGTAATTATTCTGTGTGTACCACGTGGTGTGTTTATAAAAATTACTATTACCTGTTGGACGTGTGGCGTGATCGTGTTCGGTATCCAGACTTGAAACGTAATGTCATTCGCTTGGCTAAACAGTTCCATGCCAACACGTTACTCATTGAGAAAGCTGGTATCGGCTTGTCATTGTATGATGAATTACGACAGGTGAGTGGCATTGGTGCGGTCATCGGGATTTCGCCGAAGACTGATAAGGTGAGTCGGTTGGAAGGGGTGACGTCGATGATCGAAGCCGGCCAAGTGTGGTTGCCTGAAAATGCACCGTGGCTCGATACCTACTTGCATGAGATGTTAGGTTTCCCCACCGCAAAATACGATGACCAGGTGGACAGTACCTCGCAGTTTCTGGAATGGATTCGTAAACGGGGTTGTTATTCCAACACAGTTCCTGCTGCACCAAAACTTTTTATTCTGGAGTAATGATGTGATTAAACAATCGCTCAAACTCATCATGATGAAGATTAATGTGTTGCAATGTGTCGGCTTGATTATATTTGTAGCTGTTAGGGTGAATACCGTCTGATAAAATATATAGTTGTACATTTGTCATGGTTGCAAGTACTTTGGCATGATCCTTTAATAATTGCTGACTTGCATTTTCGGCAGAGGCGACTAATACATGATAGGTAAGATCATTGGAAAATTGTCCCTCATGCAAGGTTTTAGTCGTCCCTTGTTTGAATTGAGTGGATGTGCCTTTGACTTTTTCGATTCGTGTTTCCCATGCTTCACACAGTGGATACATGCCATTTCGATTCCATCCGATGTCTGCTTTGACATCAATCAGATCTTTAATCTCGCCATTGTCCTGTTGGATAACAATGTCCGGGTATTTGGTGGTCGTGCCGGTAAAGCGTAATGGCTGATCCACAAAGTAATCACATGGCAGTGGATTATTCAATGCGATGAATAAGGCGGTTAAATCTTCAAAGTCACTTGCGACGGAGGTAGATCGGCCACGCTGAATATTGGGGTTATAGTATTTAGGTTTGCGCGCATTCACATACAGCTCGATAAGTTTTCGAAAATATTCCTGTGGTGTCATTTTATATTGCATGGCGTTACTTCCTGGTGCGTATGGGTTCATAGTTATTCATGGTATCAATGAGTGCTAATATTTCAGGAAGCAGGATCGCGCCCAAATAATCTTCACTCGCTTTGGTTTTAATCTTGAATTTCCATGCACTGGTTTTGAAATCAGCCGGTGTGGCGTTGTTGGCGACACGCAGAACTTCTTTTTCAGGGATCATAAACGTCACAATTTCAACATAGCGACAGCTTGAGTAACGGCTATAACAATCCACATCTGAGCCAATGCGTTTGGTTTGTGTGGTAATCAGGGGCCGTCCAAAGCTTGCGCGGTAAGGATAAAGCCATTGGCCACTTCGATGTTTCATAGAGACATATACCTGATAGGTTTTTATGCCTGTGCGCTTATCGATAAATCCGCGTAAGAACTCATCTGTGCCAGAAGTATTTTTTAATCCTTGATGGGTTGAGAATACGACGATGTTTTCAAACTCGTCATCTTCAATAGTGAGATGCTGTTTGAAATGATCGACATCCAGTTTTAATGCTGCGTCGAGTTGCTGCTGGGGGTTTCCCGCACATGCGCTTAAATAAATAAGCATGAGCAGGGCTAGTGTCAGTCTGATAATCATAATGAATTCTCCAAATGTAAATGAATGAGGTCATCAATGAGCTTTTTGCCTTTATCGCTTAAATAAACTCGCTTAATGCGGTGATCGCGGGGATCGGCTTGTAAGCGCACCAACCCAAACCCTGGCAAGCGACGAATTCCTTCGTGGTCTTTGTCATCTTTACGCCAGGATTCATGGGTTAATTCATGGATGAGTTTGGCAATGGCGCCGAGAGAATAACGTGGCAGGCCATCATGGAGTTCGCTTAATGTCAGGCCCGGATGTTGGGCAATGTTGAGTAATAACGCGATATGTTTACAGCGAATATTGCGCGGGGTGGTCATGATAATCAGCCCGATAATATTCGCAGTTGTGGTTAAGGCGCGTTTTTCACTGGTCTCCATGTGTACGCATTCAACCTTCCTTTGCGCCTTGGAAGCTGCGACATCCGTCCCAAAGAGAAGGTGTAAAAACGGGAGGTAATTAGGAGTGACAGGGGATTGTCAGAAGATGAAGGTTATTCCGTAATTAGTTAGTGAAATGCCGTACTCAAGAGATTCTAAAGCGATTTGAACCTGTGGAAAACCGTGTACAGTGTGCGTTTATCGATACCCAGCTAGTCTGGCCTCTCCAATAAAAGCAACTATTCCTATACTTTGAGTGCATTATCGTGAATTGATGGAATGTTCTACATCAACTAGGTTAATAGATAATTTTACTTTTAAAGAAAGAATATTCGACTTTCATATGTAAGAGTGCTTCCTAAAATAATTGTTGTAAATCCAATTACTATATGAAATCCATGATGTAACCAAGTTAATCCTCTGGAGGAATATTGGAGTGGAATAGCAATGATGGCTGATAGAACTGCCATACCAATCAATGATCCAACACCAAAAAGCAGCATATAAAGTAAGCCAGTTAGTGGTGATTTGACTGTCTGTAATACTAATAAGATTAGTGCTGCTGATCCTGCCATCCCATGCATTAAGCCAACGAGTAAGGCGCGTAATGGAAATGATCGATTATGCTCATGCCGGTGTTCATTTGAATTGTGTTTAATTTCTCCTTTGTGTGAATGAGCATGAAAATGTTCTTCACCGCTTTCATGTTTGTGGGAGTGAAAATGTACTTTATTTTTCATAAGTCGTCGTATTACATCTATTCCTAATACAATAAGCATTATCCCAACAATAAATTCAAGTCCGAGCGCTATTCTCTCTGGCATGCTGGTGTCCATAAGAATAACAATAGAACCAAATATGAATAGGGTAAGTGTATGGCCTAACCCCCAAATAGCACCTTGTTTTATAGAATCGCGTAACGATTGATTGCTAGAAACTAGTGAAGCAACTGCTGCTACATGGTCTGCTTCAAAGGCATGACGCATACCTATGAGAATACCTAGGAAAAGAATGCTGCTCATCATGCTGACTTGTTTGCTTCTTTGTACGGCACGGCAATACTATCAAGCTGAGTGTTGCTGACTTGATTTCTTATCCATTTATACCACGTTTCCATGCCTTCACCCGTGGTGGCAGAGACTTGAAATACTTTGATGTTTGGATTGACTGATTGCGCATGTTGAATACAGGCCTCAACATCAAAATTCAGATGAGGAAGTAGATCAATTTTATTTAAAAGCATAATGTCCGACGCACGAAACATATGCGGATATTTTATTGGTTTATCTTCTCCTTCGGTGACAGATAAGATTGCCACTTTATGGCGTTCACCTAAATCAAATAACGCAGGGCAGACCAAATTGCCTACATTTTCAATCATGACGACAGAATCTGTAGGTGGCTGTAATTCCTTCAAACCGCGTTCAAGCATATCTGCTTCTAAGTGACACCCAGTTCCGGTATTGATTTGTACTACTTTACAGCCTGTTTCTTTAATTCGCTGGGCGTCATTAGTGGTTTCTTGGTCTCCCTCGATAACATTGATAGGTAGATCTTGTTTAAGATCTGTAATCGTTTTTTGTAGTAATGTCGTTTTACCAGAACCAGGTGAGCTCACTAGATTTAAGGCAAGAATATTTCTTCCTTCGAACCAGCCTCTGTTGCGTTCAGCGAGTAAATTATTCTTCGCGAGAATTTCTTCTTCTAATTGAATTGTTGTCCCATGGGCTTGTGCATGGTTATGCGCATGATCGGGTGAGTGATCATGACTATGTGTATGGTCATGAGGATGTTCATGATCGTGGCTATGCCCATGATCATGTGAGTGATCATGACTATGCGTATGGTCATGAGGGTGTTCATGATCGTGATTATGGTCATGTGTATGATCATGCTCGGAAATTGTCGAAACTGATCCAGATTCAAGGTTTGTTACTGTTGTTTTAGCATCATCTGAGCATCCGCAAGTAGTACACATTAGTACACCTCCATTTCTTTAATTTTCATTTCTTCTCCGGCGATACATTGAATGTTGTTGCTACCACAGCCACAGCGGCCGAATAGTTGTCCAATTTCAAATTCCTCACCACATTCTTCACATCGAGCAACACCTGGAATTTCTTCTATAACTAACGATGCACCTTCTACTTGTGTGTCTTTGCAGCAAATATCGAAACAAAATCGAATAGCATCTGGCATGATTGCAGACAATTTTCCTATTTGTAATGACACTCTTTTCACTTTGTTCGAGCCTGCATGCTCACTCACTATAGAAACAATATTTCTTGTGATACCTAGTTCATGCATCGGGAAGCGCTCCGATGGAAAGTGGTGAAGGTAAAAATTCGGATGTAAATGCAGACGTTAAGGTGGATTGCCAAAGCAAATCACTAAGTTCAGATTTGCATTGATCGAATTCTTTTTTGTCTTGTTGTGTATGTGTAGGATCTTTTATTCGATCTAAAATCGTAAAAAACTTTTCTGGTACGAAATTTTCACGAAGTTTAATGTTGGCAGTTGCACGTCCGTCACTTATCCACCACTCGAATTGCATATTTCGATCACAACCATCAGAGGCTTCAGCTTGTTCTGTAAGGCGAAAACGGTTTTTACTGATGCAATGGGTTACATATTCAATAGCATCTTTCACGCCTGGTCCTGGGTGTGCACTTACAATATAAAGATGAAATCTATCCCACGGTGTGGCGTTCTCTGAAAATAGATGTTCTGCAAGTTGTAATGCGCGAAATCCAACAGCACAACCCCACCAGGAATCACCTTTGTGGAAATTAAGAAGGCCTTGATGATCAAGAAAACATGTCTGGCCGTTTTCATTGATATGCAGAAATCGCTGTTCTTTATCTTGTGTTAGCAGTACAGATTCCATCAACATATCCTCGGAAGCTGTTCACCAACAAGCATGTCGACAATCCTTTCCCCGCCAAATGACGTTGACAAGATTACAGTGTCTTTGGGTGCTTCCATGACTTCACCTATTACAGCGCTATGAATTCCTGAAGAGTGTGAACGCATCGCACTAACTAATGTTTCAGCTTTATCTCTAGGTGCAATCGTGACTACTTTGCCTTCATTAGCAAGGTATAGTGGATCCAGTCCGAGTATTTCACACATGCCGCGTACATCACTACGAATAGGAATAGCATCCTCGTGAATACGAATACCAACTTGACTGCTTTGTGCAAACTCATTGAGAACGGTGGCAATGCCACCGCGAGTGGCATCGCGCATGCAGTGAATATCGGGGCAGACTTCAAGCATTGAATCAATGAGTGAGTTTAGTGGGCAACAGTCAGTTTCAATAGTATTGTTAAGTGACATTTCACCTCGTGCATCAACAACAGCGGCGCCATGGTCACCTACATAACCATTTATGATTACAGCGTCCCCCGGTTTTGCATGAGTTGAATTAATGTTTGTTCCTTTTGGAATGACACCAATTCCTGCCGTATTAATAAATAGTTTATCGGCTGCACCTCGATGAACAACTTTAGTATCACCTGTTACAATTTTTACGCCCGCTTGTTGAGCCGTGGTTTGCATTGAGCGAACAATACGACGTAAATCTTCAACAGATAATCCTTCTTCAAGAATCATTCCACACGTTAAGTACAGTGGTTTTGCGCCACTTACGGCTAAATCGTTTACTGTACCCGTGACTGCGAGTTTGCCGATGTCGCCACCGGGAAAAAATAGGGGATCGATGACATAGGAGTCTGTGGTGACGGCTAATCGATCACCATGTGCCTGCAAGGCGGGTATATCAAATCGTGCTTGATCTTCGAGTAATGCGAGCTGATCATTGGCAAATTCTTTAACGAATATTTCATCGATGAGGTCACGCATTGCTTTACCGCCACTTCCATGCGCCAACGTAATGGACTCTGCATGCAGTTTTTTATGGATTGGTTTTGTCGCGGTTGCAGTGCTCATAATATTATGCAGTTTCTTTTAATTTTCGCTTTTGCAGTAATTCAGTTAAGTTGCCAAAGTTATAGTACGCAGCACATGCACCTTCAGTAGATACCATGAGTGCACCCATAGGGGTTTCTGGAGTGCACGCATTACCAAACACTTTGCATTCCCACGGTCTGATGGAGCCTTTTAAAACTTCGCCGCATTGACAGGATTTAGGGTCTGCGATTTTCAAGTTGGGTACGGAAAACTTTCGTTCAGCATCAAAGCGTGAATACGTATCTCGCATTCGTACGCCTGAATGATCAATAGAGCCGAGGCCGCGCCACTCAAAGAATTCACGTAGCTCAAATACTTTTGAAATCGCATCCAGGCCTGGTTCGTTACCTTCAGAAGGAACAATACGTGCGTATTGGTTTTCTACTTCTACTCGTTGTTCTACAAGTTGTTTTAACAACATCCAAATTGAATGAAGAATATCTAATGGTTCAAAACCTGTGACAACAATAGGCTTGTTATACGTATGCGCGACAAATTCAAAAGGTTGCTCGCCTACAACCATACTGACATGACCAGGTGCGAGAAAACCATCTATCTTCATATCAGGCGAATCTAGAATCGCTTTAATAGTGGGGACGGTTGTAATGTGATTACAAAACAGTGAAAAGTTTGTAATATTTTCTTGTTCTGCCTGTAATGCAGTTAATGCTGTACTCGGCATTGTGGTTTCAAAGCCGAGTGCAAAAAAGATAACTTCTTTGTCTGGATTTTCTCGTGCGAGGCTGAGTGCATCTAATGGGGAGTACACCATGCGGATATCTGCACCGTCCGCTTTCGCTTGTAGCAGACTTTTTTTAGAGCCCGGCACACGCATTGCGTCACCGAAGGTTGTAAAAATTACATTGGGACGTTCTGCTAATGCAACACAATCATCTACGCGACCCATAGGAAGTACACATACTGGGCAACCTGGACCATGCACCAATTCAATTTCTTTCGGTAGCATTTGTTCAACGCCATAGCGGAAAATAGTGTGAGTATGTCCTCCGCAAAATTCCATCAGTTGGAGAGGCTGTTTTTCTGATACATCTAATTTTGCAACTAATGTTTCTATATTATTTATTAGTGCTTTTGCTTTATCAGGATTTCGAAATTCGTCAACAAACTTCATGATCTGGTTGCTCCTAATTTACCGCGAACATCAGCAAGGAGCGTATGCGTTAAATCCCATAAAATATGATAAGTAGCTACGTGGACTTCTTGTACGCGATGAATAGAATCCGTTTCTACCACCAGGCAGTGATCAACTAAGCGACTGGATTTCATCTCTCCACCATCTCCACCCGCAAGGCCAATGGTAGTCATGCCAATTTCTTTCGCTTTTTCAAAAGCATTCATTAAGTTTGATGAATTACCACTAGTAGAAAATCCAATTAAGCCATCTTTTGAAGTACCGTGAGCTTCCAGTTGGCGAACAAAAATATGTGCGCTGCCGACATCATTGGCAACAGCACTAATCATGGCAGTATCAGTAGTGAGATTGATGGCAGGAAGAGCGGGGCGCCCAGTAGTGACAGGATGTTGAAATTCAACCGCAAAATGAGCAGCATCACAACTAGATCCGCCATTACCCATGCATAGCATGCGTCCTTGTTGAGAATAAACAGCAGCAATGGATTTTGCTGTATCGACAATCGATTGCTTATTTTTTTCAAAGAAATTTTGTTTAACCGCAATACTATGTGTCGATTTTTGTTTTACTGATTCAAGCAACGCAGAGTTTTCTTGCAGAGCGTCTTTTTTATCTCCATGTAAGAACGGATAAAGTTCTTTAATCTTATTTGATGTATTTTCACTCATGTCTGATAATTCGTCCCTACACGCATAGATTCAATCTCAGCTTGAGCTTCTCCTAACTCTGTTAACAAGTCTAATGTCTTCTTGGCTTCTTCTTCATTGATAATGCTCATTGCAAATCCAACGTGGACAAGAACCCAATCCCCAATGCAATCATTTACTGTGTGTGACTCTGAAACAATGCAAGCAATATTGATCGGTCGTTTTACACCCGACACGTCAACTAAAGCTTGTTTTTTATCTGCATCGATAATTTCAGTAATTTGACCCGGTATTCCAAGACACATAATTAATCTCTTTTGTTATTCAAATAGCTTGCTGCACCGATTGCAGCTTGCCCTAACGCTAATCCGCCATCATTAGCAGGAACCAGCTTGTGTGTGAGTACATTAAAATCTTCTTGTTCAAGCCGCATGACGACTTGTTCTAATAAAATCTTGTTTTGAAATACACCGCCACTTAATGCAATAGTATTAAGGATTCTTTCATCATCTGTGGTCGTTAGCTTATTAATCATTGTTACAATAATTTTTGCTAGGCCTTTATGGAATCGTGCTGCCATTACTTCTACGGGTGTGCTTAATATCAAATCACCCAGTAATGCTTGCCACATAGCAAGTGGTTCAATGTAAGGGATGCTAGAATTTAAATTCGGAATTGCAAAAGGGTAGGCGAGTAATTCGTCTTCATTAAATAAAGTATCTGTGTCAACAAGTGCTTCTAGCTCAATTGCAGCTTGTCCTTCATAAGAAACGGATTCTTTACATATGCCTAATGCAGCCGCTACGGCATCAAATAAGCGTCCACATGAACTTGTTAAGGGTGAGTTTGAATTGGTTTTTAGCATGGCATTAAAGGTTTCTAAGGGTTTTGACTCTAAGAAACGTACCAGTTCTAAATCAGCGTAATTAATTTTTAAGTTGCCCCAACCGAGCTCTGCCATTAAATGGGCATACGTATTTCGCCAGGGTTCGTAAATTGCTTTTTCTCCTCCCAGCATAGCGACAGGTTTAAAAGTGCCAACTCGTTCTGCATTGCAATAATCTGCAATAAAAAATTCGCCTCCCCAAATTGAATTGGTTGTATTAGTGTCTGCCTGTTCTCCGAGACCTAATCCGTCTAGAGCAACACCTAGTACTTTTTCTGCATTGAGGGGCCATTTATTCTCAGTAAGGCACGCTGCAATATGTGCATGATGATGCTGAACTGCTTGTAATGGGATGCCTTCACTCTCAGATAACTTTCTACCTAGTTTTGTCGATAAATATTCAGGATGTTTATCAACAACGAGTAATTCAGGGGTGTGTTGGTAAAGATTTTTATAAAGGTCTAAATTCTTTTGGTAGTCAGCATAGGTTGAGGCCTCTTCAAGATCGCCAATATGCTGTGATAAAAATGCTTTGTCATTTTTGAGCAAACAAAAAGTGTTTTTTAACTCACCACCCATCGCTAACAAATCAGGGCATTTTTCAAATCCATCAGGAAGAGGGATGCTGGCAGGCGCGTAACCACGGGCACGACGTAGTAATCGTGGTTGTTCTGCGATGACGCGTACTACGGAGTCGTCTACACGATTTATTATTTCTCGGTTATGCGTTAAAAAATATTCTGCAATATTACTAAGATGTTTTTTAGCGTCATCGTCTTTAATACATTGAGGCTCATCTGAAATATTGCCTGACGTTAAAATGATAGGACGTTGCATTCTCTTCAATAGTAAGTGATGCAAGAGTGTGTAAGGAAGCATGAAGCCATAAGTATTTTGATTTGGAGCGACAGCTTCAGGAAGTGTATTTTTATTGCTGTTCAATATAACAATAGGTGCACCCGAACTTCTTAGGAGTGACTCTTCTGTATCAGAAACATCACAATACTGTTGAATAATGGACAGTTCGCGTGCCATTAATGCGAATGGCTTATGATAGCGACGCTTTTTCTTCCGAAGTAATTCTACTGCTTCACTATTGGTTGCATCGCAGGCTAAGTGAAATCCACCAATGCCTTTAATCGCAACAATTTTTCCTTGTTGTAATAAAGAGCAGGCTGCATCAACATCATCAAGCTGAGTTAGGTTTTCTGTACATAATGCATTGCCATCGCTGCGTTCTAACCAAGCCTTAGGTCCACACACATAACAAGCATTGGGTTGTGCATGAAAGCGTCGATCATCAGGGTCTGTATATTCTTCATTACATTCTTCGCATATCTCAAATTCTGACATGCTTGTGTGTTTACGATCATACGGGATGCTTGAAATAATGGAGAACCTGGGTCCGCAGTGAGTGCAGTTTGTAAAAGGATAACGATAGCGACGACTGAAAGGGTTAAGGGTTTCTTCTACACATTCATGACATGTTGCAGCATCAGCAACAACATTAGTGTCAACCTGATTGTTTTGACTGTGTACAATTGAAAAAGTATCTGTTGAACAAATTCCTGTAAATGAGGTGTTTTCAATATGGTCTATACGTGCAAGTGGTGGGCATTGATCTAAAATATTCCGAATAAATTCATCAATAGACTTGTTGGTACCCCAAACATATATTTGTACACCTTTCCCGTCATTGAATACTTTTCCCAGCAATCCATATTTAGTAGCAAGTTTCCAAACTATTGGGCGAAATCCTACACCTTGAACAATTCCCTGAATGCGAATATCTCTCGCTTCTATATTTTCTGACTTATTCTGTAAGGCAAACTCACTCATAAAGTAAGCTTCCATATACTAATACGATTGTTGCCCGAATCTGCAACGACTAAATGATCATTATGAATTTGAATACCATATGGCCAGCAAAGACTATCAGCGCATGCATTTCGCCAACGATTATCACCTTTTTCATTAAAATTGACTTGCCCTAGTAGTGCTCTAGCGGATGCGCCATTTGCTAAATCATCAATATGCCAAGCTAGCAATCGTGAATTAGCAGTATCAGCTGCGATTAACCAATCATCTTTTGTTGCAATTGCGTAAGGCATGTTTAATGCATTGTCTCTAGGCCAATACAAAGATTGGTTGTGGTCGACAATTTCAGTAGTAGTTTGTCCTAAAACATAGTCACATTCTGCACCATTAGAATTAGGAATACCTTTCCATATCATAATGCGATTGTTACCTGCATCTGATACGCAAAAATGTCCAGCCCACATTGCAATACCATGTGGCCAACGCATACTCATGGCATTGGGTTCACCTCCGGCATTTTCATCTCGAGTTGTAAAATCTTTTTGGCCGAGCACAATATCTGCTGGCTGATTGTTTTCTTGTGGCATGCCTTTCCATATCAATACGCGACGATTCTCGGAATCAGCCACACATAAATGTTCATCAATCCATGCAACGCCATATGGCCAATGAAAGCTATTCGCAGAAGCAGAGAGTTGTCCTTGATTGCCTTCGTTACGAATAAAATCACTTTGCCCTAAAACAATATCCGCAGGAACATTGTTATTTTTTGGGACATCCTTCCAAATAAGTACACGATGATTCCATGCATCCGCCACAGCAATACCATTACCGCATATACTTATTCCAGTAGGAACATTCAAAGTGGATGAAGTGACTTCACCTTTTGCGTTTCTACCTTCATGTTTAAAATTGGGCTGTCCAATCACCCAATCTGCAGGTGTTTGATCTGTTGTTGGAATACTTTTCCATCCCAGCAATCGATGATGACCTGTGTCGCTTACCCATAAACATCCATTTTTATCAACAACAGCGCCACCTCGAGGGCCAAAACAGGTTTTACTTGTAGGTTGGATACCTGATTCAATTAACTCTGGATTTCGCCCAGCACCCAATACGGCAATAGGTTTTTCTTCAACAAATTGTTCGTGGGGGGTAATGGTATCTTTGGATACCTTTAAGGAAGGTTGTGGAGAGATCTTTAGCTTAACTTGTTGAACGCTCATGACAGTCTCACTTCCACATGGTTATCCATTACTCGAACAGCATGTGTTTGTAATTGAACTTCAGGCGCTGTTAAACATTCTCCTGATTCCAATGAGTACTTGAAGCCATGATGTGGGCAAATCAATAAACCATCTGATACTTCACCCATATCCAAAGGTAGGCCTAAGTGTGCGCATGCATTTTGATAACACGTTACTTTATTATCGAATCTGCTTAATAAAATTTCGTTATTATTTAGTGACAGCACTTTAATGTTGCCTTCAGGAACTTCTTCTAATAAACATGCGCGCAACCATCCTGAATCTTCGTTACGTGCAAAGGGGCTAATAAAATTAACAGGTACAACATCGGCAGGTTTTGCTGAAATCCCACCTTTTGCTTTTTTTATCTCTGTAATTTCAGGGCAGTATTCTTGTATTGCTTTTTCGACACCTTCAGACAATGTAAGAGAAGATGCTGGACAACCATCACAAGCGCCGAGCAATCTAATTTCAACTGAATTCGGAGGATTGATACTCACAACCTCTACATTTCCTCCATGACTTTCTAAAGAAGGTCGAACAGAATCTAATGCTGCTTCAATTCTTTCATTTAGCGAAGGTTTGATTATTTCATGATGTCTAAGTACTGCGTAGATAACTTCATCTGATACTGCTTGCATTAATAATGTTGCAGTCGCTGGATCAACTTTTAATGACTGGATTAAGCGGCGAAAAGCTTCTTTATTTAAATCATCATGTGCACGTATCAATGCTTCTACAGTTAATCGTTGTTGTTCGTCCCAATTTTCAACTACACCTTCAAGTGAATCAATATCGCGAGTCAATGATTCTAAAGAAGGAGTTGATTCCGTGAATAAATTATCAGCAGTAGAGGACATAGAAATGATTTTTAAGCGTATTTCAGGTTCTTAAACAAGAAAGGCTGTATAAGGCCGCCAATAAAACTTGCAATCACAATCGATAGCCATAGTGGGTTATTGAGAAAGTGAAGTGCAATAAAAACCACAAGGGTAATCACAATACCTATTATAATTTGGCGAAACACACTGCCTACATCTTGAAATAAGCGTCCTTGTAAAAATAGTGCTACTGAACTTTTAAACATATCGAACATGAAACATTCCTTATATAAATAATAAAATTATAAGTGCGAGTACTGCTGCGGGTACTGCATTAATAGGGCCGTAAAATGAGCCCATCATTGCGGCAAGGTCGTAGCCTATATGTTTTCCTCCTACAATAATGCCGCCAATGGCGCCGCCAATGGCACTAATAATGAATGCAATGATTACAAAAGTTATTGCCGTAACAACTGTTAATTCGCCTGAACTAAGCATATTTAATATGTCACTCATGTTTATCTCCGATGCTGACTGCTTAAATTAAATTCTTGATTCACCAAAACCATTTTCATTCTTGGGTTGGGTGGTTGAACTGAGTAAGTCTTGATTTACTTCTGTCAGCATGTCTTCTATCACAACAGCTTTAGATGAATCACCAAACTGGTTAAAAATACTCTGCGCTTGCAAATACAAATCACGTGCAAGTTGTAAATGTTTCATATTTCCGGTCTCGGGACTTTCAATATCGTCTGGCAAATTGCGAAGGCAATTAGCTTTATTGCAAATTGTATTTGCGAATTCGAGAGGCGTGTCTTTAACCGTGCGTACTTTTAATGCTTCATCGTATGCATCTAGTGCGCGCAAATTATTTTCAACGACATGACTGCTCGATACATACTGCAATGCATTACCTAAATTATTCTGTAACATGGCATATTCGCTTGGTTGGTCAACCAAGGTAACTACTTTCAATGCTTCTTCAAATGATTGAACGGCTAGCGCTTCTCGCATTTTTGCTTTTTCATCAGTAATCGGTATAGATAAATATGCTGTGGCTAAGTTGTTATGCAGAATTGCGTATTCTTTTGGATATTTATCTTGCGTAAATATTTTGAGTGAGCGTTGATATGCTGAAATTGCATCTGTAATTAAACCTGCATTGATACTTGCTAAAGATTGAATTGTAAGACCTAGATTCATTTCTGCTTCTGCAGTTTCTTCATTGGTGCCCAGCTGGTAGAGCACAGGCAATGCAGCTTCAAAATCATCTCTTGCTTTATGTAGATATTCACTCGTCGATGAAGGAATTGACTGTAGGGCAGTGCCTCTGCGTGCTTGAATTCTCGCGGCAATTAACACCTCTGAATCTGGACAAAGGTCATAGGCTTTGTCTAGCAATGTAACAGCGTTTTGTAGCTGTTGAGGTGATTTGGGTTTAACTTGGAGGCCATTTGCGATATGCAAAAGCATCTCTACTTTTTCTTCCACACTGATGTTTTCTTCTTCTATTGCTTTCAGTGCTTGGGCAAATTCGTGGTCTGGTACTTGCTGTGCCACGTTCATCCTCCTAAAGAAATGATTGAATTTTGGATACCCTAAGCTATACTTTGCTTTTATGTCAAGAATATATTCAATATGTAAACTAAGTATGCACTAAATAAAGTATTCGCTTGCAAGAGATATAGATACTTTATATATTGCATACTTAGTTAACACTTATGATGTAAAAGCGATGAATAACGATACATCTACCATTGTGATTGCCGGTTTCTCTGCTAAAGATGCAGTGGAATTAAACCGTTTTCTCGGTCTTCACTACAGTATTCATACAGTTGATAGCGAGCCTGACGTGTTGCCCGTGCTTGATGCTGAAGAAGTAGACTTAATGATTTGCCAGCATGGAAGATCAGATTTTGATGCATTAAAAATATTACGAGAAGCGCGCATTAGTCATCCAGAAACAGTTCGTTTAATTGCAGGTTCACTAGACCGAAATTCTTTAAAGAAAGCGATAAATGAGGCTGCAATTTACCAGTTTGTTCCTAAAGAGTTTTCAGTAGAGCAAATTGAGTTGCTAGTTCGCAGGACATTGGAGAATCGAGAGTTATCATATCGACATCGACATCTAAGTCGAGACTTTAAAATTGCAGAAGATGTATTGCGAAGACATCAAAAATTAACAGAGCAAGATGTCACAGAAGGTGCGCGTTTTGAACAAATTGTTTATTGCAGCCCAAATATGGCGACACTGTGTAACGCTGCAAAAAAAGCAGCAAACACAAATCTCCCTATCTTAATTCAAGGTGAAACGGGGACGGGTAAAGAACTTATGGCCCGTGGCATTCACTACAATAGCGATCGAAAAAATCAACCATTAATGGTGCAAAATTGTGGTGGAATGTCTGATGAATTATTACATTCAGAATTATTTGGACATAAACGGGGAGCATTCACGGGAGCGGTGAGTGATCGTCTTGGATTGTTTCCTGCAGCTGATGGCGGTACCGTTTTTCTAGATGAAATATCTTCTGTGTCACCAAAATTTCAAGTGAGCTTGTTGCGTTTTTTACAAGAAGGAGAAGTTAAACCGCTAGGAAGTGATACTACAATTAAATGTGATGTGCGAGTGATTGCCGCGAGTAATGAGTCCATTGAATCGTTAATTAATAAAGGTAAATTCAGGAAAGATTTGTTTTATCGCTTAAATGGTTTTCAGTTAAATATCCCGCCACTTAGAAAACGTAAAGAAGATATTGATGTTCTCGCTGAGTACATGGTGAAACAGTTTTCTGTGCAATCCAATCGTCAAGTGTTAGGAATATCGCCAGGAGTATTAGAGCAACTAAGGCTTCATGATTGGCCTGGTAATGTTCGAGAATTAGAAACTGAAATTAAACGTATACTTGCGTTTACAGAGAGTGGAACATTTCTGTCTGAAGAGCATCTTTCTGTGGAGCTTCGTGCGTTAAAACCAACTGTTAAAGCAGATAAGATTCAGCTTGAGCTTGATGGGGTCTCATTAAAAGAGAAAGTTGAGCACATGGAAGCAAAAATCATATTGGGTACTTTGAAACGTCTGCGATGGAATCAAAGTCGTGCGGCGTCTGAACTTGGCCTATCTCGTGTTGGGCTATCTAATAAAATCAAGCGCTACAAATTAAATATTGAACAAAGTGTTGCATAAACTATTATGTGGTTGTTGTGACAGATCAAGACAAAAAAGATAAATCATCTTCTAATTCAGTGGTTGGATTTCCCCAATCAAGAACGCAAACTAAAACAAGTAAAGATGGAGTGCGTGAACTTGGCATATCAAAACTCGCGCAACAGCTTGGATACGTACAACCTAATTTAAAAGGTCATTGGTGCAGTCGCTGCAAAGGCATCTGGTATGGCTATGTGGGTGAATGCGAGTGTCCTCAGTGTGGGAATCGAAATGGATAGTATTAGTATTGCCGTTTATTTATATTGTTTGTAAACATTGTTTGCAATTTCGTATGTATACTTTCTTTGCGTTGGTATAAAAAATCTTTACAACTAATTTTAAAATGTACTTTAATTGATTGAAAAATAATGTAATTGCATAAATAAAAATAGCTGGCACACAACTTGCTGCATAGTAATTCAAGTAAAACGTAGCTTTACAGAATTACGTTAATAATAACGGAGGAGTGTCATGGCCAACATTATGTGGTTACAGGGTGGTGCCTGTTCAGGAAACACCATGTCCTTTCTTAACGCTGAAGAACCCAGCGCTTGTGATCTAGTAACAGACTTTGGAATGAATGTCTTATGGCATCCATCACTTGGGATGGAGCTTGGAGACAATCTTCAACAAATGTTAAGAGATTGTATCTCAGGAAAAATAAAGCTGGATATTTTTGTTTTTGAGGGAACGGTTGTTAATGCACCTAATGGAAGCGGTGAATGGAATCGATTTGCAGGTCGCCCTATGCGTGATTGGGTGCGTGAATTATCAGATGCTGCGGATTTTGTTGTCGGAATCGGTGATTGCGCTACATGGGGAGGTATTCCAGCTACTGCACCGAATCCTTCTGAGTCACAAGGGTTACAATTTTTAAAACGTGATCATGGTGGATTTTTAGGGGCAGACTTCAAAAGTAAAGCAGGATTACCTGTGATTAATATTCCTGGTTGTCCATGTCATCCTGATTGGGTCACACAAATTCTTGTAGGCATTGCAACCGGACGTGCCGGTGACTTAGCTCTAGATGAATTTCAACGACCAAAAACATTCTTTCAAAGTTTTACTCAAACAGGCTGCACAAGAAATATGCATTTTGCATATAAGGTCTCAACAACTGAATTTGGTCAACGTAAAGGATGTCTGTTCTATGATTTAGGTTGTCGAGGGCCAATGACACACTCTCCATGCAATCGTATTTTATGGAACCGAGTATCTTCTAAAACACGAGCCGGTATGCCTTGCTTAGGATGTACCGAGCCAGAGTTCCCATTCTTTGATCTAGCCCCAGGTACTGTTTTCAAAACACAAACGGTAATGGGTGTACCCAAAGACTTACCGTCGGGTGTAGATAAAAAAGGATACGTCAAGCTTACTGCTGCAGCGAAAGCCGCGATGCCAGCATGGGCAGAACAAGACATCTTTGTCGTTTAAATTAAAATAAGGAGTCACAATAATGTCAGCACAAGTACAGACTCTAGATATTTCACCTGTCGGCCGCGTTGAGGGAGATCTTGATGTTCGCGTCGATGTTGAAGATGGTGTTGTTGTCAATGCCTGGACGTCAGCAGAATTATTTAGAGGATTTGAAATTATATTAAGAGATAAAGATCCACAAGCAGGTTTAGTGGTTACACCAAGAGCATGTGGAATTTGTGGTGCTTCACACCTCACTTGTGCCGCGTGGGCACTTGATACTGCATGGGGAACAGAAGTACCTAGAAATGCAATTATTGCTCGAAACTTAGGGCAATTAGCGGAAAGCTTACAAAGTCTGCCGCGACATCACTATGGTCTATTCCAAATCGATATGACCAACAAAAACTATCGTAATAGTCCATTCTATGAAGAAGCGGTAAAACGTTGGGCGCCATTTACAGGCACCAATTATGAAGCTGGTGTGACTATTTCTGGTCGCCCTGTGGAAATTTACGCCATGCTAGGTGGTCAATGGCCGCATTCAAGTTACATGGTCCCAGGTGGTGTGATGTGTTCACCTACTTTAACTGATGTGACAAGAGCGTGGTCTATCCTAGAACACTTTCGAACTAACTGGCTAGAGCCAATGTGGTTTGGTTGTTCTTTAGAACGTTATGAAGAAATTCAAACCTATGACGATTTCATGGCTTGGCTGGATGAGAAACCAGAACATGCTAATTCAGATTTGGGTTTGTTCTGGCGTATGGGTGTTGATGTCGGTTTAGATAAATTTGGGAAAGGTTTAGAAAAATTTGTTACATGGGGTTATTTGCCACACGAAGATAAATATAACAAACCTACCATTGAGGGGCGTAATGGTGCAGTGCAAATGCCTAGTGGTGTGTATGACGGATCGACTGATTCTCATAAGTTAATGGATCAAAGCTTTGCTAGAGAAGATGTAACACATGCATGGTATGACGAAGAGGGTGGGCCGACACATCCGTTTGATAGAACAACAAAAGCGACAGCAAACAATAAGCAAGACTTTAACGGTAAGTATTCTTGGTCAACAGCAGTTATGCATGACGAGAATGGTCATCTAGAAGCGGGTCCTCTAGCAAGAGAGCTTGTTTATGGTGGTAACCACATGGAAGACTGGCAACACAAAGATGGTCTAGTGCTTGATATGTACAAGAAAATGGGTGGATCAAATGTTCTTTTACGCCATTTTGCACGTATGCACGAAGCTAAATATGTTTACAGACAAATGGAAAGATGTTTGCGTGAACTTAGACTTGATGAACCATTTTATATTAAGCCTAAGGAAACTGATGGACAAGGGTGGGGTGCGACAGAAGCAATTCGTGGAGCACTTTGTCATTGGATCGATGTGAAAGATGGCAAGATTAAAAACTATCAAATCATCGCGCCAACGACATGGAACGTTGGTCCACGCACGGGAGAGGGTGAACGAGGACCTATTGAGGAAGCTCTCATTGGAACACCTATCGCAGACCCAAGTGATCCTGTTGAAGTTGGACATGTAGCTCGCTCATATGATTCCTGCCTAGTTTGTACTGTGCATGCACATGATGCAAAAACAGGTAAAGAGTTGGCTCGATTTAAAACCTCCTAAGTGTCGTTCGAAAATGCACCGGCTTACGATTAAGTCGGTGCTCTTTCGAAACAACAACAAAATATAAAGTGGAGGAGAGCAAGTGAGTAACGCAGACGACGATGCATTACGTGATCGAATAGCGAGGCTTATGGAAAAAGGTTTGGAAACGCAGACAGAACCTTTTCCAGAAGACAATCATCAATTCGAAAATATTCTAGTTGAACTTCGAGGGCTTAATGAAGATAACTTAGAAGAGAAATTGGTGATCTCTGGTTTTGTTGATCATCCTTACGGACCAGATGAGCAGCGCTGTCTTGAATGTATGTATTACTTAGTTCATCGCAAATGGTGTGACCTTCCTGAGTTGGCAGTTCCTGTTGAAGCAGATTGGTGGTGTCGGTTGTGGAGAATTTAGTTCCATAAGTATTGAATGTCATGAGTGATGATGACGCATTACGAGAAGATTTAAAGCAAAGACTACATCGACTAACAACGGAAGTAGAACCTCGTGCATATTCCCATGACGAGATTCTTGATGTCGTTTCACGACTGCAAAAAGTAAAGACTGATGATTTCGACAATAAATTAATTGTTGCTGGTTTTACGTTGCATCCATTCGGAGATGAAGACTTAGAACAAGCTTGTGAAACCTGCATGTATTACCTTGTACATAAAAAGTTTTGTGAGTTACCAGAATTAATGCTTCCTGTAGAAGAAGATTGGTCCTGCAGGTTGTGGAGAATTTAATATAAATTTATGAGGTAAATATGATTCCAAAAAAATATTTTATTGGGTTAACTATAATTTTGTTACTTTCATTTCAATCTATTAGTTATGCAGAACAAGGTGATTGGTTGCTTAGAACGACAGTGATTGGTGCTTTTCCTGATTCTGATTCGGATTCTTCTATTGGCTTGGATTTAGATGTAGATGATGAAGCATCACTCGCGATTGATATTTCTTATTTCTTTACAGACAATATTGCAGTTAATGTGCTAGCCACTTTTTTAAGTCCAGATGTTGATTCTGATGTAGGCGATTTGGGTTCGGTTGATCTCATTCCGCCAATATTTACATTGCAGTATCATTTTGCACCTCGTGGCACAGTACGTCCATATGTTGGTGCAGGATTTAACTACAACTATTTCTATGGTGAATCTGGAATGTTAGATACTCTTGATGTCGACGTAGAGAATACATTTGGATTAGTCGCGCAAGTAGGCATGGACTATATGTTGAATGAAAATTTAAGTTTAAATTTGGATTTAAAATATCTCACATTCGAAGCCGATGTCGATATAGATGCTCTAAATGTAGAGGACGAGCTTGACTATGATGCTTTTATTTTAGGATTTGGTCTTGGATATCGATTCTAATGTATTGCTAAATATACATTATACTTTAGGAAGGAATATACATTAGAATTGCGATAGAGTATTTATCATAATATCTAAAATTAGATTATATCGTGTGAAATGCTATCTATCATCGGCTGTGGAAATGTTAATCGCAAAGACGACGGTGTCGGAATCGCTGTTGTCCAACAATTACTGACATTTAGGTCGAAATGGCCTAAAGAAAAGGTGCAGTTGTTTGATTCTGGAACAGCCGGAATGGACATCATGTTTCAAGCGCGAGGTAGTGATGCTTTAATTATTATTGATGCGAGCAATAACCAATCAGAACCTGGGCAAATATTTGAAGTTCCAGGTGCAGAGTTAGAAGCTTTACCTGAACCAAGTTATAACTTGCACGATTTTAGATGGGATAATGCTTTATATGCTGGTAGAAAAATATTTAAAGAAGAATTTCCCGCAGAAGTTACAGTATACTTGGTTGAAGCAGAGACGTTAGAATTTGGAATTGGTCTATCAGACTGCGTTGAGCAATCGGCTAAAAGAGTAGTTGAACTCATAGGCGAACGTGTGGAAACTTATCTTAATGCATAGTCATGCCTAGTATCACATTAAAGAATGGAAATTTGTATATTGATAGTGATGTGTACGAAACTTATCTTAATTCTGCCGATTCCGTAGTGCTCATTCATAAAGAATCCAAGTATTATTTGATGCCTGTTCAGCAAATGGCTGGAGGATTACTTATGAAAATAATGAATGCAAAAGGCGATAGAGTCATTAATGCTGTTGAATTTCTACAATATAATAATATCGAGACTAATGATACTAGAGCGATTGAAGCAAAGTGGGATCAGGAATTTTCTGCTTTATCACTTGAGCTTTGATAAAATTGTAAAATGATTTACTACATCGTAAAGGTACTCGTCACGGCGACAATTATTATACTAGTTACTGAAATTAGTAAGCGTGATACTTTGCTAGGCGGTTTTATAGCTTCTTTACCATTAATCTCATATTTATCGTTTATTTGGTTATATGTAGATACAGGTGATGCTGAACGAATTGCTCAATTGTCTACACAAATTTTCTGGTTGGTAATTCCTTCGCTCGTTTTTTTTGCTGCATTTACGATGTTAATTAAATATCAAGTAAATTTTTCTATAAGCATGTTAATTGCGACCATACTGATGCTAGTCGGTTATGGTATTACTGTATATTTATTAAGACTATTTCCGGTGTTAGATGGTGGTGGAAATGGCTAAAGCAAAGCTTTCGTGTACGCATCCAGTAATGAAATTAATTCAATGGATTGAATGGGTGGGCTTAACATTAATTACTGGAGCCGTGATCGTTGCTGTTTTTCAGGAACTTGAGTCATTATATATCAGGCAACGAGTTGAACTTCATGATATTTTATTGTTATTTATATACCTGGAAGTTATGTCAATGGTTGCACTGTATCTAACTAGTGGAAAACTTCCAGTTCGCTATCCGATATATATTGCTATTGTAGCAATTGCACGATATGTAATTTTAGATTTAAAAGAACTGAATTCTATGGATGTCATTTGGTATGCTGTCGCAATACTTGTTTTAACAATAGCTGCATTATCGCTTAGATATGGTCATGCTATGTTTCCTTATAAAGAGAATGCAGATTTGTAGCTTTTTTGTATTTCTCATTTAGTGGCAATGTTAATTTTCATTATCGTGTATGAATTGTCTAAATGATTCCGCGGCAGCTGAGAGTCGTTTGCCCTTTCTATAAATAATATTCCAGTCCTCCATAATTGGGAAGTTGGCTACATCTAATATTTTAAGCCTACCAACTTCTTGTTCTAATTCGATCGTGTGTTGAGATACAACTCCTAGGCCAAGCCCTGCTTCTACGCTTTGTTTGATAGCTTCATTACTATTCATTTCAATCATGCTTATCAATTTGAAATTTTTCTTTTCTAAGAAAAAACGTTCCATAGCTAATCGTGTCCCAGACCCAACTTCACGCATCAAAAGGGTATCGTCTTTTATTTTTCTAATGGGAATTCGTCTTTCATTTACTAATGGATGAGTTGGAGGCGCTATTATCACCAATGGGTTTTCCATAAAAGGTTCCACAATTAAATCAGAATTACTTGGTACCGATCCCATTAACACGATATCAGTTTCGTTGCATTCTAGTTTTGCTAGTAAAGTTGCACGATTTGTCACGTCAAGATTTATGCGAACTTGGTTATATTTTTGGCAAAACTTTGATAATAAGCGGGCTGCGTAGTAGTTAACAGTTGTGGCCACTGATACTTGAAGCAATCCACCTTCAATTCCTTTTAAATCATCTAATCCTTTTTTAGTTTCATTAAATTGTCGGTGAATTTCAGTGCTGAATTGATACATTAACTTTCCAGCTTCAGTTAGATGGATTCTTTTTCCAAGCTGTTCGTAGAGTGGAATACCAACTGAATTTTCCAATTGTTTAATTTGTATAGAAACGGCTGGCTGTGAAAGAAATAGCTCTTCTGCTGCGCCTGTAAAGCTTAGATTGTTTGCTACAGCGCGAAATATTTGTAATTGACGGAAGGTGACGTGCATAAATGAAAGCTTATGTAAATAATAAATAAAATATATACTAATATATTGAATAATATTCAGTCAATATTTTATTTAAATACTTGTAAATGCGTCTAGTAACTATATATAGATGTATATATGTTGGATTTTCATTACTTAATGTATAAATATATGTATATTATATATATAAAGACTATTTAGTTATATATAATTTCAAATCTAGTAGAATTACTTTCCTATAACGAGCTTAACTATTAACAATCTTGAGTCGAGGAAAGGAAAATGAATACGGCAATTGAATTAGATACAACTGGCCTAGATCAGACAATTAGTTTCTTGCGTATAAAAAAAATGTTACAAAAATTATACCCAGGACAGCTATTGCGTGTTGTTGCAACTGATCCTAAATCTATGAATGAACTTACTAGATACTGTGATCAAACAGGCGATAAACTACTTGAAAGTCGACTGGAAGGTAAAAAGTTCTTTTATACAATCAAGCGAAAACCTCAGCGACAGTAATGTACAAAGTAGCTATATTGAAAAATAAGTATTTTGCATTTATTGCGTCTATATTGATGCTAGTGCTGATGGCCCATGCTGTTGTTGATTCAAAGCAATCTAATCGTGATATTGAAGAAGAAGCGATGGCTTCAATGGGATATCATAAAATTGCGCATCAAAACTACTCGCATTCTCATGATAAGTACATGAATCATGGTCCTTATTTCGAAAAAGTTTTAGATGTATATGTTTATATGGGCAACTATGATAAGAGTGTGCGGAAACAAGCACTCGTAAGTGTTAATTAATCGTAAACAAGAAAATTTGTCAGGTGAGTATGGTGAATTAGTATTTTCTAAAGATCTATCCCAATGTAAATTCTGATATCCCTGATATTACCCTGTTACTGGAAAGTCAGATTCGAACTGCACTGGTCTAAGTGTTTGGAAAATCGTTATAATTTCGGGAAGAGTATATTTACGGATTCAAAATTGTAAATATTCCTTGTTAATTGACTGTTTAACAGGGAAGTTATACTTATATATAGGGGAGTACGGTTCGCTAGAGACTCCAACCACCGCCAACCAGTCTTATCTCTGTGTAGAGATAGCCGAATTTTCCTCAAAAATGCCTATTTCTGCGGAGTCATCGAGATTCACTAAGCGCAAACCCGGACCTATTAATCCATTTCTGAGGCTAGATAGCCCAAAGTACTCTTTCTGGGAAATTCCGGTCCGCCTTTGTGTTAACTATTGCTTCGATCAAACGCCTCAGTACACACGCTAATTCTTCATTGCGAGATTATAAGGTTGGGAATAAGTTTAATCCTGTTGTTATTGAAGTACCATTTTTGACCGAAGCGGGCATTATCGAATGGTAAAATATTGATTTATAAATGCAAACAATTGCTTTACTAAAATATTAATTCAAAGTAGTGTGCAAAACAAGATTGTAAATTAATAGTCACTAAACAGATCTAATCCTCATAATTGTTAAATCTAAGTTTAGTCAGGGACATGATGAAAAGGCCATTTAATTTAACTCAACCACAGAGACTCGCATCATTAATTATCGATTTAGTTGTCGTAGGTGTTGCTTGTTTTTATTTGTTTGGAATATTTTATCCTCCAATTGGCGATAAAGGATATTGGGGTTATTCCGCACTATTAGCAGTTCTTGTAGGTTCAAAGCTAGTCACTCCATTTTACGTGAAACCAGCTGATGCCATTTCCTATTCAGTTCCTGCATTTATTTCTTTAATGTTAATCAATGATTGGACCATGTGGTCTACAAACCAGCAATGGGGTTTTTCATTGACGGCGGGATTTAGTTTATTTATTTTTATCATTGGAATTGCGAACATAGTATCAAATGCCATTCATACGGACTGGGCAAGAAAGCTATCAAATAGTCTTAGAGTTAGTTTGGAATATTTAGGGTTACCGCAATTTATATATACACCCTTAGTTTTATTCGCAATTTTTTCTTATCACATGGATTCTGCGATAGAGGTTGCAATTATCTGTGTCGTTCTTGGGATGACAGTATGGTGGTCTATTGGCGATTTTATTGTGGGCCTATATTTCAAACTGAAAAACGCATATTTTAACAACAAGATTGCTAGAATAGCCGGACAAATTGTAGCATTCCAAGAGCCGAATATTGTACTACTTAGACAGGAATATCAGGGTGATATAAAAAGTCATGACATGCTTATCGTTCATGATAAACATGGTCCGTCTAAGTTGGTAGTTGTATTAGATTACGTGGGTCGCGCTGAAGGAATTCTTGTGCGCACAGTAAATATAAAAAATCTTTCAGGCGCGAGCGAAGAAGTTATTGGAAAACTTCCATTTAGTGAATCTGCTTTTAAATTAGATGAAGGGATATTAAATGACGTTTGTTTGAGAGAAGACATTCAAATTCAAGAACAGTCAAATATTGTAGGCTTAGTTGCGCCAGATACGGACATAGAGAGGCTTTATTTTGAAGTAGTTGAGAATTCAGATTTGGAAGAGGGTCGACTAGTCGCAGTAAGAGTTGCAGATAGCAAAGTCCTTTATCAAATTGTTGGGGGGCTCACAAAAGAAGAAGTTGTACACAAGAAAAATACTTTTGAGTATTTGCGAGCTCAAGCACAACAAGTTGGGATTTGGATGAGTGGCGATCAGAAATTCAAACAATGCACATGGCTTCCTAATATTAATGAGCCTGTATATATAGAGGTAAAGGATGAATATAAAATACAAGTAGATTCTATAGGGCATTTTCCTCAATCTAATTATCAAGCTAGGATTGGCAATATCCATCAGTTAGTTACACATAATACTGCAATTTTAGGGATATTAGGTGTAGGCAAATCAATGTTGGCGATAGAACTAGTTGAACGAATGATTAGTGAAGGTATTAAAGTTATTTGTTTAGACTTGACCAATCAATATGCTAATGAATTATGTGATTTTTATGATTCGAATTATGAAGATGCATGTTTGGCAAAATTGCAAGCTGCATCAAAAGTGGATCGAGAGGAGTATGATAACAATCCAGAAAGTGGTGGTTCACTACCGAATTTGCGTAAAGCAATTTATGATGATTTAGTTGAGTTTATTTCTGTAGAGAATCCCAGGAAATTAAAAATATTTAATCCTTCATCATTTGTAGCGACAAAACAGAAGAATGAACCTAAGAGCTATCAGCAGGCAGGTAATTGGCATCGAACGGCAGGTTTATTCTCGGTAACCCCTGTAGAGGTAACACAAATAATATCTGAAGCTGCACTTGATATCCTTTCAGATGAAATGACAGACAAGGCGAGAGTATGTCTTGTTTACGAGGAAGCACATTCACTTGTTCCTGAGTGGAATTCAGTTGTTAATGATGGAGATAAAAATGCTACAAGTGGTACTGCGCGAGCAATATTGCAAGGCAGAAAATATGGGCTGGGATGTCTACTGATTACACAAAGAACCGCAAATGTCACAAAGACAATTCTAAATCAATGTAATTCTATTTTTGCTATGCGAACATTTGATGAGACAGGCAAGGAATTTTTAGCAAACTACGTGGGTCGTGATTATGCTAGTGCGCTGTCTTCAATTCCTGAGAGGCATGCAGTTTTTTTTGGTAAAGCGTCAAGCTGTGAAAATCCCATATTAGTTAGATTAAATGACAAAGAGCAGTTCCGAACTAGATTCCGTGCTACAAACCCACCTGCACAATTACCTGATTTTCAGTTGGTGCGAGAAAAATCTATTAAGATTGATTCTGAATTCGATGATGAAATTCCGTTTTAATAATAATTAACAGAGTATCTACTTCTTGTAACTAAAAATAGTGTTGAGCCCGAGCATTAATACGTAATACAAGTGCTGAATTAACGTGGATATCGATTGGTAATACTACTCGATATTTAAGCTAGTATACAGCATAAGCTAGGATTGAAAGTAATACAGATCATACTGGAATGACATTATTGGCAGCTCAAGTTAAAAAGTCAGGTTTTCGATATCATCAGAATGATTGATTGGTAGGCAAAAGTAAAAAATTTCGATTAAGCTATTGCGTAAAATTAGTAAGCAGGTCGCCGCAGTAAGCAGACATTCAAGTTAAATATTTCTACTATCTTGTTTATTCCAGTTGAGAAAAATTGTTGTGCGCAGTTTTTGAAGATTCATTTCTGGATGAGTTGATTCTGAAAGAATTGCTTTTAAGGACTTAGGTGGAAGATAGGCAAGCTTAAGTGTACGTCTCACGTAACTCCCATTTAAGTTTTCTTTCTCTTCTATTTCTCGCAGCGATTTTATTGAACCATTCATTAACTCTTCGTTCCACTCCATAGCTTTGATGACAGAACTTTTCAAGGCAAGTGAAGAAGAACTATTATTTATTGGACGGCTGTGATTCTTAAGCACTAAGGTTTGTCCAGTGCTATTCAGCTGCCAATGAATCGGTTCTTGGACATTGTATTCATCATGTCGGATTGGATCCAGGCCAAATTGTTCGGCTAATCTCACAGGATGTAGATTAAGTGAGAGTGAGCGTTTCTCAATTGTGGCACTTTCAATGCAGCGTACAAGCAGTATTTTGTTAGCATTTTCTGCTGATTCAATAAGCAGATTTTTGCCTTGCGTGGAAATGGATTTTATTAAGGCAAGATTGGGGTTATCGTATCCG
>TARA_R110002049_G_scaffold119697_2_pt1 | contig 59735 bp, 50 predicted proteins | sample TARA_R110002049 | Tara Oceans TARA_R110002049 (sample SAMEA4396941) | marine metagenome | biome: Polar Biome; feature: [SRF] surface water layer (ENVO:00010504); material: water (ENVO:00002006), including particulate matter (ENVO:01000060) such as... | depth 5 m | reverse complement strand
CGGTGGCGATACTGGCGGTGGCGATACTGGCGGTGGCGATACTGGTGGTGGCGATACTGGTGGTGGTGATACTGGCGGTACCGGAGCCTGCGTTGAAAGCACGAATCAGGAGTGCGGTGGCCTCATTAATTGGGCGTCTCCGGGTGCACGAGTGAGAGAAGGTGTCACTGGTACAAACGAGGTGATTTCCTGGCAGTTCACGACGACCTCCAACCGTAATTACTCCGGTGATATCAATATCTCGGAGACCACCGGTAATGAGCTGGTTAGTCGCAGCATGTGGATTTCGCGTACGCCGGGTGGTGACGCTCTGCCTGCCTCCCGTTGCAGCACTGAAGGCGTTAGCGGTCGCAAGATCAGCTGGGCTCAAACTGCCAACTTCCTGCGGTGCTCTCTGGACACCAACACAACGTACTTCCTCAACGTGAAGAACGTCAGGAATTGTTCGAGTGGCCGTCTCTGTGAGTTCTATCGCAACATCGGTACCAGCGGCAACCCTTAAGCGGCCGTAGGCACGCCCGGAACCCCGATACCTGATTCAGGCGTCGGGGTTCCTCTGTTTTATTTGTGGTGATTTTGCTCACTGCCTAAATGGTTTTAAACGAGAATCCCTATGAAGTTGCGAGTAATTCTATTTGCGGCGCTGGCCTCTGCTAGCGCAAACGCCTTACTGGCTCAGGAAGACTCCGAAGTTGCTCTTGAGCGGGGCAGCATCGAAATTTCAGCAGACGACCTGCGGAATTACGCCCTCGATCGTGTGCCTAATGCCCGTCGCGCTGAATTTTTCAATCGTGATGATGCGGTATACAAGCTGGCCGACGGCCTGGTGTCGATCCGTGCACTGGCGGCGGAGGCCGCCGCCTCCGGTACACTGAATACCGACCTGCTCGAGTGGCAGGTGGCGTTGCACCGCGAGCGACTGATGATGGATCAGTACCTGGATGCGATGGTGGCGTCACAGACAGCAAACATTGATTGGGAATCAACGGCTCGGGATGTGTACACAGCCGAGGCAGATTCTTTTCAGCAGCCCGAGCGGGTGCGTGCGGCGCATATTCTGATCAAGACAGATGATCGAAGTGATGCCGAGGCCGCTGCGCTGGCGGAAGAAATCATACAAAAGCTCAGGGCAGGCGAAGATTTCAAAATGCTCGCTCTGGAGTTCTCGGAGGACGCTTCAGCCAAGACCAATCTTGGTTCATTGGGTGCGTTTGAACGTGGCAAGATGGTGCCCGAGTTCGAGCAGGCGGCGTTTGCCTTGCGCGAGCCCGGCGCGTTGGCGGGGCCCGTAAAATCCGACTTTGGCTACCATGTCATCAAGCTTGAAGAGTATTTACCGGCCGGTCAGACCCCGTTCGAGAAGGTGAAAGACGACATTATCGCTCGTCTGAAAACGGAGATCCCGGCCAGTATTCGCCAGAACAAGCTTATCGAGCTGCGCTCTGCCGAGCCGCTTGTGTTCGATGAGCGTGTGATGGAAGCGTTGTTGGAAGAGTTTCGCAAGGACGTTGCACCGCAATAACTGGCACGCTGCAGGCGCACAGGTATTGTCATGATTGAGGATCGCACCTCCGGCGTTATAATCGTACAGCGGGAGGGGCATGACGACCTCCAACTCGGCGTGTCCGGCTCGGTGATGGTGATACAGTATCAGTTCCTGCCTCCCGCTGATGTCGGTGTTGTCTCGGCCCGCGTATTAACGCAATCGCCGGATCGTGTTACCTGCGCGGTCCGTGATGATTGTGCTGGGCTTTCGGGTGGCTTTCGGCTCAATGGCCTCAATCGCATCTTCACACGGGAGTTGATCCGCTATCGACCGCGGGCCGTTGTGCTGCGCGGCATGCATGGCTGTGTACTGAGCCTTGTGCGCGTTGCAGCACTTTTCAGGCTTCCGGTATTGCTGGATGTGCCAGGCGCTGACCTCGAAACCGCCCTGAACGTGGCTTCATCGCCTTGGCTCCTGGACTGTATACGGCAATCGGCAGCCGTGGTGTATCGTGACTCGCTGCCGTCGATGCTCACCAGTGCGGTGCCTGATGCCCGGCACATTCATGCCAGTCAGATCGCGACCTTCCTCGACGAGGCAATAGTTTCCGTATCCGGTGATAGTCTGGCTTTCGACTACTCCTTGTATGAGTTCCTGCAGCGCGACGAACCCTTGCTTATGCATATGCAGGCGCCTCACGCAAAATTGTTTTCGGGTTGTCAGAATGTATTGGATGTAGGCTGTGGGGCGGGCCTGTTTCTGCAGTTGCTGGAGGAGGAGGGAATACCCGCTAGCGGTGTGGAGCGTAATGAGGCGATCGCCGAGTACGGCCGTGCTACCGGCTTGCCTATCACAACGGCCGATGCACTGGATTTTCTTGATCAGAATGACGGCTATGACGGAATTTACTGCTCACACTTCGTTGAACATCTTCCCATGGAGGCGCTGGAACGCTTGATGCGAGGCCTGGCCTCTGCGTTGCTACCCGGTGGCGTACTGGTATTGGTGTTTCCAGATCCCGAGTCAATCCGTTCCCAGTTGCTGGGTTTCTGGCGCGACCCAGAGCACGTTCGCTTCTATCATCCGGAACTGGTCGAAACGCTCGCCATAGTGCACGGGTTGGAGCCGGAGTGGAGTAGTTATGATGATCAGCCACACGAGGTGGTGCCTTTCGCGCTGGCGCCAACCCCACTGCCGGCCGCGCCTGCTGTTGCGGTTACGGCACCGGCAGAGTTAACCGGTCGAAGTTGGTGGGACCGTTTTATCGCGCGTTTGGGAGCCGTGCCCCGTAGTGATAACGCGGCTCTCGAAACTCGCCTGAGGGCCATGGAAGAACGGGTTGCAATCCTTGTCGAGCACAGTCAGGAAACGTCCGCGGCACTGGATGAGCGCACCAGGCAACTGTGGGCAGTCAACCGCACCTGGGCGTGGCAGGATAATGCTGTGCTCAAATTCCGCAAGCCTGCTTCGCGAACAGTGAGTTCGTGAAGTGAGCGCTACAGGCATCGAGCGGGCGGCTCTCGTGGATATTATCGTTCCTGTATATCGCAATCTGGCGGTCACTCAGCGCTGCCTGGAATCCGTGCTCGCGCATACGCCGCTTGATCGCGCCCGTATCATTGTCATCGATGACGCCTCCCCCGAGCCTGCTCTCTCCGATTACTGCCTGCAGTTGGCGGACCAGGGTGTCGTAACGTTGCTGGTCAATGAAACCAATTGCGGTTTTGTGGGCGCCGTCAATCGGGGTATGCAGGAAGGAGCGGAACGCGATGTGGTGCTGCTCAACAGCGATACGCAGGTGCCTCCGGGCTGGCTCCAGCGCCTGGAACGGTGTGCCGTGAGTGCGGGGTCGATAGCAACGGTCACCCCATTCTCCAACAATGCGACTATTTGCTCCTATCCATTTTTCTGCCAGTCTGCGGGCTTGCCCGAGGGGCTCAGTCTCGAGGCACTGGACGCGCTATTTGCAGAGGCCAATGCGGCGCAGGTGTGCGATTTGCCGACAGCCGTGGGATTCTGTGTCTATATTACCCGTGCGGCGCTGGACACCCTCGGATTGTTTGATGAGGACGCGTTCGGGCGTGGCTATGGCGAGGAAAACGACTTTTCGCGTCGTGCTGCATCCCGGGGCTGGCGCAACGTTCTGTGTGCCGATCTGTTTGTTTATCATCAGGGCGGGGCCAGCTTTGGGGCAGACAGTAGCGCTCTGATGGCTGCAGGCAATACGCAATTGCAAGAGCGCTACCCTGACTACGCTGATATTATCGCTGACTTCGTCGCCGAAGACCCCGTGAGCGAACTTCGTTGCCGCGTCGATGAGCGCCGCCTCGCGCTTCCTGGGCAGGCGATGGTTGTGAGCCGCGAGTGGCGACATGAACGGGAACGACTGCAGCGCCTTGCCGTGGAACGGCGAGAGCTGGAGGTGCTCTGTGGCACGCTGGGTACGGAAATTCGTCACTTGCGAGTGAGCATTGATGAGTTAAGCCAGCAGCGGAGCCAATACGACCAGCGTTGCCGCGAATATGACGAGCGCTGTGCGCGATACCAGGCGTTGCTTGATGAGGCGAGGGAGCAGCTGGCCATTACAGACAGGGGGTTGGCTGATTTACAGGCAAACCATCGCGAGAGTCTACGCACAGCAGAGCAGCTTGCGGCGGAGCTGGATCAGGCGCGCGAAACCTTGCAGCAAATCTACAGCAGCCGCGTATGGCGCTACAGCACGTGGCTGCGACGGTGATCGGCGCTGGATCGGAGGCAGGTGGAGGTCAGGGGTGGGTTAAGCGCGGATGTTCGCTTTGCTCGCAAGCAATGTTATCAGGCCGGTCAGCAGCAGGAGCGACCAGAGGGGGGAGGCCGGGACCGCATTCGGCTCAATAGCAGGCTGCAGCGCTACCCCCGCGAGGTACACGCCACCCCCGAGAATGTTGAGGTTTCCCGGGTCCACAACCGCAATAGACATTTGGCCACTCCCGTTGGTACGCCCTCGCACGCTGTAGTTGTTGAGGTTGACGGCCGACGATCCCACTGTACTGTTGGAGACCAGTTCGCGGTGCGCGCCGACCTGCACGAAAGAGGCGCCTCCGCCAATGCTCACGGTGTGTTCAAAGGCAGGCCCGGTCCGTCCTTCAATGTCACGGGCACCGAAGAGCCATACATCGTAGGCAGCGTTCGGTTGCAAGCCTTCTAACAGGAAATCCGCCCGGGTGTCGAAAGTGAATATCGATCCTGTGAGGCTGGCGAGGTTGTTGTTCCACGCGGGAATGGTCGATGGAATCAGCTCAAGGGCGAAACTGGTCAGCCCAACGCCCGAAACGCTGATACTGACCGGAGTTGTGGCCCCTTCTTCGTCAATCAGGCCGGTAAATGTCCCTGCCCCGGAAACCAGGTTCCAATTGTTCGGGGTCGAAGACGCAGACGGGCCGAAATCAACGCCGATCAGCTGCGCGCTGGCGTGCGCACTCAACAGCGCGCCAAGCAGGATACCGGTGATCAGTTTCAGGCGCAAAATGGGAGTTTTCATGGCGTAGGGCACGTAATGTTCAAAGACCTCTATTCTCCTCCGAAGCGTCAATTGAAGCAAGGTCAGGCAGGGGCTGCCGACGATAGGTGCCAGACGTTCTCGCCCCTCCAGGACACCCTGCTCCGATGCCTCCGGGGGGAAGAGGTGCTAAGATACGCACCTCCAAAATTTATAGCAGGCTATCTGTCGCTCATCCCCGAAGATTGGCGGCCGAGCGCAAAGGGCAATCAAGCAGCAATGACCTCAACCGTACATGTATTCACGAGTATTACCGCCAATTATCTGCCCAAAGCGAGGGTGCTGGCGGAGTCGGTCAAGTCACTTGCACCGGAGGTTCAGTTCCATCTCGTTTTGTCTGATGTGCTGCCGCCGGGCTTCGAGTTTGCAGGGGAGCCCTTCGACTCCGTGATTCTGGCGACTGATCTGGCGGCAACAGTCACACCGGGGTGGCTGTTTTCCCACACCGTGGTTGAGCTGTGTACCGCCGTTAAAGGCTTGAGTTTCGAATACATTTTCGACCAGCTGGGCGCCGACAAAGTGTTCTTCTTCGACCCGGATATGGTCGTGTTTGATCGCTTTCACGAGCTGGTGGGGGCGTTGGATCACAGCAGTATCCTGCTGACCCCACACCAGACGGCGCCAGAATGCGACGATGAGGCCATCATGGATAACGAGATGGCGAGCTTGATTTTTGGCGTGTTCAATCTGGGCTTCCTGGGTGTGCGTAATGATGAAGAAGGGCGCCGTTTCAGTGGCTGGTGGCGCGATCGCCTCTTGCGCTACTGCCATGATGATCGACCGCGTGGGCTGTTCACGGATCAGAAGTGGGTAAACCTTGCGCCCTGCTATTTCGACGGGATCCAGGTGTTGCGCTCGCCGGCGTTCAATGTGGCCACCTGGAACCTCAGCCAGCGTCGGGCGACCGGGTCGGTAACAGAGGGAATTCTGATCAACGGTGAGCCTCTGGGCTTCTATCATTTTTCCGGTTTCGATAGTGGTGCCCAGGAAATCATGCTGAACAAGTACGGTGCTGATAGTCCTGTGCTTTTCGAGTTGCGGGATTGGTATATAGATGCCTGCGAGCAGCGCGGGCAGTCTGAGCTCGGTGCGTTGCCGTCGCAGTACGCCAGCTATGCAGATGAATCACCGATCTCCCTGCCGGAGCGGGTGCTTTATCGGCAGAGGGCTGATTTACAAGCCGCGTTCCCCGATCCTTTCGCAGTTGATGCCAATGGTGGTTACCGGGGCTGGTTTCAGGCCAATGCGGTGGGTGCTGCGAGCATCGATCGAACCGTCAGCATCGACCCGGCAGGCCCACTGGCCGACATGCTGAATGCTATCGGTTTCTGTTTTGCGGCGAGGTCACACGAGGTGCAGAGCCCCTTGAAGCGCTCGCTGTTGCAGTTTGTCGAGCGGGTCCTGCGGCTGTCCGCTCGATTGTTCGCGTGAGCGCCGGTGTGGGCGGGTCTGACGACGTACTGATTGTGCAGATGGGCAAGGTGGCCTCAACGGCCATCGCAGAGGCTTTGCGGCGTGATTCCATTCAGGTGCTGCAAGCGCATATCGCCTCACCCGAGAGACTGCAGGAAAAGCTGAGGATCATGACTGGCCCGTTGGTCAGTGAACAGGTTGCAGCTCGCATGTATGAGGACTATCTGCAGGAGCTCCGGGTGACCTTCTTGTTGGCCCGTCAGCGCGTGGCGAACGAGTCGATGGACGCGCCCACCCGGGTGATTTCTCTGACCCGTGACCCCCTCGGCTGGTACTGGTCCCACTTTGCGCAGAACTACGACCACTATCAGGGTTTGTTGCAGAAGTTCTTCCAGTTTCACCATTCTGATGCCGCCCGGTTCGACCCCGAGGCGGTTTTCATCGAGGTGCAGAGCCGCATGTTTGCAGTACTTGAGCACACACAGGCATCACTGGACGACCCGGGCGCGTTGCCGCAACTTATGGAGGAGGCCAATAGTCTTGATCCCACCGGGGTCGTGTTCAGCCAGCTGAACCGCTTCCTTGTCCCGCTGCGCTGGTTTCACGAGGATTTTCTCCCGGGTACGGGTTTGAATGTTTATGACTTCCCGTTTGATCGTGAGCAGGGCTTTGCCACCGTGCAGTCAGGTGGGTTTTCCCTGCTCCTCTTGCGCTACGAAAACCTGATGGAGCTGGCACCACAGATCGCGGGCTTTGCGGGTATCGAATGCCTGCAGTTGGAACGTGCCAATGTGAGCGAAGACAAAGGCATCCCCTTCAGCATAAAGCGCATGCAGGATGTTGGCCAGGATATGTTGCCCGCATCTCTGGTTGCGCGGATCTATGCAACCCCCTACGCGCGGCATTTTGGCTATGCGTATGATTCGTCATGGCGAGCGTCTGCTGTATCAGTTGCAGATGAGCCTGGCCTGTTGATAGGGGCTGATAAAGCGATGGGCAATGACGCTGGGCGATAGCAGTCTGCCTCGGGTTCCAGTCTGCCTTGTCGCCTTTCAGGGCGAAAGTGCAGCGTTGGCGTGCGCGCTTGATGCATTACCCCCGGAGCGGGAGCAGCAGGATATTGTTCTCTGCAGTGCCGACCCCGAGTTGGAATCTCTCGCCACAGCCGCTGGCCTATGCTGTGTGCCGGCTTTGCCTGCAACGTATCGTCGCGACAGCTACTGGTGCCTAGTAAGCGCCGCTTTGCGGGGCAGGGTCGAGCGCTGCAATGTCCTGCGTGCAGGGGCTACCCCGGGTGTTGCGTGGTACAGGCGGTTTCCAGTTCAGGAAACGGATGCGGCTGCGATTTTCCCCCTTTCGGTCAGGCACCCGGTCAGCTCCGTATTTTCCAGTCCCGCGCATGAGCCCAGTTTGACGCCTGACGAGATTGATCGTTGGTTGAATGCCTATACCTCGGCGCTTGCCTTCGACATTCCGTGTTTTGCCGGTGAGTCCGCGTGTATAAATGTACGCCTGTTGCAGTGTGCTTCGGTAACCAACGACGTTGAACTGGCGGCATACGTCCGCGAACAGGGTAGTCTGTTGCTGCTGACCGATAACATCTACGTTGACGACCGGGCGTTTCCTGTCTTTTCACTGCCATCCAGCCTGTACCCCGCTGTGCAAACCGCGCTCAATCGTCGTCACCCGCTCACGGGGGTGCGCCACGCTCTGGAGGAGCTGTCATCTCGCGGCGAGGCGCCCACAGCGGTAGTGCCGCCTGTCCAGCCAGCACGGCTCCACATCAGTCATAGCTGGGGCGGTGGCCTGGGCCGCTGGGTGGAGGATTTTGTCAGCGCAGATACAGACCACAGGAACTTTGTGCTGCGTCCTATCGGCGATCTGACGGCCTTCGGTCAGACGCTCGCCCTGTATGGCTCGGCAAGTTCGACCCTGCCATTGCGCACATGGACGCTGACAGTGCCGATTCTGTCCACCGCGATCGCGCACCACGAATATCGCCAGCTGCTAAACAGCATCCTGACGGACTTCGGTATTGAGTCGATCATCGTTTCATCCCTCATCGGGCATGCGCTCGATGTGCTTTTCGCTGATCTTCCGTTGATAGTGGTGTGTCATGACTACTACCCGTTCTGTCCGCCGATTCTTGCTACCTGGGGAAGTCCCTGCTGGCAGTGCGATGCGCATCGATTGACCGATTGCCTGCAGAATAACCCCGGTCATCGTTTTTTTCCCTATGAACCGGCGTCGCATTGGTTAGCGTTAAGGACGCACTTTGGCCGGGCTTTGTGTGAAAGCAACATACCATTGGTTGCACCAAGTGCATCGGTAGCAGAGAGAATGCGCAGCCTCATGCCTGTGCTGGATACTCGTACCCTGCACGAAATAGCTCATGGGCTACCACAGGCGGTGCTCGACGGGCTGACTGACAGTGGCTCGGGAGTTGGCTCAGACGGCCGTTTGAGGATTGTTGTTCTGGGCAGTCTGGAAACACACAAGGGTGCAGACTTGTTGAAGGCGGTGCTTGAGCCTCTGGCGAATATCGCGTCATTTGTTCTCGTGGGGAGCGGTAGTAATGGCGATGCGTTTGCGAGCTCACCGCACGTTGAGGTTCGGGCACACTATGAGCGAGAAGATCTGGGTGCGCTGTTGACTGAAGCCAGGCCTGATATTGGCCTTCTGCTCTCGATTGTACCCGAGACCTTCAGTTACACGCTGAGCGAACTTCACGCCGCTGGTATTCCCGTTGCTGCAACGGCGCTGGGTGCTTTTGCTGATCGTATTCAAGAGGGAGAGAATGGCTGGCTTTATTCACCCGATCCAGAGTCGTTGCTTGCATTGTTGCATCGACTGGCCTTAAGCCCCAGGGAGATTGCTAACGTCAAGGCGAACCTTGTAGCAACGGAGCCGCGCACGGCCCTGGACATGGTTGCCGACTACAATCGGCTGCTGCCTGCCGCTGCCGGCTATCTGCCGCGCCCTAAAGAAGGTGTGTCCGGGTATGGAGGGGCGCGTACCGGGAATATCGACATCAATCCCGAAGCGAGTCTCCGAGATGTGTTTCGCGAGTTTTGGCAGTATGTGCGAAAAAAAGTCGATAATACGGAAAAGCTGCCACGGCCGATTGTGCGAACGGTTTCGTGGCTGATGGGAGTCATTTATAAATGAACGGATACGTCTACACGCACCTGGTGGTAAGAGGCCGTTGTGTTTAACGCTATCGTGTTGGGGATGCACCGGTCAGGCACTTCGATGATCGCGCATCAGTTGCACAGTTTCGGGCTTTATGTCGGCGCTGAAGCAGAGATGCTGGTAGCGCAAGCTGACAATCCGCGGGGTTTTTGGGAGCGCAGGGACGTTGTTGAGCTGAACGACCAAATTCTTACTGATGCGTCGTCCAGTTGGTATATGCCCCCGATTCGCAGTTCCTTGAGTAGCAAATCCTATCAGAAACAGGTTGGAGAGATTCTTTCGACTATGCCGTCCCGTGGCTGGCTGTTGAAAGATCCCCGGATGTTGCTTACTTGGCCGGTCTGGGAACCGCAGATCGCAGGTGCCTGCAAGGTGTTTGTTTATCGAGACCCCGTGGCGGTAGCGTCTTCCCTGAGTGCCCGCCACGGGTTTCCGCTCACGTTGGGTCTGGAGCTTTGGGAGTATTACAACCGATGTGCTCTGGAAATTGTGTCGAACTCCGACGTCATTGTCGTGAATTATGAGCGCTTTGCACGGGACCCCTACGCGCAAAGCCGATTGTTGCTAGAGCAGCTGGCAATGCATGGTGCCGATGGTTTGTCGATACCGGAGAAAACGGTCTTTGACAATGCTTTGTATCAACGGGGGCAAGAAACACGCAATCTGTGCACCGCATCGTCTTTGCTGACACAGAATCAACGGGAGCTGATGGATACGCTTGCCGGGCTGTCCTCGTCGGATTGTCGCAAGCATTCGTCTTGTGTCCCCGACGAGAGGCTGCTGGCTAGAGTGCGAGACGTGGGTGGCGCTTTGCGCGAGCTGGCTACGGTGCAGGAGCTGCGTTTGCAAAGGAATGAACTGCTGGAACAGGTTCATACCGGTAACGTCCGGCTCCAGAGCAGTGACGCCCAAGTGAAGGATTTGCAGGCGCTGCGCGATGGCTTGCTCGCGGCTATTGATGTCGAGAGAGCTGAGGCTGCGAGGCTTCTGGATACTATCTCGACTATATATTCGCGCTTGCTGACCTACGAGCTCTCTCTTGTTGGAAAGTTGCAGCGCGGATTCCGTCGGGCCTACGCGACATTGCGGCGCAGGAGGACGTCGCCGGGCGGGTACGATGACGTTCTGACGGCTGCCAGAGAGCATTTCTCCTTACATGGAATGCAGGTGCCGCAGAAGCCACCGGGAAAACTCTGTCAGCTGAAGGCTGTCGTGCGCTATGTTTGGCATAACCCTGTTTCTTCGTTTCGCAGCATCAGCATTCCGCGGTTGTCGCGAGCCGTTGGTATCATGTTCAGTTCTACACCTACGGACTTCAGCGTGTGGGTAAAAAGCCGGTTTCCTGACACAGAACGTCCCCAGGCATTTTTACACGCTCTCCCCGCTAGAGATGCGCAGCCTCTGGAGCTGACTTTTCCCGATTTTGAATCGCCAACGGTTTCAATCATTGTTCCTGTACATAACAACTACAGCACCACAGAAAACTGCTTATCCTCGATATTGGCGCATACTGACGGCGTGAGTTATGAGGTATTGGTGGCCGATGATGCGTCTTCAGATGCCACAACCAGTATCGCCAGCCGCATGCAGAATATTCGAGTTGTCAGGCAGGATCAGAACCTTGGATTTCTGCACAATTGCAAGCGTGCAGCCGAGGAAGCAACTGGGCAGTATCTTCTCTTCTTGAACAATGACACGGCAGTTTGCAAGGGGTGGTTGGAGCCCCTGGTGAATCAGCTGAAATGTAATCCTTACGTGGGCATCGCTGGCCCCAAACTGCTCTTTCCTGATGGAACCTTGCAGGAAGCCGGGGGTATCGTATGGAACGATGGTTCAGCCTGGAACTACGGGCGTTGTGACGATCCGTTAAAGCCAGAATATGAATACGTCAAGGAGGTGGATTATATTTCCGGCGCCTGTCTGATGATACGCGCAACGCTTTGGCATCAACTCGGGGGCTTCGACGAGCGATTTTCGCCCGCCTACTATGAGGACACTGACCTCTGTTTTGCGGTGCGAGAAGCAGGGTTCAAGGTGGTATATGAGCCCAGATCGTCGGTATTCCATTTCGAAGGAGTCAGTAACGGCACCGATATCGCCAAGGGAGTGAAACGCTATCAGGCCGAAAACAGACGCAAGTTTCGCGATAAATGGGCGTCAGTCCTCGATCGGGAGAATTTTGCGAATGGTGAGCGTGTCTTTCTTGCCAGGGATCGTTCCGGCGAAAAGAATTGTATTCTGGTCATTGATCATTATGTGCCCCACTATGACAAAGATGCCGGCTCGCGCTCTAGCCTGATGTATATTCGGATGATGGTCGAATTAGGCTTCAAGGTTGTTTTTCTTGGTGCCAACTTCTTTCCTCACCAGCCCTACACGCGTCTGCTACAGACGATGGGCGTTGAGGTGTTGTACGGTGAGCATAGCGCACGCCATATTGATCGCTGGTTGCAGAGCAATGCACCCTATATACACCGGATATTCCTGCATCGACCGCATGTGGCCGAGCAGTTTCTGCCCCATATTGAACAGATGAACCCGCGGCCTCAAATTGTATTCTTTGGTCACGACCTGCATTACCTGCGCGCCGAGCGCGAGCAGGTCCTGCTTGCGGATAATGCGCAGAAGGGCGATGCGAGTAGCTGGAAGTCACGTGAATTCGCCGTGTTCGGCAGGGTGGATACGGTTTACTACCCATCACTTTATGAAGTACAGGCGCTGCGTTCAGAATCCCCTGGTCTGAATGTCAAGGCCTTACCGCTGTATATCTTCGACCCGATTTCGGTACCCGTTTATCGCCCGGCGCGCAAACACGATATTCTTTTTGTTGCCGGGTTTAATCATCCACCGAATGTCGATGGGCTGGTCTGGTTTGTCGACGAAGTGATGCCCCAGCTGATTGAGCTCTGCCCTGAAGTTCATTTGCATATTGTCGGCTCTAACCCGACGCAGGGCGTGCTGGCTATGCAATCCGCGCGCAATACCGTGCATGGCTATATTTCAGATGCAGAGTTGCAAGCGCTTTACCGTGTCGTCGGTTGCAGCATTGTGCCGTTGAGGTACGGTGCCGGCGTTAAAGGCAAAGTGCTTGAAGCTATTAACTGTGGTGTGCCTCTGGTCACCACCACGGTGGGTGCGGAAGGGATATCCAAGGCGGCCGATGTGATGTTTATCGCGGACAACGAATACAGCTTCGCTCATGCCATTGCCGATGTGTTGGCGGGAAAGGGCGTTGACGAAAAGTTAGAACGTTACAGCAGCTGGCTGGCGGAAAATTTCGGGCGTGAAAAGGCCGAAGCGATTATTCTTGAGGACTTCGGGCCAGTGACGAGGCACTCGGCCGTCTGCGATGCCGCTGGAGGAAGTGTTTGAGACACGTCATTTTGCACGGCCACATTTTCAAGAACGCCGGAACAACATTCGATTGGTCGCTTTCCAGGAGTTTCGGTCACGCATTCCTCGACCATCGCGATGACCATGCCATGCGGTCTCGAGGAGCAGCTTGTCTGGCGGACATTTTTTCGAGTAAACCCAATCTTCTCGCGCTGTCTACGCATCATCTGCCCCGCGCGCTTCCCGCTTCACCTGATTTGTGCCATCACTGTATTTATTTGCTGAGACATCCGCTTCTCAGAATGCGGTCTGTGTACAATTTTGAACGGGTACAGCGGGCGGATACTCTTGGAGCCAAAGCTGCCAAACGAATGACATTCAAGGATTATGTCGTTTGGAGAATGGAGGCGAAAACGCCCGCAACTATTCGTAACTTCCAGACATCGTATCTGGCCAGACCCAGGCGTTCTCGACAAGGTCGCAGTTGCGATGCAGCAGACTTCGCGGAGGCGATGGATTTTGCAAAGTCCTTGCCCGCACTGGGTATTGTCGAGCATTACGATGAAAGCATGGTTTTGCTGGAAGAGTCGTTGAGACCGTACTTCCCCACACTGGACTTGGCCTACATCCGCCAGAATGTCTCGTTGGCCCATGCAAGTGATTTGGGCGATGACCGAGCAATTGCTCACACGTTGCAAGAATTGGGTGAAGTGGCCGCCACGGTCATAGACCGTAACAGCTACGATCTCGCGCTTTATCAAGCGTCACTGGAACGTTTTAGAGCGGCGGTGAGCGGTATATCGGATTTTGCCGCAAAGCTGGCTGACTTTCGCAAGCGATGTGCGCAATTGAGGGGAAGGTAATGTGGGTTGCGCTGGCGGCAAGATATTACGCGTTATGCGTACACGCTGGTGAGTCATGGTTTCAGGCGCTGCAGGCATGAGCGCAGCAAACGGCGGCTGGCAATCCGCGGTGTTCAACCGCCGCATGCTTATCTGTGTGTTCACGGGCCTGGCGTCGGGCATGCCATTGTACGTGCTCCTGCAACTGGTGCCGGCCTGGTTGCGTGACCAGGGCGTTTCCCTCGCAGAAATCGGCTTGTTTGCCCTGGTGGGCATTCCCTATGTGTGGAAGTTTCTCTGGGCACCGTTGATGGATCGCTGGATCCCGCCGCTGTTGGGTCGGCGTCGGGGCTGGATGTTTTTGTGCCAGCTGGCGCTGATTGCGTCCATCGGTGTGCTGGGCGCCTTTGACCCACAGCGGTCCACCTGGGTGATTGCCTGGCTTGCGTTTGGTGTGGCGTTTTTCAGTGCCAGCCAGGATGTGGCGCTGGACGCTTTTCGCCGGGAGATTCTTCCGGATCGTGAATTGGGTTTGGGTAACGCCATTCACGTGCAGGCGTATCGCATATCCAGTTTGATTCCGGGCTCCCTGTCGCTGATCCTGGCCGACCTTCTGCCCTGGAGCACCGTGTTCTGGATAACCGCCGCGTTCATGCTGGTGGCGTTGTGTATGAGCCTGCTGGTGGATGAACCGGACTCTGAGTTGCCCACCGGCACGGGGCTGCGGGAGGCGGTGGTCGCGCCGTTTTCGGAGTATCTGCAGCGCCGTGGCTGGGCGGGCGTTTGCCTGGTGATCGGGTTCATGGTGCTCTACAAAATCGGCGACAACATGGCCACAGCGCTCGCGACTCCGTTCTATATCGATATGGGGTTCTCCATGACGGAGATCGGCGTGGTGGCCAAGAATGCGGCGCTGTGGCCGGCTATAGTGGGCGGCTTGCTGGGCGGCGTGGCCATGTTGCGCTTGGGGATAAACCGGTCTTTGTGGGTCTTCGGTGTCGTCCAGCTACTCAGCATCCTCGGTTTTGCCGTGTTGGCTGGCAGCGGTCCGCTGCTCTGGTTGCTGGCGGTGGTAATCGCTTTTGAGTACCTGGGTGTGGGCATGGGCACGGCGGCCTTTACCGCGTTTATTGCCCGTGAGACCAGCCGCATGTATGCGGCCACACAGTTCGCCCTGTTTACGGCTATTGCCGCATTGCCCAGAACGTTTGCCAACGCCAGTACCGGCGTCATTGTCGAGTCGGTAGGCTGGCAGCCGTTCTTCCTGATCTGCACGCTGCTCGCGGTGCCCGGCATGCTCTTGCTGCTGTGGGTGGCGCCCTGGCGGGAGACTTCGGTATGACAAGCCAACCCCGGCGCGTGATCGCCATCCTCGGCATGCACCGCAGCGGTACCAGTTGCCTGACAGGCTCACTACAGGAGGCAGGCCTGGAGCTCGGTGAGCATCACACCTGGAACCCCTATAACCGCAAGGGCAACCGGGAAAACCAGGATTTTGTCGACCTGCACGACGCAATTCTTGCAGCCAATGGCGGTGCCTGGGACAACCCGCCAGCCACCAGCGAATGGTCTGATGATCACCGTGAGCGCGCCCGCGCGTTGCTCGCGGAGTATGCGGGCGCGGAGGCTCTGGGGTTCAAGGACCCGCGCTGCCTGTTGTTATTGGCGGGCTGGCGTGCACTGGTGCCTGGCCTGGAGCGTGTGGGTATCTTTCGCCATCCTGACGCCGTTGCTGCATCACTCGCGAACCGCAGTCAGATTCCGCGCGAGCAGGCATTGTCGCTCTGGTATGCCTACAACCGCCTGCTTTTCCGGGAATATCGGCGGCAACCTTTCCCGCTGCTGTGTTTCGATGACGGGGAGGAATCGTTCAATCGAAAGGTGGACGAGGTGATCGGCCGCTTGCAGCTGCGCCCCGTGGCCTCCCCGACCCGCTTTTACGACAACACGCTGAAAACTCACGATGGTGGCACGCCGCTGCGCCTGCCATGGAAAATTCGCTACCTGTATCGCCGTTTGCGGTGGGCAAGCCTGTGAGTATGACAACCTGTGCAGCGGATAGCGTGGCGGTAAGGCAGCCAGTCCGTTACTATCTGCACACGCCACTGAGGCCGCCAAACGGATAATAAATGCTGGCACGTTTTCTCAAAAAAGATGATCGCTCTGCGCGCGGCAAAGATGTGCTCACTGTCAGCTTTGTGGTGATTGTCTATGATATGCCACTGCAGGCTGAAAACACCGTGCGCTCACTTCTGCCCGGCTACCAGCTGGGCGTCAGCGGTGACGAGTACGAGGTCATTGTGGTGGAGAATGCGTCTGCCAACACCATGCGTCCGGAGTTCCTGCAGGGCCTGCCCGCCAGCGTGCGCTATTTCCTGCGTGAGAACCCCGAATCCAGCCCGGCGCGGGCAATCAACTTTGGCGCGGAGCAGGCGCGCGGTGAAAACATCTGCGTCATCATTGATGGTGCGCGCATGCTTACCCCGGGTGTGGTGCGCACTATCCTCATGGGGCACCGGCTGAGCAGCAGCGCGGTGGTGGCAATTCCGGGTTATCATCTCGGGCGCGAGTTGCAGCAGGAGGCTGTGAACAGCGGCTACAGCCTGGAGCAGGAGCGTACCCTGCTCAGTTCGATTGCCTGGCCGGAGGCCGGTTATCGCCTCTTCGATATCGCCTGTTTCAGCGGCTCGAGTGCGCCAGGCCTGTTCATGCCCAACAGCGAGAGCAACTGTATCAGTATCCCTCGCGAAATCTGGCAGGGTCTGGGGGGGTACGATGAGCGTTTTAACCTGCGCGGCGGCGGTTTGATCAACCTCGACCTGTACAAGCGGGTCTGTGAGTATCCGGGGGTGCAGCACATTATTGCGCTCGGTGAGGGTACCTTCCATCAGTTCCATGGTGGTGTAACCACCGGCGGACAGAGCCGTGAAAAACGTGAGGCGTATATTGAACAAAGCAAGGCCCAATACCGGGAGCTGCGCGGTGAAGAGTTTGTCAGCCCCCGCAACCAACCGATGTACCTCGGGAAAATCCCCGAGCAGGCGCAGAAGTTTGTGCATTATTCCGCCGCTCGCGTGCTTAGGGCACGTGGCGAAGCTCCCCTGACCCATGGCCCCGCCTGAGGATACCCAGTGAGTAGCAAGATCTATTTCCCGCCATCTCTACAGCGCTTTGAACCCAGGCGCATGGTGTTCAGTACCTGGGTGGACCACCTGCCCTTTGCCTACGATCTGGTCACGGCCATCCGGCCCCGGCTGGTGGTGGAGTTGGGTGTGTACAACGGACTTTCCTTTTTCACTTTCTGCCAGGCCATGGTGGAAAACGACATCGACGGTGTTGCCTATGCCATCGATTGCTGGGAAGGTGACGAACACACCGACGCTTACGACGACTCGGTCTATCAGGACGTGCAGCAGCACGCACGTGAGCACTATCGCGGTATCACCTACCTGTTGCGCATGTATTTCAATGAAGCCTTGCGTCACTTTGAGGACAACAGCATCGATCTACTGCACATTGATGGCTTGCACACCTATGAGGCGGTCAAAGAGGACTTCAGTAACTGGTACCCGAAAGTGCGCCCAGGCGGCATTGTGTTGTTTCATGACGTAATGGCGAAACTCAAGGATTTTGGTGCCTGGAAGTTTTTCGAGGAACTGGAGGCGAGTCACGGGGAGATATTCAAATTCAATCACGGGTTTGGCCTTGGGGTGCTGCGTAAACCCGGTGGTACACCGGTGCAAACCGAGCTCACGGAGCTGCTGTTTTCCGGTGAGCCGGAAACTGAAAAACGCCTGCGCCAGTTCTACTCTCACGCCGCGCACTTCCTCGAGGCGCGCCGGCAGGCCAAGCGTTTCAAGCCGAAGGACAGTGCCTACGCCCCCAAGGGAGGGCAGGGCAAGCAGGCCGAGGAGAGCTGAGCATGCCGGAAGTCGAGGCGGCGAGCGATACATCACTGGCGCAGGCTCTCGCGTTTCGGGCACAAGGGGACTGGGCACGGGCGTTGGCTTGCCTGACTCGCGCCAACGCGCAGCGCCCCTCTGCAAGCCTGCAACAGCAGCTGGTTGACTGGCGTATCGAGGCTGGTCGCAGTCCTTCCGCAGCGGCGGCGGGGGAGGCCCACAGTGCGCCGGAGCGTGCTTCGCACGCCCCCGGCGTTGACAAGGGTGCCAGTGCCATACCCGAAGTGCCGCCCGGCGAGCTGACAGCAGCACGATTGCATGAGGCCATTCACGGCAGCGGCGCCTTGATTGTGCGCGGTTTGCTGGATGCATCTGTCGCGGAGGAATTACGCCAGCAGATTGAGCGTGTCGCCGGCGCCCGCGAGGATCCCGAGAATTTTCCGTCGGTGGAACCGGAAGCGGCCTGGTACACGCGTTCGTCTGAGGTACGGGGTGCGCCGGCGCAGCTTTTTCGTCGTCCGGGGCAGGCTGTGGAAAGCAGTTCCATATGGGTTGCCGATTCGCCGCGTATGGCCTGTGAGTTGTTGGCGCTGTATGAACGCCTCGGCTTGCCCTCGCTACTGGAAAACTATTTCGGGGAACCGGCCAGGTTATCCGTAAAGAAGTGGGTTTTACGTAAAATGGCGCCGAAGAAAAATGGCAACGCAGGCTGGCACCAGGACGGTCGCTTCCTTGGCGAGCACATCCGCTCGGTGAACCTGTGGCTGGCGCTGAGTGACTGTGGTGGCGGGGCGCCGGCGCCGGGCATGGACCTGCTGGTTGACGGGCGTCGGGAAATCCATCCTACGGGCACCGATGGTGCCTGGTTCGACTGGACCGTGGGGCCCGAGCGAGTGGCCCGCCTGGCAACAGAGGCACCCATAAGCCAGCCCCGTTTCGCACCCGGTGATGCACTGTTGTTTGATCACTTCAGCCTGCACCGCACCGCGCTGGAGGATCACCACAACGCCCTGCGCTATGCGATCGAGGCCTGGTTTTTTGCCGCATCGACGGCACCGGCGCGGCAGCAGCCGCTCTACATCTGACCCGCGGAGCGCGCTCGCCCAGCATGCAACTGTCCGTTATCGTTATTGCCTATGCCATGCAGCGCGAAATCCCGCGCACCCTGCAGGCGCTTGCGCGCAGCTATCAGACGATCGGCGCTGATCTCGACTATGAGGTGATCCTGGTGGACAACGGCTCGCCGGAGCCGCTGCGGACAGACGCCCTATCCGACGCCGTGCCGGTGCAGCTGCTGCGCATTGAAGGCGCCGCGGCGTCTCCAGCCCAGGCCTTGAATCGCGCGGCGGAGCTGGCGCAGGGTGAGGTACTTTGCCTGATGATCGATGGTGCACATCTGCTCACCCCGGGTGTGTTCGAGTGGGCCTTGCGCGCCTTTGCCGCCTTTACCTGTCCGGTGGTGGCGGCCCGCTATTTCTATATGGGGCCAGGTGAGCAACCCGAGACTGTTTTGCAAGGCTACAACCAGGCAGCCGAGGACGCCCTGCTGCAGCAAATTGACTGGCCACGCGACGGGTATCGACTGTTTGAAGTGGGCACGCCGCTGTCAGGGGGGGCCGCCAATATCACCTGGTTCAACCGCATGTTCGAGTCAAACTGCCTGTTCATGACCCGCGAGCACTATTTTGCCGTGGGCGGCAGTGATGAGCGGTTTGACTTGCCGGGCGGTGGTTTTCTCAACCTGGATCTGTACAAGCGGGCACTGGACGCCGCGGGCGCGGTGTCGGTGCAACTGGTGGGGGAAGGCAGCTTTCACCAAGTGCATGGCGGGACCACGACCAATAGCGAGCGTCTGGCGCGCGAGGCGAGACTGGCAGACTATCGCCGGCAATACGAGACACTCCGTGGCCACAGCCAGCTATTGAGTGACAAACCCCTGCAGTTCCTCGGCCATTTGCCCACCCAGGCGTCCAAGATACACCTGCGCAAGCGCCGGGGGTGACCGCTTAGGCCACCCGCGGTGCTTCCTCAGCCCGCGGCCGGTTGCCGCCAGAGCGGTGGCACAGGGCGCGCCAGCATAGCGTTCAGCTCCTGCACGTTGGCCTCAAGCAGCGCGCGATAGCGGGACTGATCAGCAAGGTTGTGCGCTTCTCCGGGATCTGCTTCCAGATCGTACAGAATGTGCACATTCGCCACGGTGTGCCAGATGTGTTTGTAGCGTCCACGCCGCAACATCGGGAATCCCTCCAGAGTGCCGCAGAATACGGGGCGTTCAGCGGGTTGGTCCCCCCCCTCGAGCACGCGCAGCAGGCTTTTGGAGTCCAGGTCACTGCAGGGAGCGGGCAGCCCCACCAGATCGAGGACGGTGGCAACGTAGTCAAAACTCTGCACCGGCTCGGTCACCCTGCGAGCACCACTGACCCCGGCCCCAGTCATGAAGAAGGGCACGCGGGCGATGTCATCGAAGGGTAGCCAGGGAATCTTGCCGAGGAAACCGCGGTGGCCGCCGTAGTCGCCGTGATCAGAGAGAAAGATCACCAGTGTGTTGCTGAGGTCTACACCTGCAAGCAGCTCACCGATCTTGTCGTCGACATGGTTGATTCCCGCGCGTATCGCGGCCAGAACGTTGGGCAGGTGCTCGGCGGGGTGGTGGTCCACGCGATCGGGCTCGAAAAACGTGCCACGCGGGTGGCGCACAGTGATGTTGGAGAAGGGCCAGGGTAGGCCGTTGTTGCTCTCCATGCCGGATTGCGGCAGCACCTGGTCTGCTGCGCGATAGCGAGAAGCATAGGGCTCGGGGGGGCTGTAGGGTGTGTGTGGGTCGGTGTAGGAAACCACTGCAAACCACGGTTTGCTGCGCCGGGCCGGGGTGTCAAGGAATTGCCGGGCGTGGTGGGTGATCCAGTGCGTGGGGTGATACTCCTGCGCATAGGGGAAAACGCGCGGCATGCCTGGTCGCTGGAAGCGCACATCTTCGCGGCCGGTGGCGTTGATCCAGCGGCGGTAGTCGTCGGCTTCATCACGCGGATAGCCTGCGGGCAGGTGTTCGCACATGGCCATGGTGTCAAAACCGTGCTGGGCACGTATGGGCGAAAAATGCATTTTACCAAACAGGGCTGTGTCGTAGCCCGCATCCCTCAGCGCATGCGCCAGCGTCCAGTAACCTTCGGTCAGTGCCAGGCCACTGGCAGTTTTGGCGCGCGGTCGGTCGCCACCGCCGCGGGGTACACGGTGAGGGAGTAGTCCCGTGAGCAGGGAGGAGCGTGCCGGGATACAGGCCGTGTCGCTGCTGTAGGCGTGCTCGAAGATCACGCCACCTGCCGCCAGCGCGTCCAGGTGCGGCGTGTCGGTTGCCTCTCCCTGACGACTGTAACCGAGGGAGTCGTGGCGCTGCTGATCCGTCATCAGCAGGAGGATGTTGGGTGTTTGCGGCATGGGGTTTGATTCTACACGGGTAGCGCGCGTTTGCGGCGCAGGAAAGGCTTTTCCAGCCACTGATAGCTTGCGAGGGAGAGCGCCAGCGACAGCGCGAGCGCTGCCGCGGGCATGAAATAGAGCCAGCCTGAAGCATGGTACGCTGCGGCTCCCATGGATTCGCGCATGGGATAGATCAGGTAGAACAGCACGGGCACATGTACTAGGTACAGTGAATAGGAGAGTTTGCCGACAATTGCCAGCCCACGATTCACCAGCAGGCCTTTCGCGGGTAAATCCCCGAGCAGCAGGCAGAGGATGATAACCGCCCAAAGTGCCGCCTCGTAGCTGTGGTGGATGTGCCAGCTGCTTTCTGCAGCTCCCGTTCCCATCTGTGTCACAGCCAGCAGAAGGCGCTCGAGTAGTACGAGGGCTGTCAGCAGCAGCAGTAAAACGCCCCAGCGCGCAAGGGGGCGCTGCCGTGACAGGGCCGATACCTGCAACAGGCGCAGCCAGATTGCCGCCGCCGCTATACCGGCAAGGAACGCGGGCGCGCGCGCAAACACCGATTTGGTGAGCAAGAATGATTTATCGCTGGCCAGTTCCCCAAAGAGCACAAGGTTTGCATAGCAGGCTGCCCAGGCCAGCAGCAGGGCGAGGCACAGCAGGCGGGGCCAGCGGCCCCCTGTCCAGAGCACCATGCCGACCGGTAGCAGAAGGTAGAATTGCACCTCCGTCACCAGCGTCCACCAGACAACACTGTAGGGAAAAGCCTGAAAGCCAACGAACTGGAACAGGGCTGCCCGGGCGACGGTGGCGGTATTGCCGGTAAGCAACCAGGTAACTAGCAGGGCAACGTAGTAGAGCGGCACAATGCGCAGTGCCCGCGCTTTGAAGTAGGCGGCCAGTAGCGGCTTCGGTTGCGTCGCGTCTGCAGCGTGGCGCAGCCAGGGCAGAGAGAGCAGGAAGCCACTCAAGACGAAAAACAGGGTGACGCCGGTGTTGCCACCCGCAATCAACGAAAGCCCCGGCGTTGGACTGCTGGGTAACTGCAGGCTGCTGAGCCCCCAGGCGTGGAACAGGAACACCAGCAAAATCGCCAGGCCTCGCGCACAGTCCAGTTCACGCAGGTAGCGGCGACGGTCGCGCAGGCCCTCGGCGAGATCCAGTGTTGAGGTGACCGTTGCTCCGTTGGGAGTGGCCCCGGACGGGGTCAGCATGGCGAGCCGGTTTCCGGCCTCCAGCGGTAGGTGGCGAGTGCGATACGATCGCCAGTGCGCAGGGGAACGCCCTCACGCAGAAGCCGCTCGCGCTGCAACCGGCCTGCGGCGGAGTCCGCGGGCAACGCCAATTTGCCGGCGCTGTTGATCACCCGGTGCCAGGGAACACGCGTATCGCCAGGCAACTGGCGCAGGGCCCAGCCCACCCGGCGGGCCGCGCGCCCCAGCCCCGCGAAACGCGCAATGTCGCCGTAGGTCGACACCCGGCCCCGGGGGATACCGGACACGACCTGCCAGATGCGTTGGTTGGTGCCTCGCGTGCCTGTTTCCACGAACCGTCTCACATTGCGCCTGGCGCGTATGGTGTTATTTTTCGCCGCCGGGGGCAAGCCATCTGCACAGCCCTTCTCCTGCGGGCGCGCCGTACTTTACTTCGCTGCGCGCACTGCGCAAGATTGGCGCAGTTGAGTCCAGTGATGATCGCCCATGACGTTCGACATGCCCGAGTATCTCCCGCTCAAGATTGCCAATGCGCTGCTGCGGGATGCGGCCGCCTTGCGGGCGCAAATGGAGCACGACGGCTACCTGTTCCTGCGCGGCCTGTTGCCGCCGGATGTGCTGCATGCCGTGCGTGAGGATGTTACCGGCGTATTGCAGGCGATCGGCTGGATACGCGGCGGGCCAGAGCGGTTGGCGGCACAGGCGCAGGTGCTGCCCTGCCGCGAGGGCGAGCCCCGCTATTTTGAAGCCCTTGACCGAATCCAGCGGCTGGAGAGCTTCCACTCCCTGGCCCACGAGCCGGCATTGCTGCAACTGATGACCTTGTTACTGGGGGAGGGCGCATTTCCTCATCCACTCGGTGTCATGCGCCTGGTCTTCCCCGACAACCCCGAGGTCACCACACCGCCTCATCAGGATTTCCGCAACAATCAGGGCACCCCGCGCCTGACTGCAGCCTGGATACCACTGGCTGACTGCCCACGGGACAGAGGCCCGCTGGCGATTCTGCCCGGTTCACACCGCAGCGGGGTGCTGCCCCTGTCATTTCACCTCGGCCCCGGCAACCGACAGGCAGTACTGCCGGATGAGCTGGCCACTGCGCGCTGGGCAACAGCGGATTTTTGCGCCGGGGATGTGCTGTTGTTCCCGGCACTCACGGTACACCGCGCCCTGCCCAACCGGCACCCCAGCCGCATGCGTCTGTCCGTGGATTTCCGCTACCAAGCGGCCGGAGAGCCGCTGACGGAACAATGCCTGCAGCCGCACTTTGCACGCCAGTCCTGGGATGAGATCTATCGCGGCTGGCGCTCGTCTGATCTGCAATATTACTGGCACAAACGGCACTACACGGTTGTGCCCTGGGATGCATCGCTGCACGCACTGCCAGAGGAGCACTGGGACCAGGCGTTGCGTGAAGACATGATCTACGAGCGGCTGCGGCAACGGCGTTTTCGCAGTCGCGAACAGCCTCGGGACGAAGGTTGAGTAGCGCCGCCCCGTCTACCAGCTGACCGGCACCTGGTTCAAGGGCGCGGCGCTTTGGCCGAAGAACCAGGTTTCAATGGCGTAGCGCGGGCGCTGGAAGTCGCCGCGGTATTGTGTGCGGTGCAGGAAAAGGTGATCAAACAGCAGCGCATCGCCCGCGTTAAACACCGGCGCGACGGGCGGTGTGTCACGGAAGTGGTCGTTGACCGACTCCGGGCTCACAGACCAGTCGAAGAGTGCGCCATTGGCCGCGACAATCTCCGTCAGGCGCGTCGGCACCACGTCCATGCCGGGCGCCCCGGTGTCTCCGCCGCAGCGTGTGAGCGGTATCCAGAGGTTGATGCTGTTGATGTCTGCGCCCATGAAGGCGCCATCCTGATGCCATCCCGCCTGGTGCACGGGCAAGCGGGTCTTGCGCAGCACCCATTTTTTCACCGACAGGCAGGGCGCCTCACCCAGGTAGTCGGTCAACAGCGCTTTCAGGCCAAGACTGTCGTACAGCTCAAGCAGGGACTCTGCCACGCTGGGCGCTTCGGCGCACATGGCAGAGCCGGAATCGCGATGAAAGGCCCGTGAGCGCCCCAGCTCACCCCCCGGCATTTTCTCGCGCAGAGCGTCAGGCGGGGCAAAGTAATGCCGGGTGAACGGTTTCGTGCCTTCACAGGCCGCGGTAACACGATCGATGGCCCGCACCAGCTCGGGATGCAGCGACACAGGGAGCAGGTTGCGCACCAGTAGCGCCCCGTGGCTGCGTACCGCATCGTGCAGCACTTCAGCGGTCAGCTGCGGGGCCTGAATCTCCGGCAGGCCATTGCCCAGAGTCCACGTGGTGCTCGACTCCCTGGCCATTGCCGCGCGGATAGCGGGGTTGGGTGCAGCCGGTTGCCAGTTGCGTATCCGTCGCGTCAGGCGCTCTGCATCATCCTCTACGCAGCGGTTTTCCAGTTCGGTCACCTTGGGTGGCGGTGAGGGCATCGGGGGTCGGCTCCTGCCGCGTACGAAGGCGGCCGCGGGGTGGTCATTCACCCCGGTATGGTCAGGCTTTTCGCGAGGAGGGGCAAGTCGGCGCCGGTGGCCGCACGTTGTAATTCAACATTAAGACCCCATACTGTGTACTCAGGAGGGGCTTCCCATCATGCGATTGTTGATTCTGTTGTTGCCCTGGCTGGAGCTGCTGACCCTGATCCAGCTGGGCATTGAGACCAGTGCATTGACTGCACTGGCCTACGTGCTGTTCACCCTGTTGCTGGGGTTCTGGCTGCTGCGCCGCCAGGGTATGGACATTTTCCAGCGCCTGCGTGACGCCCAGCAGGGCGCGGTGCCCGGGCCGCAGCTGTTGCTGGACGATATGGCGATGGGCCTGGCAGCCGTATTGCTGATGGTGCCGGGCCTGTTGTCGGATGTGGCGGCTCTGGTGGTAATGATCGGGCCATTGCGGCGGCGCCTGGTGCGCTGGTTGAGTGGCCCGCAGGCGCAAGCCTATCGCCCGCAACAGGACAGTGCCGGCCCCACCACGCTGGAGGGGGAGTGCCGACGGGTTGACGAGTAGGTATCCCCTAACTTTCTGAAAAATATACATAAAGGGATTCCGTCTCGAATACGTTGGCAAGATATTGCGCCGGCCCTGGCGCGGGTGTGCCATTAAATCTGGCACTCTCGGAAAAAGAGTGCCAGAAATCCCTTGAATTCCTCCCGCAAGCCCCAATATCCCGAGCAAGCCCCGAAGGGGTCTGCCCAACGCGGGCCTGTATAACACTGTAATCAGGAGAACGTGATCGATGAAAATTCGTCCGCTGTACGACCGTGTGGTCGTTCGTCGCAAGGAAGAGGAAGAAACCACGGCTGGTGGCATTGTCCTGCCGGGTTCCGCCAAGGAAAAGCCGAACCAGGGTGAAGTGATTGCGGTTGGCGACGGCAAGGTGCTGGAAAACGGCGAGCTGCGTGCTCTGGCCGTCAAGGTCGGCGACAAGGTGGTGTTTGGCCAGTACGCCGGCAGCAACACTATCGAGGTCGATGGTGAAAAACTGATCATCATGGGTGAAAGCGAAATCTTCGCGATCGTCGAGTGACTTTCAGCCGTTTCCCAACAATCTAGTATTGAATTAAAGGATTCTGATCATGGCAGCTAAAGATGTAATTTTCGGCGATGACGCGCGCCAGCGCATGCTGAAAGGTATCAACGTACTGGCCGACGCAGTAAAGGCCACTCTCGGTCCCAAGGGCCGCAACGTCATTCTGGACAAGTCCTTCGGTGCCCCCACCGTAACCAAGGACGGTGTATCCGTCGCCAAGGAAATCGAGCTGAAGGACAAGTTCGAGAACATGGGCGCACAGATGGTCAAGGAAGTCGCCTCGCAGGCGTCTGACCAGGCCGGCGACGGCACCACCACCGCCACCGTTCTCGCACAATCCATCGTCAACGAGGGCCTCAAGTCAGTGGCCGCCGGTATGAACCCGATGGACCTGAAGCGCGGTATCGACAAGGCGATTGCCGCCGCGGTAGCGCAGATCCAGGACGCCGCCAAACCCTGTGAAGACAGCAAGGCGATTGCCCAGGTCGGCACCATCTCTGCCAACAGCGACCACGCTGTAGGCCAGATCATTGCGGAAGCGATGGACAAGGTCGGCAAGGAAGGCGTGATCACTGTGGAAGAAGGTTCCGGCCTGGAAAACGAGCTGGACGTGGTAGAAGGTATGCAGTTCGACCGCGGTTACCTGTCTCCCTACTTCATCAACAACCAGGAGAACATGAGTGCCGACGTCGAGTCGCCCTTCATCCTGCTGGTCGACAAGAAGATCTCCAATATCCGTGAAATGCTGCCGCTGCTGGAGCAGGTCGCCAAGTCTTCGCGTCCCCTGGTGATCATTGCCGAAGACGTTGAAGGTGAGGCTCTGGCCACCCTGGTAGTCAACAACATGCGTGGCATCGTGAAGGTTGCGGCTTGTAAAGCCCCCGGCTTTGGCGATCGTCGCAAGGCCATGCTGCAGGATATCGCCATCCTCACCGGCGGTACCGTGATCTCCGAGGAAGTGGGTATGGACCTTGAGTCCACCACGCTGGAGCACCTGGGCAGCGCCAAGCGTGTGACCATGGACAAGGACAACACCACCATCATCGACGGTGCTGGTGAAGCCGCTGCCATTGAAGCGCGCGTCAAGGAAGTGCGTGTACAGATCGAGAACACGTCTTCCGACTACGACCGCGAGAAGTTGCAGGAGCGTGTTGCCAAGCTCGCCGGCGGTGTGGCCGTGATCAAGGTAGGCGCTGCCACCGAGATCGAGATGAAAGAGAAGAAAGCTCGCGTTGAAGATGCTCTGCACGCCACACGTGCCGCGGTTGAAGAAGGCGTTGTCGCTGGTGGTGGTGTTGCGCTGGTGCGTGCAGTTGACGCCATTCGCGACCTCAAGGGCGATAACGAGGACCAGAACCACGGTATCGCTGCAGCGCTGCGCGCCATGGAAAACCCCCTGCGCCAGATCGTTGCCAACGCCGGTGGCGAACCTTCGGTAGTACTGGACAAGGTGCGCCAGGGCAAGGGCAACTACGGCTACAACGCAGCGACCGGTGAATACGGCGACATGATCGAGATGGGTATTCTCGACCCCGCCAAGGTCACCCGTACTGCACTGCAGGCCGCGGGCTCCGTTGCCGCGCTGATGATCACCACTCAGGTGATGATCGCCGATTCACCGGAAGACAAGTCTTCCGGCGGCGGCATGCCCGATATGGGCGGCATGGGTGGTATGGGTGGTATGGGCGGCATGATGTAAGCCGGCCAGTCCCCTAGCCCTGAAGACCCCGCCTTGTGCGGGGTTTTTTTTGCCTGCTGACATCGGCACGGAAGCAGTTACGAATGCGCATGCCAGCGTGTACAATCAAACGGGTTTTATAACGACAACAAGGAAACTCTCATGAACATGTTTATCGTCGATTTCGTATTTCGTTGGGCGCACGTGCTGTTTGGTATCACCTGGATAGGCATGCTGTATTACTTCAACTTCGTGCAGACCGAGTACTTCAAGGAAGCCGAGGCGGGCGCCAAGGCGGACGCCATGAAGAAGCTCGCGCCGCGCGCTCTGTGGTGGTTCCGCTGGGGCGCCATGTTTACCTTTCTCACTGGTTTCATTCTGCTTATGGCGGCGCGTCCGTTTGGCAATATGGGCGCCAGTGCGTTGATCCTCATGGGCTCCCTCACCGGCACGTTGATGTTCCTGAACGTCTGGCTGATTATCTGGCCCAATCAGAAAATCGTGCTGGGGTTGGCGCAGGGTGATGGTCCGGTTGCTGCGGCCAAGGCCGGCCTGGCCTCGCGCACCAACACCCTGTTTTCAGGGCCTATGCTGTTCGGCATGCTCGGTGCCAAGCACGCGCCATTCATCACGCCCAGCACCACGGGCCTGATTGCCTGTGCCGCGCTGATTCTGGCGCTGGAAGCCAACGCGCTGTTTGGCAAGCAGGGCCCCATGACCAAGGTGGTCGGGGTGATTCACATGAGCATTCTGCTCACTGGTGTTGTCTGGGCGCTGCTCGCCTTCCTGTAACGCCCTCTGCGCCGGGCCGTCAAGCGCGCCCGGCGCAATCCTGCTTTATCCGCACCTGCCGCTCTGCAACGGCTGCGCTGCCCATGTATAATACTCCCCTCATTTCACGCCAGTGACCTACCATGTCCCAGGACGATATCGACCATATGCCGCCCATTGTTCCCTCGCGGGAGACCGGGCAGGAACCTGTTGCACCCAAGCCACGCGGCAGCAAACCGGAAAAAGGGCGCGCGGGTAACACGCGGTCGCCTGGAGGCGGTGGTGGTGGCACAGCGGCTGGCGGCAGCAGCTTCCTGGTGCGTTTGATGCTGGTCATTGCGCTCGCCGTGGCTGGCGTTGCCTGCGCCTGGGCTTACCAGTTGCAACAGGCGCTGGATGGCGGCGCGGCACAGATGGAGCGTTACGCCAAGCGTATTTCCGACCTCGAGGACCGGCTTTCAGATACCGATGAGGGCCTCAGCCAGAACACGCAGGCCATGGCGGTCAAGATCAAGGAGCTGTATTCCGAAGTCGATAAACTGTGGGCCTCTGCCTGGCGCCGGAACAAGGCGGCTATCGAGGAGCTGGAGAAAACCAGCGCCAGCCAGGTGAAGAAAGTCGCCGCCGCAGAGAAAACGCTGGCCACGAATGCGGAGCAGATCAAGAGCGCCTCCGGCGACATCGCACGCCTGAAAAGCGTGGCGGGCGATCTTGAGCGCCTGATGGCCAGCGCCAAGGCCAATCAGGCCGAGGTGGAACGTGTTGCAGACAGCGTCAACCGGGTGAACGTGGAGCTTGCCAAGCTGAACAAGCGGGTGCAGGAAAACGAGGACTGGGTGAACTCTATCAACACATTCCGTGGCCAGATCAACCGATCGATTACTGACCTGCAATCTTCCGTGCGCAACTTGCAGTCAGCGCCCTCTACTCCCTAGACAGACAGCAAGGACTCCTGCCATGACCGTTATCCGTCAGGATGATTTTATCGACAGCGTCGCCGACGCCCTGCAGTTCATTTCCTACTATCACCCGCTGGACTTCGTACAGGCCGTGCACCGCGCCTGGGAGATGGAGCAGAACCCCGCCGCCAAGGATGCGATGGCGCAGATCCTGATTAATTCCCGTATGTGCGCCCAGGGCCACCGGCCCATCTGCCAGGACACCGGTATTGTGACCGTGTTCCTGAAAATTGGCATGAACGTGCGCTGGGATGCCACCCTGTCGGTAGCGGATATGGTCAATGAAGGTGTGCGCCGCGCCTACACGCACCCGGATAACGTACTGCGCGCCTCCATCCTCGAAGACCCCGCCGGTGCGCGGCGCAATACCAAGGACAACACCCCCGCCGTGATCCATATGGAGGTGGTGCCGGGCGACACCGTGGATGTGCAAGTGGCGGCCAAGGGCGGTGGCTCGGAAAACAAATCCAAGCTGGCCATGCTCAACCCCTCCGACAGCATTGTGGACTGGGTGGTCAAGACCGTGCCGACCATGGGTGCTGGCTGGTGCCCGCCGGGTATGCTGGGCATTGGAATCGGCGGCACCGCAGAAAAGGCGGCACTGATGGCGAAGGAGTCCCTGATGGACCCGGTCGACATTCATGAACTGCGCAAACGCGGCCCGGCCAACCGCGCCGAGGAGCTGCGCCTGGAAATCATGGATGCGGTCAACCGGCTGGGCATTGGCGCCCAGGGCCTCGGCGGCCTCACCACCGTGCTGGACGTCAAGATCCGCGATTACCCAACCCACGCGGCGTCACTGCCGGTGGCGATGATTCCCAACTGTGCGGCCACCCGCCACGCGCACTTCGTACTCGATGGCAGCGGTCCCGCGCTGCAAACGCCCCCCAACCTCGAGGATTGGCCGGAGATTACCTGGGAAGTGGGTGAGCAGGTGCGGCGTGTCAACCTGGACACGGTGACACCAGAGGAGGCGGCCCAGTGGCAGCCCGGCGATACACTGCTGTTGTCGGGCAAGATGCTTACCGGGCGCGACGCCGCGCACAAAAAGATGAAAGAGCTGATCGACAGCGGGGAAGGTCTGCCGGCGGAGGTCGACCTGAAGGGCCGGTTCATTTATTACGTCGGCCCCGTGGACCCGGTGCGCGATGAGGTCGTTGGGCCTGCAGGCCCCACTACATCGACCCGCATGGACAAATTCACCGACTTTATCCTCGATAAAACCGGCCTGCTGGGCATGATTGGCAAGGCGGAGCGTGGACCCACCGGCATTGAGGCGATCAAGAAACACAAGGCGGTGTATCTTATGGCGGTAGGGGGTGCGGCCTACCTGGTATCGAAAGCCATTACCTCGGCGCGTGTGGTGGCCTTCCCCGAGCTGGGCATGGAGGCCATCTACGAATTCGAGGTGCAGGACATGCCGGTCAGCGTGGCGGTCGATTCGCGCGGCGTTTCCGTGCATGAAACCGGACCGCGTATCTGGCAGGCGAAGATTGAAGAACAGGCGCTTGAGCTGATCTGAGCCGCGCGCTCGCACGCTCATGACAAGCTTCTACTGGCACGACTACGAAACCTTCGGGGCTGACCCGGCCTGGGACAGGCCCGTGCAGTTTGCGGGCCTGCGTACCGATGCCGACCTTAACGTCATCGGAGACCCGCTGGTACTGTATGCCCGCCCCGCGGATGACTTCCTGCCGCACCCCATGGCGTGTTTGATCACGGGCATTACCCCGCAACTTGCACTGGAAAAGGGCGTGGCGGAGTGCGAGTTTATTGCCCGCATCCACGCCGAGTTGGCTCAGCCCGGTACCTGCGCGGTGGGTTACAACTCACTGCGTTTCGACGATGAAATCACGCGCCATACGCTCTATCGGAACTTCTTCGACCCCTATGCCCGCGAATGGCAGAACGGCAACTCACGCTGGGACATTATCGATTTGCTGCGCACGGCCTGGGCGCTGCGCCCGGAAGGCATTGAGTGGCCCCGGCGAGAGGACGGTCATGTCAGTTTCAAGCTGGAGCAACTGACGGCAGCCAATGGCATAGCACACAGCGCCGCCCACGACGCCCTGGCCGACGTTGAGGCCACGCTGGCGATCGCGCGGCTGGTGCGTGAACGGCAGCCCAAGCTGTATGCCTGGGTTCTGCAGAGTCGCGACAAGCGCTGGGCGCAGGGGCAGTTGCAGCTGGGTACATTGAAACCCGTCGTGCACATTTCCGGCATGTTCGGCGCTGAGCGCTTCAACACGGCGCTGATTGTGCCGCTGGCAACACACCCGAAAAACCGCAACGAGGTCATCTGTGTCGACCTTAATGACGACCCGGCGCTGTTGCGCGAGCAGCCGGTGCCGGCGCTGCAGCAGACGCTGTTTGCGCGCCGCGAAGTCCTGGCCGAAGGGCAGCAGCGCCCGGGCCTGAAGACGGTACACACCAACCGCTGTCCGGTGCTGGCGCCAGCAAGCATGGTGACCCCCGAGGTCGCTGCGCGCATTGGCCTGGACGGTGTGCGCTGCCGGCGTCATCTCGCGGCCCTGCGCGACTGGCACCAGGCCGATGCGCAGGGCATGATCGAAAAATTGCAGGCCGTGTACGCGGGGCGTGAGTTTGCACCCGTCACCGACCCCGATCGTATGCTCTACAGCGGCGGATTTTTCTCCGATGCGGACCGGCGTGTGATGGATCGGGTGCGCGCTGCCGGCCCGGACGCGCTGGCTGGAGAGTCCTTTGTGTTTGAAGATGCCCGCCTGCCAGAGATGCTGTTTCGCTATCGTGCACGCAACTTTCCCCACACCCTGTCGGCCAGCGAACGCGCCCAGTGGGACGAGTTCCGGCTGCAGCGGATCGCCGAACCCGATGCCGCCTCCGCGCTCGGGTTGGAGGCCTATCAGGAACTTGTCGACGCTCTGCTACAGGAGGAGCGTCCGGCGCGCGAGCACGCGGTGCTCGAGGCGCTGCTGGAATACGGCGACGCGCTGCTGGCCTGAACGGGCCATGGGCAAGCGGCCAGCGCAGGCCGTATAATGGCGGCGCGCGGTGCGAGATACCGCGCTTTGCCAGATTCGGGAGTGTTTGCGTGCAGTTTGCCGGTAGTCATATCCTCTCCATCGCCCAGTTTGAGCGTCCCGATGTGGAACGGGTGTTCGCCGTGGCAGACAGCATGGAGCCTTACGCCCACCGCCGGCGCGTTACCCGGGTGCTCGATGGCGCTATTCTGGGTTCCATGTTCTTCGAGCCCAGCACCCGCACGCGAGTCAGCTTCGGTAGCGCGTTCAACTTGCTGGGCGGGGAAGTGCGCGAAACCACAGGCTTTGAGCAGTCGGCCATCGCCAAGGGCGAATCGCTCTACGATACCGCACGCGTGCTCAGTGGCTACTCCGACGTCATCGCCATGCGCCACCCACAGGAGGGCTCGGTCGGCGAGTTTGCGGCCGCCAGTCGTGTACCTGTCATCAACGGGGGTGACGGCAGTAACGAACACCCCACGCAGGCCCTGCTCGACCTGTACACCATTCGCAAGGAACTGGCGGCGCGCGGCCGTGATGTCGACCGGCTGCGTATTGCCATGGTCGGTGATCTGCGCCACGGGCGTACCGTGCACTCGCTGTGCAAGCTGCTGTGCTTGTTCAAAGGCGTTCAGGTGGTGCTGGTGTCCCCCAGCGAGTTGCGTATGCCGGGAGCGATTGTTGAGCAATTGCGTGCTTCCGGTCACGAGGTGCTGGAGTCCGAAGCGCTGGAAACCAGCATTCGACATGTCGATATTGTGTATTCCACCCGTATTCAGGAGGAGCGTTTCAGCTCCCAGCAGGAGGCGGACCTCTACCGCGGCCGGTTCCGTCTCAACCAGAGCATTTACACCGAGCACTGCGAACCCAACACGGTGATCATGCACCCGCTGCCGCGCGACTCCCGAGTGACGGCGCGGGAGCTGGACGATGACCTGAACGATAACCCGAACCTCGCCATTTTCCGCCAGACAGACAACGGCGTGTTGGTGCGTATGGCGCTGTTTACCCTGGTGCTGGATGTCGTGGAGCAGGTGCACAAGCACGCACGCGACGTGAACTGGTACACAGGCGGGCGTTTCGATGGCCTTTGAGTTGGCCTTCTCCGGCGCCGCCGCACGTGTATTGCAGAGCGAGGCGGCTTTCAGCGGGCATTTTTCCGTGCGCCGCCTCACCCTGCAGCACCGGCTGTTTGCGGGCGGCTGGAGCGAGCCGCTGGTGCGCGAGGTGTTTGAGCGCGGCGATGCCGTGGCCGTGCTGCCCTATGAACCGGAAACTGACTGCGTCATTCTCATAGAGCAGTTTCGCCCCGGTGCCCTGCGCGATGCGCATAGCCCCTGGATGCTGGAGGTCATCGCCGGTGTTGTTGAGGCTGGCGAAACGGATGCGGAGGTCGCCCATCGCGAAGCCGCGGAAGAGGCGGCCTGTGAACTCGCCGAACTGCTCCCCATCGCCAGCTACTATCCCAGCGCTGGTGCCTGTTCCGAGCACGTCCGGCTGTTCTGTGGCCGCGTCACGGCGGCGGACGCGGGTGCCGTGCACGGTGCCCGTGACGAGGGTGAGGATATTCTGGTGCACCGTATTCCCCGCGGCGAGGCACTGGCGCTGCTCGCGGCGGACCGCGTGCCCAATGGCCACACGCTGATTGCCCTGCAGTGGTTGCAGTTGCAGGGCGAGTCGCTGCGGCAACGCTGGCTTTCCTGATGGCCGGCGTGCCGTGACGTCGCCCACCCCACCCGGCACACCGGAACCCGCTGCGCCCGGACTGCTGCGTTCCAGTGCCGTGGTGGGCAGCATGACGCTGCTCTCGCGTGTGCTCGGTTTGTTGCGCGATGTGGTGATGGCGGCCGTGGTGGGCGCCAGTGCCAACGCCGACGCTTTCTTTGTGGCCTTCAAGATTCCCAACTTCCTGCGCCGGTTGTTTGCCGAGGGTGCCTTTGCGCAGGCGTTCGTGCCGGTGCTCGCCGACTACCGCGAGGACGGCAGCGTGGCGGCGGTGCGAGCACTGGTAGACCGCGTAGCCGGGGTATTGGGTGGCACCTTGCTCGTGGTCACCGCACTGGCCATGCTGGCAGCACCGCTGGTGGCCATGGTGTTCGCGCCGGGTTTTGTTGCCGACCAGGCCAAATTCGACCTCACCGCGCAGATGATCCGCATCACTTTTCCGTATTTGCTGCTCATCTCCATGACCGGTTTTTGCGGCGCCATCCTCAATAGCTACGGTCGCTTCGCCGTGCCGGCCCTGACGCCGGTCTTTCTCAACCTGTCCCTGATTGGCGCGGCGCTGATTGCTGCCCCGCAGCTGGATGAGCCGGTATTTGCGCTGGCCTGGGGCGTGGCGCTGGCGGGTGTTGTACAACTGCTGTTCCAGCTGCCCTTCCTGTACAGGCTCGAGCTCGTGCCGCGGCCGCGCTGGGACACGCGCCACCCGGGGGTGCGGCGCATTCTGAAACTGATGGTGCCGGCACTGTTTGGCGTGTCGGTCAGCCAGATCAATCTGCTGCTGGACACGGTGCTGGCCTCTTTTCTCCCCACGGGCAGTGTGTCCTGGTTGTATTACTCGGACCGCCTCATGGAACTGCCGCTGGGTGTATTCGGTATTGCCATTGCCACGGTGATTCTGCCCAGCCTGTCGGCGCACCGCGCCGGGGCGAGGATGCGCGAATTCGGACTGACGCTGGATTGGGCGGTGCGTTCCGTGCTGCTGATCGCCGTGCCGGCGGCGGTGGCGCTGGCGGTGCTGGCGCAGCCGATTCTGGTGACACTGTTCCAGTATGGCGAGTTCAGGCCCCAGGACGTGGCAATGTCGGCAATGAGCCTGACGGCCTATAGCCTGGGCCTCGCGGCATTCATGTTGATCAAGGTGCTGGCGCCGGGGTATTTTGCGCGCCAGGATACCGCCACGCCGGTGCGCTTTGGCATCATTGCCATGGCGGCCAACATGGTGCTTAACCTGTTGTTCGTGGTGCCGCTGATGTTCTGGTTCGATGCCGGGCACGTGGGCCTCGCCCTGGCCACCAGTATCGCCGCCTACCTGAATGCGGGGCTGTTGTTGCGCGGGTTGCTGCTCGCCGGCGTATTGCAGCTGCAGCCCGGTTGGGGCGCCTACGCCGGCCGCCTGCTGCTCGCCACCGCTGCGATGGTGGGCGCGCTTGTCCTGCTCAGTCCGCCCGTGGAAAGCTGGCTGCAGTGGGCTCTACCCGTGAGGGTGGGGCGTCTCGCCCTGGTCTGCGGCGTCGGCGGCGCGACGTATCTTCTGGTGCATTTTCTGCTGGGCACGCGTTTGCATCACCTGCGCACGCCGCCCGCGAGCAGCTGAGCGCAGGGCAGCGCAGCACCGCCTGGCATAGGCTAGCGCGGCACTTTTCGCTATACTCCTGCGTTTGCTTTCACAGAGTAAGCCCGACCTCATGGAGCTGATCAGAGGCCTGCACAACCTGGGGCCGCAACACCGCCCCTGCGTTGCGACCATCGGCGCTTTTGATGGGGTGCATCTCGGCCACCAGGCCGTTATACGCAAGCTGCAGGCCAAGGCGGAGGAACTGGGGCTGCCGGCAACGGTCATTGTGTTCGAACCGCTGCCGCGCGAGTATTTTGCGCCGCTGGAGGCGCCCGCCCGCATCATGAGCTTCCGGGAGAAGTTCTGTGCACTGGAGCGCCTCGGTGTGGACCGCGTGTTGCGTATTCGCTTCACGCCCGGCCTGCGCAGAATGTCGGCCCAGGCCTTTGTCGACGAGGTGTTCGTACAGGGGCTGGGTGTGCAGCATGTTGTGCTCGGTGATGACTTCCGTTTCGGCAACGACCGGCAGGGCGATTACGCGTTCATCAAGTCCCAGGGGCGACGCTATGGCTACGAGGCCAGCGCAACCGAGACCTGTGAGCTGGGTGAGGAGCGGGTCAGCAGTACACGCATCCGCAAGGCGCTTGCGGACGGCGACTTCAGGTTGGCGGAGCGGTTGCTGAGCCGGCCCTACCGCATGAGTGGCAAGGTGATCTACGGCCGCCAGCTGGGGCGCGAGCTGGGCTTCCCAACGGCAAACCTGCAGTTGCACCGCTTGCGCTCGCCGCTCTCTGGTGTCTATGCGGTGACGGTAACCGGCGCTGGCCTGGAGAGTGCGCCGGCGGTGGCGAATGTCGGCACGCGACCCACTGTGGGAGACAGCATACAGGCCAACCTCGAGGTGCACGTACTGCAGGGGAGCCCACAGCTGTATGGCCGACACCTGGAGGTGACGTTTCTGCACAAGCTGCGGGAGGAGCGCAAGTTCGACTCAATCGAGCTGCTGCGGGAGCAGATTGGAGAGGATGCTGATGCCGCCAGGGCGTGGCTGGAACAACATATGAGCAGCCCTGCGCCAGATGGCGTGGGCTGAACCGACAGATACGGGACTAGAGCTTGCATGAGTAACTACAAGGACACGCTGAACCTGCCGCAGACCGGGTTTCCGATGAAGGCGAGCCTCGCCCAGCGTGAACCACAGCGCATTCGTCAGTGGCAGGAGAACGGCCTGTACGGCAAGATCCGCGCCGCGCGCGCCGGGCGCCCGCTGTTCATCCTGCACGATGGCCCGCCCTATGCCAACGGTGACCTGCACCTGGGGCACGCGGTCAACAAGGTGCTGAAGGACATCATCGTCAAGTCGCGCTCGCTGGCGGGTTTCGATGCCCCCTACGTGCCCGGCTGGGACTGTCATGGCCTGCCTATCGAACTCAATGTGGAAAAGAAAGTCGGCAAGCCAGGTGTGAAGGTCTCGGCGGCCGAGTTTCGCCAGAAGTGCCGCACCTACGCCGGCGGACAGGTGGATCGCCAGCGCCAGGATTTCATCCGCATGGGCGTGGTGGGCGACTGGGACGATCCCTACCTGACCATGGATTTCCAGTTTGAAGCCGACATCGTGCGCACGCTTGGGCGCATTATCGACAACGGCCACCTGCACAAGGGCTTCAAGCCCGTGCACTGGTGCCTGGATTGCGGCTCTGCGCTCGCGGAAGCGGAGGTCGAGTACCAGGACAAGCGCTCGACGGCCGTCGATGTCGCGTTCGTCGCGCTCGACCCTGCGTCTGTCGCGCATGCCTGCGGCAGCGACTATCGCGGCGAGATCGCGGTCCCGATCTGGACCACAACCCCCTGGACGCTGCCGGCCAATATGGCGGTCTGTCTCCACCCGAACCTCGATTATGTCCTGCTGGCCGGTAACGGGCGCGCGCTGGTGGTGGCAGAGGAGCTGGCCGCCACCGTGGCGGCGCGCTACGGCCTCGACGGGGTAACCGTGCTTGGTCGCTGCAAAGGCCAGGCACTGGAGCACCAGCGGCTGCAGCATTGTTACCAATCGCGTGATGTCCCCGTTGTGCTGGGTGAACATGTAACCACCGAGGCGGGCACGGGGGCTGTACACACGGCACCGGCCCACGGTCAGGACGATTTTGTAGTGGGTCAGGCCTACGGGCTGGAGGTGTACAACCCGGTCGCGGGCAATGGTGTATACCTGCCCGATACGGCCTGTTTTGCCGGGCAACACGTTTTCAAGATCGATCAGCCCATGCTGGACCTGCTCCGCGAACGCGGCGTGCTCCTGCACAGTGAGGGTTATGATCACTCCTACCCGCACTGCTGGCGACACAAAACGCCGATTATATTCCGCGCCACGCCCCAGTGGTTCGTCAGCATGCAGCAGAACGGCCTGCTCGGCGGCGCCCTGGCAGCGGTTGAGCAGGTGCAGTGGGTGCCGGAGTGGGGCAAGGCGCGTATTGATTCCATGCTGGCGCAGCGTCCCGACTGGTGTATTTCGCGCCAGCGCACCTGGGGCTCGCCCATCACCCTGTTTGTACACCGGGAAACCGGCGACCTGCACCCGCGCACCGCGGAGCTGATTGAGGCAGTCGCCCAGCGCATTGAGCAGCGTGGTATTGAGGCGTGGTTCGATCTTCCCGGGGCACTGCTCGGCAGTGAAGCACAGGATTACGACAAGGTGACCGACACCCTTGACGTCTGGTTCGATTCCGGTGTGACCCACGCCTGTGTTCTGCGCCGGCGCGAGGGCCTGCGGGCGCCAGCGGATCTGTATCTGGAAGGCTCGGACCAGCACCGGGGCTGGTTCCAGTCCTCGCTACTCACCGGCATCGCCGCGTTCGGTGAGGCGCCCTACCGTCAGGTGCTGACGCACGGATTCACAGTAGATGCCCAGGGGCGCAAGATGTCCAAGTCGTTGGGCAACGTAATCGCCCCCAATACAGTCATGAACGACCTGGGTGCGGATATTCTGCGCCTGTGGGTTGCCGCCACCGATTACCGCGGCGAATTGACGGTGTCGGACGAAATTTTCAAGCGCACGGCCGATTCCTATCGCCGCATTCGCAATACCGCGCGTTTCCTGCTCTCCAACCTGAACGGTTTTGAGCCCGCCGAGCATGCACTGCCGCTTGCGGAGTTGATCGCTCTGGACCGCTGGGTAATCGACCGCGCGGCGCGTTTGCAGGTGGAAATCGAGGCGGCTTACGACAGCTATCAGTTTCACGTGATCTACCAGAAGCTGCACAATTTCTGCAGCAATGACCTGGGCGGTTTTTACCTGGACGTCATCAAGGATCGCCAATACACCACGCAGGCGGACAGCCGTGCGCGGCGTTCGGCACAAACGGCGCTGTACCATATTGCAGAGGCGCTGGTGCGTTGGGTCGCGCCTATTCTCAGCTTCACGGCCGAGGAAATCTGGGAGAATCTGCCCGGTGAGCGTGCCGAGTCGGTGCTTCTCAGCGAGTGGTATAACGGCCTTGAACAGCTCGATGACAATGAGGCCATGGGCGCAGCCTACTGGCAACAGGTCATGGCGGTGCGCACCGCCGTGAACCGCGAAATTGAAGTACAGCGCGCCGCCGGCCTGGTACGCGGTTCCCTGGACACAGAGGTGACGCTCTACGTTGCCGCGCCCTTGCGGGCACTGCTGGAGAGCCTGCAGGACGAGTTGCGCTTTGTGCTCATTACCTCTGGCGCCTCGCTGGCGGCATTGGAAGACGCTCCCGAGACGGCGGCGGAGACCGAGCTGAGCGAGCTACGTTTGCAGGTGGATGTCAGTGAGGCAGAGAAGTGCGAGCGCTGCTGGCACCGCCGCGATGATGTCGGGCAGCACAGCGGCCATCCCACCTTGTGTGGTCGCTGCGTTGACAATGTCGATGGCTCCGGGGAGCAACGCCACTTTGCGTAAATTGCATCCGGTTATCTGGTGGTATGCGCTGGCGCTGCTGGTTATTGTGCTCGACCAGCTGACCAAGGTTGCGGCGGAGCAGTACCTGACCTACGCCCGCCCGCTGCCGGTCACCAGCTGGTTCAACCTCACCCTGCAGTACAACCCCGGTGCGGCCTTCAGCTTCCTGAGTGATGCCGGGGGTTGGCAGCGCTATTTCTTCAGCGGCATTGCGGTGGCGATCAGCGCGGTGCTGGTCGTGTGGCTTTATCGACTGCCCTCAGGCCAGCGCCTGCTGCCGGCAGCGCTGGCCTTGATTCTCGGCGGCGCCCTTGGCAACCTCTGGGATCGTCTGGTGTTGGGCCACGTGGTGGACTTTATTTCGCTACACTATGCGGGTGCATTCTTCCCGGCATTCAATATCGCCGATTCGGCCATTACGGTGGGTGCCGGGCTGATGATTCTCGACAGCTTTCTGGCGCCGCGCCAGGGGCAAAGCGGAGGGACAGGACCCCAGTGACAAACAGTGATGTAGCGGTAGGTGAGGGCACGCGCGTGTTCCTGAATTTCTCTGTCAGCCTGGAAGACGGCTCTGAGGTGGATAGCAACTATGGCGGCGAGCCGGTCAGTTTCGTGGTTGGCGATGGCAACCTGCTGCCCGGTTTTGAGCGGGTGCTGATGGGTATGGAACCCGGGCAGCGGCATGTGTTTTCCGTGTCGCCCGAGGACGCCTTCGGTCAGCCCAACGACAACAACGTGCAAACGGTGGCGCGCGATCATTTCGACGACGATGTGGCGCTGGAGATCGGCCTCGTATTTTCGTTCGCAGACGCCGCTGGCGGCGAGCTGCCAGGGCTGATTGTGGCCTTTGATGAGGAGGAGGTGACGGTGGATTTCAACCACCCGCTGGCAGGTCGCACAATTCTGTTTGACGTGCAGGTACACCGGGTCGAGCCGGCCGAGTTGCACTGATGGACATTCGTCTCGCCAATCCCCGGGGGTTTTGCGCGGGTGTGGATCGCGCTATCGATATCGTCAATCGGGCGCTGGAGATGTTCGGCTCGCCGATTTATGTGCGCCACGAGGTAGTGCACAACCGATTCGTAGTCGACGACCTGCGTGCCCGTGGCGCGATCTTCGTGGAGGAGCTGGACGAGGTGCCCGATGATTGCATCGTGATCTTCAGTGCCCACGGCGTGTCGCAGGCGGTGCGCAAAGAGGCGGCGGTGCGTGGTTTGCGTGTGTTCGACGCCACCTGTCCGCTGGTGACAAAAGTGCATATTGAAGTGGCGCGCTACAGCGATGATGGCAGCGAGTGCATCCTCATCGGACATTGCGGTCACCCGGAAGTCGAAGGCACCATGGGTCAGTTTGACCGCAGTGCTGGAGGTGATATCTATCTGGTAGAGGACGAGGCGCAGGTGGCGTCGTTGGTTGTGCGCAACCCTGAGCGTCTGCATTACGTCACCCAGACCACGCTGTCCGTGGATGATACGTCCCGGGTCATTGATGCCCTGCGTGCCCGGTTTCCCGCAATACAAGGCCCACGCAAGGACGATATCTGCTACGCCACGCAGAACCGGCAGGACGCCGTGAAACAACTGGCGGCAGAGTGTGACCTGGTGCTGGTGGTGGGCTCCCCGAACAGTTCCAATTCCAACCGCCTGCGGGAACTGGCCGAGCGCATGGGCGCAGTGGCCTACCTCATCGACAGTGCCGACGATATCCGTCCCGAGTGGTTGCAGGGGCAAACGCGGGTCGGCGTGACGGCCGGTGCCTCGGCGCCTGAGGTGCTGGTCAACGAGGTCCTACAAGGCCTGCAGGCACTGGGTGCGAATCCCCCGGTGGAACTGGCCGGACGTCCGGAAAATGTCACCTTCTCATTGCCCCGCGAGCTGCGCATACCGGCCCGTAACGTCTGATTTAGTCAAAACCATCCGGACGCTGGCGCGTCCCCGCCTCGCCGCTAAGCTTTGTGCTGGCAGGGAGGCTGTGTATGAACAGGATGTCGCAACGCGGCCCGCACCGTGGGCTGACCTTGGTGGAAGTGCTGCTGGTGGTGGCGCTGCTCAGCGTATTGCTGTTGGTTGCGGTGCCGGGGTTTCAGGCGGTGCAGCAGCGCCTGGCCATCAGGGCCGAGGCCGGTCGCCTGTTTATGGCGCTGAATCTCGCCCGCAGTGAGGCCGTCAGTCGCAATCAGCCGGTAACGCTGTGCCCCTCCGACTATGCTCGCAGCGGCGTTGTGCGCTGTGGCGGTGACTATCGCCGGGGCTGGGTGCTCTTGCGCGGTATCCACACCGCGGGAACGGCGACGCAGGATGTGCTCTTGCGCGCCTGGGCGCCGATGTCCCCCACGCTGCATCTGCTCGATCGAGCGGGCGCCCGACACGTTGTCGCACCCATCAGCTTCATGCCTGATGGTACGGCGGGACGCAACCGAACCCTCATGGTCTGTTCGCACCGCCTGCCCGACCTGGCGTCATGGAGTGTCATCATGAACGTGGTCGGGCGCGCGCGCCTGTTGCGGGCCTGGGGCGAGTGTCCCCGCGAGGCCGTGGTATGAAGCGCCGCGAGGAAGGGCTGGGGTTCATCGAGCTGTTGATTGCGCTGCTGCTGTTCAGCGTGGGCGCGTTGGGTTTGCTCGCCGTACAGCTGGTGTCCTGGCGCACGAGCATCGAGGGCGCACAGGTAAGCCAGGCGACAGCGCTTGCCCGCGACCTGCTGGCGCGTATCGACAGCAATCCCGAGGCCCTGCGACGCTATGTGCGCAATGAGCCTCGTGCCGATAGCCCGCCCTCAGCCGACCTTGTGCTGTGTCACACGGCGGCAGCTGATGACGCCGCAACGCCGCGCTGTGACCCGGAGGCGCTCGCTGCCTACGACCTGTTACAGTGGCTGGAGTTGCTCGCCGGAGGGCCAGAGTCAGCCACCGGTCTGCCGGAGCCGGTTGCCTGTATTGTGGCGCAGGAGCAGCGGGTAACCGTGGCCATCGCCTGGCGCGGACCGCGCGCCGCGGCATCTCCGGTTCCCTCACGCTGTGGTGCCGGGCTGGGCCGCTATGGGCCGGATGACCAGTGGCGCCGTGTGGTCGCGCTGCGCACCTGGTTTCCCGCCGGGCGCTTACCATGATGCATTATCCGCCACCCTCCCACCGTCTGCGTGGCGTATCGCTGCCCGCGCTGCTCATTTCCATGGCCCTGGGTTTGCTGCTGGCCGGCATGTTGGTGTGGTCTTATGCAGAGGCGAGGCGTCAGTTCCTGATTGCCGACGAGCTCGCACGTATGCACGAGAACGGGCGTTTTGCGCTGGCGCTGCTGCGCAGGGAACTGACGTTGGCAGGATTCCTGGGCGGGCTTGCACCGCATGCGCGGCCATCGCTGCCAGCGATCGTACCCGGCTGCGGTGTGGCGGCACGCTGGCCGCTCGCCGCTTTCAACGCCCTGGACATGCAGGTCGATTACGACGGCGGTGCGCCAGAGACGGTCAACGGCACAGTCCTCGATTGTCTGCCGTCGTCGATGCTACAGCGCGGCAGTGATCTGCTGGCCGTGCGGCGCACCGCAGGCGAGGCCACGCTCAGCAATGGGCAGCTCGCGGGCGCAGCCGGAGGAGTGGATCGAGGATATTGGTACCTCCGGCTCGCAGCGGGCGGTGCCCGGGCACAATGGTGGCAGGCCGGGCGTATTGCCGCGGCGGAAGCGCGTCCTGGAAGTGGTGTGGACTACTGGCGCCTCCTCGCCCGTGTGTTTTACGTGCGCCGGTACTCGATCGCCCCGGCGGACCGCATTCCAACACTCTGTGCGGCGGCACTTGCGCCTTCCGGGGTCTTCAGCCAGTGCCTGGTGGAAGGCGTGGAGCGACTGCATATCGAACTGGGTGTGGACCACAATGGTGACGGTGCACCGGATTACTATGCGGTAGAGCCTGATGCCGGCCAGCTGCAACAGGCGGTAACCGCGCGCATTGCGCTACTTGTGCGCAGCGTTGCACCGGTAGCCGGGTACTCGGGGCCACGACAGCACACGCTGGGACAGCTGCCGTTCACCGCAGATTCCGACGGGTATGTGCGCCGCGTGTTCAGCACTACGGTGGCCCTGCGCAACCTGCACCCGTCGCTTGCGGCAGGGTCGGCCTGATGCGTCCCTATGGGGCAGCTCGTGATTCACGGGTCGGAGGCTTTATTCTCTTGCTGACACTCGTATTGCTAAGCCTGATCAGCGTCGTCTCCGTTGCAACGCTGCGCAGTAGCGCGCTGGAACTGCGCATGAGTGGCAATCTCCTGCAGCGTGAAGAGGCCTTGCAGCATGCGTTGGGGGTTGCCGCCATGATCAGCAGTAGCGCGGAGCCCTTTGTCGCCATGCAGCGGGCAGGGCGAGACCGGTGCAGTATGTTGCACAGTTGCGCCGAGGGGCTCAGTCGCCGGCTGAACGCGCTGTTGGATGGCGCTGGCCCCGAGGTACAACGGTTGCACACACACGTCGAGATACACCGCCACGGGTCGCTGCGGTCGGGCGCATCGGTGCCCCGCCTGCAGGAGGCGCACGCATCCGGGTCCGGTGTGGCCACATTTATTCGCTTTGAGGTGCGCGTCAGGGTAGGGGATGCGCGGGGCGACATGCCGCGGGCCCAGGTTGTGCAGGGTGTCCTCCTGCGCTGGTTGGGTGACCCGGCTTGATGAAAGGGAAGGTGGTCATTATGCAAAGATATCTGGCAAAGCTGATTCTGGTCTTTCTCTGGCAGGCTACAAGCACTGTGTCGGCCGACGATCTGGACGCCTGGTGGACGCCTGCGGATCGCACGGTGTTGAGCCTTGAGCTGGTGCAGGGGGAGGAGGCAGCACCATCGTTGTGCACCCTCGGGCAGGACTGTCGTCAACGCTTCACTGCATCGGCTTACAGGAAGCTGCGACAGGCATACCCGGAGGATGTGCCTGTGAGTGTGAACGCTGCGGTCATGGCGATCGTCCGTTCCGTTATTGAGCGCTTGCCGCCCCAGCTCACTGTCGAGGTCGCGCAACGTAGCTCGCCGATTTCCGCAAGAGGCGATTCGCACCTTGTCTATCTCGCCCGCGGTGCAGACAGCGCCGCGCCTCGGAGCGTCGCGGGCAGCTGTCTGCGCCAGTTTGCGCTGTCGCTGAGCGATGAGCCCGACCCGAATGCACTGGCGTTGTCATTCGATGACCCGGTACTGGCGGAACGTCGCCTCGCCGAGGCCTTGCTCGGCTTTGCGCGGACATCGGGGAGTATGGTGTCCAGCGCTTTTCCAGTTGTTGCAGATGGACAACCGGGCGCTGCGGCTTTGCTGCTTGGGATGTTTGATGCGGGCCCCGATGCGCACTGGGCGGGCAATATCAAGAAATTGTTGATACCGCAGGCAGGGGGACTGCCTGAGTCGCTTGCGATGCCACCAGTCGCCCTGGTGGAGGACGCGAGGGGCCGGCCTGCGCTGGAGTCCGTGGATTACGGCGGCGGCAGGCTCCGGGCAACGGCGCTGACCTTCTGGACGGACCCGGCACGGGTGCTGAGCGGCCTTGTGCCGCCCGTTCAAACAGGGGCAGATGGCGATGCTGTGCGCCGCGGTGGCGCGGGGCAGCGGGTTGCCGCCGGTGTGCCACCCGCCAGCGCCGCGGCGGCGGCTGTTGGCAGGGACCTGTTCACCGAGGTTGCCGCTCAATCACACCAGGTTGCCGGGTCCCAGGCTCTCCTGCCCCTACGCGCCGACCGGGCCAGCGTGGCGCTCGTGCGGGAAAACCTGCCGCGAGTGGATGACGACGAGGCGCTTGAACTCCTGCGCTGGCTGTTGGGCGAGGATGTGGACGAAGCGCCGCAGCGGGCGCGGCCGTGGCTGCTGGGCCCGGTATTTCATTCCCGCCCTCTGGCGCTGGACTTCGGTGCAACTGGGGCTGGGTATACAACCTCCAACCCCAATATACGTATCTTTTTCGGCAGCGCCGACGGCATTCTGCATGTGGTGGAAAACACGGATGCTGTCGGGCGTGAAAGTGGCCGGGAGGTCTACGGCTTCCTGCCGCGAATATTGCTTCCCCGGCAGTTGGAGCGCCGGACCGGGGAGGTGCGTGGCAGTATCCACTATGGCGTTGATGGCAGCCCGGTGGCATTGCGTGTTGATCGCAACGGCGATGGGCGTATTCGCGCTCAGGACGGCGACGAGGCGCTGGTGTTTTTTGGCCTGCGTCGCGGAGGCATTGGCTACTACGCTCTCGATGTCACGGACGTGGACAGGCCGCCCCGCTTGCAGTGGTCGCTTGCACGCACACGCGGCGGCGATTTTGACCACCTCGCGCTCAGCTTCTCGACGCCTGTGGTCGGTCGCGTGCAGTTTGGCGGTACGGTGCGTGATGTGTTGCTGTTCGGCGGTGGCTATCACGGTGGTCGGGATGTGGCCAGCGGAGAGCCCCTGGGCAAAGACGCCGCTGCGGGAGATGACCCGGTTGGCAATGCGGTCTATATAGTCGACGCGAGAACCGGAGAGCTGGTCTGGAAGGCCGTCTTGGGCGACACCGTGGAGGCGGGCAATACGCGGTTTGCACATCCGGATATGCGCGACAGTGTTGCCTCGGATCTCGCGGTCATGGTCGATGCTGAGGGGCTCATCCATCGAGCCTATGTCGGTGACACGGGCGGCCGCATCTGGCGCATTGACCTGCCACCGGGTGTTGCCGGGAATCCCGACCACCGCGCTCAGCACTGGTTTGTGTCGGTGTTTGCCCAGCTGGGCGCAGAAGAGGCAGGCCCGCAAGACCGGCGTTTTTTTCACGCACCCGCCCTGGTGCGCACCGTCGACCGTGGCGGTTTGCCGGTAGATAGCCTGCTGGTCACCAGTGGCAACCGGGCCAGGCCGTTGGCCACGGGTGTGGAGGATTATGCATTCTATCTGCGCGACCGCCTCATCGTTAGCGGCGATGCCCTGGCCCGGCATCGCACTCCCCTGGAGATTGGACAGCTCGTTCCCGTTACAGCCTGCGAGGAAGAAGAGGGCGAGCGTTGCTCCGCGGCGCACGGTGCCGGCTGGCGATTGGCGTTGGCGTCTGCGGGTGAGAAGGGCTGGGGTCGGCCGCTGATTGACGGCGGCCGTGCCCTGTTCAGCAGTTTCCTGCCACGCAGCGACCCCTGCGAAGCACCGCCCGGCCGAGGGCGCGCGTACGCGGTGAATCTCGCGGACGGCACAGCATTGGGCGGTCAATCGCCGGGTTGGGATGCGGGGCCTGGTATGCCCGCGGAGCTGCTGCGTGTGGGCAATGCCATTCTTCTCCCCGCGGAGCCCCCGGTCATTGTTGGGCCCGATAGCGGCCTTGTTCCGGGCACTGTCGTGCAGGCGTCCCGGGCACCGCGCCTGGTGCGCACTTACTGGCGTGAGCCGGGCGTTGACCCGCTGTGAAGCGTTCGCGGCAAGCCTCGATGCCGCCAGGGGGGGTGGGCGTGAGTTTGCTGGAACTGCTGATCGTGTTGGTGGTGCTTTCGGTACTGCTGATGTTGACGGTGCCGCTTTACAGCGAACAGGTCTTCAGGGGGCGGCGTATTGTCGCCAGTAGCGCGCTATTGGCAATCGCCGGCCGGCAGGAAGAGTTCATGCTTTACCATCGCCGCTACGCTACCGATCTTGCCGAACTGGGGTTCAGTAAGCCTCAGGGGGTGGGGCTGGGCCAGGATGGGCAGGAGGTGGAGAGCACTCCGCTCTACGAACTGTCCCTCGCGCCGGTGGATGATCCCTATCAATATCGCCTTGTGGCTCGCCCTGTGGGGGCACAGGCGGGGGATATGCGCTGTGGAACCTACACCCTCAACGCTACCGGGGTGGCTGCCAATAGTGGGTCAGCCGGACCTGACGCCTGCTGGTGAGCGGTCCTTAGTCTTCAATATGCAGTTTCTGCAGCCGATAGCGCAGGCTGCGGAAACTGATGCCCAGCAGGCGGGCCGTGGCAGTCTTGTTCCACCGGCATTGTTCGAGGGCTGTTTGCAGAATGCGCCGTTCAATATCCTCCAGATAGCCTTCGAGGTTGCCGTAGGCCGCGGCAACCTCCAGTGGCGCTTCACCGGGCTGCCCGGGGCTCTGTTGCGCAGCCGGCTGCTCGTTGAACTGCAGATCGTCTGCGCTGATGGTGTCGCCGTCGGCCAAGGCAATGGCGCGTTCGAGTATGTTCTCCAACTCGCGCACGTTTCCGGGAAAATTGCAGCGCTGTAGTGCGGTCATGGCGCTGGGGTCGATGGTCGGAACGCTGACATCAAGCTCGCTGCAGATACGTTGCAGCAGGGCATGCGCGAGCTCCGGGATATCGCTGCTGCGCTCACGAAGGCTGGGGACGTGCAGGTCGATGACATTGATCCGGTAGTAGAGATCGTTACGGAAGTGCCCTGCGGCGACCTCGGTGGCAAGATTTTTGTGCGTTGCACTGAGCAGGCGCACATCGGTGGCCTGCTCGCTACTCGCCCCGACCGGGCGCACGGCTTTCTCCTGAATTGCCCGCAGCAGTTTTACCTGCATGGCCAGCGGCAGGTCGGCGACCTCGTCGAGAAACAGAGTACCGCCCTCGGCGGCCTGAAATAGCCCCAATTTGTCCCGATTGGCGCCAGTGAAGCTACCTTTCAGGTGCCCGAAAAACTCGCTTTCCATCAGATCCTGCGGTATCGCGCCGCAGTTCACGGCGACAAACGGCCTTGCTGCCCGCGGCCCGTTGGCATGAATCAGCCGGGCCACAACTTCCTTGCCCACGCCGGATTCTCCCTGGATATGCACGGGCGCCTGGCTGCGGGCGAGCTTGACGACCTTCTTTCTCAGGGCGACGATTTGCGGGGCACTGCCCACCAGCCGGAGGTCACTCTCATCCGCCTCGGGTTCCGCCGCAGTGGCGCCGTCTTTCAGGCGCAACGCCGAACTCACCAGATTGCGCAAGCGCTCCAGCTCAATCGGCTTGCTGATGAAATCGAAAGCACCGGCCTTCAGTGCGGCAATCGCCGTTTCCACGCTGCCATGTGCGGTAATCATGGCCACCGGAATGTCTGGGAATTCCTGCTGGATATACTCAACCAGGTGTATGCCATTGCCGTCAGGCAAGCGCATGTCGGTCAAACACAGGTCGGGTTGCAGTTCCGCAATGCGCTGGCGGGCCTCGCCCAGTGTGGCGGCGCTGAAAGACTCCAGGCCCATGCGACTGAGTGTAATGGCCAGCAACTCCCGAATATCGGGTTCATCATCAACGACAAGAACAGTTTGTGCGACCATGGCGTTACAGGTCCCTCTGGTTCAGTGCCACCCGGAAGCAGCTTTCTCCACGTGCCGTGGTGCGATAAAACAGGTCGGCATTATTCATTTCACACAGCTCCTTGCACAGGAACAAGCCCATGCCGCTGCCCTCGGTGACGGTGGTGTAAAACGGCTCAAACAGCAGAGCCTGTTCTTGTGCGGGTACGCCGGCCCCGGTGTCGATAACGTCAATCAGGCACTGGTGTTTGCTGAAATCCAGGCTGACTTCAATGCGTGCTGTTTCCTTGTCTGTGGCCATCTTACTGTGACGCAGAGCGTTGTCCAGAAGGTTGCCGAGCACACGCTGCAGGTTTTCCTGGTCAAACTCCACCAGCAGGTCGGGGTAACTGCAGTCGACAGTGACCTCGGCAGTGTCACGCCCCGAATCCAGGTAATTGCCAACAAAGTTGGGCAGCCATTCCGCGAGCAGAATGTACTCGGGCTTCGGTGGCTCGCGGCGCGAAATCTGCAGCACGCTTTCCACCGTCTGGTTTACCCGCCGGCTGTGTTGTTGAATGATGTCGGTGAGGCGGCGGTCGGCTTCCGACAGTCCGGCCGATTCGCGCAACAACTGCGCTGCATGACTGATGGCGCCCAGCGGATTGCGAATTTCGTGTGCGATGCTCGCGGTGAGGCGGCCCAGCGAATTCAGCTTCAGCGACTGCGCATAGCGGGTGACCGGTGTGTAGTCCTCAATGAACACCAGTGCCTCGCGTTCGGAGCCAGACTGCAGCTCCCGGAAGTGGGCAATGACCGTGGGCGCCTCCTCCGCCACGCGGAATGGTTGCGCGCGATGCAGGTGCGCTTCCCGCCAGTGCTGGAACTGCTCCGACAGCTCTTCACTGTAGTCGCGCAACTTCCGCCCTTGCTCCATGGTGATCGGACGCTCGGGTGACAGCATGACACTGGCGGCCTTGTTCATCACGCGCACGGCACCACTGTCGGTAACCAGTAGGATGCCGGTTTGCATGTGCTGCACGATCTGTTCGTTGAGGCGCTGCAGGTTGTACAGGTCGCTGGCGCGGCTGCGAGCCAGTTCTTCGGCTCGCCCCAGGCGCGTGGCAACGAATTGCACCATCAGTGACACACCGAAAATCAGCAAGCCCAGCAGCCCGGCCGGGAACAGTGCGTTGATTTCCAGGCTATCGCGCAATATGAGCCAGACGGTGTCGGAGAGAATGGCCAGAGAACTGATGGCCGCGAGCAGGGTGGCGAGCGTGCGATTGGGAATGATCACCGACGATGCGGCCACTGTGATCACCAGTAACACGGGCAGGCCGCTGATCATGCCGCCACTGGCATCTGCCATCAGCACCAGGGCGACAATGTCGACCAGAAATACCGCGAAAAGAGCGCGCTGGTTGAAGCGCCACTGCCAGGCCAGCGCGGCCAGCAACAGCGCGCTGGAGGCGAGATACGCCGAAGCGACACCGACATAGAGCACCGGGTTGAGTGCACCCACCAGTGGTCGTGTATTCGGGCTGATAAGCATGATCAGCAATACCACCGACAACATGGAGCGGTAGGCGACATAAATGCGAAACAACAGAACGCTCTGTTGCGAGACGGCACGTGGGGGCGGTCGGGTTAAAATCGCGGGTCGAGTCACGCGGCAAGCTGGCCTGATTCTGTTGGAGCAGCTAGTGTAACAGCACCTGCCCGGAGGGAACGAGGCGCTGCAGTGCCGTTGTGGTGTGCGAGTAATTCCTGCGCAGGTCTGGCAGCCGGCGCCGCTTTCCCGGAAAATACTGCTCTCTTTTCAGCAAGTGCGGAATCTCGATGTCCAGCCTCAATATTGTCATGGTGCAGATGAACACCCTCGTGGGTGACTTTGAGGGCAATACCGCCCAGGTCATTGAAGCCATGCGGCGCGCGGAGGCGAAAGTCGCTGCCCCGGTGTTGGTGTTCCCCGAGCTGACGCTCAGCGGCTATCCCCCGGAAGACCTGTTGCTGCGCCCTAGCATTGAGCTGCGTGTGAACCAGTCGCTGCAGGCGATCAAGGCGGCGATGACCGGTGACGCCTGGCTGGTTCTCGGCTACCCGCGCCGGGAGGGCATTGCCCTTTATAACGTCGCCGCTGTGCTGCACCACGGCGAGATTGTTGCCGAGTACCGTAAACAGTGCCTGCCCAACTACCAGGTATTCGACGAAATGCGCTATTTCCAGCGCGGTGACAGCCCCTGCATCGTGCAAATTCAGGGTATTCGGGTTGGCTTGACCGTGTGTGAGGACATCTGGGAACCCGGGCCGGTGCGCGATGCGGTACAGGCCGGTGCCGAGCTTGTATTGAATTTGAACGCGTCGCCCTATCACCGCGGCAAACGCATTGAGCGCTGGGAGCTGGTGGCGGAGCGCGCGAGTAGCAATCGTTGCCCGATCGTTTATGTGAACCAGGTCGGCGGCCAGGACGAGCTGGTGTTTGATGGTGGCTCCTTCGCCGTCGATGACGAGGGTGAGCGGGTAGTGACCGCGCCGAATTTTGTCACCGGCGAGTACTGGCTGACCGCCTTCCGTGAAGGGGAGCGGGTGTGTCTCGCAGGTGAGGATCAGGCGCCGGCACTGGATGAACTTGAGGCCACCTGGCAAGCGCTGGTGCTCGGGCTGCGCGACTACGTCAACAAGAACCGGTTTCGCGGGGTGGTGTTGGGTCTGTCAGGCGGTATCGACTCAGCGCTGACGTTGGCGGTCGCTGTAGAGGCATTGGGGTCAGACCGTGTTGAGGCGGTGATGATGCCGTTTCGCTATACCGCACAGATGAGCGTCGAGGATGCCGCAGAGCAGTCCGCTCTGTTGGGCGTAGCGCATAAGGTCATCTCCATTGAGCCCATGTACGAAGCGTTCATGGCGGCGCTGGAGGATGAGTTTGCCGGCACACGCGCCGATACCACCGAAGAAAACCTGCAGGCGCGCTGCCGCGGCGTGCTGCTGATGTCCATTTCCAACAAAAAAGGCTTGCTGGTGCTGACCACCGGCAACAAAAGCGAACTCGCGGTGGGTTATTCAACGCTGTATGGCGACATGGCGGGAGGCTTTGATGTGCTCAAGGACGTCCCCAAAACGTTGGTATTCGAACTTTCACGTTACCGCAACAGCATCGCACCCTGCATTCCACAGCGCGTGATCGACCGCCCGCCTTCTGCCGAGTTGGCACCGGACCAGAAGGACGAAGACAGCCTGCCGCCTTATCCTGTGCTGGATCGGATACTGGAACTGTATGTCGAGCAGGACTTCAGTGCGGCGGCCATTATCGCCTCGGGAATGGACTCCGAACAGGTGCACCGGGTGTTGCGGCTCGTGGATCTGAACGAATACAAGAGACGGCAGGCGCCCATCGGTGTGCGCATTACGCGGCGCGGTTTTGGCAGAGATCGTCGCTACCCGATTACCTCGGCGTGGACGCCAGGCGACTAGGGAGCGCGCCTAGCGGTAGAGGTCCCGGGTATCAAATTCGGGCACTTCCGGCGGGTCGAACAGGCCTAGCGTAAGCCGGTTCACAATGGAGCGCTCTGGCCCGTCGAGGGAGTAATCCGAGCGGAAGTTGCCGTTCTTGTCCAGCGCGGGATAGTCCGGGTAGTTCAGCTTCAGCACATCGATGGCATCCTCGGCAAGGTCGTTCATACCCAGCAGAATATAGCCCTGTGCCATTACCGCCAGGCCATCGGCTACCGCGGGTGTGCGCTGGAAGTTCTCAACGACGTAGCGTCCACGGTTGGTGGCGGCGAGATAGGCGCCGCGCCGGAAATAGTAGTTGGCCACAAGGATTTCGTGTCGCGCCAGCAGGTTGCGCAGGTGCACCATGCGCGCTTTGGCGTCGGCGGCATAGGGGCTTGCCGGGTAGCGCGCGACCAGTTGGGCGAACTCGGCGAAGGCCTCCCGAGCGTATTTCATATCCCGGCTGCTTTCGTCGGTGGGCAGGAAACGCGCGAAAATGTCTGATTTCGCTGAATAGGCGGAAAGGCCCTTCATGTAGTAGGCATAGTCGACGCTGGGGTGTTGCGGGTGGAGGCGAATGAAGCGATCGGCGGCCTCCACGGCAGCCTCATGCTCATAGGCCCCGTAGTGGGCGTAAATCAGTTCCAGTTGAGCCTGCTCGGCGTATTTGCCGAACGGGTAGCGCGACTCCAGCAGCTGCAGGCTGCGCACAGCCAGGTCGTAGTTGCGGCTGCGCAGATAGCGCTGGGCGTTTTCGTACATCTGCTGCTCACCGCTGTCGGCGGACAGGTCGTCGAGTTCGTCGTTTCCGGCGCACCCCGCCACAAGCAGGGCGAGGAGGAGCAGGAACGGGGTGACTTTCAATGATTTCAACAAGGTGGTAACCGCTGGCGTGATAGACTGGGAACGTACAATGGTCGCTATTTAACCACATCGCCCGCGGGGCATAAACAGGAATTCCGATGTCAGAGAGGATCCAGGACAACGCCGAAGTGGATGTCGCGCTGGATGGCGAGCGGTTGGATCAGGTCGCCGCCAAGCTGTTTCCGGATTATTCCCGCTCCCGGCTGCAGACCTGGATCAAGCGCGGCGAGCTGCTGGCCGACGGCAAGGTGTGTCGCCCACGCGACAAGGTCTACGCCGGCACCGCACTCACTGTGGATGCGGTGCTGGAAGACGAGGTCAGCTGGCAGCCGCAGAACATAGCGCTGGATATTCTGCACGAGGATGACAGCATTCTCGTGCTGAACAAGCCCGCAGGCCTGGTCGTGCATCCGGCGGCTGGGCATGCCGATGGTACGCTGGTCAACGCGCTCCTGGCACACCACCCGGCCATGGCCCAGTTGCCCCGGGGGGGCATCGTGCATCGCCTGGATATGGAAACCTCGGGGGTGATGGTGGCGGCGAAAACGCTGGCGGCGCATCACCACCTGGTGGACCAGCTGCAGGCGCGCACTGTCAAGCGCCAGTATTGTGCGGTGTGTATTGGGGCCATGACCGGTGGTGGCACGATTGACGAGCCCATCGGCCGGCACCCTCGCCAGCGCAAGAAAATGGCGGTGGTGAGCAATGGCAAGCCCGCGGTCACCCATTACCGCGTGGCGCGTCGCTACGCGCATCACACCCGCATCACGGTAAACCTCGAGACCGGCCGCACGCACCAGATCCGGGTGCATATGGCTTTTCGTCACTATCCCTTGATTGGCGATCCGGCTTACGGTGGGCGCCCGCGCATCCCGCGTGGTGCGTCGGAGCGCCTGATCAGCACGCTCAGGGGCTTTCCCCGGCAGGCCCTGCATGCGGAAGCACTGGGGCTGTTGCACCCGGTCAGCGGCGAGGACATGCAGTTCGACTGCCCTCTCCCGGAGGACATGCAGACACTACTGGCGGTGCTGGATGAAGAAGACAGTGCACAGTCCCGCCCTGATTACACCTGACTGGCCGGCGCCCGCGACGGTTTCGGCGCTGGTCACGACCCGCAGCGGAGGGTTCAGCCGCGGGCCCTGGCAGGGGTTCAATCTCGGTGATCATGTTGGCGACGAGGCAGATGCCGTTGCCGCCAACCGGCGGTTGCTGCAGGAGCAATTGGGTGCGGGCACCCGGGTGCAGTGGCTGCAGCAGGTGCATGGTACTGCGGTGGTGTTGGCACCCCGGGCTCACGGCGTACCGGTAGCGGATGCCAGCTGGTCAGGCGATCCAGGCGTTGCCTGCGCAGTGCTCACGGCGGACTGCCTGCCCGTGCTGTTGTGTGATCGCGCGGCCACCGTGGTGGCGGCAGCCCATGCCGGCTGGCGCGGTCTGGCAGAGGGCGTGTTGGAAGCGACCGTGCGCGCGCTGCCGGTGCCAGCTGCCAGCCTGCTGGCTTGGTTGGGCCCCGCAATAGGGCCCGCGGCGTTCGAAGTGGGTGCCGAGGTGCGGGATGCTTTTCTCGCCGCGGATGGGTCCGCGGCCGTGCTGGAGGCATTCACTCCCGCCCAGCGTCGCGGTCATTACTTTGCAGACATCTACCGCTTGGCGCGCCTGCGCCTGCAGGCCGCGGGTGTAGCGGCAATCTACGGTGGCGGTTTTTGCACCGTCAGTGACGCCGCGCGCTTCTATTCCTACCGTCGTGACGGCGTTACCGGACGTATGGCGAGCTTGATCTACCTCAATACGGCGGCCGATCACGGCTGATCCCACACTTGAAACAGGGTTTTTTCACCCCATCTATTGCTCATGGATTGATGCATGGCCAGCGCCCAAAGCTGGCAAGCAAGGAGATACTGAGTAATGAGAATGGACAAACTGACCAATCAGCTGCAGCTCGCACTGGCCGATGCCCAGTCACTGGCCCTGGGCAAGGACCACAATTTCATTGAGCCCGTGCACCTGCTCGCTGCGCTACTGCAGCAGCAGGGTGGCTCAACGCGACCGTTGTTGCAAAAGGTGGGCGCCAATGTAGCTGGCCTCGCGGAGGGCGTAAGCAGCGCCGTTGAGGCGCTCCCCAGAGTGAGTGGCGACGCGGGCGATGTGCACGTTTCCAACGACCTGACCCGTATCCTCAATGTCAGCGACAAACTGGCGCAGAAGGGTGGTGATACCTACGTCTCCAGCGAGCTTGTGTTGCTGGCGCTGGTGGAAAACAAGGGCACGGCCGGTGAGCTATTGAAGCAGCACGGGGTCACAGCACTCGCCTTGCAAGGCGCAATAGAACAGATGCGCGGAGGTGAAGCTGTGAATAACCCGGAAGCTGAGGAATCCCGCCAGGCGCTGGACAAATATACCATCGACCTCACCGAGCGTGCGGAACAGGGCAAGCTGGATCCGGTGATTGGCCGCGACGATGAAATTCGTCGCACCATCCAGGTGCTGCAGCGTCGCACCAAGAACAATCCCGTGCTTATCGGCGAGCCCGGCGTGGGTAAGACCGCGATCATTGAAGGGCTGGCGCAGCGCGTCATTAATGGTGAAGTACCGGAAGGCTTGAAAGACAAGCGGATTCTGTCACTGGACCTCGGTGCCCTGCTGGCGGGCGCCAAGTATCGCGGTGATTTCGAGGAGCGCCTGAAAGCGGTACTCAACGAACTCTCGAAGCAGGAAGGCCGTGTCATCCTGTTCATCGACGAGCTGCACACCATGGTGGGGGCCGGTAAGGCCGAGGGCTCCATGGATGCCGGGAACATGTTGAAACCCGCCCTGGCGCGCGGTGAACTCCACTGCGTGGGCGCTACGACGCTGGATGAGTACCGCAAGTACATCGAGAAAGATGCAGCGCTGGAGCGGCGCTTCCAGAAAGTGCTTGTGGATGAGCCGAGCGAGGAAGACACCATTGCCATTCTGCGCGGCTTGAAGGAGCGCTACGAAGTGCACCACTCGGTCGACATTACCGACAGCGCCATCATCGCCGCGGCCAGGCTCTCCACGCGTTACATCACCGACCGCCAGCTGCCGGACAAGGCCATCGACCTTATTGATGAGGCCGCCAGCCGTATCCGCATGGAGATCGATTCCAAGCCGGAGTCCATGGACCGCCTGGAACGCCGGCTGATTCAGCTCAAGATCGAGCGCGAGGCCGTGAAAAAGGACTCCGATGCGGGTGCCCGCAAGCAGCTGGAGCTGCTCACCGAGCAGATCGACAAGGTCGAACGCGAGTACTCCGATCTGGAAGAAGTGTGGAAGGCCGAGAAGGCCTCCTTGCAGGGCGAGGCACAGGTCAAGAGCGACCTCGAGCAGGTCAAACTCGAACTCGAGGCCGCGCGCCGCGCCGGCGACCTCACACGGATGTCCGAGCTGCAGTACGGGCGCATTCCCGAATTGGAGAAACAGCTGGCGTCCGCGCAGGCAGCTGAAACCGAAGAGCGCACGCTGTTGCGGAACAAGGTCACAGATGAAGAAGTGGCCGAGGTGGTGTCCCGCTGGACGGGCATCCCCATTTCCAAGATGCTGGAAGGTGACCGCGATAAACTGCTGCGCATGGAGGACCTCCTGCACCAGCGGGTGGTCGGGCAAGACGAGGCGGTGAAGTCCGTGTCCGATGCCGTGCGCCGCTCGCGCGCGGGCCTGTCGGACCCCAATCGTCCCAACGGTTCCTTCCTCTTCCTCGGGCCCACGGGCGTGGGCAAGACCGAACTGTGCAAGGCGCTGGCCGAGTTCCTGTTTGACAGTGAGCAGGCGATGGTGCGCATTGATATGTCCGAGTTCATGGAGAAGCACTCCGTGGCGCGTCTGATCGGTGCCCCGCCCGGCTATGTGGGCTATGAGGAAGGCGGTTACCTGACCGAGGCCGTGCGCCGCCGCCCGTACTCACTGCTGCTGCTGGACGAGATCGAGAAGGCCCATCCGGACGTGTTCAATATCCTCCTGCAGGTGCTGGACGATGGTCGCCTGACAGACGGCCAGGGCCGTACTGTCGACTTCCGCAACACGGTGATTGTGATGACGTCGAACCTGGGGTCCGACCTGATTCAGGAGATGGCGGGCGGAGAGAATTACCCGGCAATGAAGGCCGCAGTAATGGGCGTCGTCGGCCAGCATTTCCGTCCCGAGTTCGTCAACCGCATTGACGAGACGGTGGTATTCCACCCGCTGGCGGCAGAGCAGATCCGGCATATCGCCGACATTCAGCTGCAGTGGCTGCGCAAGCGTCTTGCCGAGCGTGAGCTGGCGATCGAGATTACCGACGCCTTTATGGACCGCCTCGCGGCAGTGGGTTACGACCCTGTTTACGGGGCTCGCCCGCTGAAGCGCACCATCCAGCAGGAGCTGGAGAACCCGCTGGCCCAGCGCATTCTGTCGGGTGAGTTCGTGGCGGGCGACACCATCCGGGTGGATGTTGCTGGCGAGGGCAGCGCGTTCAGCAAGGCCTGACCGCAGCGCCAGGGCCTGGGCCGCGTCAGCGTGACCAGCAATCCGCCCCCGCCCAGGGCGGATCGACCAAGACACCCTCATGGGTAATCGCGAATGTTCCACAGGCGTCGCCCACCTGGCGACCCTGTGGAACGGCCTGCATGGCATAGTTGTGTGTATCCGGGCCCGCCGGTAGCACTTCCGGGATATCGCGCAGCACATAGTGGCCCGCCAGCGAGCGTCCATCGGGGCGCAGCCAGATTTCCGCAACGCTGCCGAAGTGACCGTGGGCTGCATGCCAGCGTTGTTGCAGGAGTTGTGCGCGCAGCAGGCTGTTCATGGCGTCACTGCGTCGGCTGCTGGAAAGCAGGGGGTCAATGGCATGGGGCAGCAGCAGAACGCCGACGAGCGTCGACGCCAGGATGACCGTGCTGATTCTAAACGCGGGCTTGGTCAGTCGCAGAATTGCCGGATGGCTTCTTCTGCCTTGGCGCGCTCAGCAGCCACCTGTTCCTCGTCGAGGTAGCGCAATTCCCCCTGATCGTTGCGCAGGCGAATACGCCCCGGCTTGTTCAGCGTGGCGAGGTTGTTGCGTGCCGTCTGGCAGAACTCGGGGTTTTTCTTGCTCCGGGCCATGTCGGCTTCATCAACCTGGTCAAACTGGTTGCCGGGGCGGGGAACGACCTCGGGTGGCACGGCGCCCTCGTCTGCACTGACCACTCGCTTGAGCCCCGAGCGCGAGGAAATCACCTCGTATTCCGTGCCCTTCGGCGGCGGACGGTCGCTGTATACCGGGTTGCCGCGGCCGTCCTGCCAGCGGTAGTGGGTGTCTGCGGCGGCCGACTGCAGGCTGGCCGAGGCCAACAGCATTATCAGGGCGCTGCCGAGACCCTTGCGGAGTGTTGCTTTCACACGCTTCGTCCCTGTCTTGGAAGGCGTTTGTGGTTAAAGTACCCCAGCCCGCGCGGTGGCGCAATGCGCCCGGTCAGGCAAATGCTGCCAACTGGCGACTTTTCACGTTGACAAGCCCCGCTGTCGCACCAACAATAGGCCGGTCTCTTGAGTGGTAACGACTAATTCCGGGTACCCCCGGCCACTGGTCCACCGCTGTGTTGTCATTATTCACAGTGGCTGTTCATGAGTCCCGTAATCAACCTGCGCCCTACTGGCGGGGTTGAGGGCCAGACACTGCGCTACCTCGCAGGGCGACCGATACACGGGTGTTCGTGATCGATTTCCTCCGCGGAGCTCCCGGTTCATGCCGGTGGCGGGTCTCGAGCAGTGTGTCGCGCCCAGGGGGTGGCGTCGTCAGTCAGGCACCGGGTCAGGTGCTTCGTTCTGCAACGTCCACACAACAACTTGAACTGCTTCGGCGAGGGTTACGCGCCGGGCGTTTACGTTAGTGGGAGAGACATTGTGGAGCTGTTATCCGGCGGTGAGATGATCGCCAAAGCGCTTGAAGATGAAGGCGTAGAGTACATTTTCGGCTATCCGGGCGGTGCAGTCCTGCACATTTACGACGCCCTGTTCAAAACCTGCAAAGTGCCCCATGTATTGGTGCGCCACGAGCAAGCCGCCACGCACGCCGCCGATGGCTATGCGCGCGCGACCGGCAAACCGGGTGTGGTACTGGTGACCTCGGGGCCGGGTGCGACCAACGCGATTACCGGCATCGCCACGGCCTACATGGATTCCATCCCTATGGTCGTCCTGTCGGGGCAGGTCGCCACGCACCTCATAGGTGAAGACGCCTTTCAGGAAACCGATATGGTGGGCATTTCGCGCCCGATTGTGAAGCACAGCTTCATGGTGCGCCATGCCGAGGACATTCCGGCGACCATCAAGAAAGCCTTTCACATCGCCACCACTGGCCGTCCCGGCCCTGTGGTGATCGATATTCCGAAGGATTGCACCCGGCCCGACGCCAAATTCGAATATCACTATCCTGACAACGTGAAGTTGCGCTCCTACGCGCCCGCTCAGCGCGGCCACACCGGGCAGATCCGCAAAGCAGCCAAATTGCTGCTGAGTGCCAAACGCCCCGTGATCTACGCGGGCGGTGGGGTGATTCTGGGCGAGAGCAGTGAGCTGCTGACCACGTTGGCGCGGAAACTGAATTATCCGGTGACCAATACCCTGATGGGGCTGGGCGCATACCCCGCAACCGATCGCCAGTTCCTCGGCATGCTGGGCATGCACGGGTTTTACGAAGCCAATATGGCCATGCAT
>TARA_R110002049_G_scaffold56009_4_pt1 | contig 60824 bp, 64 predicted proteins | sample TARA_R110002049 | Tara Oceans TARA_R110002049 (sample SAMEA4396941) | marine metagenome | biome: Polar Biome; feature: [SRF] surface water layer (ENVO:00010504); material: water (ENVO:00002006), including particulate matter (ENVO:01000060) such as... | depth 5 m | reverse complement strand
TTGAATTCTACACTACAAAGGGTGCTGCAATGGCTCGCGAGAAATACCTGCGTGACATAGATGCCGCACTGCCAGCCGATTAGTCCAGTTACCTTTCGTAAAAAAACGGCGGGTTAACCGTGGCCGTTAATTTAATTTTAACGGTGGCGGTTATTTAAAATTAGTTTATCTTTATGAGACACCATCACTACCCTTCTACGTAAAGAGCAATAACCATCACTATTGCATTTTCGCTATGCGCGAATCAATCAATTATTCAATCAATCAAAATAGAAAATCATGCATCATCTACTAAAAATGATCTTATGTACAGTGGTCCTTTTACCGTTGTTCATAGCTGCTCAGAACGGCAAATCGAAAGACCTTCCCCTTTATCAACTTAAACTGGGTGTATTTCCAGAGGAAAACGGGTTGGAAGCCGAAGTCGAGATAAAAATCAAAACGAATTATTTTGAAAATGACACCCTTCAACTTTATTTGAATCCAGCTGCGATAGTACATAATTTGCAAACAGATCCATCCGTTAAACTATCCATAGCCGAAATGGATGAGGCAAGAAACAGAATCATCCTGACCCTGTTGGATAAAGGTTTGGAGAAAGTGACTCTGAATATGGGCTATTCCCTTAAAATTCCAGTGGACCACCAAGTGAACCGTATCACGGAAGATTGGGTGGAGCTGAACATCGATTCGTTCTGGCTTCCTTTTATCGATGGTTTTCCAAAATTTGAGTATGAGATGGCATTGCAAATAGATTCTTCATACACCGTTACCACCGGTGACCAACTTAGTAAGTCCGATGCAAATGGCGGTTGGTTGATCGTGAACAGTATCCCGAGGTTGGATGTCTCATTTACGGCCGCAAAAAAATTCCATACGGTCCAAGGAGAATTTGTAGAGGTTTATGCGCTGCATTCTGACACCAAAATTGATTCGGTCAAAATTGTAGCCGATAACGTAATGCATTTCTTGAACGGATATATTGACGCGCCAAAGGACTTTCGGGAAAAGCGAAAAATAGTAGTGAGTCCGAGAGAGGATGTCGGCTATTCCAGAAAAAATTACATCGTCCTCAGTGATATCAGAAACCGAAAAGCAATTTCTCTGGCTGGTTTTTTGTGTCATGAATTTGCACATTATTGGTTTTCCGAGGCCAATGCCAGTACCAAACACCATTGGTTGTCCGAATCGTTTGCCGAATACCTATCCATGGTTTTTGTACGGGAGGTGTACGGCCTAGCCGAGTATGATGCCAATATAAAAGAGAAGCAAAAGCGAATTGAAAACGATACTAAGGTACTAGCAGATTATGAGGAAAGACCGTCCTACCTGGCCATGTATGTAAAGGGACCCTTGATCCTCCATCAGTTTGAAAACTACCTGGGAAAGGAAAAATTTAAACAGCTCATCAATAGCTTTGTTGATCTCAATATCAAAACCAATGAAGAACTTTTTGAATTGATCGAAACGCGCTTTGGTAATGAGGCAGTACTGGAACTAAAAAGGCTTCGTGCTATTATCTAATCGGTGGCAAGGCTTGGACAGTAGGGAAGTGCCTTGGCAAAAAACGATTCTTAGATACTTAATATGTATGTGTTGCTTAAATAACGACGGGTTAACCGTGGCGGTTAATTGATTTTAACGGTGGCGGTTTTATGGGATTTCCGCTCATCATAATAGCAGTATTGTATTTTCATATCCTATACTTTTTAATAAGCTTAACACTTCAGGTTAAATAGTGCTAATGTTGTTTCCGGAATTTAGATTAGATAGTAATTTTCTAGTAAGAAAAAACAACCAAACTAGCATACAACTCTTGTGTTGGTGCACAACCAATAATCGACTCATGGAAAAATGGTTCTACTCCGATATGGAATCGCTGTTTGCGATTTCCATCACTACACTCGCTATTTACATTGCGGTAATTATTTTCACACGGATTTTTGGAAAGCGTAGCTTCTCCAAAATGTCAAGCTTCGATTTTGCAATGACCGTCGCAGTGGGTTCTTTAATTGCAACAACAATTTTATCAAAATCAGTTACGCTCCTTGAAGGGATTGTAGGGCTTTTTATGGTCTATCTGTATCAACTTACTGCTGCACTCCTACGTAAATGGAAACCATTCAGAAGGGCTATCGACAATGAACCGCTCCTATTAATGATGGGCCCAGATATATTAGAAGATAATCTTCTAAAAGCTCGGGTTACCAAGGGAGATCTTCGGTCTAAACTCCGGGAAGCGAATGTTCTTGACCTCTCTGAAGTCCGTGCTGTAGTTTTCGAGACCACCGGAGATATTGTAGTACTCCATAGTAGTAATGAAGACCATAAACTATCGCCTTGGTTGCTCAAAGATGTAAAAGAAAGCTAATATGGACTTATTATCCATTATCGGTTACCTAGCAGGGATATTTACAACCATAGCGGTTATTCCCCAAATCTATAAAGCCATAAAAACTAATAAGGTTGATGATATAAGCCCTGTTTTTTTCAGCATACTATTGCTAGGGGTAGGATTGTGGACCGTGTATGGAATACTAAAAATAGATTGGCCAATCATATTGACAAATGGAATTTCTTTCATTCTGAATGCCCTAATGTTGAGTATATATTTAAAAAATAAAATCAAAAAATGAAAACTACTGTTGAAGTTAAAGAAAAAGAAGATGTGGAAGGGTTGGTACGGGAATTTATTCTCGATGACCACCCCTGTGTCATGGCGCAGAGCGTTATTGCCGATGACAATGTAACCATTCAATCGTACGGAAATATGGATAATTTTTGTCCAAATACTCTATTGAACGATTTAAAAACATATGTAAATGAAGTTGAGGAAGATTCAATGAAATTCCAAACTTTTATTGCTGTGTTTGAAGATGCCACGATTGAAACCGAACAACAATTTGAAAATTCCCTATGGAACTTGTTGCAAACACTACACAGCATCGATACGCATGCGTGGGATACAACTACCAGTCCGGATCCTGAATCGCCTAACTTTAGCTTCAGTTTATTGGGGACTTCCTTTTACATCGTGGGGATGCATCCGAATTCTTCTAGATAGGCACGGTCATCACCTTTTCCGATGATTGTTTTTAATCTACACAGCCAGTTCGAATTGCTTCGAAGTGCAGGACGATACGAAAGGGTTCGGGATCTGATTAGAAAGCGGGATAAAGCATATCAAGGATCTATCAATCCGATGCTAGAAGATTTCGGCACCAATAGCGAAGCAAGACAATATAGCGGCAGGGCAGTAGCAGCCGATTGGAAATGCCCTTTTACAAGTAAACACTAATGTTTTAAGTTACACGTCACTTAATTTAAAGAACAAAACAATGCGTAAAATAATACCACCACAAACCGGCACCGCTTTTTATTTGAAAAAAGGACAAAAGTTAAAAATAATCGATGTTGAAGGACAACAGGTTAGTGACATGGTGCTATTCAATGCCGAAGATACGAGAGAACGGATTTCTTCTGGAAAGACATTGGATTTTGAAGAGTGCATCCAGATTACAGCCGATAATTATTTATGGAGCAATCGAAGTCGGAAACTTGCATATATCGAACTTGACACCAATGGCAGGAATGACTTTTTGCTCGCACCCTGTTGTAAGCAAACTTTTGAAATCATGTACGAACATAAAGGGTACCATCCAAGCTGTAAAGAGAATTTGGAAATGGCATTGGAACCATTCGGTATTGCGCCAGATGACATCCCCACGGCCTTCAATGTGTTTATGAACGTTCAGTATGATAGCGATGGAAACTTATCGGTGTTGCCCCCAACTTCAAAAGCCGGGGACCACCTGATCATTCGGGCAGAAATGGATCTGTTGGTGGGGCTTACGGCTTGTTCGGCAGAAGATAGCAACGGGGGAACGTTTAAACCGATCGCATACGAAATAATGTAAAAGCACTGAAGATATGGCAGCACAAACAAAAATTGGAGATTTTATACGTAAGAACAAAAAAGCGTTTTACGGGGGGATGGTGGCTACCCTGTTCTTGGGATTGGCAGTATTTCTATTGGGCAGTGTTTCTGGCTATGAGGCAAAAAAATTGATTTCTAGTTCCCTGCCCGGCCTCAACATGCTGTGTAACACCATCGTTTTGGCATCGGCTACAATTTTGGCGCTACTGCTCACCTTATTGGGTATCAGTACGGGAACTGAAAATAAATTGAAGAAAGCCCATTACAAGCAGGTTCTCAATATAGCTACGTTCGATACGTTTCTTTTTGTCGGTGCATTGATTTTATTCCAGCTATTCAATATCCCCATTACCGAAGCTGAAAATGTGCCTACTACGTGGTTTGATGCAATTTATTGGGCCACGTTGATTTCGTCTTCTATCCTCAGTGGGATGATGATCACGGTCATATTGATGCTCTATACCACGGTCACCAATATTATCAATATTGTGGGATTGGGGAAAGACCACTATTTGATTTCAGATGAGGAAATAGAGGAAGAAGAAAAAGAAGAACAAGAATCATCATCCGATTAATTTTTATAACCACATTTTTAAATAGGCATCGTAGCACCGTTCTACACCTATCGCTGCCATTCCGAAGAAAATATGTGCGATGATAAGTTGTAGATGAAACAGGCGGGTATGGGTTGGCGGATCGGTATTGGCGAGTTTGTAAAGTCCTTTCCACATCATAATTCCTATCCCTCCTAAAATTGCTCCAAAAATAATTCCCCACAGCACAGAGATGGCAACATTCGTAAGTGAATAGGCCGCTAATAACAATACTAGGAATAAGATTCCAGTCAGGTAATGTACAAGCCACCCAACCCATACAGGAAGTTCGACATGAAAAACCTTACCTAAAAGGTCGGTAAGTAAGATAGGTTCTTTGAAATTTTCATTCAAGATTGTTGAAAACAAATAGCTAAACCCTGTCATGCAGGTGGTAGCGGCAATCCATGCAAGAAAAAGTGTAAAAAGCATTCTTAAAATTACAAATCGTTATAGTAAAGAACGCTAAGGAATACTTAAAAAATATTGTGGACTGTCTCTTGCAATTTTCACATATTACAGTCAATTTTTCTGCAATCATGAACGCCACTATTGTTTTTAGCATCGTACAGGCTCTTCCACTGGAGGAGCAACAGGCGTTGTTGAAAATGATGAAATCTACCGTTACACCTTCACCGTTACAACCGCCACTAAAAGAAAAGTTATTGTCACGAGTCGAGGCGGATGCGTTTATTTTGAGGATGGTTTTTGGTTAAGTATTTCAGATGAATACGGAAAACCGTAAGGTTAACTGTTATCATCTTTTTTATTTTGACATCAGAATCATTTTTAAAAACAATTAACTAAATCAAATTTCATGAAACGATTACTACTTCGAATTTCTTTAATTTTATGTGCTACTTTATTATTGTCGAGTTGTGCTGCTGGTCTCACAGGGTATATGAACAATTCGGCCGCACTGAGTTCAAACAACTATACATACGTGAAGCGAGATCTTCAGGGAGTGTCCCAGGCGACTTATGTATTAGGAATTGGGGGCATGAACAGGGAAGCCATTGTTGACGAAGCTAAAAAGAACATGCTCGAAAACTTTACCTTAAAAGATGGGCAGACCTTGGCGAATACAACAGTGAATTTTAAATTTTCGAATTTTTTGGGAATTGTAGCAACCACAAAGTGCTACGTTACTGCAGATATCGTAGAGTTTAAGTAAGTTGGTAGTCAACTCTCTAAAAACGGATTAGACACTTAGTTTGATCCGTTTTTTTTTTTTTTTTTTACAACCTTCTTAAAATTTGAATATAGAGTTTCGAGTTACAGGAAGTAAATTTAGATTGAAAAAAAATACTGAGCCGAGGTCGATGTTTTTATTTTGAGGACAGTGTTAAATCAGTAGCTGATGTTTTGTATGTAGAGCTTTAATTCTTTCCAAAATTCTGTCCAAAATATTTCTTCAATAAAGTCAACAAGTAATAATTTTTCCTTTCATTCTGAAAAAATACTATGCGACTTTTAGATTATGGGAAACCGTAAAGCTGGGGCTTATTGATTGCGTAATTTAGATGGATAACAACTACAATAAATGATTGTCAAGACACAAGTCTTAAAATTGATGTCAAAAGGGCCGATCGAATGATTAGGGTTAATTTAAAAAAATACAAACAATAATTTCTAAAACCAAGTATTATGAAAAATTATCAATGTAAGAAATGTGCCACTTTAATTCAAAACACAAAACAGCCGAGTAGTTCAGGTTGTCCAGAAGGTGGCTTTCACCAATGGACTAATTTAGGAGATGTAGGAAGTGTTAATTATCAATGTAAAAAGTGTGCTACCTTAGTACAGAGTAATAGACAACCATCTTCTTCTGGTTGTCCGTCTGGAGGGTTTCATCAATGGACAAAATTATAAAAGATATAAAATCAGATATGTAGCTTTAATAAAAGAGAAAACAAATCATCTTCAAAATTATTCCAATTATTTCTTAATAAGTATTGATGATGGGATTAGATGTAATTTCGATAAATATAAATTTAAGCTCTCGCCGTAACAGACACTTATGAGCCTTTATAATTGTAAAAGGTAAACAAAAAAAAATCTTATTTTTTGGGATGAACATCTGAAAATGTAGTATAAAATATTGAAAATAGAGTTGATTAAACCAATTTTAAAAAACACATAATATTAAGGACTGAATTAATAACATGTAACAATCTAAATAAATTCAATAATTAATTCAACTAAAATAACTATTCAAAATGAAAAATATTTTACTTCTGTTTACTTTCCTTTTACTAACATTTTCAGCTAAATCTCAAACATGTAGTGAGTTGATGAAATCAATAAAATCAAATTATTACGGAACAACTTATAATAGTTATACAAGCGAGGCAATTTCAAAAGTCACCTTTTATGAAGTTCCAATAGACTATCAAACGCACTACTTTGCTATTGTCTGTTTTAAACGTGAATACTCTTATGGTTGTAGTGAATATTTGTATCAAGTGGGTTCTAGCAGAAAACTTTATTATTCTCTTAATTATATGTCAAGTGCTGGTAAGGCTTTTTGGAAATATATTCAGCCGTACAATGAAAATTTAGGTTGCGCACCAAATTTTGATTAGCTACTTAATATTACAAAAAATCTTGATATAGTATTTATTTTTTTAACTAGTACTTTCTATTTTTTTTGAAGTTCTCGGCTTGCTCAAAAATATCTTGATATACTTCATCACGTTCTACCGGGGGGTAGCCGTGTTCGTCAAGTAATAATATTAATCCTACTTTAAGAGCAGCTTTAATATCACTTCGTTTGCTCCAATCGGGAAACCTGGCTTGTTCGTCAACTAAATCTTTAACAGCTTTTGATAGCTCAATGAGTTTGTCCTCTGGATACTTAAAATCATATTTTATACATAATTCTTTAAGGATGTCATAAAATGCCTTCTCTTCGAAGCCAATACCCAAGTCATCACCTGCCGAAAACTCACTATGCACTTGCCATATTAATTCTGTTAGCTGATTGGCCATTTCTTCATATACCTCACTGCGAAATACATCATCTTCTTTACGTTCATTATAGCGCTGAACTAGCGATTCCATTTTTTTTGAAAAATCTACACCCTTTACTTTATTAACTTTTTTCATTTCCCCAATGGCTCGGGCTAGTAATTGCTGTAAGAGTTTGATTTTGGTATTAGGTAATTTTATCTTGTTTATTTTTTCCAGATAGGCTTCATCAAATATATCTTGGGCAGCTTCTGTTTCATCTCCCATTTTAAATATTTCTTCAACGCCCTCACTTTGGAGCGCATTTTTTATCATTTCTCTAACCTTAGCATTCATTTGTGCAGTATCGGGAGCTTCACCTTTGGTTAGTTTAAATACTATGGAGCGAATAGCGAGATAAAAATGGGTTAAATCTCTTTCTTTTTGGGTAAGTTGTTCGCTTCCTGAACAAATATCATAGGCAGCTTTTAAACGCTTTACTAATGCCATAAAACGGGTTTCCAATTCTTTGGTAACCATGACATATTCTACCGCTTTATTCAAAGTGTTAAGCTGTTCCAGGGGTGTACCCTTGAAATAATTGCTTGAATCAAACTTATGGTAAATCTTTGCGAGTAAATCTAAATGGTTTCGCACGATTACCAAAGATTCAGCAATATCCTCAAAATTTTCGCGGTCGCCCTTATTGTATTGGGCAAGCGCTAAATTCATTTGTTTTTTTATACCAATATAATCTACAACCAGCCCTTTGTTCTTTCCTTTAAATTTTCTATTTACCCTAGAAATCGTTTGTATTAAATTATGCTGTTGTATGGGCTTGTCTATATAAATACTATCTAAAAAAGGAACATCAAAACCTGTGAGCCACATGTCTACAACAATAGCAATTTTAAAATTTGATTTTTCGTTTTTAAACTGTCTGTCTAGTTCTTTTCGGTATTCTTTGGTGCCAAGCATTTCATATAACACTTTCGGGTCATCTTTACCACGTGTCATAATCATTTTAATACGCTCAATAGGTTTTATCTTTTTCTTTTCTTCTTTGGTTAAAACGATACCATCAGCAGCTACTTTTATTTCAGCCCACTCTGGACGTAACTCTATTATGTTCTTATATAATTCGTAGGCAATACTTCTGCTGCTGCATACAAACATCGCTTTTCCAATCACTGTAGCACCTTCTGAAACACGTTTTTCATAATGCGTAACAAAGTCTTTGGCAATCGCTTCCAATCTATCGGGATCCCCTAAAATAGCGTTCATGCTTGCCGATTGTTTCTTGCTTTCTTCTACTTGGTACTCATTGGCTCCAGCTGCGGCGGCTTCTTCATAGTAGGCTTCAATTTTGGCAAGTTCGTTGTTGTGCAACGCTACTTTTGCAGCACGTCCTTCATATACGATCCTAACCGTAATCTCGTCTTTTACAGATTCGGTCATGGTATATGTATCTACAATGTCGCCAAACACGTCTAATGTTCCATCTATGGGTGTTCCTGTAAACCCAACATAGGTTGCATTGGGCAATGAATCATGCAAATACTTCGCAAAGCCATATGTTTTTTTGATACCCTCGTCGGTAACTGTAATTTTTTGATCTAAGTTTATCTGGCTTCTATGGGCCTCATCACTAATGCACACTACATTATTTCTGGTGGTCAATAATTGAGTGTCCTCTGTAAACTTATGGATGGTTGTTAAAAATACGCCCCCACTTTCTCTTCCTTGCAAATATTCACGTAACTGTGCCCTGCTCTCTACACTTACAATTGTATCGTCCCCCACATACTGCTTTGCGTTCGTAAATTGTGTAGCTAATTGATCGTCCAAATCTGTTCTATCTGTAATCATCACAATGGTGGGGCTTTCAAAATGAACACTCCGCATGAGCAATCGTGCAAGAAACAACATGGTAAAACTCTTGCCGCATCCCGTAGCGCCAAAATAGGTACCTCCTTTTCCATCCCCAGCGGGCTGTTGTGCTTTTAATATATTGTCATACAAAGCACGGGCAGCATAATACTGTGGGTATCTGCAAACAATTTTTTCATCTTTTTTTGAACTATCGGGCAGGTAGATAAAGTTGCGTATCACATCTCGCAACCTATCGCGATGCAACATACCCTGTACCAGTGTAAAAAGGCTATCGATACCATCTACATCTTTAGCCAAACCTGCCACACGGCGCCAGGAATAGTAAAACTCATAAGGTGCAAAAAAAGATCCGGCTTTTGTATTAGCGCCATCACTAATGACGCAAAATGCATTGTATTTGAACAACTCTGGGATATCCCGCTCATACCGTACCGTTATTTGTTGATAGGCATCGAATATGGTACAATCTTCCTGTATGGCGGTCTTAAACTCAAAAATCACAACTGGGAGCCCGTTTATGTATAAAATACCATCAGGAATGCGACCCGACGGGTGGTGCTCAACTATTTTAAGTTGTGTAATAAATCTATAAATATTTTGGGGCTTGCTATAACTTGGCTCTTCTTCTGCAACTATATAATCTATGTTTTCAATGATTCTATGGGCGTTTAAACCGCGGTAATCTATTAATTGTACATAAAAATCTTTTTGCTTTGGATCTTCCCGTTTTAAAATAAAGCCATCACTCAACAAGCGCATCACAATTTTGTTGCTCTCATACAAATCTGACGAAGGCAAACTTTTTAAGCGAAGTAGTACTGCGTCTATTTCACTTTCAGTAATCTGGTTTTCCTCATATCGAGTGCGCAAATAATTCCGCAGATCTTCTACAATAAGGACGTCACCTTCACCACGAAGCAGAGTAGTGCCCAAGGTATGAGGATACCCTTCCAGACCTAATAGTTCTATAAAGGCGGATTCTAGTTTAGCTTCGGTGAATTTTGACATACCTTAGTTTTTTCGGGCTGAAAGAAAAGCATCCAACTTATTGAAAATTGACAACAAATTATCTTCTTTTAATTTTTTTGCAATAAACTCTGAAAGGTGGGCCACCTCATTTTCCGTGGGATTATAATGTTTCACCGCAAAATGGGACCAACTATAATTAGTAGTTCTAAAATTTTCTGAATAAGCAATTTCTAATTCCTTGTCAGTAAAAGTAGTTATCTCATTATAGATACTCCGATCTTTCAAAAGTTCATTATTTAATTCTACTGCTATGTGCATTTGTCGTTCAGGTTTAAGTAAATCATCAAAAACCACTGCTATCATCAAACTTTGGTGCTTGGGTGACACATAATAACGAACTCTTTTTTCATTAAAGCTATTTGCTCTGGGCGCTAATACATTTACACCATTTAAAATAGCTCCAGCTTTTTCAGTTTCTGCAATGATATGTTTTCGAACAGAAAATTTAAAAGTAGCTAATTCATTTATTTCTAATTGATGCTTAAAATAAAAACTAATGTCTTTAGGTTCCATATACGTGCTACTTAAATTGGATATATTTTGAACTAGGTCTTTTAGGAATACTACATATTTGTCGTTCGCATTTAATAGATAATTCCCACTATTCTTTAGAACACACTTTAATAAACTTAAATGAGTAATATTGATATAGTGTTCGGTGCTTTTAAACTTAGAATAATGGTGTTGTGAAATTGGGTAGAGTGAAAGGATTATTCCTACTTTATTATTTTCATCCCCACATTCAACCTTAACACTATCCCAATAATCATCAAGATCATTATCTTTTATATGATGATACACTTTATTCTCTATAATAATTGCGTGGGTTTCATTACTTAATAATAAGTCTATTCTCCCGCCACCATCGGTAGCGCATTCAGTGTCCACACTAAATTCAAACAACCCTTGTATTGCTTTTTTTTGAGTACCTAGCTTAGATTCTTTTATTAATTCTTTCAAACTTTTAATAAACAAATCTTCTAATTGATGAACTTCCTTTGTATTAAAATAAAAACCCAAAATATTGCTCAGGACATTTTCATAATGGGGCTGCTTCGCTATACCTAAAAATGTTTTCGGTTTCTTCTTAATTCTTGGAATATTCGCAGTTTCAAGAAACTTTTGAAGTTCAGATGTATTCATTAATTTATCCGTTGTATTTTTTCAGTTTCAGGAACTTCCTTATTTAGTCTTTGAAGTATCCCTTTCGAGAGCGTGTAATAAGTTTCTTTATAGGGTTTCAATCCCCTAGCTAGTAAATAATGTTCCACAATAAAGCTTCCCGGACCATTAAATAACTCTTCCAACTCCCCATTTTCCAATATATTGACACTTAAAAAATAATCTGGTAATCTATCATCACCGTGTGGGAAATAACTATAATTTTTAAATGTAGCCTTTATCTGTACCTTTCTTCCCGTTTTAATTTCTTCACCATCATGGATAGCCATGTTTTCAGTATATAGTTTTAAACCATATTTTTCTTTCGCAAGTATTTCACCTATATCTCCCACAAGTTTTCCATCTAAAGAGAAATTCTTGCCATACTTCTCTTTAAGACTTTTTGTTATTTTTAATAGCTGTTTTATTTCTTCCATTTGTTATAAAATAAATTATTTATTTCGCTCTCAACCATCTTAAGCATATACTAAAAAATCTGATATTGAAAATTCATATCATTTTTATTATCAACTTTAAAATTAATACCCCTGCCATTAATAATAGTTGTATATTTTTCAGGTGCGATGGGTATTGAAACAACCTCAGCTTCAAAATCAAATTGATTTAAATATTTCTCAACTTCTTCCTTAATTATCCAATAGTTAGAACCCTTATTGCTTTCTGCGTAATAAACTAAGAAGGAACCCAAAGCATCGCTAATCAAATTTGCGAAAGTTAAAGGGACCAAACTATCAATATTATGTATTGCTCTAGCCAGTCTCTCTATCTGAATAGAAATCAATTCTGATAAGAGATATAGAAATGTATCCTGTTTATAATAGAAATAGTAGTAAAAATAATTTATTTCACTTCTGTTACCATCGTATGAAGTTCTATAAAAATGAGAATTACCATTTTCAATTACTAACGGAGGGTTTTGGGCTGCCGCTTGATTATCTAACTCAATTACCGGAACAAAAGAACACCTAGAAATCAAGCTTCCAATAGTATTATTGAAATCTTTTTTTTCCGTAATTCTCGGAAAAACATACATTACAGATTCTGTTTGAATGTCATTACGTTTGGCTAAGTTCCGTAAAATAGAATGTTGAGTCTTGTTTGCAGCATCATTAAAAGAAAAAGAAATGTGTCTCCCAATTTCTTTGTCTACAGGGTTTTTAATAAAAACAGTTTCCGGATGTTTACAAAATGTTCTTGCTATACCAGCCTTGTATTGTAAGAACATTAATCTATTTGATTTAGATAGGTCTGCAGAAGGAAAGCTGATTGAAACATCATACCCTCCTTCTCCACTAGATTCCTCAGCCTGTGTTAATCCCTCAGCGAAGAATGTTTGTTTATATAAAAATTGTTCCCAAAATACTTCAGGAAAAAAGTAATTCAGTGGAGAAGTTTTTAAATACCACATGAAAGATTTACTCAAATTCAACAATTCATTTGTAATATTTAATTCAAATGTCTTTTCGTTAATCTGTTTTTTCATAATTCATTTATCTCCTTCTCAATCAACTTATACTGGTCCTTCACATCTTCTCCCATATAAAAATCAAGCAGATCTTTTTTGGTAAGTGTGCCGGTTTCTAAAAACTGGCTTAGATATTTTTGGTTAAAATCCATTAATAACATCGATTTCTCTATCTGCTTTAAAATCTCTCGGTTGGTGTCGATGTTGCGCTCTACCAATGTTTTAATGACTTTTATTTCCCCAATATCCTTTAAAATACGGGTGACCAAAATGCTTAAAATGTCTTTGTCTAACTCTAGTGTTTTTGCGTTTATAGCAATATCACGTGCAAGCATATAGGCAATCACCAAGTTGGTGTAATCTCCTTTTTGTGAATCTATGATAGCGATAAACCCAATCTCTGGAATAAAGCCTACGTGTTCGTTAAACTTTAAGATGCTATTGTCTACCAACGAAATATCAAAAACGATAATACTTACTTTGGAGTTTCGGTTGGCATTGCTTTCTATTAATTGGCTCCAGGCCGTATCGGTCTTTCGTATAAATAGGTCTTTGCCTTCTATATCACCCAGCTTTACGCTTTTATCAAACTTACACTCTATGGCTATTTTTAAATCTGGTGAGCCATTTACTTCACAAATAATATCACCTGTTTTGTTGCGGGGTAGGGCACCTGCGGCATTGCCCGTAAGCAATGCTTTATCTGCCATGCGTTTACTTTTAAAATAATCATTTAAGAAATCGGCAATATCATCTTCTGCTAAGGAGCCTTTGATGGTGCTTTTGTAAAATAGCTCCTTTTTCATCTCAAAAATCATTTTTAGACTTTCCAACTCGGTACCTAACTCGTTGGAGGTTTTAGATAAAAAGGAGGACAGGCGATCCTCCATAAGAGCAAGTACCCCAATATACAGTGCGCGTACTAACTTATCATCACGTTCTGAAGCTGGAAGATTATCAAAATAGTTAAAAACAAGCTCGTTATCCAGCTCAAATTTTTGGAGTTCTACACGTTTAAGTTTTTGGTTGAGTTTTATATTTGCCATAATTCTTTATTTAAACTGAGAATAATAACTAAAAGGGTATCCATAATACTTTGGCTCCTTGTCTAAATTAATTTTTTTTCGGTTTTTGTCAGGTCTGTTAACTTTATCCATTTTCCTTAGTTCGGAATCTAATCTTGATAAATTCATCGCTCTTTTTCGATCCAAATGTTTGGGTTGAAATTTAACGTGATTATATTGCTTCAACAATTTGAAACCAGCAGTCCAACATAGTTGTCCATCTTTGTTAGGGTAAAAAATTGTTCGTCTTCCAACGGACATTGACAATAATCGCTGGGTAAGTCTAAACTTTATTGCTTTTTCCGATATTCTAAAATCATTCCTATTTCGAATTAAGGTAATGACCTTGCCAGTTTCTTGTACTTGCTTATTAATTTCCTTTTTGAGGGAGGACCTTCGAACTCTAATTCTTAAATCATAATTGAGCTGATAGCCAACGAATGAAAGCCAAGGAACATTTGCCTTTGTATTTAGGGTATTATTGTTTTTAGCCCAAAGGTAGGGAGCTTTAGATTTGGATTTCCAAAAGGCTTTTGAATATTCATTTATTACTGTGAATGGATGGCTTAATAATTTCACTTTTGTCAGAGATTCGCTATAAATATCCAATACTTTTTGACACTCTTCCTTTGAAGGATTAATCAGAACCATATCATCACAAAAGCGAGCATAAAATTGTTCATTTTTAATTTTTGCATTTATAACTTTTTTGTCAACTTCATGCATCAATAAATTGGCAATCAAACAAGAAATTGCACCACCCTGAGGAACACCTATCCTGTCAATCTTAGGATCTGAACCGACTGTCAATAGTTCTTTTTCAGTAACCCAGCCAAATTTACTTTTAGGAGGCATTTTGACTTTTTGCACATCAAAATTGAAAGTATAACTATTTAGATATGAATAGAAAATTTCTTTTGCTCTAGAATCTATATTGATACCATGAGTTTTACATTCATTTACCCTATCATTAAAAACGTCTTTAACGACATTGTGATTTACACAATCGTAAAACTTTTTTATATCGCATTCTGATACGTACAAGTCGACATCTTGATTAATTTTTTTATAATTTATAATATCCTCAACCGCTGCGTGATGAGTAAACGAATTGCCAGCTTTCTTTATTGAACGAAAGGCATAAGAACAATCTTCAAACAGCGGGTCAAAACAATCTGTCAAGTATTTATTACACTGGCTGATAATAATTCTATCCTTGTATTGAAAATGCGCAATTGGTCTGTATATCGAAATCCCGTTTTTTTTCTCTTTTGGTTGAGGAATTATTTTGGGCGGAGGCACAGAATAATTTCCTCTAAGTACATCAACTTTAAGAACATTTATAAAATCTATGAGTTTCTGATGCCAAGCTTCTGTAGGAGCAATGGTTAAATTTCTAGTTTTTTGTAAAACCGTTCTCTCTAATTGAATAGCATTAATTTCTAAGGCACTTTTTCCATTTCTTTCTTTTTTTGTTAGTCTTAACCAGCTATTTCTGCTTGGGAACATCTCGTAAAAAACATCTATTCTACTTTTGCCCTTTTTCAATAGCAACTTTTTATGAAATAGTTTGTCATGTTCCTTTTTTGCAAAAGCAACTCGTTTCCGGCAAAGTACTTTTAGTAATTCACGGTTGGAAAAATAATGTTCAAAAGGTTTTACTTTCATAAACTTAATAAAATGCCTTTCACTCTGGGCCGGATTACTACCGGAATCGAATCGAATGTATCATCCAAAATTGTTGTATATTATGGAAAATACAAGGGCTAACGTAGAGCAGCGTTTAAGGAAACAATATACAATTTCCTTTAGCCATACTTCTATCTACTCTGAAACAGTGCTTAACACTTAGCAGAGCTACTCGGCATTTTAATTCTTAATTAGTTACTATTTCTTCCTTACTCCCAACAGTTGCCATTTTGGAAAGAATAAGTCCTTTTAATTCAATCAATTTCGAATTTTCATTTTGTAAAAGTTCCCTTTTGTCAGTAAAGGGTTCTACTATTTTATTAAAGTTGTTTAGAATGCTCTCTTTGGGTAATACTATTTTGTAGTCAGTCATAAGTACTGCATTGGCTTGTGGTTGCGCCGAACCTCCAGCTACATTCAGAATATAATCTTTATATAAATCACCTGTAACCATTAAACCTAAATACTTAAATAAAGTATTTGATTTTGGTTTTAATCTGACTAAATATGATGCAAAAACAGCAATAATGTCAGTATTATTAATCTGTTTTGCGGAACCAACCGAAGCTCCAGTTCTAGCAATAATTATATCCCCTCTATGTAACTTATATTTTTCTAAATCTTTATCCTTTATATCACAGTATGGAACCGTATCCCAGTCAATATAACTCGATGCAATATCAGTTATTCTTAAAAATTTAACTCCTTTCTTTTCAAAATCTGCAGATGCCGTAAAACCATATTGTGAATCCACTAAACTATTCAATTGTTGATATTCCCACCCCTCCGGGATCTCTTTATCCAACTCTTCGTTATAAACCATTGCCCCACCAGAAGATTTATAAGGCTTGCCTATCAATTCGGGAGATCCTGAAACAAGTTCAGGACAACTTTCCTCTGCAATAGGAAAGTTGAAATCCACAAACCAATGTTTATACAATGCCTGCGCCGTTTCTTCTAACTTAGCATTTAATTGTTCGTTTAAAGATATGCGGTTGACTATTGTATTGTATTCATCAACAATAGCTTGTTGTGTTGAGATGGATGGGACTGGTAGTTCAAAATCGAGAAAATCTTCCCATTCGAGACTTCCCCGAACGCCGCCAACCGCATGAAATGTTGCCTGTCTATCAAACTCAGATCGAGTAAACCACATTATTAAATATTTTGGTAAAAGCAAAGAAGTATCAATGACCTCAAAAACTGGATAGGCTTGCGATATAATGGCTTCGTCAAACTGTTCTAACAAGGCAACGGGCATCTTACCATCGCGCCGCACCTGCATGATACTACACGCGAACTGGTTCTTTTTAATAATCTTGTAATTTTTCATATTTGTACCAACCGTATTCGCTACAGAGGGTATAAACTGCTTAGAAATACTCAGGCCTAACAATTTAGTAACCAGTAAATTTTTGTTGCGCACATCAACGAGTCTAATATAATCTCCAATACGTTTATAGCTCGATCTCATACCCCAACTCCTTAAAAACAGTTAACAAATCGGCTTTAGATTGGGCTTCTTCTTGCAATAAGGTTTTCATTTCGGCAGCCAAAGCGCCCATCTTTTCATCAAAATCTATATTTTCATCGCGGTTTACAAATTCAATATACTTGCTGGGTACCAGCGAGAAATCTTTTTTCTCAATTTCTGTTTTCGTGGCACTGTAGCAATATTCGGGTACATCTTTGTAATTGTTGTCTTGTTGTTGCCAATCGTGGTAAGTTTTAGCAATGTCTTTTATTTGCGGTTCGCTGAACTGTATAAACTTCTTTTCAAATGGAATACCTATTTGGCGTAAATCCATAAACAATACTTCTTCTTCTCGGTTCCGGAGGTGTCGCTTGGCATCACCAATATCTTTAGTATGACTTCTTTTATTTCTATTTAGAATCCAGAGCGTTACGCTAATATTGGTGGTGTAGAACATATTCTGCGGTAAAATCACAATGGCTTCTACCAGATTATTCTCTATCAGTTTTCGGCGTATTTTATATTCCTCACCGCCGCCAGATAAAGCGCCATTTGCCAAAATAAAACCTGCAACCCCATTTTCAGAGAGCTTGCTTACCATGTTCAAGATCCAACCGTAGTTGGCGTTACTCTTTGGAGGTACATCATACCCCATCCAGCGCGGGTCGTCTACCAACTCATTCACTCCCCGCCAATCTTTTTGGTTAAAGGGTGGGTTGGCCATGATATAATCTGCTTTTAAATCGGGGTGTTGGTCCTGCCCAAAGGTGTCGGCTGCCTTTTCGCCTAAGTTGGCGGCAATACCCCGAATGGCAAGGTTCATTTTAGCCAGCTTATAGGTGGTGTTGGTGTATTCCTGCCCGTAGATAGATACTTCCTGTTTGTTCCCGTGATGGCTCTCTATAAATTTTATAGATTGTACAAACATACCTCCAGAGCCACAGGCAGGGTCATAGATAATACCTTTATAAGGCTCTATCATTTCGGCAATGAGGTTAACTATGCTTTTAGGGGTGTAGAACTCACCTTTTCCTTTCCCTTCAGCCAAGGCAAACTTGGAGAGAAAATACTCATATACGCGCCCAACAATGTCTTGAGCTTCGTCTTTCTGGGTATCTATTTTATTAATGGTATCGAGCAAGGAAGCCAATTTACTTTTGTCTAGTTGCAAACGGCTAAAGTAGTTATCGGGCAAAGCACCTTTTAAACTTGGATTGTTCTTTTCAATGGTATGTAGTGCGGTATCAATCTTTAGCGCAATATCATCCTGCTTGGCGTGTTTCATGATGTAGTTCCACCGGGAGGTTTCAGCCAGATAAAACACATTGCTCTGGTTGTAAAATTCCTTCATCTCTACATATTTATCTTTGCCATCGGCAATCAGGGATGCGCGTTTGGCTTCAAACTTATCGCTTGCAAATTTTAAGAAGATGAGTCCGAGTACAACGTGTTTATATTCGGCACTCTCTACCGAGCCTCGTAGTTTGTTCGCAGAAGCCCAAAGGCTTTCTTCAATTGATTTTTCTTTTTTGGTCGTCTTCTTTTTAGCCATTTATAATATTTAAGGTCATTCTGTAAATATAAATATTCCATCAGACCCATTTGTACGTATAAACCCTTAAAACAATTGAGTTTTTAATTTCAATTCATTTAGTCTTCCCATCCACACAAGGTCCTGCCAATTTTTTTAGCTTCGGCCAGCGTAACTTTATAGGTGTCTGTAGAACAATTGGATAAGCCTCGACAGTTTTTCTTATAATGATATTTCTTGCTTTGGGGACCTTTGCAGATATACACGTCAGTTTCGATAGCACAAAAAGAAGTGCTGAGTGAAAAAAGGACACTCAAGACTGAAATAAGCCAGAGTTTTTGAAGGTATTGGTTGGGAGTTGACACTGTATTTTTTTTACGAATGAATTATAAATGTACGCTATAGAGATGCTATTCCCGCGAATGTTAGAAATAAGAATAATGCGGCCAATATAAAGGGTATAGCAATTAGCCACCATACTAGTTTAGAGGCATTTTGCCGAACTTTTTCTTGTACGTGATAATTACGCTTAAGGTTCCAAATTAGTTCTATTAGTAACTCATTCTCACTATGATTTTTATAGGTTTCGAAGAATCGTTCTTTATTACTGTATTTTTTATTGGTTGTATTCATCTTATTTATGATTTTTAACCTTTTGTTTTTAGATTCAAATACCTTATCTCTAAACTATTCAATTATTGATATATAGTATTCATTTTTTAATCTGAAAGAAATTGTTGCAATTAAGAAGTAGTAGGAAGGGCCTACTTCCTCATTTCTTTAACTAATTTTCTGGTAGCATCCTTCATGAATAACTCAAGAGTATCTCGCTCTACACCCTCATACCCTTCTTTGGTTTTCTTTTTTCGTTCCTTCATCTCCTGTGCTAGTTGCGTTCTAGATTTCGATATTATGCAGCCATCTTCGCACGGAGCATAATTAAACTTGTAGATTCCTGCAAATTCATTTGATTCAATAAGAATTACTTTAAATTCAACATTGGCGCCAAAACGCTCTCTCTTAGTATACTTTTCAACTCTCTCCTCGTTATCTTTTGTGTAAAATTTATTTGTTTGATAAACTACTCGAGGATCAATTTTTGTCAGTTCAATAATGAGATCTGTGTCTGATTTCTCTTTCAATTTTGAATAATCAATATTATTGTCATCATTACCAATGATCTGATTGAATAGTTGCCGATCTCTCACCACAAAACCACTGGCTAACAATTGGTTTTCAATCGCATTATATAAATAATCAACATTTTCTCCTTCTGTAACGGTGTATGAAGCATCATTTACTCGAAGAACAACTTTAGGATTCTTGTTGGTGTCGAGAAATTCTTTGAGGGTGGGTGTAGTAAAAATATCATCTTTTTGTTTTTCAAACTTTAGTATCTTAGTGCTAGAACAACTGCTAATAATAGTGAAAAATAAAATCAGGAATAAGTAATTGATTGTTTTCATCGGGAGTTGATTGTTAGTTTTCCCAAACCTACAATTCAAAACCACATTTCCCTTACGGTAACCCGTAACCCAAAAAAAAAGACACCTTTTACAGTGTCTTTTCTATGCTCCCCAATGTGAAAGCCTTTTGGCTATCAAACAACCAATGATATGAATAATGAATGAAATTACTTTACGGAAATCCGTAGGTGTGGTACTCACGCTAACTAAAACAAATTATACAAATTCATCTGTTTATGGTGTTTTAACCAATATGGGCTCGATTGTTGATCCCGTAATTGCTACCACTTCTATATTTATTGTGACACTATTCATGGTGCTCGGATTTTTTAAGCCTAAATAAACAGTTCCTGAAGTAATATCATTTATTCTTACAACAGCTTGTTTAGTACTTTCCGCAGTGCCTTCCATAGCATATGAAATTTGCTCACCATCTAAATCTAAGTCCTTCTTTGCGATGAACTTAGCCATGTTACTTTTGTCCAACAAATAAATGTCTGCAGATGCAACGCCCTCCGGTACTTTTATGGAAGATAGAATACCTGACGTTAAACCACTTGAGTCAGCCATCAAGGCGGCTAACTGAATTGCTAAGTTCAAATTTTGTGTTCCGCTCTCACCTTTTGTGGTTGAAAAACTATAATACCATTCAACTGTGTTTGGTGGCAAATCTATTTTCAATACCGTTCTTGACTTTCCTCCAAAATTAGCGTTTAGACCACCATTTAAATAGATACTTCTATTTTCAATCAGTTTTTTAGTTTCTGTTTTGATTTCAGGACCATTAGAGCAATTAAATTGCATCAAAACTAAAAGGATGAATGTAATAGTATACTTAATTTTCATACTGTAATTTTTGATGTTGCATTTTTACACACTACCAAGATCTAAATTAACCCCAAATCCTTTACAATGCTCACTAAATGAATGGCATTGTTTGCCTTAAACTGAATTTTTAAACGATTCAGCCGCTTTTCAATGGAGCTTAAACTACTCGGACTCACATCTCGATCTTTAAATAGCGTACTGATTTCCTCTTGGGAATGGCCAAGCGATAAGAGACGCACCAACTCTATGTCAAAATCGTCAATTTCTGAATGCGAACTTTTATGCAGCAGGTGTTGTAGTTGGGTAGAGAGATAGGTTTGGCCGTTATACACGCTTGTAATGGCCTGCTCCAATTCCTTTAATCCGTTTCTGCCCTTGCACACATAAGCATCTGCCTTGAGTTCGTTCATGATGTTGGCCACTCGCTGTTTGCGGTCTTCCACAGAATACACAATGATTTTTACCTCCGGATGTTCTTTCTTGATGATGGCAATAAGCTCTTCCCCCGAATTAAAATTCTGTTCCCGATGGTCGGGTACATAAGAGAGGTCGGTGATCAAGAGTTCGAAGGGATGTTCTTTTAAGGCCGCACTCTTTATTTTTAGATAGGCGTCATCACAGTATTGTACCTTGACGACATCGTTCACGCCCAATAAAGCTAAGGTGTTGGCTACACCCGAATTGATACAGTCCAGATCGTCAGAGACCAATACTTTTGAAAACATACTACAACTTTATTTTTGCCTTGAAGCCATTTCTTTCGGTTGGTTCAAATATAATCGTTCCCTTTACCGAGTGAATACGGTTTTCCGCATTTCGGAGTCCGTTGCCCATTTTTATGGGGCCACCCGTACCGTTATCGGTATATTCAACAACATATTTACTGCCCAGCTTTTCTGCTGAAACCACTACTAATGAAGCTTCGCTATGCTTGCGCATATTGGTCATCAACTCCTGTAACACCCGGTAGAGGGCAATCTTTTTTTCGGTTGCCAAGCCATTCCAATCGATACGAAGTAGATTTTTGGAGATCACATTTACTTGGTCGTTTTGATAGTTTAGGAGCAGGTCGTTTAAGAGTTCGCCGAATTCTTCTTCCGTTTCAATTAGTCCATAATCTTTTGAAATATCCCGGGTTTTGTGGTATACCGAATCTAAATCATCGAGTATTGTATCATTTGATTGGGTAGAGGTCTGTATTTTGGTCATAATTTGATAAAGATCATTAGCTACTTCATCATGTACTTTTTTAGAAATTCGGGATTCGGTTCGATAGATTTCTTCAACTTTCTCCTTTCGATGGCGATACTTCAATATGAAATATAGCGCTATACCCAGCAATAATATAAATAGCCCAATGACCTTAAAGAGATTTTTCCTTTGACTTTCTTTCTGACGTTCTAGTTGCGCAACCTGGGTTCGTTCTTGTTCTTTTGAAAAGTCATATTTGATACTCGCGAATTTGATATCATTTTGAAGGGACGCTTTTGTGATACTGTCGTTATTGCGAATGTATTCCACAATTTCGGGATCGTCATTTAATTCTAAATAAGATGCAAGAGCCTCTTGTCTATAGCCTATACTCACTTTTTTGGAAGGATTTTTCCCCAAAGCAGCATATTTGCGTGCAGTTGTAGTATCTCCTTTGGTTTTGTAGTATTCAGCAAGGTGATTATAACTTGTAAAAAGTTGGCCAGGATTGCCTAATTCTTTCCGAAGTTCAAGTGCTTCCAACATGTTTTCTAGTCCTTTCGGGTCATTAGCCAATGCTTGTGTATATCCCAAATTATCCAACGCCCTGGCTGTTTCAACCGGGTTGTTCATTTTTTTATTTCTTTTAACAACTGATGTCAATAAGTCAACTGCCTCATCATAGTTTCCGCTATCGCGATGGGCATTCGCTAAGTTGTTTAAGAGTATAAGGCTATCCTTTAAGCTTTTGTTTTTCGATAAGGCTTTAGAATAGATTTGTATAGCTTTTTCAGGTTGGGCGGTAGTTCTGTAGACCATGCCTAAATGATTATTGATGCGACTTTCGGTCCCGTCGGGGAACTGTAATGCACCTGAAGTCTTTTCTTTCAATTTAAGAGCCTCAATGGCTGATTGTTCACTAGCGTAGATTTGGCCCAATTTATATTCCGCCATTGCTAACATTTGGTGTGTGAAAACAAGTCCTAGGGTGTCTTGGGCTATACTTTTCTCTTCTTTATATTTTTTGAAGTACACGTAACTAACGACTAGATCGTCTGCAGAATCAGGGTTTAAAATCTTGTTGTAGAAATAGGTGGTGCTATCCACTGTTTGTTGCGCGAAACCATATGATGATGATAGTAAACTGCTCAGAATGAATACTACCTTCAAAAAAAAGAGGAATGAAAAGTTTGATTTTTCCATTCCTCAAATGTAATAACTAAATATTAGTTATTAGTCCCCGCCATTTGGTGGTGGTGGGGGTGGTGGAGGCGGTGGGGGTAAATGACCATCTTCACCGCAACACGCGACTTCATCTGTGGTTATTTGGCTCTCGGGAGTGCAGGAGAAAATAAGTCCGCCTAGCAAACATGAAAGCATGATATATGACAACTTTTTCATTGTATTTGTATTTAAAGATTTGACATGCGTATGGCCGTCCGAGTCTTTGCTCAGATTGTGAGTTTAGGCCGTAAGCCATACAATTAAGGGAAGAGCAAGCTCTTCGGTTGAGAAGTGTGGAGCGCAGAAGTACCGTGTGTCAGATTACTTCTCAAAATGGTCTTGGCACAGTACAATGCGACTCCAGTAAGTACTGTTGAAATATTCGTAAACCCTATTACGCTCGGGCGATCAGCAGTACAGAACAAATATGAGAAAGTTGCAGAAGATGGGCCTGGAAAGTAGCTGGAAAGCTTTTGGAAACTTATATTCCAAGAACTTTCCAAAAAAGAATTGTAATTTTCTATCGATTTAAAAACGGGAATGTGTTACGAAATTTTTTAAAGAAGGTATTTGAAAAGGCTATTAAAAATGGCGCCGATGAGAATGGAAGTTCCATAGCAACGGAAATACACCATGCTTTGGAAAAAGTAGAAAAACAGCCCATCACAGCCGATGCCATCCGGGGGTATTATCGAAAGTATAAAAATCATATTCCTTTTAATGTGGCCAAAAATTCGAAGGATCAATTGGCGAGATATATTGGTTATGAAAGTTACCGTGACTTCGTACAGAAAAGCACAAGGAATGGTAACAAAGTTTCTAGTTATTTGCTTTGGTTTTTAATTGTGGCCTTGGGAGTTTCGTTGTCTTGGAATTTCTTTGTTACAGACGAAACGTGTTGTATGATTTGGATGGAAGATCATTGGGAGGAAACCGCATGTAGCGGTAAGCGTCTTGAACGAGCATGTGATACCAAAACACTCAGAAAAATGAAAAAGGTAGAAGTTTGCAAAGATGCAGCGGTCAAAAAAAACGGCCAACCTGTTTTATGGTATGATAAATCCGACGATGTGGTCACATTTTTCACGTATCATGGATTGCATCCGGTCAATGGAAAAACACTAAAACAAGCTACCCGGTATATGGTGGAGAAGTATGGGGAGGAGTGTGAGTGATAGCTAGCTAGGTAGGTAGCGCCGTGCTTTCGGTTGTATCCGCCGAGACTAAAATAGGTTTTTGTCCGACTTTTCAATCTTCTTGACCAATTACCGTTATAAACTATAGCTGTTATTAGCTACAATTTAATTCACAAAATACATTTCCAATTTTCCTTTTCCCTTTGCATAAATTTTTCCACGAGGAAAGCATTCAAATTCATTTTTAATCAATTTATAGGTGGGTGAAGATATATTGATTTTACCTACTTCACCAGCAGATTCTATTCTGCTGGCAGTATTTATCGTGTCTCCAAAAAGGTCGTATGCAAACTTTTTTTTGCCTACAACACCTGCTACTACAGTTCCTGAATGTATCCCAACCCTCATTCTCCATTTTATTTCATGGCTTCTATTTCTCTCTTCAAGGTAGGATTGCATCATTTGTGCGGCTCTAATGCAGTTAGCAGCATGATTTGTTATTTCATTTTCAAGGCCACATGCTGCCATATATGCATCACCAATCGTTTCAATCTTTTCAACTCCCGTTTCTTCCATTATTTCATCGAATCGACCAAAAATGTCATTGAGTTCATTGACCAAAGTGATTGCTGATATAGACGCTACAAGCCCTGTAAATCCTTCAAAATCAGTAAATAGAATAGTCACATTCTTATGCCTTTTAGGAATTGTCGTACCGCTTTCTTTCAAATCCCTAATTACGTTTGCTGGTAGAATATTTTGCAGAAGATCATCTGATTTTTTCTGTTCAGCCATTAAAGATTCCTCTGATTTATCAATTAGAATAGACATACTTGCTATGAGTATGAGGCAAATGATTCCAGTTATGCTGATGTTAACTATTTGTGATATGTAGGGATCTAATCCTCCAAAATGAGATGTTATATTTGATTGAAATAGTACAGTAACAATCAAAGTCAGGCATGCTAGAATGCTAAAGACATGGGCTATATTTCTTGCCTTTCGGGGGAAAGTCATGTATGGTAGGATAATTATAAGGAAACAAACCACTGCAATGCCTGAGGAATATCCCAACAAATAAAGAAACAAGAGAATAGACATATACGATGCTAGAATAAGCCATATGGAAGCCAAGACTCGCCATCCTTTTCTGTTGAATAGTAACGCCGTTAGAAACATTAATCCCAAGAAAGTATTGCTCCCGTAAATCACTATCGCGTCTGTGAGAAACAATGCAATTAGCATCCAAGTTACATTATAAATTACTCCTAAAACGGATGCAATATTCGTTACATGCAAATATCTATTTTCAGTGATTGAAGAGGTGTAGTCAGCGCCAATGTCAACCACTCTTTGAAAGAATCTTGACTTATTTTTATCATAAGTTGACATAAGTGCTTCTCAATTTCTATGGATTACTAACTTCTTTTCTATTGTAGCTAACTCATTTTATCCTTTTCAACTTATATTCTTTTCCCTATGTATGAATCGGATAAAGAATATTTTAATTTTAAAATTTTTGGGCAAGAATAAGCGTTCCTGTAAATATACCCATTTACCACTTTCCCCAAAATACCCATAAACACGTAATTTTTAGTTCAAGTAACTGCTACTGTTTAACCGTGAATTTCAGAAGGATGTATCGAATTACCGTTTACTGTTTTCCACAACCAAAAACAATAGGAAAAACCCTGTTTTTTGTTCGAAAACTACCGTAGTGGGCCGTGATAATCTTAGAGTGATAAATGTCATAACCTTAATGTATCCATTGTGCTATGTTTGTTCAATATGTAACAAACATGCTATCACGCTATCTTCCCGTATTTATCATTCTTTCCTTATTGGCTGAAATTTTTGGTACGGTTGGCGGATTCGGATCGTCGGTTTTTTTTGTGCCCGTAGCCAATTTTTTTCTAGACTTCCAATCGGTGTTAGGGATTACTGCGCTCTACCATGTTTCTAGCAACCTTACCAAAATTGCATTTTTTAGAAAAGGAATCGATAAAAAAGTCATTCTAACCCTAGGGGTACCAGCGGTACTTTTTGTGATTATTGGCGGATTTATAAGTAAATATATAGATCCGACTATCTTAACATATAGCCTTGGAATCTTTCTCGTTGTTTTAAGTCTGTTGTTTCTGATTTTTAAAAAACTGGCGGTAAAACCAACGACTAAGAATGCTGTTGCTGGTGGTGTGCTTTCTGGCTTAAGTGCAGGGGTTTTAGGTACAGGAGGTGCGATTCGCGGCATCACCTTGGCGGCCTTTAAGATGAATAAAGACAAGTTTATTGCTACGTCTGCGATCATCGATTTAGGGGTAGATGTGAGCCGGACTGTTGTCTACTACTTTAATGGCTATATAAAAATAGAACTCTTATACCTTATTCCCATCCTGATCGTGGTCGGAATTTTAGGCACCTGGATCGGGAAACTAATTCTCAACAAAATGTCGCAAGAACAGTTTCGGAATATTGTGTTATTCCTAATCTTGGGAATAGGTCTGGCTAGCATTATCAGTAATCTATAAGAATGCCTAACCGGAATGGAAAGAAGTTACAACTGATAGATATCATTTCTTGCTCGAAACGTGACAGCTATATTTAGTTTTTTAATACGCCTTCATTGCATCAAACAAACACCATCACGGTAAAAACAAAACGCTTTTTTGAAGAAATAGGCGATATGACCTATTTCGCCATCCGATTCTTTAAAGAGGTCTTTACTACGCCCTTTGAATGGAAAGAACTGCTCCGCCAATGTTACCAAATGGGAAACCGTTCATTTCTCCTGGTGGGTGTAACAGGTTTTATTCTTGGGTTGGTGTTTACGCTGCAATCCAGACCTACCTTACTAGAATTTGGCGCCGTCTCGTGGATGCCTTCTATGGTCAGTATTTCGATAGTGCGCGAAATCGGTCCCGTAATCATTGCGCTTATTTGTGCAGGACGCATCGGTTCAGGTATTGGTGCCGAGCTGGGCAGTATGAAAGTAACTGAGCAAATTGATGCGATGGAAGTTTCGGGAACCAACCCCTTCAAGTATTTGGTGGTCACCCGAATTTTAGCCACTACCTTAATGCTTCCGCTGCTCATTATTATGGGTGATGCAGTGGCGCTTTTTGGCTCTGCTATTGTTGAAAATTTAAAAGGCGAAGTTTCATATCTGCTGTATTTTAATAAAGTTTTCGATGCACTGAAGTTCAGTGATATTATTCCGGCCACGGTAAAATCATTTTTTTTCGGTTTCGCCATTGGTCTGGTAGGATGCTATAAGGGGTACCACAGTTCAAAAGGAACCGTTGGCGTAGGTGAGGCCTCAAATGCTGCTGTCGTGTATACCTCCATGCTCATCTTCGTGATCGATTTTATTGCTGTATTTCTAACCGATATTTTCTTCGAGATATGAAAAAACCCGTATTAGAAATAAAGGAATTGCGCAAAAGCTTCGGCGAAAACCATGTGCTGAATGGCTTTAGTCTCCAATTGTTTGAAGGGGAAAACCTCGTGATCATGGGAAAGTCAGGCTCGGGAAAATCGGTAATGATCAAATGCCTCGTCGGATTGATGGCAGCCGATAGCGGGACGATTAAAATTAAAGATTTTGACATCGTTTCCCTAGGCCAAAACGAGTTGGATGTCTTGCGTACTGAAATCGGTTTTCTTTTCCAAGGAAGTGCGTTGTACGATTCTATGACGGTGCGTGAAAATTTAGAGTTTCCGTTACGGAGAAATAGGGATAAAATAAAAACATCCCAAACTACCGAAGCATTGGTGGTAGAAGCCCTAGAAAATGTTGGCTTGGCACATGCCATCGACCTAATGCCGGCAGAATTATCTGGCGGAATGCAACGCAGAGTTGCCCTGGCACGGGCACTCATTTTAAAACCCAAAATCATTTTGTACGACGAGCCCACTACGGGCCTCGACCCCATCACTTCAAAAGAAATCATTCAGTTAATGCGCCACATACAACAGACCTACCAAACATCGTCACTCATCATTACCCACGATGTAGATTGTGCACGAGTGATTAGTAACCGAATGATTTTATTGGTAGACGGAATTAATTATGCCGAAGGTACCTTCGAGGAGCTTTCACAATCGCAAGATCCAAAAGTAAAGGCCTTTTTTAAAACATAGCAATCATGAAAAAATCAGCTTCCCACAAAACCCGCGTCGGATTTTTTGTTGTTCTGGGCACCCTAATTTTAGTAGCCGCGCTCTACTTTATAGGTAACAGACAACACATTTTTAGCAAGAATATGCAGGTATTTGCAGTATTTCAAAATGTAAATGGCCTACAGCTGGGAAACAACGTGCGCTATTCTGGTATTAATGTAGGCACCGTGGCTGCTATTGAAATGGTAGGTGAGGCCACCATTGTAGTACAAATGATGGTTGAAGAAAAAACAGGTGCCTTTATTAAAAAAGATGCGATTGCTACCATTGGGTCTGATGGCTTGGTGGGGAGTATGGTGGTAAACATTTTGCCGGGTAACGAAAACCGATTCGCCATCACTTCTGGAGATACCATACCAACCTATAGTAAAATTGGTGCAGACGACATGCTCTCAACCCTTAATGTCACCAATGAAAATGCGGCATTACTTACCGCCGACTTACTAAAAATAACAAATAAAATTTTAGAAGGGGAGGGCACATTGGGTGCATTAATAGCAGATACCACACTCACGCAAAACATTCATACCAGCTTAGAAAACTTAAAAAACACGACCCAAAGCGCCAATACACTCATAAATTCGTTGCACGAGAAACTTTCAAAAATAAACATGGAAAAAAGTGCTGCGGGTGTCCTGCTAAACGATACCGTGACCGGGAACAAAATGCAACGTATGGTATCGAACCTAGAAAAGTCTAGCCGTACGGTTTCAGAAACAATGGGGCAGCTAGAGGCAATGGTTGCTGAAATAAATACTAAAAAAAGCACCTTTAATTACCTTACCCAGGATGAAGCCCTTCCGAAGACGATAGACTCGACCATGCAGCAAATAAAAGAAGCTTCCCAAAAGTTAAACGAGAACATGGAAGCATTAAAACATAACTTTTTATTTCGCGGTTATTTTAGAAAATTGGAACGCCAGGCCAAACGCCAAGAAAAAGCAGCTAACCAATGATTAGTAAGTGTGCAATTACAAGTCTCTAATGTTGCTTGGGCAGTACAAATTCTTTTAAAGAGGCCACGGCAGCATTGTAGCCGATTTCAAAAATAGCATCAATATTCTTTAAGTTGAACATGCCATACCGATTGATATTTTTGGGAGCGATCAACAGATCTAATTCGTTGAATTTCGCGACACAATGGCTGCCAAAACTGATGTGATAAGCCCGATTGGCTACTTGGTACGAATGTTTCAGTTCGGAAACATCTATTTTTTCCAACGGATTTACATATACGCCGATGAGTGTGTCACACTGTTTTTTAAGGGGCTCTACTGGGAAATTGTTCAGTACTCCTCCATCAACATAGGGAATTTCATCTATAAGAACCGGCGTAAACAAACCTGGAAATGCTGCTGAAGCGAGTACGGGTTTAATGAGTTGTCCTTCGTCAAATACGCGTTCGGTTCCTTCAATAAGATTTGTGGCAGGAATGTAAAGTTTCCGTTGTAGAGAGTCAAAATCGTCTTCTTCAAAGAAACCAAAAAAATCACTGTAAAACTTTATGGTGTCTATAAAACCAGGCTTGTTATACGCATAGCGCTTGTATTGAAAAATAGGTACCTTCTTAAAAAAGGTGAGTATGGTTTCCCAAGAATGCCCCGCAGCATAAAGCGCACCAACAATGGCGCCAGCACTGGTGCCTGATAGATGTGTAATTTCTATTTGCCGTTCTTCGAGCGCTTTTAGCACCCCTATGTGCGCAACACCTCTCGCGCCACCACCCGATAGAACCAACCCCGTTTTCATATGCAATCCTTTACTTTCTGAATGTTTATTTCTGAAATAGTAGCAAATACAAATCTGTAACTATTTTATATAAAGATTAAAAAAATTGGACGCTATAGCAATGATTTTGGTCATAAACGGAATTGAAGTCATCAAATCTCCCACTTTTTGAACTTACATCGCTAGAACCATTGCGACTTTTTTGGAGGTGATAAATATCATAGTAAAAAGTTGTTTCAGAAACTAACTTTAGACTTTTAATTTACTGAAAATGAAATCAAAACTTAAAAATCGGGTCTTATTCTTAGGTATCCTTGCTGCCCTCTTAATAGCATTCGCCGTTTGGTATAAAATGACCTATGAAATGGAGGTGGCGCAAAGCAAAGCAATCCATAGTCCGAACCTAACCACTAAGGTCCTCGTGGCCACACAGGGAAGTGATTTTAAAGATGCTGTGGTGACCAATATTTTCAATTTTTATAAAAAGGATTCGGTCTATATTAAAGCAATCGACGTATCGCAGTTATCACAGGTGGATTCTTCTAAATACAATGTGATTGTGATCTTGCATACTTGGGAATATGGGAAACCTCCAGCGGCGGTGTTGGAATTTATCGAAAATAATAGCGAAAGGAAACACAAAATGATTGTGTATGCTACTTCTGGCGCTGGCAATAATAAAATTGAAGGTATTGATGCCATGGCCGGTGAATCGATTCTTGAAAATGCAAGTGATGTGTCTGATGCGATACTTTCGAAAATGGAAAGTATGATAAACTAAATAATGAGTGCTCAGTCTCAATTGTTGTAACTGATATTTATCATAGTTTAAAGTAGGGTTGCTTTTTATTTTTGAAGAAACAATGAAACGAAACGCTATGACTATAGATATTCAATTTGTAAAAATGAAAACCAGCGAAAGCATGGTTGATTATACTTCTAAGAAGTTACAACGACTCGCAAAAAAATATGAATGGGTAATTAGAGCCGATGTTTTCTTTAAACAAGAGAATGATCCTACCGAAAAAGGACAAATCTGCGAAATGGAACTGAGCTTACCGGGACCTAAAATTTTTGCAGCTTCCAACGAAAAAAATTATGAGATGGCTGTAAAAGAAACCATTTCAGACCTCGAAAAGCAATTAAAAAAGCGAAAAGCAAAATTTACGAACCAAAACATATCCTCTTAGATGAAAAAAATACTGATACCTATAGATTTTTCTGATCACTCAGAATACGCCCTTGAAGTGGCTGCTACATTAGCCAAAAAAAACAATGCTTCACTGGTCGTTTTGCACATGATGGGACTCTCGGAAGCAATTCTCACTAAAGATGAGTCTAGAGAAATGTTGGAAGCTATCTACTATATGAAACTAGCTGAAAAGCGTTTTAGCGATTTCTTGGACAAAGATTATTTAAAAGGCATCACTGTTGAAACTACAGTGCAAAATTATAAGGAGTTTCACGAAATAAATACGGTTGCCAACGATTTTAAAGCAGATCTCATCGTGATGGGATCACACGGCGCTAGTGGCTTAAAAGAGGTGTTTGTAGGATCTAATACAGAAAAGGTGGTGCGCACTTCAGAAATTCCTGTTTTAGTGGTAAAAAACCGTAACAAAGATTTTAAAATAGACAAGGTGGTGTTTGCTTGCGATTTCAATATAGATTTTGCAGCAGCATTCAAAAAAGCTTGGGATTTCTTCGAATCAATTGGTGCCGAGTTTCAAGTGGTTTTTATCAATACCCCAGAGAAATTCTTGAGCAATCAAGAAATGCAAGAACGGGCCTTTAAGTTTATGTTGCACAGCGGTGTAGAAAATACAGATGTGTATGATAATACCGCCTATTACTGTGACTATAGATTAGAACATGGTATCTATAGCTTTAGTGATGAAGTTGATGCAGATATGGTGGTAATACCTACCCACGGAAGAAGGGGGTTGGCTCATTTCTTTTCTGAAAATATTGGCGAAGCTATCGTGAATCATAGTGATTTACCCATAATGACCTTTAAGGTGTAGTGTATATTTCAGTAGGATGGAAAAAGGAATTCTTGTGAAGAGGGTTCCTTTTTTTATTAAAACTTCCGCATTCTTCCGGTAATTTCTTCGATATTGATGGTAAAAATTATGGGCATATCGTCGATGTGAATCTTGCTGGAAAACTGACTTATAAAATCTAGATCCCGTAACTCTTTCCGTAGAATAAGATCCTTTACCCCTAATGAAAATTGATGCAGCAATGCGGTAGCGATAGTTCCTTCGTGTTCCTCATACCTGCCATGGACTAATACCGATTTCCAGTCGTTTACCGAGTCGATATCGGTCACAGATAGGGATACGGAATTATTCTTTCGTAGTGCATTAATTTTATGTCCGTTGGCTGAATAACCGATAATGTTATGTTGTTCTTGGTTATAGAAATAGGTGATGGGTACTACAAAACATTTGTCTTGAAATATATAGCCCATACTGCCAATATAATTAGAACTGAGCAGTAACAATTTTTCTTTATCGTCTAAGGTCTTGATCATAATATCGGATATTAAATTTTTAAAAAAATACGCTGCAATACGAAAGGTAATTATACTAATAATGACTACACTTTTAGATTCTGTTATGGGTTACCGTTCCAGAAACTTCGGTGGCTTTTGCTATCATGTTGTAAATAGTCCCAAATTTTGAAAGATTCCGTTTTAACAACGGCGTATTAATCTTTTCTTCACTACTTAAAATCACAAGCTCATAGGTAATGTTTTCTAACCTGGACGGTTTTTGGGCATAGGTTGCAGAAACCGTGACGTTGGCTTCTTGATATTCAAATTTCATCATTCCTGAGAAGCGCTGTACGTTCTTAAGAATACAAGCGGCGAGTGCGCCCAAGAATACATCTGCAGGACTAGGGAGTACTTGGTCACTGCTGGTTGTGATACCAAACGAAGCGGAAGTTTCATTGAAAATGATTTCGCCTTCTTTTTCAGGAGTTGCTGTGGCACAAATGGAATACGACATAAATTGCTTTGTTCTAAGTGTTTTTAATCATTAAATAGTTCTGTACTCTCATTCTTTATGATTTTCTGGCTCATACACCATGGCGACACCATTCGAGGATCCTATTCTGGTTGCGCCAGCATCTATAAATGCAATGGCCTGTTTCGCTGTTTTGATTCCGCCAGAAGCTTTGATTCCCACATCTTCGTTTGCGATGCTTTTTAATAATTGTACATCTTTTAGCAACGCTCCGTTATTGCCAAATCCGGTTGAGGTTTTTACAAAATCTGCTCCAGCCAAACGTACCATTTCGCAAGCGAGTTTCATTTCAGCAGCATTCAAATAACAGGTTTCAATAATCACTTTTAAAACGCGCCTTCCAATAGCTTTTTTAATCGCTCGAATTTCTTCAGTGACTGATTTGGTGATTCCAGATTTAAAAAAACCCAGATTCATCACCATATCAATTTCGTCTGCTCCGTCTTTTACCGCTTGTTTTGCTTCCGCAATCTTCGTTTTTGTAGAAGATGCTCCCAAAGGAAACCCTACGGTGGCTATCACTTTGGTGCGATGATCTTTCAGTTCATTAACCGCTAAATATACATAGCAGCTATTCACACAAACACCGAAGAAATCATATTGTTTCGCTTCGTCACAAAGTGTAATGGTGTCAGCGGTTGTTGCTGTGGCTTTAAGCAAGGTGTGTTCTATAAAGTTGTGAAGATTTGTCATTTCACTTAGCGCGAATTCTATTTATGATTTCTTGTTTTTGCAACACCCCGCTTTGCCTCCATACTTGCTTTCCATTTTTAAACAAGAGCATTGTTGGTACACCACGCACTTGATATTGTGCTGCAAGTGGCTGGTTTTTATCAACATCAATCTTTACAATTTTTACAGCATCACCCATTTCTGCCTTGACGTCTTTAAGAATAGGCGCAAGTGCTTTGCACGGCCCGCACCATTCAGCAAAAAAATCGACCAATACAGGTATTTCAGAGTTGATAATAGAATTAAAATTACTTTTCATCTTTTTGAATGTGTTTTTTCAGCTCGTTATAACGTCTAATTTGTGAAGCTTTACTGTTGCTTCTCTTCAACGGGTATGAAGTTAATGCATAAAATAACCAACCAAAAGTTACCAGAAAAAGAACACGTTGTAAAATGCCTTTATATGCCGGAAAGTACCACATAAGCAACGGTAGTATCAATGCCAATGAGAAAACTATAACTGTTTGCCATCTATGTGCTTTTTCTTTTAAAATAAAGATAAAGAAAACGCAAAAAAGACAAAAAGCAAACCCAGTAATAACTGAAAATAGGGAATGCAGCGCGTCATTGGTATAATTAAAAATATATTGCTGTGCATCTAGACCCGCCAATTGGTACATTCCCGTAAAGAAAAAGACGATACAAAAGGTATAGAGCACTGCGAGCTGTTTCCAATAACTCCCTAACTGTTTTGTGGCGAGCGGTACCACTGCAAAACTCAATAAGATGACCATTGCGTTTGCAAACCAATTTCCAGGTACTTTCTGCGCTCCGAGTGCTCCGATTGTAGTTTCTAAAATCGATGCACCTTCAAAAGAGAATAGTGGCAATATGAAAAGTGTACCTACAAATAATAGATAGGCCACTACATACAAAATTGCGTAGAATCTCATATTACATCATAAAGGGGTTAAATTTATATTTTCTGAGTATAGGCAATAATCGCTCTAGCGGAATCTCTACAGAGAATGTTCCTGTGTAAGACGGGCAGATAACGCAGTCGTCAAAGTAGTACTCTACCTTAGCATCGTCTACCACGAAATTGTCTTTGTACTCAAAAAAATCATCGAAGGTAATTTCCCAACAATCAAAATAGATGTCACCACTATTTATTTTTTCTCGAAGTACTTCGTTTAAAATTTGTGTCATTTCCTCTTCGGTCCCTTCATTAAAAAAATCTTCATAATCCATAAATACCGAGCGTTCCAAATCGAAGTTTAAACAATCGAAGGTGTACGAAGGGTGCAAAGTGCCAGAATAGTAATTTTCCTTGTAGAAAAGCACACTTATAAGGGACGCGTTTAAGTTGTAGATTTTATAATCTACAAAGCGTTTTTCCTTAAATCGGTTGATGCGTAAGGTGTCACATATCAATTCTTTGTCTTCTAAAATACTAGCTTCCACCCCAGCAATATCCATATATGTTTCTTCCAGATATTCATTAAAGTTGTGGTACGAAGCTTTTAACTCTTCATTCAGGTACGGATAGGTAAAGTCTATTAGGTATAAATCTTCATCTTTTTTAAAGGTTTTTTGAATGACCAATTCCTCTAATTCTTTTTTATCGTCTTCTTTATCGATTAAATTTTGTCTTTTTATGACTACCGATTTGGTTTTTTTCAATTCCGTATCATTGTTGGTGTAGATAGAATCGAACGGAAGTACTTGCTCAAAAGTATCATCACTTTCTATCGAAGTATTCACCTCGGTATTTGGGGTATCTGTGGGCCGCGATGTATCGTTTTTACAAGATAAAAACAATAGCAGCGATAGCGATAGCACTAAGTATTTCATAAAAAAGGGGTTTAGTGTTTGTTAAAAAGTAATTCAAGTTTAGCGATCATGATTAACTCACTTTTATTGGTGCCTGCAAACGCTTCTGCAATACTGTGCGCCGTGTTCAGTATAAGATTTTTGCGTAGTTCGCTAAACAAACTTTTATGTTCCATGTAATAATCGGAAAAGCTTGTAAAACAATCGTCTGCATCCATTTGCTCATAATCAAACCATTCAAAAACGATTGAAATTTGGTACGCGGCATCACTGCCAAATTGGTCTTCGTAGTCGTCTATTTGCTTCCATCTTTCTTCTACGATTTGTGTGAGGGTTTTATACTCGGCTTCGCGCACAACCTTGTCTGAGGCAGCAATGGCGTAAAAAAGTTCTCCTAATTTTTGATAGAATACTAATTCGGTAGCACTAATTTTTTCCATCTTTTAATCTTTTAATAGTGTAAAAATAATAAGGCGAATTGAGCTGTGCTATGACATTTATCAGTTCAATATTTATGTACCTTTATGCCTATGGAAGTATTTAAAAAGGGGAGCAATGTTTTTAAGATTTTGTCAGAAGCAGTTTCTGAGGGAATCGTTATCGTAAACAAAGAGCAGCAAATTGTAGCGACCAACTCGGCGGCAAACGAAGTTTTTGGATATGCTGAGGAAGAATTGTTAGGGCAGCACCTCGATATTTTGATCCCCAAAAAATACCATCGTAGCCACCATTCGCATGTAGATGAATTTATGGATAAGAGTGAGAAACGTTCTATGGGGCATGGTCGCAATTTATACGGACGCCGAAAAGATGGATCACATTTCCCAGTCGAGGCCGGATTGAACCCCTTTTCCATCTATGACCAAGAGTATGTAATGGCTTTGGTAATTGACATTACCGTTAGAAAAAAAGCTGAACAGGAATTAAAGCACTGGGCAGAGATTTTTAACGAATCACTAAACGAAATTTTCATATTTGATGCAGCCACACTAAAATTCATGGATGTGAATAAGGGGGCACAACAAAACATAGGATATACACTGGACGAATTGAGAAGTATGACCCCAGTAGATATTAAACCCGATTTTGACGAAGCTGCTTTTCGGAATGAAATCACACCTTTATTAATTGGTGAAAAAGAAAAGCTAATATTCTATACCACGCATCAACGTAAAGACGCAAGTACATATCCTGTTGAAGTTCATTTGCAGAAAACGGTGAAAGAGAATAAAGATACTCTGGTAGCCATAATTTTAGACATTACCGAACGAGTTGAGTACACGAATAAATTGGAAAAGGAAGTTGCCATTCGTACCCGACAGTTGCAAGATGCTCTTAAAAAAGAAAAAGAATTGGGCGAACTGAAAACAAAATTTTTGTCATTGGTTTCTCACGAATTTAAAACACCATTGAGCGGTATTTTAACCTCTGCTACGTTGGCCGGAAAATATACAAAAGAAGACCAACAGGAAAAACGGGAGAAACACCTTAACACTATAACCAGTAAGGTAAAATACCTCAATAACATCATCAATGATTTTTTATCCATAGAACGGCTTGAAAGTGGAAGTGTAAACTACAATTTTGCGAGTTTTCCGTTGAGTAAAGTGGTGAACGAAGTTATTTATGATGCCAATATGATGTTGAAGGAAGGACAAACGATTGCCTATCCGGAAGGCATAGATACTATTGTGGTACACTTTGATGAAAAAATCTTGGCACTCGTTCTAACCAATTTGATTAACAATGCGGTTAAATATTCTTCAGAAAATACCACCGTAAATATAATTATTGAACAGAACGAAGATAGCCTTAAGATTTCCATTTCAGATGAAGGGATTGGAATTCCAAAAGAAGAACAAAAGCACATTTTTAACCGATACTTTAGAGCCGAAAATGCTTTGCTGAACCAAGGAACCGGTATTGGGCTCAATATAGTAAAGACGCATTTGGAAAACTTGGGAGGCAGCATTACATTTACAAGTATTGAAAATAAGGGCTCCACTTTTGTAGTAACCATTCCAATCACTGATAAAGACCAATGATGAAAAACATACTTTTAATAGAAGACGATACTGCCCTTCGAGAAAACACTGCAGAACTGTTAGAACTTGCCAATTACCATGTTTTTACGGCTCCTAACGGTAAGATTGGTATCGATATGGCTAAGGAATACCTGCCAAACCTCATTGTTTGCGATATAATGATGCCCGAAGTAGATGGTTATGGAGTACTGGAAGCCTTATCTTTAGATGAAAAAACGGCACACATTCCCTTTATATTCTTATCTGCCAAAACAGAGCACAAAGAAATACGAAAAGGGATGGACCTCGGGGCAGACGATTACCTTACCAAGCCTTTTGAAGAGGATGAATTAATAAGCGCCATTGAAAGTAGATTGGCAAAAGCTGAAATTTTAGCGAAAGCCATAGCGCCAACTTTCACAGAAAAGGAAGATGATCTTCGGGACTTAAACGAACTAAAAAATTTTTTTGACGATAATGGTGTAATTAGCACCTACAAAAAAGGGGAGGTTATTTACGAAGAGCGGAGTCGCTCCAATACTATTTTCCTTATATTAAAAGGAGTCGTAAAAAGTCATAAATTGGATGAAAGTGGTAAAGAACTCATCACGGCACTTTATAAGGAAGATGAATTTGTGGGATTTACTTCTTTTGAAGATAATGTACCCTATGAGGAAACAGCTACTGCTGTTGAAGAATCAGAATTGGCTGGCATCTCTAAAAGTTCATTAAAAGATATTCTTGGCAAAAATCAAAAAGTATCCTTGGCACTTGTGAATGTGTTGAGTGATACCGTTTCAGAAATAAAAGAACAACTGCTACAAATGGCATACAGCTCAGTACGTAAAAAAACGGCCCAGACTATTTTACAGTTTTCAAAGATTCTCAACAAGAAACCTGACGAAGCCATCAAGATTTCACGTGCAGACTTGGCTAGCGTGGCCGGAATCGCCACAGAAAGTTTGATACGTACCTTGTCTGAATTCAAAAAGAAGAATCTTATAGAAATCGAGGGTAGAAATATTACCATTCGTGATCTGAAGGCCCTTGAGATGATGGAGTAATAATTTTGAGTAACTGATAATTGTCATTCTTTACTGCTTAGCACCCTAATACTTTTGTACGATAATCAAAAGTAATGCGGCATATATTAATTCCTACAGATTTTTCTCTTAATGCTTGGAACGCTATCCAATATGCTTTTGAGTTCTTTCGTGAGGAACGTGTCACATTTCATTTCTTGCACGTCGATACTGCTTACACTCTCCCTAGAGATGAAAATTTACACACAGCAGGCTTCCTTGCATTGGGCGAAATTGAAAGTGAACTGCAGGACGAAATGGATTCGCTAGTAGCTAGGGTAAATGCTAAAAACCGCATTAATAACCATGCCATCATCGCAACTGTTGTAAGAGGGCGTTTTATAGAGAGTATACGGAGCTATGTAAAAACGAATAAAATCGATTTAATAGCAATGGGCACCAAAGGTGCTTCAGGCATAAAAGAAATAACCGTAGGTAGCAGCACGGGGGCTGTTATCACAAAAGTTAAATGTGCCATCTTGGTCATCCCAGAAGAAGCTACTTTTAAACCGCCCGTAAATATCGGATTTCCTACAGATTTCAACATTCCTTATACCAACAAGGTCCTGCAACTGTTGCAGGGTATGGCAAAAATCCATCAATCGATGGTCAAAGTTCTGAGGGTAGCCCAAAATGAACAACCTTTAAACGCTTTTCAAAATACCAACAGGATTTATCTAAATGATTCTTTGGCCGAGGTACCCCATAGCTTTCACGTAGTAGAAGACCCTAATCTGGAAGACGCGCTGCAGTCGTTTGTCAGCTCTTTTAAAATAGATATGGTAGTGATGATAGCGAAAAGTCTCAACCTCTTCCAGCGCATTTTATTTAAACCCCGGGTCCAGAAAATTAGCTACCACACCCGAATCCCTTTCTTGGTGCTACACGAATAATTTTCTTCTATCTACCAAATAGATGTGCTATCTGTTATTAGGCTGATAAATATCATTTTATAAGAATGTTTCGCACTGTAGCTTTGGGATAGGAAACCTAAAACAACTACTATGAGAACCGTCATTATTCCTACCGATTTTTCTGAAACTGCAGATAATGCTATTCGCTATGCGGTTGAACTCTTCAAATATGAAAAAAGCAGGTTTATCATTATGAATGCTTTTGCCGATGATGTGTATGAGAACACCATGGAAATGGACCGTGAATTCTTTGAAGAATACAAGCAAAAAAGTGAAGCGGCAATAGAAAGGGCATTACAAAAAGTTATCGCCCAAATGTTGGAGCTATCGCCCAACCCAAAACACACCTATGAATATGTGGCCAAATTTGGTAGTCTGGTAGATGAGGTAAATGATCTGGCCAATACAAGCAATGCAGATATTATTGTAATGGGCACCAAAGGAAAAACGAATAAAGACGATATTACTTTTGGTAGCCAGACACTTCAAGTAATTAAATATGTTAGTTGTCCGGTGCTAGCGGTTCCCGTTGGGTTTCACGGGTATCCTCCAGAAAATATTCTATTCCCCACCAATTATATGCTCCCATTTAATCGCAGGGAACTAAAACTTATAAATACCATCGCGAAACGATTTGTTACCAGAGTTCATTTTCTGCATATTTCCGAAGCTGAGCAGCTTTCACATAGACAGCAAGATAACAAAGCACTTGCCGGGTGCTGCTTTGAAGACGTGAAAATTTCTTATATAAAAACACCTGGAAAAGACATCACCGCAGCAGTAAACAAAACTTTGAAAGACAGTGCTATAGATATGCTTGTGATGGTAAACCACAGACATTCTTATTTAGAAAACCTGCTGTATCGCTCTGCCATCGAAAAAATAGGTTTAGAAATAGAAATCCCCTTTTTGGTCCTTCAAAACCTACCGAGATAACAATAACTTCACTTAAATTAAGAATACTATGAAACGAATATTGTTGCCCACAGATTTTTCAGAAAACGCATATAATGCCATAGCGTATGCGCTTCAATTGTATAAACAGGAAACATGCACATTCTATTTGTTGCACACCTATACCCCAGCTATGATAAGCGCAGGAAGTATGATGGACAGTTATTCTGCCATAACACTGCAAGAAGTAGCCAAAGAAAATGCAGATAAAAAGATGGATGCCCTTAAAGAAAAGCTTGAGGCAAGTTTTAAAAACCCCAAACATAGTTTGAAATATGCTACAAGCTTTAATATGCTTATTTCAGAAATGGAACTAATAATAGAAGAAAAAGGAATAGATCTTGTAATTATGGGTACGCAAGGTGCTACTGGAGCTAAAGAAATATTTTTGGGAACACACACGATGTATGCCATTAAAAAAATGAAGGTTCCCGTATTGGCAGTTCCTGAAAATTTCAGTTTTGAGGAGCCGAAAGAAATTCTATTTCCTACAGATTATAACTTCGACAATGACAATAAGTATCTACCAATACTCCGGGAATTGTGCGAACAGCACGTATCTGAATTAAATATGTTGAATGTGTATTACGGTACTGCATTGACTGAAAAACAACAGGAAGCTAAAACGTTTTTGGACAACTATTTTATCCGTAATGCACACCTTTTTCATGAGGCAGAAGGAACCGACGTATTGGGTGCTGTGGAACAGTTTCAAATGAAGTCGAAAATCAATTTGATTGTGATGATCCATAACAAGCACAATTTTTTAGAAAACTTATTATTTAAACCCGTCATAAATCAGGTGGTGTATCATACCAATGTCCCGTTTTTGGTAATCCCTTCCGTAGAGAGACAATAAAACATTCCCTTTATGAAAACAATTCTTGTTCCCACAGATTTTTCAGCGAATGCATACGCCGCATTACAATATGCAGCACAGTTGTATGCTGAAACAGAATGTACATTTATTATTGTGCACTCTTTTGAAAACCAAGTAAGCCATATGACCAGCCGGGTAGATATCGCAAAAACCGAAGCTGTTGTTGCAGAATTCTATTCGACTTACGAAGAACAATGTGATGAAGTAAAACATGCCATTGCGAAGGACGTTCCAAATGCCAATCACAGCTATAAAACTATTGCTACCTCGCTCACGTTAGCAAGAGCCATTAATAAATTAATTGTTAAAGAACAGGCAGACCTTGTCGTTATGGGTAACAAAGGCAGTACCGGAGCTGCAGATATTTTAGTGGGAAGCAATACCCTTGCGATGATACGCAAAATAAAGAAAGCATCCTTATTGATCGTTCCCCAAGGTTTCGAATTCAAATCGGTAGAGAAAATTGCCTTTGCCACAGGATTTAAGAGACCATACTCAAAAGTTGAACTTGAACCCTTGTTAGAACTAGTAGGAAAAACAAATGCGACCGTGAAGGTGGTGTACGTTCAAAAAAAGGAAAAAAAGTCAGACGAGCAACGTGCCAACGCACATCAACTTCATGAAATCTTAGAAGAAACGAACCCAGAAAACAATTGGTTGCCGGGCACTTCAGACACATACAATGCAATTACATCATACATACAAAAAGAAAATATAGATCTGTTGGCAATGATCTATTACAAGCACAATGTTTTTGTGCGGTTATTTAGGGAGGCTACGGTAAAAGACATTGCAAAATTCTCGCTTATTCCATTTTTGATAGTACCTGCCCAAGACTGATAAATATCATAGTAAAACGGCTGTTTCGGGCTTATTTTTATAAGAAGAACCATAAAGCTCATCAAGATGAAAAAAAGGATATTAGTACCGACAGATTTTTCAAAAAATGCAACAAATGCTATAGCGTATGTAGTTGAGTTGTTTAAAGACCAACAAGTAGAATTCTATGTTTTGAATACGTATTTTTCGTTGGGTTACTCGACAGACAATTTATCGATTCCAGAACCTTCAAGCGATGTGTTACAATCACTAAAGAATACTTCTGAAAAAAAGATGGAGGGGTTGAAGGTACAGCTGAAATTTGAAGATGAGTATCCAAACCATACATATCATTTCATGTGCGAATTTGGTCCGTTGGTAGAAGTAATTAAGAATACGGTTGAAAAATACGATATCGAGCTAATAGCAATTGGTTCTAGAGGGGAAACAGATGATGAAAATTATAATTTTGGGAGGAGTTCTGCCGAAATAATGGAAAAAGTGCGCAACTGTCCTGTATTTATGGTTCCTGCAAATGTCTCTTTTAAAAAACCCAACGAAATTGTATTTCCCACCAGTTTCAAAACGCATTATAAACGAAGAGAGCTCAACTATCTGTACGAAATTGCTAATATTACAAATGCGCCCATTAGAATTTTGCACATTTCAAAAGAAAAAGAACTTTCAAAAGAACAGAATGAGAAAAAAGCATTGCTCGAATCGTGTTTTGAAGGATTGAAATATAGTTTCCACACACTTGAAAATACCGATGTCCAAACAGGGCTCAACATCTTCGCGCAAAGCCGCAATAGTGAAATGATTGCTTTTATTAATAAAAAACACAGCTTTTTTGGTTCTATTTTCTCAAGACCCTTGGTAAAAGATTTGGGTCTCAATGCAAAGGTACCCGTATTAGCTTTGCACGATTTCCGTAATTGAATATGAAAAAAGAACCCTTTAAAGTTATAAAGTCTTCTGGTGAAAAAGTAGATTTTTCAATAGACAAATTGAGGACCAGCTTGTATCGAAGTGGGGCCGATGAACTCACTGTCGACAATATCATCAACGTGGTACGTGATGAATTGTACCAAGGTATTTCTACCAAAGAAATTTACAACCGTGCGTTCTCACTGTTGAAAAGGCGCAAGTCGATCTATGCTTCTAAATACAAACTCAAAAAGGCGATTTATGAGTTGGGACCCACTGGGTTTCCGTTCGAAAATTTTATAGGCGCAGTATTAAAATATGCTGGTTATGAGGTTGAGGTGGGCAAAATAATGCAAGGCAAATGTGTGTCGCATGAAGTAGATGTAATTGCATCTAAAAATGGGCAGCATATTGTTGCCGAATGTAAATTTCATAGTGAAAAATCAACTACCTGTAACGTCAAAGTGCCTTTGTATATTCACTCGAGATACCAAGACATTCTTGCGCAATATAAAGACACGCCCAATTGCCCCAATGAAGGCTGGGTGGTCACAAACACCCGGTTTACGAAAGATGCACTTGCCTACGGAAAATGTGCAGGTTTGTATTTGCTTAGTTGGGACCACCCTGAAGATAATGGGCTAAAGGATCGCATTGACCGATTGGGGCTCTATCCAATAACTGTTTCAACTTTGCTCACCAATAGAGAAAAACAATTTCTCCTAAGTCGGGATATTGTGCTGTGCCGCCAATTGGCCAACGACGTATTTTACCTAGATCATTTGGGTGTTTCTGAAACCCGCAAAGCAAAAATACTTTCTGAAATCTCAATGCTATGTAACTCAAATTGAAATGAATACTGTTAACATACATTTTTTAGGAGCTTCGGGAACCGTCACAGGATCTAAATTTTTATTAGAAACACCCGAACAAAATATACTTGTAGATTGTGGGATGTTTCAGGGACTAAAAGAATTGCGGGAGCAAAATTGGCAGGATCTATCTTTTGAGGTTTCAGCCATTGACACTGTGTTATTAACCCATGGTCACTTAGATCACACAGGCTATCTACCTAGGCTTCTGAAACAGGGATTTCAGGGTAAGATAATGGGTACTTCACCCACCTTGGAAATCACAAAAATTATATTGTTGGACAGCGCAAAAATACATGAAGAAGATGCAGAACGTGCCAATAAAGAAAAGTATTCTAAACACCAACCAGCCTTGCCTTTTTATACGATTGAAGATGCTAATCGCACCATCAAGATGTTAGCGCCAGCAGAAAAAGATGTCTGGCATTCGCTTTCGGAAAATTGTAAATATCGATTTCGATATAACGGTCACATTATTGGTGCTACCTTCATCGAATTAGCGCTTTTTGGTAAAACGTTTGTGTTTTCTGGAGATGTAGGCAGGAAAGATGACCTGTTATTGTTCCCACCAGAGAAACCCCAATGGGCAGATTATCTTTTTTTAGAAAGTACCTACGGTGGAAAGTTACATCCAGAAGAGAGTGTTTCAGAAAAATTAATTGCACTCATTAACAAAACCATTCACAATCGTGGCACTTTGATTATACCTTCCTTTGCCGTAGAACGTCTGCAAACGTTAATGTTTCTTCTTTGGAAATTATACAATGAACGGCGTATTCCTAATATTCCCATCTTTATAGATAGCCCTATGGGTAGCAATGTCCTGGGGGTTTTTGAGCGGTTTTCGCAATGGCATAAAATCCCTCCCACAGAATTTAAAGCTATGAAAAAACGGATGCATATTGTTTCATCGTATAAAGAAACATGGGAAACAGTTGACGACCCCAGACCAAAAATTGTAATTGCCGGTAGTGGTATGGTAACAGGAGGTCGTGTACTAACATACATGCAACAACTCATCGACGTGCCAACTACTACAATTCTACTAGTGGGTTATCAAGCGGAAGGCACTAGGGGACGACAATTGTTGGAAGGCGCACATGAACTGAAATTTTTCGGGAAGTATTATCCAGTGAAAGCTACGGTTGAGCACATCGAAAGCCTCTCTGCCCATGCAGATCAGAACGGGATCTTACATTGGTTGAGTGAAATAAAAAATATACCTGAAGATACCTTTCTAATTCATGGTGAACCTACTTCATTACAAGCACTCAGCGTAAAACTGGAAGCTACGTTTTCTTGGCGTGTAACGGTACCAAAGCTGAATGATGTGGTTACTGTTTCCGTGTAGCCGTACGAAACGCTCTTTCTAGAGGAAATAGTTAAATCCATCTGTGAATTTAATAAAGCAGCCGTTTCAAAACTGATAATTATCATATCTAAGGGGTAGCTGTTCAGTTATTTTTACGGTATATCTAAAGCACTATCTGCTAGGCAGTAAATAGATTTTCGGAACTCTTCTGATTTCTAATTTATTTATAATGAAAACGAGCACACATTACAAATACATTGAATGGAGAAACCAAAGTGGGTTGTACGACGATATAGTGGTAAGTATTTCTGAATTAAAATTTTTACAGGATGAACTCCATTTTTTAAAGGATTTGGTTGCTGAAGACACACTAGAACTAATCTATGATATAACCCACGAGAAAGCTGCTCGAATTGCAGTAGCGTTAAGAGGGTATGACAAAAGGGTAAAGCGTTTATTGAAAGAAATGCAAGCGCATGCTAACAATATACAGGTATTGATAGATGATATTGATGTGCCAAACGAACTGAAAGAGTATAAAAATACCCATTACAATTTGATGGTCAGTACCATGGATTTGCATGCGGATGTGAAAAAAACCAAGCGGGCCATATTTAAGATGCTGGCAGAAATCATGAAGAAAAGCAAACAAAAAAGGCTTCAGTAAGCCTTAGGGAATGTAACATCACTTACTGAATAGTACGATAAGGTACTCCAGAAAAAATATTTGCCTAATGCCTAGAATGGATGCTACAATTAACTTTTATCAAATACGAATACGGTTTTATTAATGAATTGATAAAGTTCAAGAAGCAAACAAACCTTTTAAATTAATCTAACAAAATCAATTTTCATGAAAAGACTCATATACCTCGGCACCGTGCTTATCCTTTGGGTGGTAAGCGGTTGCAGCTCAACAAAGCTGGTACAGCAATACAAAAACCCCGATACAGTAAACTTCGAGGCCAATAAAGTGTTGGTGGTTGGTATTTCAGCAGATGCAGAATTGCGGTGTACCTACGAAAAAAAGATGACAGAAGACCTAGATAAACAAGGGGTCATCGCTGTAAAAAGTATCGATTTCTTTGAAACTTCGTTTACCGATAATAAAAAGTCGCTCGCACAACTCGATAATATAGAGCAACGACTACTAAATGCGGGTTTTGATGCTATATTATTTACAAAGGTCACGGGCTCTGAAAGTAGAGTGACCGTAGTGGATGCCTATCGAAATTTTTCAAGAAATTATCCAACCTACGAGGATTACTTCTACGGCAATATACACGAATATCAGAAACAGGAAAAAGAACGATACCAAGTCTATACCACAGAAACCTCACTGTACTGCATTTGTCCTGGAAAAGAACGTGAATTGCTGTGGCGCGGTGAAATTGAAGTGGTAGATGCTGACAAAGTGAACAGAAACATAAATGCCTATACAAAGATCCTTTTTAATTCGCTTCGAGAGAACAAACTACTATTACTTTAATCATGAAAGTACTCGTTTATAGTGCCAAACCTTTTGAAAAACCATTGCTTGAAAAAGCAAATGCCGCCATTCACAAAATAAGCTATACTGAAAAGCGGCTTACTTCAGAAACAGCAATGAAAGCATTAAACTACGATGCTATTTCTATTTTTTCGGCAGATGACGCATCAGACATAGTACTCACTAAATTGAGGGATTTCGGGGTGCGATATATTACCCTGAGGTCAGCAGGCCATGACAACATTAATTTAAAAACGGCCAGGCATCTCGGTTTTAAGGTGGCAAACACCCCCAGCTATTCTCCAAATGCCATTGCAGAGCATGCTATAGCATTACTTTTGGCATTCAACAGGAAAATAACGCTCGCCCAGCAGCAGACACTTCAAGATAATTTCCTCTTAGATAATCTAATCGGATTCGATTTAACCGGAAAAACGGTGGGCGTAATGGGAACTGGTAGAATAGGAAGTGTGCTGGTTAAAATCTTACACGGATTTGGATGTAACATCGTGGCGAATGATACCAGTAGCAACGAAGAGCTGATAACCAACTATGATGTTAGCTATATTTCTAAAGATGCGCTCGCCAACGAAGCGGAGATTATATTTATTAGTCTTCCACTAAACCAACTAACTCATTATCTTTTTGACAAAACGTATATAGCCAAACTTTCAAAAAAACCAATTATTGTAAATGTGGCAAGAGGAGGTATTGTACATACTACTGAAATTTTAAAAGCCCTTAACAAAGGCCTTGTTTCAGGATATGCCACAGACGTGTACGAACGGGAACATGGCGTGTTTTTTTATGACAGATCACACAATGCTCCAAATGATACGGAATTGCACCAACTTCTTTGTCATCCCAAAACATTAGTGACTCCCCACCAAGCTTTTGCTACGCGTGAGGCATTGCATAATATTGCATCGGCTACCCTTGAGAATTTAAATGCCTGGGCTGATGGCAAACATGCCGTTAATGAGCTGTCTTAATCGTTTTGATGTAAAAATAAGAGGGGTACGAGTGTTCGGTACAACACCTTCGCATCATCCGAACCAAATAGTAGGCGCTCTAGAAAGGTTTCTTTTTCAATAAATGCAGCGTGTAAGTCAACCTTCAAGATTTGGGTTGCGGTATTAACAGCTATAAGTCCGGGAACAGCATTCAGGCTGAAATAGTTGTATGCGTAATCTTTAAATAGCTTCTGTAATTGCGGGTTGTCTTTCTTTTGCGACATCACAATAGCATCGTCGTCAAGCTCAACGATATTGAGCTCGCATTGATGCATATTTAGTATTTCTTTAAAAATTTCGAGTTCTCTCAATGAAAGGTCTTTACATTGCTGCGTAGTAAGAAGTGCACTGTTAATCTTGGTATAACGATAGTGCTCGGGTATCGTAAGCGTTGGGCAATCTATATGGCGCACTATTTTCAGTGTGTTGCTACCAAAAAGTACTTCTCTGGCTCCTGTAGCGCCATTGGTACCCATGATAATAAGGTCTATTGCATGGAAAGTAACGGCTTGGTCTACTGCAGAAACGAAATCGTCATAATCGAATAATCCGTGAAAAGTATATCCTTGTGACTTATGCTTTTTGCTTAATTTTTTTACCAACTGCTGAATCAATTTTTTGTTGTCGCTGGCGATGCTATCGTATATCGAATCGGTTTTAGAACCTGCCACAAGATCGTCACTTATGTATTCGGAAATTTTCTGCACGTTGAGTATATAGAAGTTGCATTCCCAATTTTCAAAAAAGTGCATGGCATAATCGATTGCATTCATCGAATTTGCTGAAAAATCTGTAGGCAATAATATGTTTTTCATCGTGCTAAAGGTTAGACAGCCAATGTAATGCTGAAAAGAGTTTTAAAGAATGAGAAATGTCATATCTCAAAGGTCGTATAAAATAGCAGTCAGTATATGTTATAAAAATTGTACCTTAGACTTATACTATTTGAAATTTAATATCATGAAACACATTATTAGTTTACTATTTATACTTGCCCTTACCGTTACGGGAATGTCCCAAGAAGGGATATACTTAAAATATGAAGCAGATGTCGAAACTACTTCTGAAGACGGAGAGATGATGGCGATGATGATGAGCGGCAGTACGATGGAGTTGGCCATCAGTCCGGAGAAGAACTGGGTTAGAACGGTTATGGGAACCATGATGACGCTAACACTAGAGTTAAACATAGGAGAAACTAACGAAATGACCATGCTCATGGAAGGAATGATGGGGACCATGGCGTTTCAAGGAAATCCTGACGACCTAAAAGATGATGCTGAGGAAGCAGCAAAAAACAACAACATCGAATATGTAGACGCAACGAAGGAAATACTTGGGTACACATGTAAAAAAGCGATCATGACTGATATGGAAGGAAATACCGCTATTTTTTGGTATACGGAAAAAATAAAGCGCCCAGAAGGCATATCGCAAATGCCCGACGACCTGCCTGGGCTTAGCTTACAATTTGAATCTTCTCCTCAAGGTGGCGTAACCTTAACCTATACCGCAATAGAAGTAAAAAAGAAAGTGGATATGTCAGAATACAACGTAAACGTTCCTGTTGGCACAGAAATTCAGGACTTGGAAGACATGTCGAAAATGGGAGGGGGTTAATTCTTTTCTTAACATTTTCCCCTTTGTGAGCAATGTCAATCCAACTAAAGACATTGCAAATATGCTATTTTCCACTTGTTTTAAAATCGATGAGGTAAGGGGGTATAGCATTGCCATCACTATCTACAAACTTGCTTGGCAATTGTAACTGATAATGGGTGTTGGGCTTTAAATCTACTTGAAACCGAACTGACTTTCCATCTTCAGAAAAACCTAGGTATTTAGTCAGCTTCATTGCGTTTTGCTCTCCCAAAGGCCCAAAATCGAAGCCTCGGTATAAGGTGTCTAATGGCTTGGTAAATCGTACAGTAACTTCATCAATCGATGGGTCTACTTGCTGGCTTCCGTTTTCAAAAGGTTCAATAGCCAACACTTTGGGTCTGTTTTTTTGGTAATTTTCGTAGAGTACGTCTAATTTGGCAGAAAAATAACCGCTGCCGTCTACCAAACGTTCTACAGCCTGCTCATCCATAAAATCTAATTCAATCAACTCTTTAATCGCTTTCTGTTTGTCGGTTGCCGCGTCGTAATGAAGTTGTGCTATTTTATAGCCTACATAATACGCCATATCATGATGGCCAAAGAGATTGTCTGTTCCATTCCACAGCCAATTTCCGTAGGATCGACCATTAAACATCTGCGATTCGAATGTATTTCTGACAAATGTTTCATTTTCGGGGCCATAATTGAAGGCTCCCCAAGGCGAATCTTTTCCTATTGCTTGTATCGCTACAAACTCAGCAATTCCTTCCCGTAGGGTATGCGACAATAAATTGTCTGGAATATCCTTTTGTTGCGTATGCACATATTCGTGTACTGTGAGAAAAGATAGATATTGTTTCGGGTCAATTTTATAATAATTGGCGGTATGGTCACGTACCCCTTTAAATTCTGAAACGTCAGTTGTTGTTTCTCCTAGCGCAAACTCACTGCCTATGAGTATTTTATCGTTTAAACCTGTTCCTGGCGACCGAAAAGCACCCACGGTATAATAGATAGTGCCGCTTTCTAAATCGGGATAGATATTCCTTAATTGTTGAACTCCTTCCCTCAAAGCTTCATTATGAGGAGTCATGTCGTTGGTGTTTTTCCTTATAGAATTCCAAAACTTTGGATACGTTAATATAACGTCCAGATATTCTTGTTTCGAGTAATTCCTGGCAGCAATCATTGCGAGTTGTCCTTCCGAAGCTTTGTCCAAAAATTCAGTTCTTAAACTGATGAGCTGTTCTAGACTGTCGGTAGTTTGATGTATGGCATCAAAAGCATTGAAAAAATTATCGATGTCTAAACTAACAATAGCTTGGTATGGGTGCATTTTTTTTTCAGCACAAGAAATGAAACAAACGAGAATGATCAACGAAACAGAGAATTTTATAAAATACCGCATAGTAATAGAATTAACGCATTAACAATACGTTTTGTTTTTGCTGATGTAACACTTGTCAAACTTACTTAACATTAGCATAATAAATACAATAACTAACAAAATTCAAATTTTTTCTATTAAACTGCGCTAAACACCAGTGTTTAAGGCATGGTTTGTGTTTTTGTATTATAGAAATATTAACATAGAAATAATATTTTTTGTGATGTAGGACTTTTACCAATACCCGATATTTGCATCATAATATTAATGACCCCAAATAATACATACTTAATGAACAATAATACAAAGCCTACAAATACAAAAGACGCGAAACCTAAATTTGCAAATCTTGATATGGATAAGTTTAAATTTGACTTTCGCTTATTCTTTCCTCAAAATTCAGAAGATAATTTTTCCAATACCCTGGAAAAATAAACAACCACATCACAAGCTTCCTTCAGTACTAAGACATAAGAGCTTATCTTTGCAGGTATGCAACCTGACAATTTTACCACAGATTTCTTCGGAATCGGCATCATGAACGGAAAAACCCCAGAAAATCTTGGGGTGCTATGGCGTACCGCCCAAAACATGGGTGCTCATTTTATCTTTACTATCGGGAAGCGATATGCCAATCAAGCCAGCGATACCCACAACGCGGTAAAATCGATGCCGTACTATCACTATAAAACCTTTGCCGATTTCTTCGCACATCTGCCAAAGGGCGTTCGAATTGTAGGGGTCGAAAAAACAGACGGGGCTGAAAATTTAGAAGATTTCCAACATCCGAAACGCTGTGTTTATTTGTTAGGTGCCGAAGACCATGGGCTCACAAACGAAGCCATTTCAAAATCACATTTTTTAATACAATTTCCCTCTACGTTTAGCTTAAATGTTGCGGTGGCAGGAAGTATTGTGCTGTACGACCGTAGTCGCAATAAGCCGAAGATTTAGTGGGCCGCATGGCTAACCCCAACCAAAATTTAAAAACTCTTTTTTGGGATTTATTGATGACATTAATATAAATGCTCGATGTATTGAAAACATCCAAAAACATTTCAACTATGCGACTATTTAAATACCTCTCTATTTTTGTGTTGGCACTTCTCCTTGCTTGTAGTAGTAATGACGACTCTAGCCCGATGATGAACGATGACGATATGGGCCAAGACCCAGGAAGTGCAGCCAATTTAATAACAAACTTCGCCATTCCAGCTGCTGCTAATAATATGCCTATAGATGCAGACGTACAAGCCGGGAATAATACTTTTAAGGTGTTTTTTCCGCCCAATGTAAATCGTAGTGCTATTGTTGTAAACTATGAGCTTTCTCCTGGAGCGCAATTATTTATTGGTGCCAATGAAATCGTCAGTGGTGAAACTCCTATTAATTTTACGAGTTCTGTAACCTTAACTGTTGTTGCTGAAAACGGCGATGAAAATAATTATACCGTGACAAGCGAAGGAAACTTCACAGCACTCGATGCAGCCATTGAAAATCTGCGAACACAATACAACGCTCCTGGCTTTCAATTAGCAATCGTAAAAAACGAAAAACTCGTATATGCAAACCACTATGGTAACGCAGATATTGCGGGCACCCAGTCGGTCACAGACGCGTCGCTTTTCAGAATAGCAAGTGTTTCGAAACCGGTGACAGTGATTGCCATCCTAAAATTGGTTCAAGATGGGGTTATCGGACTTAATGATATGGTATTTGGTGCCAACGGCATTCTAGGAACCGACTACGGAACGGCTCCATACGGTACAAATATTGAAAACATTCAGGTAATACATCTCATAGATCATGTCTCAGGATGGACTAACAATCCGTTCGACCCTATGTTTGCCAATATCAATTGGTCTCAAGAACAGGTAATTGATGATATCGTAAATAACAGACCTTTAGAAACGGTGCCTGGTGCTACCTACTATTATTCAAATTTTGGTTATTGCGTATTGGGTAGAGTAGTCGAAAAAGTAACGGGCATGTCTTACGTAGATTATGTGAAAGACCAAATTTTATCTCCATCAGGCATTGTTACCATGCAAAATGCCAAACCAGGAACTGAAACCTGGCCAAACGAAGTAGAATACTATAGCCAAGAAAATTTTAACCCGTATACCGATATGAACGTTCCTAGAATGGATTCACACGGCGGTTGGGTTGCCAGTGCCACAGACCTGGCAAAACTATTGGTTCGCGTAGACGGAGGCAATGCCGTGCCAGACATTCTTACTTCACAAACTACTGCTGTTAACTATATTGGCGTATCAGACTGGTGGTTTGCTGGCTCATTGCCCGGTACATCTTCTGTCGTAGGTAAAATAGCAGGAGAATACAATTATGTTATACTTACAAATACAAGACCCTCCACAGATATTTTCGCCATTATTACCGACATGCAACAACTCATGCAATCCAGTATCGAAAATAGAAGCTCGTGGCCAAATTATGATTTATTTTAAGTGACTGTTGAAATACTAGTTTTTGAAAATTCCGTTGGCTTTTATTGTCTGCGGAATTTTTATTTTTAATCATTTTGAACCGTACCTTTACACTATGGAAGATTCTAAACACAAAGCTGGGTTCGTTAATATTATAGGAAACCCAAACGTAGGTAAAAGTACCCTTATGAATGCGTTTGTCGGGGAGCGCTTGTCTATTATTACCAGTAAGGCTCAGACCACCCGCCACCGTATCTTAGGGATTGTAAATGGAGACGATTTTCAAATTATTTTAAGCGATACACCTGGCATTATTAAACCAGCGTACCAGTTGCAGGAAAGCATGATGGATTTTGTGAAATCTGCTTTTGAAGATGCCGATGTGTTGCTGTATTTGGTAGAATTAGGCGAAAAAGAATTGAAAGATGAACAGTTTTTCGCCAAGATTACCAATGCGAAAATTCCAGTGCTACTGCTTATCAATAAAATAGATAAAGGCAATGAGCAATTGTTGGCCGAAGCATTAGATCATTGGCAACAAAAGGTGCCCAATGCTGAAATATTCGCGATTTCAGCACTGCAAAATTTCGGGGTTGCCGAGGTCTTCAACCGTATTATCGAGCTCCTTCCTGAGAGTCCGCCATTCTACCCCAAAGACCAACTTACCGACAAGCCCGAACGATTTTTTGTGAATGAAATCATTCGTGAGAAAATCCTGATGCACTATAAAAAAGAAATCCCGTATTCCGTAGAAATCGATACCGAAGAGTTTTTTGAAGAAGAAAATATCATCCGCATCAGGTCTGTGATCATGGTAGAGCGCGAAACGCAAAAAGGAATCATTATTGGCCATAAAGGAGCGCCTTTAAAACGCGTGGGTATTGAAGCTCGCAAAGATTTGGAAGCCTTTTTCGGAAAACAAGTACACTTAGAAACCTATGTAAAAGTGAACAAAAATTGGCGCAGTAACGAAAAGCAACTCCGCAGGTTTGGCTATAATCAAAAGTAACAGTGCTAGGGTATGTTAACAATCGATTGCATAAAGGTATAGAGTTCGTTGGTTTCTTTGCGCCCAGCTTTTTTGCCCATTCTCCCGGCAAAGTAAAGCGTAAACCAGATCCCTATGAGAACAAACATCATGACAAGTTGTAGCCTATACGATTGGTCCAAGGCATAATTACTGTACGCCCATGCACCCAAACCTATAAATAGGGAGGCTACTACAAAATGCAGAAACATAAAAAGCGTCCATACGGTCGGGTTCGGACCGAATAAACCATGTAACATCAGTCCTGAATCTTCATTGGTGCGTAATTCTAAATGAAGTTGCGGTGACCAGAAATGTTGTTTTTGCTTTGGTATTTTTATAAAAATATGGTCGTCTACAATAGAGAGAATATAGGCTTTTTGAGACTTTTTGGCATTTTGAAACGCAGCTAAAAGCTCATCTTTGGTTGCTGAAACTTGAAATTGAAATCTTGGACGAAGTACTATATTTTCCGATAGATGCATCTTCACATAGGTTGGGGAAGGAAGGTACTGATTTTTTTAGAGTTGATAAAAATTTTACATATAATGCATCCAAACTTTGCAAGCATGCACATTATTGTTAGAAAACTGCTAACTGCCACTGAATACTGCTAAGGATGTTCTAACTTTGCACCCTTTAAGAATCAAACCATGAGTATTGTTGCCATTGTAGGGAGACCCAATGTAGGAAAGTCTACGTTTTTTAATCGTTTAATTCAGCGGCGTGAAGCTATTACCGATGCTGTGAGCGGGGTGACCCGTGATCGCCACTACGGAAAAAGTGATTGGAACGGAAAGGAATTCTCGTTGATAGATACCGGCGGTTATGTAGTGGGTAGCGACGATATTTTTGAAGCGGAAATCGATAAACAGGTCGAACTCGCCATAGACGAAGCAGATGCCATCATCTTTATGGTAGATGTGGAGAGTGGCGTGACAGGAATGGACGAAGAAGTGGCAGAATTACTTCGGAAAAGTCAGAAACCCTATTTTCTGGCAGTTAACAAGGTAGATAGCTCCAAACGCGAGAATGACGCAGTAGAATTTTACTCCTTGGGCGTAGAAAAGTACTATACTATTTCAAGCATCAATGGTAGTGGTAGCGGCGATTTGTTAGACGATTTAGTAAAGGCATTGCCAGACGAAGAAGAGGTTGAGGAAGAACAACTCCCTAGATTCGCCGTGGTAGGTAGACCGAATGCGGGAAAATCGTCATTTATCAATGCATTAATTGGGAAAGAACGTTTTGTAGTAACCGACATTGCAGGTACTACGCGCGACAGTATTGATACTAAATACAATCGTTTCGGATTTGAATTTAATTTGGTAGATACTGCAGGGATCCGAAAAAAGTCGAAAGTAAAAGAAGACCTTGAGTTTTACTCGGTAATGCGTAGTGTGCGTGCCATAGAGCATAGTGACGTTTGTCTCTTGGTTTTTGATGCCACTCGAGGCTTTGATGGTCAAGTACAGAATATTTTCTGGCTGGCACAGCGCAATAACAAAGGGATTGTGATTTTGGTGAACAAATGGGATTTGGTTGAAAAAGACAACCAAAGCACCAAAGAAATGGAAGCCTATATTCGTAAAGAATGCGAGCCTTACACAGATATCCCGATTGTGTTCATGTCTGCAACAACGAAGCAACGAATCTTCAAAGCAATTGAAACAGCGGTTGAGGTATTCAAAAATAGAAGTAAAAAAATTAAAACTTCGACGCTTAACGACACCATGTTGCCCATTATCCAGGCGTATCCGCCACCACAATACAAAGGGAAATTCGTAAAAATTAAATACTGTACCCAACTGCCAACTCCCTATCCTGCTTTTGCATTTTTTGCAAACCTTCCGCAGTATGTAAAAGAACCCTACAAACGTTTTATTGAAAACAAACTTCGAAAAGAATTCGACTTTACGGGTGTTCCGGTAACTATTTATATCAGGAAGAAGTAGGTCATGTCTTTTCCGATGTTATATGTAGTGCTTCTTTTTTGAGATTGAAACATTTCTGTAAAAACATCGTTATTGAAGCACCAACGTCAATCAACTAACGAATCATCTCTTATGAAGCAATGCCTACGCGCGCTGCTGTTTTTTTGCAGCCTTACTACATTTGCCCAATTTCAACCGTTCACGATTTCGGGTACCCTCACTGCCGAAGACACCCAAAAACCACTAGAATCTGCAACTATTTATGTTGAACGTGCCAAAGACAGTACATTGGTAACCTACACCATTTCAGATCAGGACGGTGCGTTTCGTATCGAAGAAAAGACCACAGATCCCAATTTAAAAATCTACATCTCCTATGTGGGTTTTGAAACATACGAAAAAGAGTTCGAGGCTACTTCCGAAGAAATCAATTTAGGAACTATTGTGATGAAAACCAATGCCAATACCCTAGATGAAGTAGTGTTGAAATCGAGGGCGCCCATCACCATTAAGAAAGATACCCTAGAATTTAATGTAAAATCGTTTAAGACGAAAAAAGACGCTACCGTAGAAGATTTATTAAAAAAACTACCTGGGGTGGAGGTAGATGCAGAAGGGCAGATCACTGTTAACGGAAAGGAAGTAAATAAAATCCTTGTAAACGGAAAACCGTTTTTTGGAGACGATCCCACGATTACTACTCGAAACCTGACCAAAGAAATTATTGAAAAAGTGCAGGTTACAGATACCAAAACCGATGCAGAAGCTTTTGCTGGAGAAGCAAGTGACGGACAAAACAAAACTATTAACCTGACCATAAAAGAAGAAAACAATAAAGGTGTTTTTGGTAGAGTGGCAGGTGGAGCAGGCACCGACGAGCGCTATGAATTTGCAGGGTTTTTTAACCGATTTGATAATGACCAACGCATTAGTGTGCTCGCGGGAGGTAACAATATCAATTCTGCCGGATTTAGCTTTGGGGAAATTCGGAAAATGTTTGGCGGTGGCCGAAGCATCTTTACCAGCAGCGATGGTTCGTTTGGAATTGATGGTCGCCGATTTGGAGGTGGAGACGGTATTGTTCGGTCGCGAAATGCCGGCGCGAATTACGCAGATACCTACGGAGAGAAATTTGAGATTACTGCAGACCATTTTTATGCAGGTAGCAATAGTGAAAATCGGAATAGTACCCAACGAGAAAATATTTTACCAGATTCCCGCTTTTTTACCAATTCTAATTCTGAAAGCTTTACTGAAAACAATACCAACAACACTAATGTACGGTTAGACATAAAAGTAGATTCTACTTTTTTGATTAATGTACGGCCTTCGATTACCTACGGAACAGGGAATAGACGTTTTTCGAACGACGAAATTTCAAGAAATGAAGTGGGAGAAACAACCAACCAAGCTGAAACGTTTACTTTTTCTGAAAATATCAATAGAAGTTTTAGGAATGACTTAGACATTACCAAACGTTTTGGTGATAGGGGGGCTTCGTTAAATGTTAGTCTGAACACCGAATTTGAAAATAACGATGCCGAACAATACCTAGAGTCGAGTACCGAAGTGTTCGGTGACAATCCGTCGGTATTGAATAGAGACCAGTTTACAGACGAAAAATTTACGCTAGACAGTTATTTTGCATCCATAAGCTATCGGTACCCGATTATCGCGAAGAAGTTGTTCCTGAATCCGAGGTACAGCCACCGTGAAGATACGCGTACAAGTGTTGAAAGCACATTCGATTTTAACGAGGATGCGCAAGATTTTATAGATTTTAACCAAGCCTTGAGTACCAATTTTGAATACACCAACAGGCGTAGCACGCCCTCATTAGGACTCCAATACAATGGCGAAAAACTAAGCGCAAACTTAAGTGCGTCTTATGTGTTTAGAACCTTAGAAAATGTAGATGCTTTACGGCCACAAACGTCATTTGAGCAGGATTTTGAAGCAGTTGAAGTAAATGCATACGGTAATTATCGCTTTAGTCCGAAAGCATCCTTATACGCCAATTACAGACTTAATAACAGTCCGCCAGACGTACAACAACTTCAGCCATTTCAAGATGTGAGTGACCCGTTGAATGTGGTGACTGGTAACCCGAATCTTGAACCTTCTAATCAGCACAATGTGTATATGGGGTATAATGCATTCGATTTTCAGAAGGGAACAGGCTTCGGCTTTTGGGCTAACGGAAACCTAACAGAAAATCAAATCGTACCCCAAACTACTATCGACGAGAATTTTGTAAGAACCACGACCTATACGAACGTAGATGGTAACTACTATTTCTACGGAAGTGGAAACTACAGCAAAAATGTAAAGCTAGATACCATACGGGAAGTAAAGTTTCGCGTGGCGATGTCTGTAAACACCAACCAGAGCATCAATTTCAATAACGGGGTAGAGTACGCTTCAAATAATGTTACGTATTCACCCGACACACGTATTACTTTTACTTGGAAAAAATGGTTTGAATTCATTCCTAGCTATCGGCTAAGCTTTACCAATACCACATACGATCTAGATGCGTTTGATGACCGTAGTTTTGTGAGGCATAATGTAGGTTTAGAAACTGCCACCTTCTTCCCAGAAAAATTGGAATGGCGCAATGATATCGATTACAGTTACAATCCGGATGTTGCTGCGGGATTTCAGCGTAGTGTCTTATTTTGGAATAGCACGTTGGCGTATTCGGTGTTAAAAGACAAAGGAACTATCACGCTCAAGGTATACGATATTTTGGGGCAGAACAACAACACCCGCCGAACAGCCACGGCAAATTATATTCAAGATTCACAAAGTACCGTGCTAGAACGGTATGTAATGCTCAGTTTTAGTTGGAAATTTAATAGTTTAGGTAAAAAGGGAGAAGTAAATGACGGCGGATTCTTTAGGTTTTAAAGATTAGTTATGAGTTGCCCTCCCGTACCGAACGTACGTTCGGGCGGGTGAGTTGAGAGTTGAGAACAGAGAACAGATAGTGTTGAGATTTGAATACCATCCTTGTTTACGTGAACGGAAAGTTTGTCTAATTTTGTGCTCCGCATCTTACAAAATTATCCAAACAACCACCACCCATTACGGTGTCGGTGCTAGCATTAAAGAGATTTTTGTCTACCATCCTTGTTTACGTGAACAGAAAGTTTGTATAATTTTGTGCTCAGCATTTTACAAAATTATCCAAACAACCACCACCCATTACGGTGTCGGTGCTAGCATTAAAGAGATTTTTGTCTACCATCCACCAGAAGCACCGCCACCTCCAAAGCCGCCACCGCCGAAGCCGCCACCAAAACCACCACTGCTGCCACCGCCAAAGCTTCCGCCACCGCCAAATCCTCCCGTACGCCCCATATTGCTAAGTATGATCACGTCTAATAGACTGCCGCCGCCCCCTTTTCCGCCTTTACCGCCACGGTTACGCAATAAAATAATGATGATGATAAAAATAATGATGAGGAATACAAATCGGCTGTTATCATTTTTCTTGCTAAAGTCCCGATCTTCTTTAAATTCGCCATTCAATGCGTAGAAGAGCGCATCGGTTCCTTTGTCTAAACCGCTGTAAAAATTCCCTGATTTAAACTCGGGAATCATAATTTGGTTAATTATTTTTTCTGCCGTCCGGTCGCTTACACGATACTCAATACCGTAGCCAGTATTGATATCTATTTTACGATCTTCCTTCGCTAGAATAATAAGAATCCCGTTGTCTTCGTCGGCTTGCCCAATACCCCATTGTTGTCCCCATTTAGCTCCAACCAACGCTAGGTCATCGCCGTTTGAAGTTCCGATAATCGCTACCACAATTTGCGTTGAGGTAGAATCTGAATACCGTAGCAATTTTTGCTCTAAGGCATTTTTTTCAGAACCTGATAGAAGATTGATGTAATCGTAGAGCGAAGTCTGTTCAGATTGCTTTGTGGGTTTTGGCGGAATCGTAAACTGCGCTATGGCAGCATTCGATAGTAGCAATGCCACCATCGGAAAAAGAATTAATATGCGTTTTAGATAGTATATATTCAACTTATTAATTT
>TARA_R110002049_G_scaffold286063_2_pt1 | contig 61264 bp, 48 predicted proteins | sample TARA_R110002049 | Tara Oceans TARA_R110002049 (sample SAMEA4396941) | marine metagenome | biome: Polar Biome; feature: [SRF] surface water layer (ENVO:00010504); material: water (ENVO:00002006), including particulate matter (ENVO:01000060) such as... | depth 5 m | reverse complement strand
CTACAACCTTTTCCCTATTACGCAACTCTTTTTGCAAGGGTTTTTTATGATTTAAAAAAAAGGAATTCTAAGGTACTGAAAATCAAGTGATCCTACAAGGAAAAAAAATAAAAAAAACAATGATTACAAAGCGGTTTCCTTTTAAAAGCAAAACAGCATTCATTTTCCCTAAACTCCCGACTACCATCACTTACACCACAGTAAGAAACTATAAGTTATTGAACCACAAACAAGTAGCTTAAAAAATGAAGGAAGTCCAATTCACAATACTATCTAAGTGAAAGAAAATGTCAGTTAAAGTTGAATTGGGGCGCTAATCACAAAACACCACGGATACGCCTTATACTCCAATGAAACATAGCGGCATTTTGAACAACCTAAACCGATAAAAAGAAGATTAAAGCCGTTTGTCAAGAAAAGAAATTCCAGACCAACCCAAAACGAATAACAAAATCGCGATAGGGATAATTGGGTGCTGAATAGAAATTATAGCTCTTACCGAACGAAGAATTGAAATGCTCGGCTTTTAAATAGATTCGTGTTTGCTGTATTCGCGCATTGATAAAGAAATCAAATAAGGGGAAGCCTCCCAACTTTTCTTCGTTCTGAATATAAAACTCACCCAATACTGGATTATACGCATCTATATTATACGACGTAAAATATTTAAATGTAATGCCGGTCTGCAAGAACATGGCCTTCTTAAATACATCGGAAGAAAAATACAGGGTGTTTCTAGTTACGAACTGAGGTAGGTTCAGAACATTGTGGGCCTGAGAAACATTTTGATACATGAGGGTGTTGTTCAGAGCAAAACTACCGACCTTCAATTCTTTACGATATTGTATTTTCGTGTGATTCAGAATATTTTTTTCTTGAAACGGTTTTATCGCCGATTGTTCTTGATCGCCTTCCTGCAAAATATCGGAGGCCGAAGCGAAGTACGAATAATTACCGACTGTAGTATAATCTAAAGACAAATCACCCCAATCCTCTGAATCAAAATTGACGCGTAATCCGTTTACTTTTTCTTTTTCAAAAGCCGATGTGTTCTGCCAATTATAATTGGCATAATCGCTTTGATACAATAAAAAGTTAAAGTCAGGCATCGACGTAGAGGAATGTACCCCCAGCCTAAACGTGTTCTTTTCATCGAATTTATAAGTAGCCGAGGCATCAAGAATGCTTCCTGTGAGATCCCCGACCAGATTGTACTTAACCCCTCCTTCTATACCCAGTTTACCAAACTGTTTCGAATAACTGCCGCCTAAAGCTATCTCCTCTCCTTTCAGTTGGTTCTGAATACGCTGGGTCGCAGTAACTAAAAGACTATTGAAAAAATAATCGTAATTGTAGAGACTTATATTTCCTTGCAGTCTGCCCAAGGTCAGGTTATTGAATTCTAAACTAAACTCGTTGAACATTGTCTTAAGGTTTGCCTTATCGTCAATACTACTCAAAAGACCATCTCCAAAATAATCGTTTTGCGCACTTTGCTGAAATTGATAATACTTTGTCTCATAACTAAATTTATGCCCAATAGACAACGCTGTTCTTTCTACAGAACTAGAATCTTTTTGGCTTCGAAGCAGTTTGTAACTATGGTCAAGATAGTAACGTTTACCCAAAATTTTGCTCTCGGCATCGGTAAACCTAACATCTACTCTAATTCTGTTGGTAAAATTATCATCTCCGGACTCAAATTGTTCTTCTTTATTAATCAGCCCTCCATTCTCTTCGCTTACGATATCTTGAGCGGCTATATGAGCTCTCAATCGATATCTTCCATCCTTTGTAACGTAATTAGTTGTTGTTCTAAAATTTCCTGATTCGGCTTCATTATATTGATATTTACCCAAAGACCGAAAGCCTTTATAATGAAGTGAAAAATTAAGTCGCTCTGAAGTATTAAAAGTCAACATGGCATCTAATAACTGCCCCTGCTCGAAGGTAGTCTTAAAAAAAAGATCGGTCATCGGCGTAGCTACATTATAATAATCAATACCCTCAATCTCGATATAATTGAAACCCTTCGCCCTTGCTCCTATTTTAGGATACAAACTGAAGCGCTCAAAATCAACGCCCAATTTGGTATATGGTTGCCCGACGTTTGCGAAAGGCATCAATTCAAAATCATCTTTTCGCAGATAGTTATACTTATATTCCTTTTTAATGGTCAAGGTGGTATCTAGAAAGGTAGTGTCACGGGCATGGGAGATAATCTTATAATCTTCGATCGTAACCGTTTTTTCATCTTGACGCATACGCTCACCTTTTGCTACTTGTTCTCGGTTATTTGATTTTTGTTGACCCAAAGAATCTCGATTTCTTTCAGGTGGTCTGGCATCATTTTGGGCGAATATAGCGGAGCTAAAAAAAATGTAAAGAAGAAAAAAGAGGATGTATCTCATTAAAAAAAATAATTGCCCTTCAGGGCATTAAACTAATTACCGGATAGATGCTCTTTTAATTCGCACGTGCCGGCGGGATCAATTCAACCGATGAACCCATTCAGGGCTTCTTCAACCCGAAGCCGGTTCACCTATGTCAAAAAAGGTCAAAGACCGTTACTGAAACGATATCATTAACAAAGGTAATTTTTTTGTTGCTAATGAAATGTGAAAGTTTAACAACAAACCATTAAGTATGCATTCAAGTAACATTAATTGCCGAATTGCACGATTCATATTATCTTGCCAAAGATTAACTTTTTAAGTAGTTTGCTAAAATCATACCACAAATTTGTTGACGAAATTGGCACCGATGAGGCAGGTAGAGGTTGTCTGGCCGGGCCGGTGACCGCTGCCGCCGTATTGTTACCAACCGATTTCTGCAATGAAACACTTAACGATTCAAAGCTACTATCACATAAGAAGCGAATTTATTTAAAGCCACTCATAGAAAAAGAAAGCCTAAGTTTTGGGGTGGCCCACATATTTCCTTCGGAAATAGATAAGATAAATATTCTCAACGCCTCAATAAAGGCCATGCATAAGGCTATAGACCAGTTAAAAGACCCTCCGAAATACATCATTGTTGACGGCAACCGGTTTAAACCTTACCATGATACCTTATATGAGTGCATCATAAAAGGCGACAGCAAATACATGAGCATTGCCGCAGCCTCGGTACTCGCAAAAACACATCGTGATGCGTACATGGAAAAAATACATGAAGAATACCCCATGTACAATTGGAGAAAGAATAAGGGCTACCCTACCCGCGAGCACCGCAATGCCATTCTTGAATACGGGACTACAAAATATCACCGTTTTAGTTTCCGCCTGCTACCGGACCAGTTGTCATTCGATCTTTAGAACGGCACGCATTTAAGTACCACTTATACACAAAAGCTTTCCGATTGTACAAAAATCACATGAATATCAGACCGCATAGATTATTTTTAGTTTAAAGGAAAAACAGCGGTAAGAAAAGGGTTACAGCCTTAGTAATTCCTTTAAAAAAGACTTACAAACGTCTCTTTTATTACCCTATCAAGGATTGAAAATGGTTTCAATCTTTATTGAGTTTTTGTTTCTTTAAAACACAAAATAAATACTATGGAAGCTATTCCCCGCCTCATACGCATTATTGCACCTTTGCTGCTTATGTTCACATTTCTTCCCGCAAACGGCCAATTTTTAAAAAAGCTTGGCAAAAGGGCAGAAAAAGCTGCGGAACGAACTATTGAGCGAAGGGTCGAAAAAGAAACCGCAGAGAAAACGGATCAAGTGCTCGATAGCATTTTAGAACCCGGCCAAAAGAAAGACCCAACTCCCAAAACAGAACAGTCCGACCCTACCCCTCAAGTTAATGGTGCGGCTACAGATTCCGACACTAGAAATCAAAACCAAAACGGAGGAAATTCAGAAATGCAAATCGGTGAGACCGATACAAAATCAATTACCGTATATAGTAAGTTTGATTTTGTACCTGGCGACAAAATATTATTCTTCGAAGATTTCTCCAATGACTTTATTGGTGATTTCCCTTCAAAATGGAATACCAATGGAGGTGGTGAAATTGTAACCATGAACGATTCACCGGAAAAATGGTTCGAATTGATTTCTGGATACGGTCTGTATTTCATTCCAGATGTTCCCGATTTACCCGAGGAATATACGATCGAGTTTGATATCATGGCCGTGGGGCTGGACAATAAAACTTCCTCTACCGCCATATTACGTGTAGCCCTGAGCGATGACAATAAATTTAAGGATGGCGCCAACTTTGTACATGCCCACCTTCCTTTTTGTCAATATTCGGCCATTGGCATTACCATGGCTAACCATATTAATAACAAACGTGAAATATATAGTACAGTCAGAGCCGATCTTCGGGAAGAGGTTTTGAATCGGCCCCATATATCCATTGCCGTGAACAAAGAACGCTTTCGTCTTTGGGTAAATGAAGAGAAGCACATCGACATCCCTAGAATTGTACCTCAAGGCGCTGTATTGAAAACCTTAAAATTCCATATGAATAATTTCAAAGATGCAAAAGAGCGTATCTTCATTACCAATTTAAAGGTAGCGGAAGGAGGTTTAGACTTAAGAAGAACCCTCATATCGGAAGGAAAGGTATCGACCAACGGTATTCTTTTCGATAGCGGTTCTGCCAATATACAACCGCAATCAATGGGCATTATTCGTCAGATTTCACAAGTCTTACAACAGGAGACTGCTATGAAATTGAAAATCGTTGGTCATACGGATGCAGATGGTGAGAATGATGCCAACCTGATACTTTCGAAAAAACGGGCCGATGCCGTCAAAAACGCATTAGTCTCAATCTATTCGATCGGAACGGACAGACTATCAACTGCAGGTAAAGGAGAAACCGAACCCATTGGTGACAATTCAAATGCTGATGGAAAAGCACAAAACAGAAGAGTAGAGTTTATTAAACAGTAATCTAAAATAATTGAAATTAACCTAGTAACTAAAATATGAAAATGAAAAAAATAGCATTGACCGTAATACTATGTACGCTTATCACTTTAAGTATCAACGCCCAGAGTGGTTGTAGTAAATATTACCCGATGGTCGAAGGGGCTTCTTTTCAATACACCATGTATAACAAAAAAGGAAAGACCGATGGCATTACCGATTACAAGATTACCAACGTAACCAATTCTGGTGGCTCTACTTCAGCAACCTTTGATATAAAGTTCACAGACGACAAGGGCAAAGATGTATTTAGCACCAATTATAATATCAACTGTTCGGAAGATGGCATTAAAATAGATTATACATCGCTTTTTCCTTCGGCAATGATGAAGCAATATGAAGATATGGGTGTGGAAATGGACATTAGCGGAACTGACATACAATTACCCAATGACCTCAGCGTAGGCAAAGAATTACAAGATGCGAATGTTTCCGTTTCGATGAACATGAGCGGTATAAAAATGAAAACTACCGTTGATATGATAAATCGAAAAGTCGAAAAAAAAGAAAGCATAACTACGCCCGCCGGCACCTTTGATTGCTATCTGATAACAGAAACCAGCACCTCAAAAACTATGGGAGCAACCATTGAGACCGACAATAAACTTTGGTTGGCCGAAGGCATCGGTATGATCAAGCAAGAATCATACAAAAAAAACGGCAATTTAATGACCCGCATGGAACTAACGAAGTTTAGCAAATAGCCAATTATCATTTCTTTGGCAAAACTCATAATTAAATGGCCTATGGCCATAGATTAAACCCAAGAGCAACAAAATTATATTATGAAAATTAAGATATCGCTCCTATTGTTTTTATGCACTATTCTATTCGTCGCATGTTCTAAATTCAGCCACCATCATGGGCATGATTATGGTGACGATGATGAGAATCAAAACCCACCGGTTACACAAAAGCCACCTATAAAGTTCTCTAAAAACCAAATGATTGTGCGTCTGGAAGGAATGACCCCAGACCAGAAAAATGAGCTAAGAGGCACTGATCCCGGTAGTGACTTCGTACTAGCAGCTCCCCCTGAAACCTGCAGTTGTGGAGATTCAAATATTGAGTTATGGACCATTGATACTACTGCTACCGATAGCGACATTGAAGGTGCAAGAGATCGCCTAAATAGAAATAGTGGCAGAGAAAGAGTCAAAGGTGATATCGATTTTGAAATAACAATTCCAATTGACAAACAGATTACCGACGTTGGTGATGATAATGGTTCGGCGACCCCAAGCATAGATGATGATGTTATCATCGCCATTATCGACACAGGCATAGATTATTATTATGACCAAGTCGATTATGAATATCTAATAGATACGGATGGACTTATATGTGACGAAAGTTATACCGGATGGGACTTCGTTGACAACTCGGATAATCCTATTGACAAACATGGCCATGGTACTTATGTCACTAAAATAATTAGAAATATTCTAGAACCTACCATTGGTTTCAAGATTTTACCTTTAAAAGTTTTTGATTCTTCTGGAAAGGGATCATATTCAAACCTTGTTTGCGCCATGAACTACCTAAATAAGTTCGAAGAAAAAGTGAGAAACATTGATATTGTCAATGCCAGTTTCGGAGGTACTCTGCAAACCGAAGAATTGAATGAACTCATTCTTTTGCCCGAACTCATCGAAAAACTAGGGGATGATACTGTGGTTATTGCGTCAGCCGGTAACGAAGGAGCAGAAGTCGATAGTGGAGACATACGCCATTTTCCTTCGGGTTTTGAATCTAATAACATATTAGCAGTGGGCGGGTACGACCTCGATTCGAGTGGAGCCATTCAAATACACTCGTCTTCCAATCGCGGCACAGGCAGTATAGACCTGGCGACCTTATACGGACCTTACAACCTAGAATTCAATACCGTCTCTACTCCCATTGCCATAGACAATCTTCAGGGCACTTCATATGGCGCAGCCTATGTTTCAGGCATAGCAGCGAAAGAAAAAGGCAACAATAATGGTATAATCGACCTGAAAGGGCATGTTTTAAATTTAACGGTACCCATATCAAGCTTAAACAGCTATATAGCCGAAGGACGGGCATTGGAACAGCCACCTACACCTTAAATTTAAATGAAGATCCCGGTTAAAAAATCGGGATCTTTATTTTATGCAAACCATTTTCACATTTAAGTTGTCATGATAGGTTTGGTCCATTTTGCAGTCCCCATCAATATGAACTATATTTAGTTATGAGACCGATTTTAATACTCTTCCTTTTTCTTGGTTTTTTATGTCAAGCCCAGACTCAGAATCTCCTTAAAATCATAGATTCCGACCTTACCATACAAAACAAGCAACACAGCATCGATTCACTGCTTGCAGCAGATGAAAAAACACTTTCCCCTAAAGATCTGGCAGATCTATATCATAATATGGGAAGTAAATGGTACTATCAAAAATGGCTCGATAATGGCACCGAATCAGACATTTCAAATGCCATCGCCTATACCCAAAAGGCGGTGAAAATAAAAAGAAATATAGACGCTTTACATATAGATTCATTGGGGCAAACGTTGTATAACCTAGGCTTTTTTCAATCAATGAACGATGACTTTTTTCAAGCCATAGAAACCAATTTGAAACTTGCCGACCTAGGTAAAACAGGAGATTTTTATTTGGATGCCAATCAGCAGTTAAGCATGCTTTACCTGACAATAGGTGACTTTTACAAGGCACTGAATCGATTTAATGAATTATTGTTCCTCTACCGTAAGAAGGATAAACTGAATCAAGAGGAACTTTTGAGATTTGCCGACCTGAATCTCCTTATCGCCGAAACGTATGCCGAAATGGGTTACAAAGAAAACTCCAACGAAATTAAAACCAACTTGATACGGGCAGACTCCACCTTAAGTAAAATCAAAGAAGTACCGCTAGTATATCGAAGTAGTATTGACCACACTGAAGGAAATCGCTTGGCCGAAATTGGGAACCATTTGGAAGCTGCGGAGCGTTTTCGCAAAGTCTTGGTAAATGCCCAGTTTTTGGATGCTGAAAATTTGAGTAAAGTTTATAACGGACTAGCTTTATCGGAAATACAGCTCAAGATGTATGATAGCGCCTTGTTCAACCTGAGCAAAGCTATCTCACTTGACCCAGATTATTCATTACCCTATGAAAGTCTTGGAGATTTGTATTTAGCGCAAAACAAATATGAGACAGGGTTAACATCTTACCAAAAAGCCATAGTCTATGCCATCGATAAGACTAGAGCAGTGGATTACGAAGACCTCTTCAGCCTAAAAGATTTGGAACTGGCAACGGAAAAAACCAAGTTACTGAATCATGTTATTTCAAAAGCCAACGGCTGGCTAAGATATTACCATCACGACAATAACAAAAGCCACTTAGTTCAAGCCTTAGAAACCTTTGCCCTAGCCGATCGACTAACAGATATTATTCGTTCTGAAAGCACCGAATACCAATCAAAACTCTTTTGGCGGGAGAAAGGGGCTTCACTCTATATGAATGCGGTAGAAGTTTGTTACCTCTTAGACAGACCAGAAGATGCCTATTATTATTTAGAACGTAACAAAGCACTGTTATTACTAGAGGATGTTTCCAATGAAAAAGCGAAAGATATTGCCCAATTACCCGACTCCGTTGCAAAAAAGGAATTTGATTTAAAACGGGCCATATTCCTATCAGAAAACGAATTACAATTAAATTCATCGAAATCTAGCGATGAAATCGAGATACTCCGGGAAAAGGTTTATGCCAATAAGCGACACTATGACCAATTTAATAAGGCGTTGTCTATCGCTTTTCCAAAATATGCCAATCTTAAAAAGAAAGCAGATATATTACCTTATACCGATTTTAAGAGAACTTATGCCTCCAATGAGGAGGTGGTTTTACAATACATACTTAATGATGAGCAAGGTTACGGACTTCTAAGTTCGACAGAGCGAACAATATTTTTCAAAATTGATGATCCTCACCTGCTCAATGAAAAGATAATCTCGTTATATAAAAAACTAACTGATTTTGTTGCGAGCAAAAAGAAAATCGCCGACTATAACAGACTTTCACACGAAGTTTTTAATGCACTGATTCCCGAGAGGGTTTATCAATCGATCCGCGGGAAAAAAGTGACCATCGTCACAGATTATATTTTACAACAACTACCGTTCGAAGCTTTGGTGGTCAATGTCGATAAGAACAATTATTTGATTGAAGAAGTAGAAACCCGCTATGCCTATTCGATGTCTTATTTGGATATTAAGAAAAATGTTATCCATAATACTGAAAACGAATTACTTGGCATTGCACCCATTCAATTCTCTAACGTAGGCCTCCAAAAACTTGCATTTAGTGGGGCAGAAGTTACGGAAGTCGAAAAAATCTATCCCGGAAATTCATTATTGAACGGCAAAGCAACAAAGTCCGCTCTTTTATCAGCTTTAGAAAATTATAAAATAATTCATTTCTCTACCCACGCCGATGTTGGACAAAATGGCAACCCTTGGATTGCCTTTAGTGACAAAAAATTATTTTTAAACGAAATATACGCCACTAAAAACCAGGCCGATATGGTGGTATTGAGTGCTTGCAATACCTCACTAGGCGAACTTAAAAAAGGCGAGGGTTCCATGAGCTTGGCACGCGGCTTCTTTCATTCCGGGGCAAAAAGTGTAGTAGCCTCGTTATGGACAATTAACGATAAGGCAAGTAAAGATTTAATGGTAGCCTTTTACAAAGGGCTAAACGAAGGTCTGACTAAAGCTGCAGCATTGCGAAAGGCTAAAATTAATTATATAGATACGTATCGGGGGACCATGATATCACCATCGTTTTGGGCAGCCTTAATCGTAATTGGCGACAATACCCCATTAGTGCCCAATAAAGCCCCAACCATTCCTTGGTTCTGGCCTGTTATAGTTATGCTTATTTTAGGTTTTGTGTTTTTTCTATTTTATAATCACAGAAAAGCTAATCTAATTCAAAAAGAAGTTCAGTAGCCTTGTCCTTATTATAATCGTATTTCGAAATAAGTTCGTTCAATTGCTGCTTAGCCTTTTCCTTGCTCTCCTGCTTTATAGCTATGAGTGCCAAATACCAATGAGATTCGGCGGCAAATTCCCCAGTATTGTCAATTACTTTTTGAAAATGTACTTTTGACTTTTCCAATTGGTTTAATTGTAGACAAGATTGCCCCATATAAAAGTCAACGTAGTCATTTCTTTCTTCTTCACTTATTTTCTGAAAACCTTCTAAAGCCTTATGAAAGCTACCTGCCTCATAGGCCATAAACGCATCACCCTCAATCGACTTGACCGATTCTCCCCGCGTTATGGAATATACAGTATTCGGGTATTGTTGAAAATTGTTCTCATAAAGCTCTTCATAGTTCGTTCCGAAGAAGTTATTGAATGCCACCCAACCAAGTCCGACAAAGAGTACAATTGAGGCAGCCATTGCCCATTTCGAATAGTATGGGCGTGAAAAGGTTCTTGCTGGTTTCTCTTGAGAAAAAGCATTCTCAAAGGTTACCAATTTTGCTTTTAGTTCTTTGTTTTCTTTATCATTAATAACTTGTTTCAGATTATTTTGAAAATCAAATTGTTGCTTAAAGTCGCCGTCTGTTTTTAAAAGCTCTTGCAACTGTATATTCTCTTGTTCTGTAAGCTGGTTTGAAAAATATCTATAAAGTAAAAGTTCCTTGTCCATGTCTAAGAGGCATTTGTATTAATACGTTCTCTAAGTGATTTCATACAACGGGACTTAGCCGCTTTTACGACATTCTCACTGTTATAATTTTCTGATTCCATTATTTCTTGAATAGTAAATCCTCTATAATAAAATAAGGTCAGTAATTCTTGACACTTCTTTCCCAAGGAGCTGAAATGCTGCTGCAACAATTGCTGCTCCCGGGTAAGCTCAGGTGCATCGATTTCTAAATGGTCTATAGACGCTGCTTCATCCTTTACAATAGAAAGGTCAAAATTAGACCCAACGGTCTTCTTATTTTTTCTCAGTCTATCAAAAATCAGATATTTGCCGATACTAAACAGATAGGTCGAAATACTGCTGGTAAATCTTTCAATTTTTCCATTCATTATATTATCATAAAAAACAACATAGGCGTCTTGATATACATCGACATTCTCGTCTTCCGACAGGCCGAATCGTTTGGCATAGTTCAAAAACTTACCTCTGTTCTCTTCATATACCCTTTTAAGAACACTATCAGATCCGATGCGTAAATCTTCAAGTGTTACTTCCGCCTGCTCGTTTTGCATTTAATGTAAATCTAATGAGATGGTTAACAGTCAAGAAAGCTAATTTAAGATTTTTTGCATGCCTTCATCCTCGAAATTTAAGATAATTCCAACGAAATCAGCACTTGTAAGACTCCCCCTTCTTTATTCCCATAAGCTTTGCTCCTCCCTGAACATATACTTTTTCCGTTAAAAAAATTAAAGCAGGACGTTAACCAATCAAAATAACATTCATAAAAGGGCAAACCTAAAATTAAACATTATGGACACTTATGAAACTCTCGAAATTATTAAGTACGTGTTATTAGTGGCATTCACGGGAACTGTCACCCTCCTCTTTTTTTTTATTACCCCCTAAATTAACCATAACCCTTGTAAATTATAGAAGATGAAATTAAGCACAACCCTATTTACTTTCTGTTTGACAATCAGTTTTCTGGCCTGTTCGGGTCAAACAAACCATGAGAATCAAAATAAATCCGCCGATGCGGAAAATATAAAGTCCGACACCAACAAATCAATAAATCTAATGGATGAACAGGTCAAAATACTCAACCAAGTTTTCACAATCGGCGGGGCTGGAGATGAAAACCCTCTTGGTGGGGCTACCAATTATCTTGAACTTCTAAACCAACTGGAAGGTTCTGAAGAACTAAAAGAGCAAGCTCGAAAAACATATGACTTGTACAATACGAGCTTAGACCCTAAAAAAAAGGAAGAACTAAGACTAAAAATCAGCAAAATGCTGGAGGAGGCGATGGCAAAAAGCCAGCGCGACCAGTGAAGTAAATAAATTCACAAAATCTAACAGTATCTCCACCTCAACTTTTTTTCCTTCAGCGTTAACCTATTTTTCGCTTTTCCATTAAATGAAAAATAATCTTTAAACTATTTGATTATGAGAACTTCATTGAAAATATTCACTTATTCTATTGTCACATTGGCCTTGATAACCTTAACCTCTTGCCAAAAAGATAATTTGAACGAAGCCCTAATACCGCAAACTGTTCAGAATGGCAATACGGCCTCGGGCATCAAAGGGAATGATGGCCAGAATGGCGCCCAAGGGGCTGCCGGTGAAGATGGCAAAGACGGTGTTGACGGCGCTACGGGACCAACGGGTCCACAGGGAGAAACTGGTGCCACAGGACCACAGGGTGAAACAGGACCAGCAGGCCCTAAAGGGGATACCGGCGATACAGGGCCACAAGGTGAAACAGGTCCGGCAGGACCACAGGGCGAGCCGGGAACCAATGGAGAAGATGGCAATGCCAATGTACAGTCTATTACGTATGACCTTACTGCTGTGACTTCATCATACTACGGTTTTGACATTCCAGAAGTTACCGCAGATGTATTGAGAAATGATGCAATTCTGACGTATTTACAATTTTCCGAACCCTTGTTATTTACCTATCCACTACCTAGTAAAGTGATGATCGGATTCGGTGGTGACCGCTACCTTAATTCAGACGTCAGTATAGTTTTCTCCGTAGGCAGAGGAAACATTTCATTTAGAGAAATTGGGAGCACTTTTAACATTCCGAATAGTGCTATTCGGGCTGGAGATTTAAAACGATTACGCATACTGATTATTGAATCTACCGGAAGTATCGCACGCAAAGGAACCCAACTAAGTGTACGGCAAGAATTAGAAGCAGCAGGCATAGACATCAATAACTACGACGAGGTAGCCCGCTATTACCAATTGAATTGACCTTCGAACGCTATAGAAAGTAAAAAACCGAGAAACTACAACTCGGTTTTTTAATGCCTGAAAGTTAACCTTGTTGGTTTGCATCCATAAAAGGGTAGAACAAATTATTCACTTAAAATCCATAAATCATGAAAACACTTAGTTTTTTTAGCGATTATGAGTCTTTCGGTGATCTTTTGGTCATGTAATAAAGATGACCCATACTTTCCCGAAGACCATCAAGAGACCACGACCCAAGCCGTCAATTTTAGATATACATTGCAAAAATGCACGGTGGAATCACAAGTTGAACGAAAAACCGCACCCTTCGAACAACTACATTCAAATTCCGTTGTGTATTTCAAGGAGCTTTATTGGAGCATTACTTACCGAATCGAAGTTGCCGATGACGGTTGGGAATCAGCACGTTCAGAAGTATGGATAAGTAAGAATGGTAAAGATTGGAAACTGTACGCTTCTCCACAATTTTCAGGCAGATTTGGCCATTCCCTTGTGGTTTATGATAATAAGATTTGGATGATTGGCGGTGCGAGTCCAGTAGACGCACTTCCTGAACTCTCAGCGGAGGTATGGTATTCGGGAAATGGGGTGAACTGGATTCAAATCAACAATGCACCCTTTCTACCCGACCAGACAAGTGGCGCCGTGGTCTTTCAAAACAGAATATTTGTGTTTGAATATGGGCTTTATGAAAATAGGGAGGCGCAAAGAGTTTTTTCATCGATTGATGGAAGCAATTGGACCTTGGTCAATAATAACGCTTTCCCATCTGCGAGCGAGGGAAAGGCAATCGTATTCAATAAACATATCTATTTTATTGCAGGTCGCAATTTCGATACTGGAATCTCTGATAAAATTTGGAAAAGTTCAAATGGCCAAAACTGGGAGCTGGTTGAAACCAGAACCTCGGGATGCGTTCGATCAGATTTCCTTCCGCGATATGGGCACGCCATGGTCGTTCATAATGAGCAAGTTTGGCTTATTGGTGGAAAAACCACTGATGGCATACAAAATGATATATGGTATTCGAAGGATATGGTCAATTGGCAAGGGGTTTATGCCAATCCTCGAATTCCCAGCCTATTCGACCATACTTTGATACGTACGAATAATAACATTCTTATACTTGGAGGACAATCGCAAACAGATCCTTTACTTGCTGCCAATCCATTCGAACAAATATGGAGTTTGACTACTAATTAAAGAATCTCCAAACTACAATCAACCGGGGCTACACCTCGGTTTTTTGTTTTATGACTTCCGCTTCAAAAAGCACTGCGAAGTGTTTTAATAGTTTTTCCTTCACCTCATCAACATGTACCACTTCTTTGCCCAACTCTACATTCAAAGCGGTTACCGCTTTGTCTTTTATTCCACAGGGAATCATTAAATCGAAATACCCAAGATTGGTATTTATGTTCAGTGCAAAACCGTGCATAGTAACCCATCGACTGGCACGAACGCCCATCGCACAAATCTTACGCGCAAAGGGTGTGCCGACATCTAACCAAACACCGGTTTCCCCTTTTGAGCGTTCGGCCTTAAGTCCGTACTCTGCCAAGGTCAGGATCACCATTTCCTCTAGAAGCCTTAGGTATTTATGTATATCGGTGAAAAAATTGTCAAGATCCAATATCGGATATCCTACAATCTGCCCCGGACCATGATAGGTAATATCCCCGCCTCGGTTGATTTTATAAAACTTTGCTCCTTTTTTGGAGAGCTCATCTTCGGTTACCAAAAGATTTTCAAAATCTCCGCTTTTACCTAACGTATACACATGGGGGTGTTCTACAAAGAGCAAATGATTCGGGGTTTCTTTTTGTTCACTTTCCCTTCGGTTCTTAATCTTAAGATCTACGGTCCGCTGAAATAATTCTTCTTGAAAGTCCCAGGTTTCTTTATAATCTTTAAGTCCGAGATCTTGTATGTCTACCCTTTTGTTCATTGGTACAAAGATATAAAATTGCCAACGCACGAATTACCTTCCAACTAAGATGGGCAATTACTTTTAAAACTGGTTTAGGGCGGACTAATTCGGATTGTTTAAAATAATCAATGCCGCAATGACACCGGGAACCCATCCACAGAGCGTCAAGAGAAATACTATTATAAAAGAGCCACAACCTTTTCCGATGACCGACAAGGGCGGAAAAATAATGGCCAACAAAACACGTAAGCAACCCATTTTTGATTTTTTTGATTTTTTTGATTGATGTAACCGATAAGACGCAAAAATCTATATTTTGTTACATTTATTTTAACTTGGAATAAAGATTTTAGCCGAGCACCAAACCTTAGCATGATAAACCTCGTATCTATAGTATGCGAACAACCCAATTTTTTATGTCAATCACTAACATACTTGCGCTCACCTTTATTTTATTTGCCTGTAGCAAAGGTGAAGATTCACCCCTAATGGCCACCGAAAACCTTAATAACATACAGCAAGAACCTCAAGATACAGATACAAAGCGAGAAAAGTATAATTATCTTGCCCTAGGCGATAGTTATACTGTCGGCCAAAACGTTGATGCCTCGGAAAGTTTTCCCAAACAGTTGGAGAAGTCGTTAGAAAAAAATCTTAATGCCAAGATAAATACCGATATTGTAGCTACTACGGGCTGGCGCACCGACAACCTCATCGACGGTATTGAGAACAGTTCTTTAAACCCATTATATGATTTTGTTACCCTACTGATAGGGGTAAACAATCAATACCAAGGTCAACCATTCTCGCAATATGAGGAAGAGTTCCCGAAATTATTAGATCAAGCCATTGCGTTTGCGGGCAATGACCCCAACAAAGTAATCGTGATATCAATTCCCGATTACGGCTACACCCCTTTTGGAGAAAATAACGGTATGCAAACAATATCAAAAGACATAGATGCCTATAATGCTTTTGCCGAGAGCACGGCCAGTCTTAGGAACGTCACTTATGTTTATATCACCGATATTTCCCGTCAGGGACTTGACCAACCCGAACTGGTCGCAGACGACGGGCTCCACCCTTCCGGCAAGGCTTATAAAATGTTCGTCGATCGAATAGCTCCTTTTATTGTTTCTGCGTTGAAAGATTAGTTCAGACTCGCTATATTTGCAGCCTTAATAACGAATATGCAACTTTCCGAGCAAGAAATCATCCGAAGGGAAAAACTGACCCAGCTAAGAGCACTGGGCATTGACCCTTATCCAGCCGCATTATTTCCGGTGGACACCACTACTAGTACGATTAAAAAAAATTATACCGAAGGAAAAAAAGTAATTATTTCTGGTAGGTTAATGTCACGAAGAATACAAGGTAAAGCTTCCTTTGCCGAACTTCAAGACAGCGAGGGTAGAATTCAGGTCTATTTCAATCGTGATGAAATCTGCACGGGAGAAGACAAATCACTGTATAACGAAGTCTATAAAAAATTACTGGATATAGGAGACATCATCGGTATCGAAGGCGTTCTGTTTACAACGCAGGTCGGGGAGAAAACGGTAATGGTCAAGAACTTTTCGTTATTGAGCAAATCGCTTCGTCCGCTCCCCTTACCAAAAAAAGATGCCGAAGGCAAAGTTTTTGACGAGTTCAATGATCCCGAACAACGTTATCGCCAACGTTATGTTGATTTAGTGGTCAATCCGAAAGTAAAGGATACCTTTATCAAACGGACTAAAATTACGAACAGCATACGTCAATTTTATAATGAAAAGGGTTATCTCGAAGTAGAAACTCCTATTTTACAACCAATTCCGGGTGGTGCCGCGGCACGTCCCTTTTTGACGCATCACAATGCATTGAATATTCCCTTGTATTTACGTATTGCCAATGAATTGTATTTGAAACGTTTAATCGTAGGCGGGTTTGACGGTGTTTACGAATTTTCTAAAGATTTTCGCAATGAAGGTATGGATCGTACCCATAACCCTGAGTTTACGGTTATGGAACTCTATGTTGCGTATAAAGATTACAATTGGATGATGGATACCACGGAGCAATTGCTCGAGAAGGTAGCCATTGATGCCAATGGCACTTCAAAAGTTACTGTGGGTAAAAATGAAATTGAGTTTAAGGCCCCATATGCCCGTGTACCCATATTAGAAGCCATTAAGATTCATACGGGCTTCGACGTTGCAGGCATGGGCGAACAAGAATTACGTGAAACAGCAAAAAAATTGGGCCTAGATGTTGATGACACTATGGGCGTTGGCAAACTTATCGACGAAATTTTCGGTGAGAAATGCGAGCACCATTATGTGCAGCCCACATTTATCACCGACTACCCAAAAGAGATGAGCCCGCTGACCAAAGAACACAGAACCAACCCGGCTTTGACCGAACGTTTTGAATTGATGGTCAATGGCAAAGAATTGGCAAACGCCTATTCAGAGCTTAATGACCCTATTGACCAACGCGAGCGTTTTGAGGAGCAATTGAAACTCTCGGAAAAGGGCGATGACGAGGCCATGTTTATCGATAACGATTTTTTACGTGCCCTGGAATACGGAATGCCACCTACTTCGGGTATCGGAATCGGAATCGACCGGTTAGTTATGCTTATGACCAACAATGCCTCGATACAAGAAGTTTTATTCTTCCCGCAGATGCGACCTGAAAAGAAACAGGTAGAACTTTCAGAAGAAGAGAAAGCTATTGTTCAACTCTTAAAACCAACGGGCAAAATGGAATTGAACGAACTAAAAGGAAAAGCGGGACTTAGCGGCAAAAAATGGGACAAATCGATGAAGGCCCTTGCGAATCATGGCTTGGTAAAAGTTACAGTCGACGGACCAAATAAACAGGTCGAGTTAAAAGCTTAGACGACATCTACATTATTCTATTTCAAAGGAGCTTTTTAAGCTCCTTTTTTATTTTTGTTCCACATAGAAACGCCTAGTTTACCAAAATCGCGCAAAGCAAAGTTCTTCAATGCATACATTCCGCTTGAACAAATTAAATGTTAAATAGTGATGGTATTGCAAATTAATAGCGGCCTTCTTATGCTATTATCTATATTTTAACAAAATTTAGCTATTTTAACTTTGAGTAATAGTTCATAATATTGCACAATTTCATAAATTGAAAAGTTGATTGTATGATTCGCTATTTTGATTAATGGGAAGGAATAAAGCAGAAGATAAATAAATGAAAAAGAACTTTTTTAAAAAGCTTTGGCAGCTAGGTATTGCGGCAATGGTCTTATTCATTAGCGCATGCCAACCCTCGGATAAGGTCGATTTCAGCACTCAGATCAAGCCAATACTCAACAAAAACTGTATCACCTGCCATGGGGGGGTAAAGAAAAACGGGGGATTCAGCCTGTTGTTTGAAGAGGAAGCCTTTGTCAATACGGAATCTGGCAAACCCGCCATTATTCCCGGTGATGCTGCTGGAAGCGAAATGATCAAAAGACTGCACGAAGAAGACCCTGAACTGCGTATGCCCTACGAAAAACCCAAACTTTCAACTGAAGAAATTGAACTATTGACGCGCTGGGTAGACCAAGGCGCCGAATGGGGCGAACATTGGGCCTATTCACTTCCGGAAGAAGTGATTGTGCCTGCGGTAACGGACGAGGCCGGATTTTCGTCAAAAGAATCATCGGAATTTATAAAGAACGGAATAGATAATTTTGTTTTAGCCCGATTAGACGGGGAAGAACTAACACCCAACCCTCCCGCAGCACAAAACATCATAGCTCGCAGACTGGCCCTTGACCTCGTCGGTTTACCACCGAGTCCTGAGCTTTTACAACGATTTGAATCGAACGATATCTCTTATGAAGTTTTGGTCGATACGCTATTAGCTCAAAAAACCTATGGCGAAAAATGGGCGACTTGGTGGCTCGATCTGGCGCGCTACGCAGACTCCAAAGGTTATGAAAAAGATATGGGGCGGTCGATCTGGAAGTATCGCGATTGGGTCATCGACGCCTTCAATAAAGATATTCCGTACGACCAGTTTACCATCGAGCAATTGGCGGGCGACCTATTGCCGCAGCCCACGACCGACCAATTAATCGCTACGGCTTTCCACAGAAACACCATGAACAATGACGAAGGGGGCACCGACGATGAAGAGTTTCGCGTGGCCACCGTCATGGATCGAATAAACACTACTTTTTCGGTATGGCAAAGCACCACCATGGAATGTGTGCAATGTCATAGCCACCCTTACGACCCTTTTAAATTCGAGGAATATTACAAATTGATGGCTTTCTTCAATAACTCAAGAGATGAAGACACCCCCAATGAATCACCCATCCTAAAGTTCTACACGCCCGAACAGCAGCAAAAAGTAGACAAGATCCTTGAATGGACCGCAAAACATGGTAGCGAAAAATCGTTTACGGCCTTGAAAAATTTTATGCAATTCACTGAGCCGGTGTACAAATCTCACTTTTTTAAACAGTTTGATAATGCCGTCTATGACGATCACGCCTCCGTGGTATTTTGGGACGATGGCAATCTTATCATTGACAATGCCTATACAAACGAAGCCAGTTACGTATACCTGAATTATCGCTCTCACTATAACGGCACGAAGATGATTATTCGGGAAAGGGATGCCAATGGCCCTATTTTAGGAGAATTTACGATTGATAAAACCAAAAACAATACCACGGCACAGTTCCCAATCAGAAAAATTGTGGAAAAGACCGATCTCTATATCGAGACCCAGAACAATGCAGCCTCCAAAGAGGCCAATATTCTTAACTTATATTGGGTCGGTTTTGTCGATGATATACCGGCAGCCGATCAGCTTGGATGGGCTGCGGTAAACGCTGCATTTCTAGAACTCTTGAATGCGAACACCGAAACGGTGCCGATTATGGCAGAGAATCCGGAGTATATGCAACGTACCACACAGATTTTTGATCGTGGTGGCTGGATGTCTAAAACCGATACCGTAAAAGCCGGGACTCCGGAAAGCTTGAACCAATGGAACGGCGACTGGCCCGATAATCGCTTAGGACTTTCAAAATGGATCGTAGACAAAAAGAATCCGCTTACGGCCCGCACATTGGTCAATCGGGTATGGCACCAAATCTTTGGCAGAGGTCTGGTTTCCACTGTCGAAGATATTGGATCTCAGTCAGAACCACCATCACACCCCGATATGCTTGACTGGCTTTCTTTGCGTTTTATGAACGAACACAATTGGAGCGTCAAAGCGCTTATAAAAGAAATTGTATTATCGGGCACGTATCGACAAAGTTCGGAGAGTACCCCCGAAATTTACCAAATTGATCCCGAAAACGAACTGTTGGCCCGAGGGCCCAGAATACGGTTGGGCGCCGAACAGATTCGTGACCAGGCTTTGGCCGTATCCGGACTTTTAAGCGAGAAAATGTATGGACCAGGTGTTATGCCCCCACAGCCCGATGGGGTTTGGCAAACAGTGTACAACGGCGCCAAATGGGAAGAAAGCACAGGAGAGGATAGATACAGAAGGGGCGTTTACACTTATTTAAAGCGTACTAGCCCATATCCTTCGTTTCTGACCTTCGATGCTGGTAGCCGTGAAGTCTGCACCATTCGAAGAACAGTGACGAACACACCCTTACAGGCTTTGGTGACCTTGAACGACCCGGTCTATCTCGAGGCATCGTATCAATTGGCCAAAAACAATCAAATGATCGGCGATATTGAAAAAAGTATCGAGAAGACCTACGAAAGAGCTACGCTAACCGAAATCGAACCTGGCACTTTAGAGGCCCTGAAGGAGCTTTACCATAATTCATTGATTACGTTTACCGAAAATGCCGAGGCACCTGAAATGTTCTTGCATTTTGAAGATAAACCAACCCCTGAATTAGGTGCTTTGACCGTGGTGGCCAACGCCATTCTGAATTTGGATGAGTTTTTAACGAAAGCCTAAAAAAGAAACCAACGTGAAAGACATTGTAGAAAGACTGATTCAAGAAAAACTGGCCCGCGAAGCTCAGGAAAAGACGCGAAGACACTTTATTAAATCCTGCGCCCAAGGTATGGGCGGTCTTGCGTTGAGTTCCATTTTTATGGGCTGTGATCCTTTAGGTAAAGCCGCACCAAAAAAACAAATGGCGTTTTCGGAACGCGATTTAAATCCGTTATCCACCCTGGCACCACATTATGGACCTAAGGTGAAATCGGTCATTTACCTACACATGGCCGGTGCCCCTTCACAACTGGAGATGTTCGATTACAAACCAACACTCCAAAAACTTGATGGGCAAGATTGTCCGCAATCACTGTTGGAAGGTAAGAAATTCGCGTTTATCAAAGGAACGCCCAAATTGATGGGACCCCAGGCCAAATTCGAACAAGAAGGAGATTCAGGAAACTATGTATCGGACTTTCTTCCACACTTCAAAAAAGTTGTAGATGAGGTCGCTTTTTTAAAAGCAGTGAATACAGATCAATTCAATCACGGTCCTGCCCAATTGTTTATGCATACGGGAAGCCCGCGATTGGGCCGACCAAGTATCGGGGCTTGGGCCACGTATGGTCTTGGATCTGAAAACCAGAACCTTCCGGGCTTTGTGGTTCTTACTTCGGGAGGTAATTCTCCCGATGCGGGCAAGAGTGTTTGGGGCAGCGGTTTTCTACCCTCGGTATATCAAGGGGTGCAATGTAGGTCAAAAGGCGACCCAGTGCTTTACATCGAAGATCCTGAGGGTATTACGCGTGATTTAAAGAAAAGTACCATTGAAGCGATCAACAAGATCAATAAGGAGGAGTACGCCAAATATGCCGATCCCGAAATTTTGGCACGTATCAATCAATACGAAATGGCATACCGAATGCAGATAGCCGTACCGGAAGTCATGAATATCAACAATGAACCAGAAAATGTAAAGGAAATGTACGGTGTAGAGCCAGGCAAAGAATCGTTCGCCAACAACTGTCTTCTAGCAAGAAAACTGGTCGAAGATGGGGTGCGCTTTGTGCAACTTTTCGATTGGGGCTGGGATAGTCATGGAACCGGACATGATACTGCAGTAGATTTAGGGTTGCGCAACAAATGCCGTGAAATAGATCGCCCAATTGCAGCCTTGATCTTAGACTTGAAGCAACGTGGCCTGCTCGATGAAACCTTAATCGTTTGGGGCGGAGAGTTCGGCAGAACACCGATGCAAGAAAACAGGGGAAATAAAAAAATGGGGTATAAGGGCCGCGACCATCACGGCGACGCCTTTACCATGTGGATGGCCGGGGGAGGCATCAAAAAAGGAGCTTCCCATGGCCAAACCGACGATATCGGCTTCTCAGGGGTTGAAGGACGCGTTTCTGTTCACGACATTCATGCTACGATTCTTCATCTTCTCGGTTTTGATCATGAGCAATTTACGTTTGACTTTCAAGGGAGACCCTTCCGATTGACAGATGTAGAAGGCCACATTATAAAGGAAATACTGGCATAAAATCTCCAAATCCCAAAAAGGAAACTTTTAAAACAATCAACCCGACGAACCAACCAATGATATTATTTTACACCTTATTCTTAGTCGCCAACATACGTTATTTTTTTTCGCATAAACCGCATTACGACCAGAGGGCAGTTACCATTACCACCGAATTCGGCCCACCAAATTATCTACCGACATTACGCTATATACAAGTTCATGTGGCCGACCAATGGAAGGCCAATGTCTATATGATGAAGGCGATAAAAAACGGATGAACATTGACTAAAAGGAACTTTTTATGGACGTTTTAAAACAATTGCTGGGGCGTTTGCATCCTCTCTTTGTTCATTTGCCTATTGGCTTTATCATTTTAGGATTGCTGCTACAATGGTACGACCGTAAAAAAAAGGAGTACCCTTTCGTAATTGGGTTCATTTTTCTTTGGGGTGCGATTACTGCGGTCTTGGCCTGTATTACAGGATATCTACAGTATTTGGGAGAAGGGTACGCTTTTGATACGATTAAATTCCATCTTTGGTCAGGGATTGCTACCGCGGTTTTCTGCTTCTTGATGTACCTGCGCATCAAGAAACCTAAAAATATCGAACTATTCAAACGTATGCCTGTAGCCGCTTTTTCAGTAGTGCTATTGGTCATGATTTCTTTAACAGGACATTTGGGTGGAGATATCACCCATGGTAAAGGGTACTTGACCGAACCACTTCCGAATTCGATAAAATTGGCTTTGGGTATCGCTACCTTTCAAGAAAAAGAAATCGCATTGAACGATGAAAATTGGCAAGAAGCACAATTATATGCCGATATCATTGATCCAATTTTGAACAACAAATGTGCTAGCTGCCACAATCCTAAAAAAAACAAAGGTGAGCTCGAACTGCATTCCCCGGAAGGCATTCTTAAAGGAGGTGAAAATGGGGAAATCATCGAAACAAACAATTCAGGGGAGAGTCCTCTTTATACGCGATTGGTATTACCCCAAGATGACGAAGACCACATGCCACCAAAAGAGAAGACTCAACCAACCAAGGAAGAAATAGCCCTTGTTAAAACATGGATCGACCTAGGTAACCCGTTTGAGGGCTCCATTGGTGAATTAGGAATTGAAAAAAGCTTGCTCCTTTCTTTTTTTCCGAAGAAACACGATTACGATTATCCCGACGTAGCAATCGCTGCCGCTTCACAAGACAGTATAAATAACATCAAATCAAAAGGCATACACGTACAAAATATCAGTAAAGCTTCTAACTTTCTTCGAGTGACGTGCATCAACAAACCCTCATTTGGCGATAACGACTTTCAACTATTAAAACCGTTAGGCCAACAAATTGCTGTTTTAGACCTTGGTGGCACCCAAGTAACCGATGCTATTTTTGAAAAATTGGCGACACTTAAAAATCTAACCGTTCTGAAATTGGACAATACAGCAATAACCGGGGTAGGTATTGAAAAATTGAGTCAACTCGAAAATTTAAAATCAATCAACTTAGCTGCAACAAAATTTGAGGAGAACCAGTTGCAAAAGCTTGCTCAATTCAAAAAGCTACAAGTTGTTTACCTATTCAACAGCGGTTTAAAAAAATCTGGAGTTCAAAACCTCAACAATGGCAAAATTAGTATTGATTATGGTAATTACGAGTTGCCTCTTATTCCATCAGACTCTATAATTTATTAATTTTCAGAACCAAAAGAAAAAACATAGATTAGGGGCTCCAACCGAAAAAAATGAACATTAGCAAAAAATTGGGACTTTTCGTAGGTCCTATCCTCTTTCTCATCATCGTCAACTTATCTTCACCCATCGTTTCTGAAATAGGCGATTCAGTAATTGCCGTTGCCTTGTGGATGGTCATTTGGTGGATTACCGAAGCCGTATCCATTTCGGTCACGGCGTTACTCCCTATCGTGTTGTTCCCCATACTAAACGTAATGACCGCCGCAGATGTGGGTGCCAATTACGGTAGTCCGATTATCTTTCTTTTTTTTGGCGGTTTTGTACTGGCTTTGGCCTTAGAAAAAGTGAATCTTCACAAACGCATTGCCTTAAATATCATAAAAATTACAGGAACCACCCCAAACAAAGTTGTTTTAGGATTTATGATTGCAACGGCATCGCTAAGTATGTGGATCAGCAATACGGCCAGCACTGTGGTGATGCTTCCAATCGCCATGTCGGTTATCGGGCTCTTGATCAATGATGCCGATGGCTTCACAAAAAATGACCGCAATTTTGCGCTAAGTGTAATGCTAGGAATTGCCTTTGCAGCAAATGCCGGAGGTATCGCAACAGTCATCGGCACTCCACCGAATTCGGTTATGATCGGACTTTTGGAAAACGAATATCAAATTGAAATCTCATTTCTTAAATGGATGATAATCGGGCTACCTTTTTCTATTGTTATGATAGCAATTATATACCTGGTAATGACCAAATTGATGTTCCCCAATAAACAACTTAAGTTCACCGCTTCAAAAGAAGTAATTACAGATGAGCTGGCCAAACTAGGCCCTATGGGCGGTAAGGAAAAAATGGTGCTTGTAATTTTTGGGGTAACGGTCTTTTTATGGATATTCAGAACTCTGATCAACAAAATTTTCCCTTCATTGGGACTTACCGATACCATAATAAGCATGTTTGCCGCAATCGCTCTTTTTGCATTACCCTACAACATCAAGAAAGGAGATTTTATAATTCACTGGAAGGATACCGAAAAACTTGCCTGGGGTATTTTAATTTTATTCGGGGGAGGATTAGCACTTGCCAAAGGAATGTCGGTCAGCGGTATTGTCGATATGGTAGCCAATATTATTGCTGCTAGCGATATCAGTGTCTTAATTACAGCCATACTCCTTATATTCTTAATGCTCTTTATGACCGAATTAATGAGTAATGTCGCACTGATAGCCGTCTTGGCCCCAGTGGTTGCCGGTATAGCCATTGGCCTCGAAATACCTATTCTCTATTTACTGATTCCTGTAACCATGGCCAGTAGTTGTGCCTTTATGCTCCCCATGGCGACCCCGCCCAATGCGATTGTATTTGCCAGCGGATATGTCAAAGTATACGAAATGGCACGCATAGGCATCATCCTTAACCTTATTGCTGTAGCATTGTTGATACTTATGTTCGAGTTTGTTATTCCACTAGTGTTCTGACCCTTTACAAACAACAGAGCCGCTTTTATCTAAAAAAAAGCCTTCGCGGGTAACGAAGGCCTGTCATTTATAGATTAAAACGCTTATCTCGCGTACGCATCAAAACCTTTTGGCAAATAAGTTGTGGTATCTAAATCTAGACTGATATTATCATTGAGGTCTATATAGTTAATGCTTTCAACATCCGAAGGATAGGCATATGCATTAAAATCCGATGGTAAATTAGCTTGCGAATCCTTCAAGTCAATCTCATCGCTCTCAATGTATTTTACAGTTTCTATATTGAAATAGAATTTGTAGGGATCAAACCCCTCAGGTAAATAATCTGAAGTATCAAAACCCAACTCAATTTCGGGCTCTTCCTCTATATAGACAATACTATCGATATCAAATCTACCTTCTGTTTTCGGATTGCTTGCCAACATCCCGTTGACAACAAATAATCCTAATACGATACTTAATGTTAAACTCCTTTTAATCATAACGCTTGTAGGTTAATTTATAAGCAAAGATATAACAGGGGTTTTCGACTATTATTGTATTTTCTAATGACCCGAATAAAATATCATAAAGCCAAAAACGGAACATTGGTAATATCTGATAACGAAAATTATCAACTTCTTATTTTAACAAATACTTCTTTACCGTCCTGACACTTTTTCCATACTTTTTTTACGACAAAAAATAGAAGGTTTTTAATGTTAATATTAAGTTAACACACCCAATGACGTTGTAATACTACCATTCATCGATATAAAAAAACATCAAAACTAGCCAAATCAAGCCATGCAATAAGCTTAAAAGTGAAAGCGCCAAGTAACTTCGACCGACGGAATAGGAAAACCTATACCCATAGAAAAAGCCTCCTAAACATATAGAAGGCTTTTATCTGGCTAATTCAAATCTTTTCATAAAGATCCTCTATTAATAAGACCGTCGAAAATTACAAATGTTACATCGGAGGGCTTCATTTCTTAGATCAGTTTATTTTTCGGTACTTTGAAACTTCAATAAATTAAGCTAAAAAATGAGCAAAACTTTACTTCTCAAAATCATTATTGCATTGGTAATATTGGGTGGCCATACCGGGCAAGCCCAAATTTTCAAAAAGAAAGAAACCAAATCTTCGGAAGACGCGCCTAAAAAAGACAAAATCAAACCATATAACAAAGTGATAACAAAAACGGCCAAAACCGATAAAGGCCTTTTTGATGTTCATATTGTCGATGACAAATACTTTTATGAAATACCCGATTCGCTATTCAATAAAGAAATGTTGATGGTCAGTCGAATTTCTAAGACTGCATCGGGCCTCGGGTTTGGTGGAGGAAAAATAAACACTAAAGTATTACGTTGGGAAAAGAAAGCTAAGAAGGTGCTGCTGCGGGTCGTAAGCTATAATATTATAGCCGCTGATTCGCTTCCTGTTCATGAAGCAGTATTAAATTCTAATTTCGAACCGTTACTGTACGCTTTTGACATCAAAGCTTTCAAAAAAGATAGTGTCTCACCGTCTACTGTAGTCGAAATTGACCCCTTATTTGCAAAAGATATACCCGCCCTAGGTTTACCAGAAAGGTATCGCGAACAGTATAAAGTATCAAAATTAGATGAAAGTCGAACCTATATAGAATCTTTAAAGAGCTATCCGCTAAACATCGAGGCCCGAAGTGTAAAAACCTATATCGCCAAAAGGCCACCAAGTAATGGTAGTCTGGGCTCTATATCGGTGGAAATTAACAACTCTATGGTACTCTTACCCAACAAGCCCATGAAACGTCGTTATTTTGATGAACGTGTGGGATGGTTTGCAAGAGGACAGACCGATTATGGCCTTGATGTTCAAGAAAGTAAAACCATAAAATTTTTAGACCGATGGAGACTTGAGATAAAAGACGAGGATATTGAAAAATATAAACGGGGTGAATTGGTCGAACCTAAGAAACCTATTGTCTATTATGTAGATAGGGCCACTCCGAAAAAATGGATTCCGTATATTAAACAGGGTATTGAAGATTGGCAAATCGCATTTGAGGAAGCAGGTTTTAAAAATGCCATTATCGCTAAAGAACCACCAACAGTTGAGGAGGATCCAGAATGGTCTCCCGAAGATGTACGCTATTCCGTTGTACGCTATTTGGCTTCTCCCATACCCAATGCGAATGGTCCGCATGTCAGCGACCCAAGAAGTGGTGAGATTTTAGAATCGGATATCAACTGGTACCACAATGTAATGACCTTATTACGCAATTGGTTCTTTGTACAGACTGCTGCCATTAACCCCGACGCCCGAAATCTTTCCTTTAAAGATAATGTTATGGGCCGATTGATACGTTTCGTTTCCTCACACGAAGTTGGGCACACTTTAGGCTTGCCACACAACATGGGAAGCAGTGTGGCTTACCCTGTGGACTCATTACGTTCGGTGTCTTTTACAAAAAAATATGGTACAGCGCCCTCTATTATGGACTATGCGCGTTTCAACTATGTGGCGCAACCCGAAGATGGTGATGTCGCCTTGATGCCAGATATTGGCATCTATGACAAATATGCCATTCGATGGGGCTACAAACCCATTCCCGATGCATCATCAGAAGAAGAAAAACCGATTTTGGACCAATGGATTTTAGCACATTCAGGAGATCCGCTATATCGTTTTGGTCACCAACAAATGGGCGAGGTTATTGACCCTAGTTCACAAACGGAAGATTTGGGTGATGATGCTATAAAAGCCAGTACTTACGGTATACTAAACCTAAAACGTATTGTGCCTGAATTGCTAACATGGACCTCAGAAAAAGGAAAGAACTACGATGATGTAAAAAAACTATACGGTCAGGTGATTGCTCAATTCAACAGGTATATGGGCCATGTGTCAAATAACATTGGCGGGGTATATGAGCACCATAAAACGTATGATCAAGAAGGCGCAGTATACACCCCGGTAGCCAAAGATCATCAGAAAAACTGTTTGATTTTCGTTCAAGAGCAATTATTTACAACTCCAGAGTGGCTTATCGACGAGAATCTTTTTAACAAAATACAATACTCTGGCGCCTTAGAAACCATTCGAAAAATACAAGTGACTACATTAGACAACATTTTAAGTTTAGGAAAATTACAACGCATTATCGAAAACGAAACCGTCAATGGAAATAGCGCCTACCGATTGCTCGACCTGATGGCTGATTTAAGAACAGGACTTTGGTCAGAACTTCGTGCCGGACAAAAAATTAACACCTATCGTAGAAATCTTCAAAAAGCACATATCGATAGATTGCAATACCTTATGACCGTCGGAAACAAAACTAAAAAACCTGATTTCGGTGGATACCAAAAATCTACCGCCGTAAACACAAATCAATCGGATATTAGATCAATCGTCAGGGCAGAACTTGTTGCTTTGAGCAATTCAATTAAAAGGGCTGCACTAAAGACATCCGATGCTATGAGCCGTTATCACTTAAGAGATATCGAGGCCCGTATAGCGCTAATTTTAGAACCGAAGTAACAGGGAATTTAATTTTTAAAATATATAAAATCCGATAAACGGTAGAAATTGTCGATGAAATAAACATTTAAACCACATTTTTTCTACTTTTGACAACACTAGGGGCCGCATTTCACAACAATACGCTTTTTTCGACCTACAGTTTACCTATCTTAGCTAAAGAATTTTAAAACCCGAATCATGTCACATAAAGTAAAAAGTCTTTTATATTTCGTTTGTTTTGTAGCTGCATTTGCTTTGTACTCTAATATTGAAGACGAAACCACTGAAGTTAATTATTCGGAGGCCACAGAATTGGCTAAAACTGACATAAATCAAATTTCTTCGACAGACCTTCCTGAAGAAAAAATACAGTAATAAATTACCAAACCTATTTCTATATTGTGAAAGGCGTGGATTAAAATCCACGCCTTTTCTTTTACCTCTACCCCAACAGTCGACCCGGTTAAAATAATCATAAAACATAGGCTTCTTTTAAACCTTTGAGATAACTCTGCGTCTTACTTATACTATCATTAAAATAAAAAATATGAAAAATGTAGCACTAGTAGTAATGCTTTTGGTTGGTATGACGGCCATCGCTCAAAAAGCCAAAGATAATCATAGGGGGGCGATGAAAGATCTGACCCCAGAACAAGTAGCAACCCTACAAACAAAACAAATGACCTTGGCCCTAGATCTTTCACAAGCCCAGCAATCAAAAATTCAAGCAATAAATTTGGAAAATGCCAAGCTTCGTAAGACAAAAATGGAGGAAAGAAAAGCGGCCAGAAAAGAGGGTGATGCCAAGAGACCCACTTCTGAAGAGCGTTATGCCATGAAAAACGAAATGTTAGATCATCAAATTGCCCAGAAGGCTGCAATGAAAAAAATACTTTCGGAAGACCAATTTGAAAAATGGTCAAAGATGAAACATGCCAAGCGAAAGGGTTTTCGCGGTAATAAAGACAAACAGCGCGCTAGAAAGTAAAAAGCACTATAAAATTTGGGTCAACTTTAAAAAGTTGACCTTTTTTTATTTAAAAAATTCTAAAACCTGCTTCAATAGCCCGACTAACATCATTGAGCCATAAAGGCCCAGGCCCTCTCCCTCACACAAGCCTCTTAATTCTATTTCCTTTAGTAGATATTTAGAAGCATATTTTTCGTCTACTATGTATCTTTAGCACTTAGATTAAACATACATTTCATCATGATGAAGAACAGCCATAAAGAATCTAGTTTCAATAGACGTACGTTCGTAAAATCTTCATTGATTGGCGGAATTTCGATTTCGTTCCTTCCTTTTTTCGCTAGCTGCGAGCAAGAGACCTTGAGTTACGACTTGGCTTTAGACACTCCCACAAAATTGTTTGATGGCAAAAGATGTTGGACCCACCCACGTGCTGGCATCGTACCTGGCTTAGGCACGAATGGAAACCCCAAAGTAGTAATGACCATGAATAATCTAGATTTAGCGGGCAGTGATGTTTTCTATGGAATGTTCGAACTTTTTACTAATAACTTGTCGAAAAATTGGTCTGCACCAAAAGAATTAAAATCATTGGCACCTAGATTCGAAATTATTAATAACATCGAACGACCCGTAGCATTAAGTGATTTTTGGCCTAAATGGCATGCTGCTTCAAAAACGCTATTAGGAACAGGGCACACGGTGGCTTATACTCCCGATTGGAAAGTAACCAATCCGCGACCTAGACATACGGGGTACGCTACTTATGATGTACAAACCAAAAAATGGAATGATTGGCAAAAACTTGAAATGTACGATAACGATAAGTTTTTCAATTCAGGGGCAGGGTGCGTTCAGCGTTATGACCTCGAGGACGGCAACATATTGCTTCCTATATATTTTAGTCCGAAAGGAAAAAACGCAAGAGTTACTATTTGCAAGTGCGCTTTCGATGGAAAAAAACTAACATACCTTTCCCATGGTACCGAACTTAATATAAATGACAAAACACGAGGCTTAGGAGAACCTTCATTAACCAAATTCAAAGACAACTACTTCTTGACCATGCGCAATGACAAAAAAGGTTTTGTCTCACGAAGCCAAGATGGATTGCACTTTGAAGACTACCACCCATGGACGTTCGATGATGGCACGGAACTCGGCAGCTATAACACCCAGCAGCATTGGTTAACGCATAGTGAAGCACTATTTCTAGTATACACTCGAAAAGGAGCGAACAACGACCATGTCTTTAGACATCGGGCACCACTCTTTATGGCAGAGGTCGACCCCGAACGGTTATGTGTGATTCGAGCGACCGAACAAATTCTTGTGCCTGAAAGAGGTGCCCGTTTGGGAAATTTTGGCGTCACCGATATATCAGCCGATGAATCATGGGTAACGGTGTCTGAGTGGATGCAACCGGAAGGTGTCGAAAAGTACGGCAGTGATGGCAGTGTTTTTGTAGCAAAAGTGAAATGGACTAAAAAAAACAACCTTTTTTCTAAAACATAGGGCGAATCGAACAGATTATCATGCATTAATTGATACCTTCATAGTTGTGCATGCATATTATAAATATTAAAAGTAGAATGATTCCCAAATAAAATAAAACGTAAGATGAAGATCTTTTTTTTGATTTTTACATTAGGCTCAATAATGACATCTACCGCACAAATCAAAGTCATTCTTGATACCGATATCGACTCTGACGTAGACGACGTACAGGCCTTGGCCATGCTGCATTCTTATCATGAATTAGGAATGATAGATTTGCTAGGGGTCGTTGTGACGAGCTCCGATACGTTTTCATATCAATGTGTCGATGCCATAAATACTTATTATCAACGCCCTGATATCCCCGTTGGGTTTTTAAAACAACAAAAAACACTTAACAACTTTTCAAAATACACAAAACAGATAAGTACAGCCTTTCCACACGATATCAAGTCAACAAATCAAACTACAGAATCGGCGCGATTATACAGAAAACTCTTAATAGAAAGCGAAGATAATTCAGTCATTATCGTTACAATCGGTCACTTGACTAGCCTTCAAAATTTACTGCAATCAGAAGGCGATGATCTCTCTCCACTGACCGGAAAAGAATTGGTAGCGGAAAAAGCAAAAAAATGGTTGTGCATGGGTGGCACATTCCCTGAAGGAAAGGAAGCCAACTTTTATCGTCCCGATCCCGCCGCTACTTTCTATTGTCTAGAGAACTGGAACAAAGAGGTTATTTTCTCTGGGTGGGAAGTCGGAAATCAAATTCTTACCGGAGGAGCATATCTTAAATCACGTTTGAACCAAGACAACCCCGTTTATCTTGGGTATGAGTTGTATAACAAATTTGCAGGAAGACCGGCATGGGATCAAGTCGCCGTAATGCTTTTAGATGAAGCCACGGCCCTAAACTATTTCGATATCGATTACAAAGGATATGTCACGGTACAGAGAGATGGCAGCAATAAATGGCACTCTGGCAAACGCCTGCCCGGAACCCATCATGCCATCGTTTCAATCAAAGAAGGAATCGACCCGAAAGATATCGCCCGAACCATGGATGACCTTATCCTTAATTTTAATTCAAACTAATCGTTTACCATGAAATATGCCTATACCATTATCTATGTAGATGACGTGCCTTCTACCATAACTTTCTACAAAAAAGCTTTCGGATTTGAAAACAGATTCATTTCACCCGAGAATGACTACGGAGAACTGAAATCTGGCTATACGACCATAGCCTTTGCCGCCACCGCATTGGGAAATTCAAATTTCAAAGACGGTTTTGAAAAAAGTACATCAACAAAAAAACCTTTCGGTGTAGAATTGGCTTTTACAAGTGAGCATATTGAAGCAGACTTTAAAAATGCCATCAATGCCGGTGCCACGGAATTTGAACCGATAACCCAAAAACCTTGGGGACAAAAAGTAGGTTACCTGCGTGACAATAATGGATTTCTAATTGAAATATGCACTCCAATCAAAGCAACCTAACTTCAAAATCACATGACTCGCTACTAGAATGTTAAACTATCTAACGCAGCAATTGTTTCATCCAAATCACCATAACTAAGGGCGTCGTTCAGAAAATAGCTTTCAAAAGCACTGGGTGGCAGATAGATACCTTTATCTAGCATTCCATGAAAATATTTTCTAAAATATTCATTGTTCCCTTTAGCCGAGCTTTCAAAATCGACAACCGGAGTATCAGTGAAATGTACTGATATCATTGATCCATAGCGATTGATTTGGTATGGCACACCTTTACTTTTCAGCACATTATCAAACCCCTCATGTAAATGTTCGGTCTTATCGGCAAGACTTTCAAATACTTCCGGATGTTTTTCCAGTTCGGTCAGCATAGCCAAGCCTGCGCTCATGGCCAAAGGATTCCCACTCAAGGTTCCCGCTTGGTATACTGGCCCTTCTGGGGCCAAATGTGACATAATTTCTTCACGTGCAGCAAAAGCCCCTACAGGTAATCCTCCACCAATGACCTTGCCGAACATCACAATATCGGCATTGATTCCTAAGGACTCTTGAGCCCCTCCTTTTCCTAAACGGAACCCCGTCATCACCTCATCGAACAACAATAAAATACCTTCTTGATCACAAATCTCCCGTAATCCGTTCATAAAACCTTGCTGTGGAATAATACACCCCATATTTCCAGCGATAGGCTCAATAATTATAGCGGCTATTTTGTCTTTGTTGGCAGTCACCAAAGCCCGAACACTATCGAGGTCATTATATTTTGCCAGTAGCGTATCTTTTGCCGTGCCCTGGGTTACCCCTGGACTATTTGGGCTTCCAAAGGTTACCGCCCCACTTCCTGCTTGAATCAAAAACGAATCGGAATGCCCGTGGTAGCAACCAGAAAATTTGATAATCTTGTCTTTGCCCGTATACCCTCGTGCCAACCGTACCGCACTCATACAAGCTTCGGTACCGCTGTTCACAAAACGTATCTTATCAATATTCGGCACCATGGAAACGGCCAGCTTGGCCAATTCAGTCTCAATTTCCGTCGGCATACCAAACGAGGTTCCTTTTTTCGCTTTTTCTACTACCGCATTAATTACGGGGGCATGGGCATGGCCCAAAATAAGCGGACCCCAAGAGGCGATATAGTCTATAAACCTATTTCCATCTTCATCATAAAAATAGGCTCCTTTGGCTTCCTTTACGAAAATTGGATCGCCACCGACAGCTTTAAAGGCTCGAACTGGTGAGTTCACACCACCTGGAATATATTTTTTGGCCTCAGCAAACAAGGCGCTACTTCTTTGATATTGCATAAAATGTTAGTTATAAGATTCGGTCTTTACCGTAAGTTTTTGACCTATAGAAATAGTGTTTCCCATCATGTAGTTCCAGCGTTTAAGCTGATCGACCGAAACTTGGTACCTTTTTGATAATGAATAGAGCGTATCACCTTTTTTTACTACGTGCACCCTATTTTCTTGGCCTGTAATTTTAGAGTTTTTAGCTATAACTTCGTGTTTTCGGCCATACCCTTGATTTATAACGGCCTTATCATATTGCCCCAAATCATAACGTTCGATAAGCGCTATCAATTTGTGGGGGTATCGTTTGTCGGTAGCGTAACCCGCCTGTCTCAAGCCCTTTGCCCATCCTTTATAATCATCAGTACGCAAATCAAACAAAAAGGAATAACGAGAACGTGTAGTCAGAAAAATACTATGGTCGCGATAAGAGTACATCGGGTGATTGTATTTTCTGAAGCACTCTCCTTTTTCATCGTCGTCGTGGTGGTCAAAATCACCCTGCCATCCCGTGTGGCATTTGATCCCGAAATGGTTATTGGTTTTCACTGCCAAAGCGCCTTTCCCAAAACCACTCTCTAGCATACCCTGTGCAAGCGTGATACTGGCGGGTATTCCGTATGCTTTCATCTCGAACTGGGCAATTTCGGCAAAGGTCTCAATATATTGATCCACGTTAGCTATTGGGAATTTTTGAAACCTTCCATTATCTTCAGGAAAGGGATAATCAGTATTTTGTTTTGGTGTTTTATCCTGCGGCTCGGCAACTACCGTAGGAGTTGTTTCTTTATGGGACTTGTTATAAGTCGTCTTTTTTTTCGCTTTACAGCCAATCAAGAAGATTCCTAAAACTAGCGTAACTATCAATTTTTTCGTCATACGGCGATCAATGGTAGATTTTTTTTCTCTAAAATTTTGTTCATTCCCGAAATACCCTGTAATCCTCCAGTGTGAACAGCTAATATTTTAGTACCTGCTAAAAAGTAGTCGTTTCTAATCATCTCAAAGAGACCGAACAACATCTTTCCAGTATAGATGGGGTCAAGGGAAATATGGGTCTCCCGTTGAAAATCATTGATAAATGCAATGAGTTCTCGCGATACCTTGGCATACCCCCCAAAATGGTACTCCGTTTTCAAAGTCCAATTTTCCTTACGTACAAATTTACGAATATCTTCGTTTAAAAAGTTGCCTTTTACCGCCGGGAAGCCCAAAACTTGCTGTTCGGGGTTTGATGCATTGACAATTCCTGATAAGGTACCTCCGGTACCAACAGCACAACAAATATATTCAAAACACGCATCCTCATGAGTTAAAATTTCCTCACAACCCCGTATCGCCAAGGTGTTCGTACCGCCTTCCGGCAACATATAATATTGGCCAAACTCTTCCTTAAGACCATTCAAAAATTCAGGCTTTTCTTTGTCTCGATACGCTCGCCTATCCACAAACTTAAACCGCATTCCGTGTGTACTTGCCAATTTAAGGGTAGAATTTTCATGCCATTTAACAGCAAGCTCGTCGCCACGAATCACACCAATTGTCTGAATACCACTCAATTTTCCTGCATAGGCCGTTGCCGCAATATGGTTGGAATAGGCTCCGCCAAAGGTCAACAAGGTGTCAAAGTGCTGGGACTTGGCCTCAAGAATATTGTATTTTAGTTTTCGATATTTATTCCCTGATATCAATGGATGTATCAAGTCTTCCCGTTTTATAGAAAGAGACACTTTTTTTTCTTTAAGAAGAGGAAGGTGAACGGGTTGATTTTCAATCTTCAAAGCGAACATTTTTCATCGCCAAAGATATTTAATAAAACTGAACATTTTTCGTTCGTTCAAATAATCAAGGTTTTTCTCATTATCGTAGGCTTCCCGCTCAAAACTTACATTCTGGTAACCTATATATCTATCCATATAAAAAATAGATTTCAAAATCCACTCAACGATATAAAAGATGTAAAAAGGGGCAATCAAGAGTTCTTGCTGCTGCTTCAGATGAATTTTCTCATGGTTGATGAGTACAATATCTTCTTTCAGCGCGTCGTTCTTAAGAAAAATGAAAGGCCATAATGAAAGCCCAACATAATTTTTATAAAAGAAATGTTTGAAGACTAAAATCATAATCCAGTTTTTAAACGTGTTATGACAAAGTTAATTGTAAACACACTTTGCAAATATAAGTAACCACTTTTCTTGCCAACAATTGCCTTAATTCGTTCAACTGCATATTTACTCCATAAAACCGGCGGTTTAACGATATATAAGGATGCTTTTCAACACATATTTTGTAATTTTATAGCCCTATGAAGAAAATAATTGCTGTCGAAGAAGGTGATTTCTACCTTTCAAAAGAAGGATATAGGGTCTTTACCGAACGATACCATCTTAAAAGAGGTTATTGCTGCGAAAGTGGCTGTCGACATTGCCCTTACGGATACAACACCAAGACCAACTCAAAATAACTTTACCCTCATCGACAATAGCCTAAAAAGTATTCGGCACAGTTTTTGAGATATTTTAAGATAAATTTAAACGTTATTTAACTCCAAAAAAAATTGCTATGAGAAGAATAAAAATCTTAGTGCTTCCCGTACTTGCCATGGTGTTTATGGCCTCTTGTACTTCGGTACGCGTTTTGTCCGATTACGATAGGGAAGCAAACTTTACCACCTACAAATCGTACGCCTTCTACAAAACCGGCATTGACAAGGCTCAAATTTCCGACCTCGATAAAAAACGGATACTAAAGGCCATTGACGCGGAATTAAGTTCCCGTGGTTTTGTAAAATCCGAGAATCCTGACATTTTGATAAGTATTTTTACCAAGGAAAAAGAACAAGTTGATATTTACAATAACTATTGGGGCGGTTTCGGCTGGGGCTGGAACCCTTATTATTGGGGACCCGGCTGGGGCGGAAACAATGTTAGCACACGTACCGAAGGTTCTTTATACATCGATTTGATAGATGCCAAGAATAAAGAATTGGTATGGCAAGGCAAAGGTGTAGGAAACCTTGGCAACATAGAGAATATTGCTAAAAAAGAAGAACGCATTCGAGAGTTTGTGTCTCAAATTCTTCAAGAGTATCCACCGAATGCCGTGGCAGCCAAATAACACCCATTACTAAAAAATAGCTCCAAGTATATTATAGAAAAGTCCCCGCTTCAAAAGAAGCAGGGACTTTTTGTATCTTTATAATACGTCATTCGCCATGGTAAAAAAGAAATATACATATACCGATGACCTACGAGAGCAATCCTATACTAGACAAATTACCCGAACACCTAAAGCAGTTCATCAAACCACAGAACTATAAAGATTATACGGCTATTGACCAAGCTGTGTGGCGCTATGTGATGCGCAAAAATGTCGATTATCTAAGTGCAGTAGCCCATGAATCATATACAGACGGGTTAAAAAAGACAGGCATCGCTATAGACCATATTCCGAATATGTATGGTATGAACCGTATTTTAAGAGAAATAGGCTGGGCAGCTGTTGCCGTAGATGGGTTTATTCCACCTGCTGCTTTTATGGAGTTCCAAGCCTATAATGTACTGGTCATTGCTTCTGACATTCGACAATTGGAACATATCGAATATACACCTGCACCAGATATCATTCACGAAGGTGCTGGCCACGCTCCGATTATTGCCAACGCCGAGTATGCTGAATACCTAAGAAGATTCGGCGAAATTGGGTGCAAGGCTATTTCTAGCGTCAAAGATTATGAACTATATGAGGCGGTACGATATCTCAGTATTATCAAAGAAGCACCGGATACCCCAAAGGAAGAAATTGAAAAAGCCGAAAAAGCAATTGAGGTATTGCAAGAAAATATGGGCAAACCCAGTGAGATGACGCTAATTCGTAACCTGCATTGGTGGACGGTAGAGTACGGACTTATCGGTTCGCTCGACAATCCCAAAATATATGGAGCGGGGTTACTGTCTTCAATTGGCGAAAGTGCTTGGTGCATGACCGATAAGGTTACAAAGCTCCCCTATTCATTGGAAGCCGTGAAGACCTCGTTTGACATTACCAAACCACAACCACAACTCTTTGTAACGCCTGATTTTGCATTTCTGAGCCAAGTATTGGAAGACTTTGCCAATACAATGGCTTTACGAACCGGCGGACTCGACGGCATACAAAAACTCATTGATTCTCAATCTTTAGGCACGGTGGAGCTAAGCACTGGACTTCAGATTTCCGGAGTTTTCGATAGTGTCATTGCACACCAAGGGCAGCCAATCTATATACAAACCAAAGGGGAAACGGCATTGGCTTTTCGTGAAAGGGAACTGGTAGGCCACAGTGCGAAACGACACTCCAAAGGATTCGGGACGCCCATCGGAAAACTCAAAGGCATCAATCTGGCTATTGAAAACATGAGTCCGCGTGACTTAAAAGCCTATAAAATTTATGAAGGGGAAACCGTTTCATTGGAGTTCGAAGGCGGAATTCAAGTTTCCGGACAAATTATTACAGGTACAAGAAATCTTCAAGGAGCGATTTTGCTAATTACTTTTAAGAACTGTAGTGTAACGTATAAAGACAATACCATTTTTACATCCCCTTTCGAATTATATAGCGTAGCAGTTGGCAAAGAAGTTGTATCGGCCTTTAATGGGCCAGCAGATCTTAAAAGTTTTGATTTGGTGACCCACACCCTACCTCCACCGGATCATAAGCCAGAAGCTTCTGAGCAGCAAAAGTCGCTTGAACGATATTACGAGCAAATTCGACATTTTAGGCAAGGAAAGAATACTACTATTTCACGCAATAAGGTTTTTACCGAACTACAAGAAAAGCATCCCTCAGATTGGCTACTTCCAATCGAATTATACGAGCTTGCCAAAAATAATGGTGATGAACGCTTTGCTTTAGAAATTAAAGCGCATCTCGAAAAAATAAAACACGACTGCCCGGGAACGGGACGGTTGATAGATGATGGGTTAGCTTTAGTGAATAAAAAATTAGTAACTTAACCCCTGTTATTTTTGGTTTGGATTAAATTAGGAATTATAAAAATATAATACAAAATGGATTGGACACGTAGAAAATTTATAAGCACTGGATTTATGACTACCCTCGGTGGTGTCTGGTTAAGTAGCGGTTTTGACAATCTATCGTTTCAATCTGGTCCTAATAAATTACCTGGTGGCTTTTGGCCAGTTATGATGACTCCCTTTAATGAAGATTTATCCATCGATTACCCAGGGCTAAAGCGATTGATTCGTTGGTACGAAGATGCCGGTTCTACAGGCCTATTTGCAAATTGCGGTTCAAGTGAAATGTACGACCTAAGTAATCAAGAACGTATAGATCTCACGAAGTTTGTGGTTGAAAACACCAATCTTCCTGTAGTATCTACAGGAACTTTTTCGGGGCAAATAACCGAGAATGCCGATTTTATAAAGAAAATTCATGATACGGGGGTTCAAGCGGTCGTTTTAATACCCTCCGTGATGGTCAAAAAGGAAGAAACGGATGCCGAACTACTACATTCGTTCGAAGGTATTCTGAACCAGACTGGAAACATTCCCTTGGGCATTTACGAATGCCCTAGTCCCTATTCTCGTAAGGTCAGTCCTGAAATACTGAATCAACTTCAAAAAACCGGGCGTTTCCTATACTTTAAAGATACAACGTGCGATGCAGAATTGGTCGCCCATAAAATAGCAATAACTTCTAATTCTTCTTTAGGTATTTATAATGCCCATTCGCCTGATGTATTGCATTCTATTCAACACGGCGGTGCAGGCATGTCTTGTATTGCCGGTAATTATTATCCTGAATTATTCTCTTTTTTATGGGAAAATGGAAGAGATAAAGAAGTCTCGAAATCGGTTAAAAAAGTCAATGACTTCATTCTCAAGAACAAATCTGTCATTGGTAAGAAATATTCAATCGGTGCCAAGTATTTTATGAACCTACGCGGGCTTGAATTGACCTTAAACAGTCGGAAAAAAACCCAACCGTTGGACAGTTCTGATAAAGCTAGGTTAGACTTGCTGTGGAAAGAGCTTTCTGTATTGGGCGACGAAGCGCTAATTAATCTTGTAACTTATTCTTAAATAGAAAACGACCCGCCCAAAGTGAGGTTGTTCCGATGCTGTCAATGTCATAATAAGGGCAGTTCTAAAATCTACCCACGCAAAATGAAAGAACTATTTTTTATTGCCATCCTTTTTGTATTTCACACGCAAAGCTCTTTGTCTCAATTTGAACCCAACTATGAGGAGAGCAAAATTCCCAATTTTGACCTACCCGATCCATTAACCACTTTTGATGGTAAAAAAATAAGCCGAAAAGGGCAATGGAAGCGTACAAGAAGACCAGAACTGTATGCTTTTTTCGAGGAAAACGTCTACGGAAAAATCCCTGCCGAATTCAACGATTTTTCGGCAAAGGTTCTGGAGCAAGGGGATAATGCCATAAATGGAAAAGCCAAACGCCGTCAGGTCGAACTTTCTTTCGAGAAAAATGGTAGAACATTGCAATTCACGATGTTAATCTATTTACCTAAGAACGTGAAGAAGGCACCCATTTTTTTAGGCTATAATTTTCTAGGAAACCACACGATTGCCGAAGATGAAAATATAATAATCTCAAAGGCTTGGGCTAGAAACAGTGACAAATATGGTATTTCAGGCAACAAATTCACTTCAGCTACCCGCGGTATTCGAACGAATCGTTGGGCGGTAGAGAAAATTTTAGACGCAGGGTTTGGCTTAGCCACAATTTATTATGGGGAAGTGGACCCCGATAAAGATGATTTTTCCGATGGTATTCATCCTTTTCTCTATAATCAAGGTCAACAAAAACCAGATGACAACGAATGGGGAAGTATTGCGGCCTGGGCCTGGGGATATAGTCGGGCTATGGATTATTTCGAAAAATCAAAGGAAATCAATTCGTCAAAGGTTGTAGTTTTCGGACATTCGCGATTGGGTAAGACTGCCTTGTGGGCCGGCGCAACCGATGAACGGTTTGCCGCGGTTATCTCAAATGATTCCGGTTGCGGTGGAGCCGCGTTGTCAAAACGCAAGGTTGGCGAGACCGTTGGACGTATCAACGATATTTTTCCATACTGGTTCTGTACTAATTTTAAGGCATACAATAATAACGAAGAGGCCTTACCGGTAGACCAACACGAATTGTTGGCGCTAATTGCACCGAGACCTTTATATGTCGCCAGTGCCAAAGAAGACCAATGGGCAGACCCCAAAGGTGAATTTCTTTCGGCTTATCATGCCTCTGAAGTGTACGGGTTGTTTAAAAAAGAGGGCATTCCCACAGACCAAATGCCAATGGTCAACCAGCCTATTCAAAACACACTCGCCTATCACATCAGAACCGGAATTCATGACGTTACAGACTTCGATTGGGAACAATATATAAAATGGGCCAAGCAGCAATTATAAGCCAATCATTCAATCTTTGAGCATAAGCTCATGAAGGTTTTGATCCACGATTTGATCTCGATAGATCAGGGTCCACCCCATAGAATTGGTCAAAATATAGAATTTCGAGAGTTCGCTTATCAATCGGTTCTGAGCGTTTGTTTTTAAAGATGATAGTGCTACTTTCTTCATTAAAGAAGCATGTACATTCTTTTTAATTTTGTTGTAGTCAGATTCGTTGAATTGGTTTAAGTAATCGGCCGTGACATCGTAATATTCAAAATCAGGATAAATTTTAATTTCGGCTTCCGGAATGCTTTTTAAACGTAAAACTTTTGTCTGCTGATCAATTTCCATATCCAATTTACTTAGATCATAGGCCACCGTAACTTCTGCATTCACCACAACCAATGCCTTTTTGTGTGCCGTAATCAATGGCCCAAAGAGCTGTTGTGAATCTTTGTAGTTGTAAACCTCGGCAAAATGCCCCTCGGTAACGATCAGTTTTGATACGTTGTCGATTTGTTGCTGAATCAACATAGAGTTTTCTTGAAGAATAGATTCACTTTCCTTTTCCTCAGAACAAGACCTGAAGATGAACACCACTGCCAACGTAACCACTACACCGATAAAGATTTTTTTCATAAAAATCACGAATAGTCAAGTCATGTACCACTACGAAATACCTAGTACAAACTTTTCAAAGTATATTTCAAAGGTACAGATTGCTGTGTACTTTACAAGGGCATTAAATTACAACGCTTTTACCTTTAATTGTTCTCTGGAAGGAAGTTAAAACGTCATAAAAGGATATGCTTGCCGAAGATCCCTAACCTTCGCTTCTAGACCTTTTTCAAATTTTTTGTGTTCCTCAGACGCAGCATTGAACGGTCGGTGCGACCTTCCCTTTTTAACAACATCAACTTTATCCATCGTAGGATAAGCGCTTTGTACAATGCAAATTGACTTGAATTTCTCCCAGATATAATCGATTGCCAACTCATTCGGGTGTATCATATCGGCCTTATAAAAACGATAATCCCTGAGTTCGTCCATCATCAGTTCGTACGAAGGGAAATATCTTTCGCATACGTTCTGGGCAATAGATTTTTCAAGAACTTCATGAAGGGCCGCAATAAGATGCGCCTTGCTTCTTTGATTCTCAACGAAACCATCTTTTAGATGACGCACAGGGGATACCGTAAAAATAAAATTGGTATTCGGGTTTATTGCCCGTGCATGCTGCATAGTATTTTCAATACTGGTGGCAATTTCGTGCACTGACAGGAGTTCTTTTGTGAATTTTTTCTGAGGCACTTTATGACAATTAGCTACAAAAGCCCTTTTTTCGACATGGCGGTAGGCCCATGCGGTTCCCAAAGTAATGACCACATGCGTTGTCTTCGCAATTTGTTCTTTGGTGATTTTCAGCCGTAAATTCAATTTTTTTACTAATTTTTCTTCAGATGCATCACTTAAATCTGAATGGCTATCAAAGCAATGCCACCGTTCATTGTGAAAAAAAACTTCGTCTTCGGTATATAAAACATCCCGAACCGCCCTTGAAACAAGGTTCTCAATCGAGAGGGGGTGAAATAAAATTCCAAAAGGGTTTTGAATGTTTCGAAATTTGAAATAATCTAATTTTCTTCCCAGATGTTGTGCAAAACACGACCCTATCAGTAACAGTTCGCTATCGTAACTGATTTGATTTTTTTCAGGTTTTAACGGTATTTGGGTCTGGAGTTTCATTTGAAGAACTTCTTTAATCGAATATTAGACATCCCTCCAAAAGTAAGAACATACCATATTATCCATAACAATTTCAAACAACGCGCACTATTCTATCATCCTGTTATGATGCAAGATAATCCTTTCCCTTTTCCAAAGCCTCAACAATACCCGCTGGGTTTTTACCCCCTGCAGTAGCAAAGAAAGGTTGACCGCCGCCGCCGCCTTGAATATATTTGCCGAGTTCCCTGACTATGGTTCCCGCATTCAAATTTTTCAGGGACACCAATTCCTTAGAAATATAGCAAGAAAGCAGTGCCTTGTTGTTCTGCTCGGTTGCAAATAACAGAAAAAGGTTGTCTTGATTATTTCCCATTTCAAAGGATAAATCCTTGATTCCAGCCGCATCGAGGTCCAGTTTTTTCGCAAGGAATTTAACGCCATTAATCTCTTGTAATTCTGTCTGCAATTCGCCTTTCAGATTCTTTGCCTTGTCTTTTAACAACTGCTCTACTTCTTTTTTGAGCTTAGCATTTTCCTCCTGTAGATTCACAACTGCCTTTACCGGATCTTGTGCATTATTGAGTACATCTTTAATCTCGTACAGCTTTCTATTATTATCAAAATAGAAATCTTTCACGGCATCGGAAGTTATGGCTTCAATACGCCGAATACCCGCAGCAACGGCACTCTCTGACCTAATTTTGAAATGCCATATCTCTGCCGTGTTCTGCACATGCGTACCGCCACACAATTCGATAGATTTCCCGAACCGTATTGTACGGACCGTATCGCCATATTTCTCACCGAACAGGGCCATAGCACCTTCTTCGATTGCTTGGCTCATCGTTGTATTTCTATCCTCTTGCAAAACCAATTGTCCGTCGATGCGTGCATTCACAAAATTCTCGATTTCTCGCAGTTCTTCGATAGTTACCTTTCCAAAGTGGGAAAAATCAAACCTAAGGTATTTTGAATGAACTGCGGAACCCTTCTGTTCGACATGTTTTCCCAGTATTTCCCGCAGTGCTTGATGCAATAAATGGGTGGCGGTATGATTCGCAGCTGTGCGATGTCTTTGTTTCTTATCAACGACTGCCTTAAAAGTGGCATTTAAATCTTTGGGAAGGTTCTTGGTAAAATGTACGGTTTCATTATTTTCCTTTTTAGTATCTAAAATATAAACAACATCCCCCTGTGAGGCTTCCAAATAGCCTTTATCACCAACTTGGCCACCCCCTTCAGCATAAAATGGGGTCATATTAAATACCAGCTGATACTGTTCACCTTCCTTTTTGGAGACTATTTTACGATACTTCACCAATTTCACATTGGCATTCAACATATCATAACCCACAAATTCTTGTTCGACATCGTCGCTCAGAATAGTCCAATCAGATTTTGATATTGCAGAAGCTGATTTCGAGCGATTCTTTTGGGCCTGCATTGCAGTTTCAAAACCCTTTTGGTCAAGAGTATAGCCCTTCTCACCAAGAATCAGTGCTGTTAAATCGATAGGGAAGCCGTAGGTATCATAGAGTTCAAAGGCTTTTCTACCATCTACTTCTTTGCCTTTTGTACCCGTTATTATAGAATCTAAAAGAACAAGACCTTGATCTAGGGTATTTAAAAAAGAATATTCTTCTTCTTTAACCACATTCTCGATCAACTGACGTTGTTCTTTAAGTTCAGGAAAAGCACTCCCCATAGTATTGACCAAAACCGTGACCAACCTATACATAAAGGGCTCTTTCGTATTCAAAAACGTAAATCCGTAGCGTACCGCCCTTCTTAAAATTCTTCGAATGACATAACCGGCACCAGTATTACTGGGCAATTGTCCGTCAGCGATTGAAAATGCCACTGCCCGAATATGGTCGGCAATTACGCGAATAGCAATATCTATCTCCTCTTCTTTTCCGTATTCGGAATTGGTTATCGTCTCTATTTCACGAATGATCGGCGTAAAAACATCAGTATCATAATTTGAACGAACACCTTGAAGTACCATGCATAATCGTTCAAAGCCCATTCCTGTATCAACATGCTTGGCGGGTAAGGGCTCCAATTCACCATTGGCCTTTCGGTTGTACTGCATGAAGACCAGATTCCATATTTCCACTACTTGAGGGTGATCTTTGTTTACTAAAGAAGCCCCTGAAACTTTAGCTTTTTCTGCTGCTGTGCGAATGTCAACATGAATTTCCGAACACGGGCCACAGGGCCCTTGATCTCCCATTTCCCAAAAATTGTCTTTTTTGTTGCCCATGATGATACGATCCTCAGGCACAATGGCTTTCCAAAGGTCAAAAGCTTCGTTATCCATTTTCAGGTTATCGGCATCTTGGCTTCCTTCAAAAACAGAAACATAGAGACTCTTGGGATCCACTTTACAGACCGAAGTTAAAAACTCCCAGGCCCAGGCTATGGCTTCCCCCTTAAAGTAATCTCCAAAACTCCAATTTCCGAGCATCTCGAACATTGTATGGTGGTATGTGTCTTTACCTACTTCCTCAAGATCATTGTGCTTTCCGCTAACGCGTAGACATTTTTGAGTATCGACCATGCGGGTACTTTTTGGCACCGAAACACCTAAAAAGAACTCTTTAAACTGGTTCATTCCTGCGTTGGTAAACATCAAAGTAGGATCATCTTTGATGACCATCGGAGCAGATGGAACTATTTTATGGTCTTTTTCTTTGAAAAAGTTTAAGAATTGATTCCTTGTTTCCTTGGAAGTCATAGAAAATGCTAAGGTTTTACAAATTTTAACGGTTTCTACAAAACAATTTTTATATTTGTTTGTTCTGTTAAAACGAATGCACAAAAATAGGATAAAATCCCTTCATGTCTAAGGTAAAATATTATTACGATCCCGATACGCTTTCATACCGAAAGATTGAACCCCAAAAATCTAAGCGGTATCGTAATTTTGCGCTGTTTTTTTTAGGCTCAATGCTTTTTGGACTTTTGTGCCTAGTCTTGTTACTGAACACTAACCTTATCAACACACCAAGAGAATTATCGTTACAACGTGAAGTAAAGAATTACGAGCTACAATTCGAGCTTTTGGACAAAAAGATGGAACAGATCGAAGAAGTCTTGGCCAATATTGAAGACCGTGATAATAATATTTACCGTTTATATTTTGAAGCCAACCCTATACCGGAAGAACAAAGAAAAGCTGGCTTTGGTGGAATAAACCGCTATAAATCATTGGAAGGGTTTAACAATTCGGAAATGATTATTGCCACTACCAAACGTTTGGACATCATTAAAAAGCAAATGGCCATTCAATCAAGGTCTCTTGACGAAATCACTAAATTAGCAGCAGAAAAAGAAAAGCTCTTGGCTGCCATACCGGCCATTCAACCCATAAGAAATGAAAATTTAAGGCACATGGCTTCAGGTTACGGGTGGCGTTCCGACCCTTTTACCAAAGCTCGAAAAATGCACCGAGGCATGGACTTTTCTGCCCCTAAGGGTACACCAATTTACGCTAGTGGAGATGGAAAAGTGACAAGAGCCGACAATAACGCTTCTGGTTTTGGCAAACATATTCGCATAGATCACGGTTACGGCTACATGAGTCTTTATGCCCATTTGAGCAACTACAATGTAAAAAGAGGGCAAAAAGTAAAACGTGGTGATCTTATTGGGTTTGTAGGAAATACGGGGCGTTCAGAGGCACCACATTTGCACTATGAGGTATGGAAAGACAAAGACCGAATCAACCCGATTAATTTCTATTATGGCAGTTTAACAGCAGCAGAATTTGAAAATATGCTGAAATATGCCAGCCAGGAAAACCAATCATTGGATTAATGAACATAGAGCTACCTGAAAAAAGATATTATGGTATTGGTGAAGTAGCCAAAGCTTTTGGCGTGAACACCTCTTTGATTCGATTTTGGGAAAAAGAATTCGATGCCTTAAAACCCAAGAAGAACGCCAAAGGCAACCGTAAATTCACACCCCAAGACATCAAGAACCTTCAGTTAATCTATCATTTGGTAAAAGAACGTGGTTTCACTCTTGAGGGAGCTAAAACCCACCTTAAGGAAAACAAGCAAAAAACATTGAATAATTTTGATATTATTCAAAAGTTGGAGCGTGTTAAGACCGAACTTTCCAAAATAAAAGACCAGCTATAATTCACTCTTAACAAACTGTATCATGAAAAAGGGATTAATAATTTTAATAATTCTCGGGGTCATCGCATTTGGCCTTTACAACTGGGCCGTTGGGTTTAATAATACCGCCGTGCAATATGAAGCGGATGCAAAAACTGCATGGTCGAATGTAGAAAGTGCCTATCAGCGAAGAAATGACCTTATCGGCAATCTGGTAAAAACTGTTCAAGGTGCTGCCGATTTTGAACGCGGAACTTTAACCGATGTTATCGAAGCCCGTGCAAAAGCTACTTCAACCACCATCGATGCAAATAATCTTACCACGGATAATATTGCAGCTTTTCAACAAGCCCAAAACGGACTTACAGGCGCACTAAGTAAACTGATGGTCGTAGTAGAGCGTTATCCCGAATTAAAAGCAAACCAAAATTTCTTGGAACTTCAGTCGCAATTGGAAGGTACCGAAAACCGAATCAATGTTGCCCGTGACCGATTCAATCAGTCAGTCAACATTTATGATGTGCACACCAAACAGTTCCCCGGCAAACTTTTAGCCGGGTTGTTCGGTTTCGAAGAAATGGCACGCTACAAGGCCGACGCGGGATCAGAACAGGCACCAGATGTGAACTTCGATTTCAATTGATCATATGTCAAGAGTAGAAGATTTTTTGTCGGCAGAAGAAGAAAAAGAGATTGTACAGGCCATTCTAGAAGCCGAGAAAAATACTTCGGGAGAAATACGGGTTCATATTGAACCACATACGCGTTTAGACCATTTTGATCGTGCCAAAGAAGTTTTCCATCTACTCAAAATGAACAACACCAAAGAAGAAAATGGCGTATTGATTTATGTCGCGGTTAACGATCGGAAGTTCGTAATATACGGAGATGGAGGTATCAACAAAGTCGTTTCCAAAGATTTTTGGAATACCACCAAAGATGTTATCGAAACACAATTTAAACAAGGTAATTTCAAACAAGGCATTATCGACGGCATCTTAAAAGCCGGTAGCGAATTGAAATCGCATTTTCCATGGAACTCCAACGACACAAATGAGCTAAGCAATGAGGTATCTAAAGGTTAATCTTTTTGCCTATATCATTTTTTTGTGCACCCCAGTGGTGGCTCAGTTTCAAATCCCCGAGAAGCCTACGAAACAAACGAGTGTTTACGATTACGTCGACCTTTTACCGCCAGGGCAAGAACAACCTCTTGAACAAAAACTGATACGCTATTCCGATAGTACATCAACCCAAATCGTAGTCGCCATTATTGCATCTACGGAAGGAGAGAACATCTCTTATCTCGGTGCCCAATGGGGACAAAAGTGGGGTATTGGCCAAGATGGCAAAGACAATGGTGTATTGATTCTTTTGGCCAGAAACGACCGTAAAATTGCAATTAATACAGGCTATGGTGTCGAAGGCAACCTTACAGATGCCCTATCGCGCCGAATCATTGAAAGTGTTATTATTCCCCACTTTAAATCAAATAATTATTACGAGGGGCTAAACGATGGTGCAGATGCCATCTTTAAAGCTCTAAAGGGAGAATTCAAAGAAGAACGTTCCTTTGATGACAGCAGTGGTTTCCCTTTCGGTTCGCTCTTACCTGTGCTCATTTTCTTTATTATTTTGGTTATTCTGTCTACTCGGAATCGCAGGGGCGGTGGCGGCAGTGGTGGTAAGCGCTCTTCAGGGCTCGACCTATGGGACATTATTATTCTAAGCAATATGGGTCGTGGTGGTTATAGCGGCAAATCTAGTGGCGGATTTGGTGGTGGCGGCTTCGGAGGTGGAGGCGGTTTTGGCGGTGGCTTTGGTGGAGGTGGCTTTGGTGGCGGCGGTGCTTCAGGAGGATGGTAACTCGAATAAAAACAAGCCTACAGTGTACTGTTTCAATTCAAAACTTTATAACCTCAATCAACATTGTCAAACCATACTCTTTTGTAAAAAAGGAGCTATACCATTCAATTATTTGAATATAGATTGTGAAACACAAAATTACCTATGGTTTCTTAAATATACTACCCCATTGAATACCCAAAATATTTAGGTCCCCGCTGAGATTTATTAGAAACTCCTTATTTTTTTTAGAGCGGTGCAAAGGTCAAACTTCCAATCGAAAAAAACTTCAGGCTACATTCTATAAGATCGCCCACGGCCACCATTTGGCTTTTTACCACCGAACTGGTCAAATTTATAAGTAAAACTGGCCATAAAATACTGCTGCAAAACAGTACCTTGATAATCTTGAATAAAATCTTCCCCCGTGGTTCTACGGGTATTAATATTCTGATCCAACAGGTCATAAGCGAGCACCTTAATTGTGCCTTTTTGTTCCAACACTTGAAGACCAAGGCTCATATTCCAGAACAGCGCATCTTTTCTAAAACCGGGACCTACATTGCCGTTATAGCTGTATCTCAAATCATTGCCCCAAATCAAGTTTTTGGGCCAATACGAAGTCATTCTTAAATTGGCATTTTGTGAGGTAAACTTGATATCCTCTATTCCCTCCAAATTGTATCTGGTATTATTAAAAGATATGCCATACCCTGGTTCGATCTCTAAAAGCTCCTTAAAATTGAATGTAGTAGAAATTCGTGGAGATACGTCAAACCTTTTTGCCCTTAATTCTACGCCGTTTGTAAAACTGACCTGTTGGCCAAAACTAAGACTCGGTCTTATGTTAAATTTTGCCGTAAACGTGCTGTCTTTTTTTATCTGCTTAGAATATCCTGCGCCTCCATAACCACTATAATTACCATCTATATTTGTAAATCTTGTGGTACGCAAAAAATTCTCGTCGGTAGTAGATATAGCAGAAACCCTGTTTTTCTGGAATTCGACTCCTGAATACACATAAATACCTGTACGCTCTTTCCAATTGAAATTGTTATAATTAAAACTGATGTTATGCTCTATCCCTAGGGATAAGTTCGGGTTACCAATAACAATATTCAACGGGTTATTAACATTCGGAACCGGTTGTAATTGATTAACAGAAGGTACATCTAAACTAGTCCGATAGCGGGCATAAAGCCGGTTATTCTTACCAATGCTATACCGCAATCTACTGCTAAAAAGTAAATTCTCGTAGTCTTTGGAAAACGAAGAATTTTGCTGAAAATCTTGGTTATCTAGATTGGTAAATCGATACGAGGCCCTAACATTAAAATTCAATTTTTCACCATTTATCCGCAGGCCGACCGAAGGTGTTTGTTGTACATTCTTAAAATTAAAATCAGAGCTTAAGGCCTCATTAAAGGCTGTGTATCTATTTGTACCTTCTTCGTAATCCATGACTTCCTTTCTATTATCCCTGTTATCATGGCTATATTCATATTCAAAATCAAAGGCCACTACTTCGTTCAGGGGCTGTCGATATGATACTTCAAGGTCGTACGAATCGCGTTTGTTATCAACATTGGAAAGTTGGTCGAGGTTTTCTTCACTGGGATCATCCCCGAAAACTTGACGATTGGAAACCAAATTAGAAATGTTCTTATTTTCTGTATTGGTGTTGGAAAAGGAGAAACTCACGAATCTTCCAAGGGTATCCAACTTCTTCATAATATTGAATTGGTTGGAGAAATTACGTTGAAACCCATCGTCATCAGAAGTCCGTTCATTGCTATTGATCAACTCTCCATCAGCATCCGTTGAAGTAGCGTTGTTAATATTCTTCGAAGTTGTTCTATTTACGCTCATGGAGGGCTCTATCGAAATTCGAAGTGTTTCATCAATATCATACTCTATATTGGCCCCTCCGCGGTTTGAATTTGTAGTACCCTTAAAGCTTGATTCGCTATCGCTGAAATAGCGACGATCGGGCAAAATATTCTCCCGACTGGTTTTTTGGTTGTTATAATTGTCACTATAGGCGAAAAAATAATTACCATCTATTTCGTACTCCCCTTTCTTCGCATTTGCGTAACTGCCCCCTACATTGGACGAAGTGGTAATTCCACTGCCATAATTATTAATTAGACCCGATTCTCGCGCTCCAGAATATCCTCCCCTGGTATTCCCGACCATATCATAAATTTCATCAAAGGAGAACCCCGAATTATTTATGTTGTTCGAACTCGCAATAAAACTGATCCGTTCTTTATTATTAAAATAATTGACTAGACCATTGGTTTGATACCTTTCATCTGTGCCGTAGCCTGCCGCGATTCTGCCCAAATACCCTTTATTCTTATCTTTTTTAATGGTCAGGTTTATGCTCATATTCTCCCCTTCGCCATCTTCTCCCGTAAACTGTTGCTTCTTAGTCTTGGTCTCGGATATTTGTATTTTATCAATAACTTCCTTTGGCAGGCTTTTGGTCACCACTTTTGGATCTTTACTGAAAAATACCTGTCCATCGACCAATATTTCATTGACCTCTTTTCCGTTTACCGTAATCTTACCATCAGTATCTACCTCTACCCCAGGCAGCTTTTTTAATATTTCCTCAACCGTAGCATCGGGTCGTACACTGAAAGAATCTGCATTGAATTCAAGTGTGTCTTTCTTTATCGTTATGGGCACCCGTTCCCCCAACACCTGAACACCTTTTAGTTCTTGAGCCTGTTCTTCCATTTGCACGGTAGCCAAATCAATGGAAGGCTTAATGTTAATTTTCATAACCAAGGTTTTATACCCATTATAGGAAAAGAAAACGTTGGCTTCTTTTAAATTCGTTTTGCCCTCTAACTCGAACGATCCATCGCCTTCCGAAATACTATAGGTAATCAATGTGCTATCTTTTATTGATTCGGCGTAAACCGTGGTAGCCTCGAGAGGCGTCTTCGAAAATGCATCTACAACTTTACCCTTGATAATAAAATCTTGGGCGTTGGAAAAACTAAAAAATAAAATAAGGAAGCAGAAAGGAATAGCTGAATTGTTCAAACTGAAATGTTTTTTAATCGATGATGGCTTGATGTTTTCAAAATAAACTAATCTTATAGTTTAAAGGTGTACGGTTAACATAACTTTAATAGTGATGAATCAATTCTTCAGGTTCAACAAAGTGCAATGACCGGAAAAACTATTTTTCATCGTTAATTGATGTCAAAAAAAACGAATACCGTTCCCATTCGATTTTTTACCGCCAAACTGGTCAAACTTAAAGGTAAAACTTGCCATGAAGTAGCGCTGCAAAACAGTACCCTGAAAATCTTGAACAAAGTCTTGTCCCGTAGACCTTCGCGTGTTGTTATTTTGGTCGAGCAAGTCGTATGCCAGTATTTTGAATGTACCCTTATCTTTGAACATTTGTACCCCTAGACTCATATTCCAAAGTAAAAAGTCTCTATCAAAACTGGGGCCTACATTTCCATTATAGGTATAACTTATGTCATTGCCCCACACCAGGCCTTTTGGCCAATAGGTCGTAGTCTTAAATTCAGCCGTATGGGAAATGAAATTAACATCTTCAAAAGTATCAATATTGTATTTGGTATCGTTGAACCCAATACGATACCCCGGTACAATTTCCAGCAATTCTTTAAAATTTAAAGTAGTAGTAATTCTCGGCGTTACCGACCATATTCGTGCCTCTAACTTATTACCGTTATTGAATCCAACATCTTTTCGATAACTTAAATAAGGGTTGAAATCTACCTTTACGGTTAGCGTACTATCTTTTTTAAACTCTTTAGAGTAACGGGTTCCCAGCTGTCCGTTTTGATTGCCTTTAACATTAGTATAGGTTGTAGTTCGCAAGAAATTCTCATCGGTAACCGTAACCGGAACAACTTTTTCTTGGTCTGCCGACAACCAAGCATATATAAAATACCCGGTTCTCTCTTTCCAACTATAATTATTGAAGTCAAAACTTACACTATGGCTTACCGAGGGATTAAGATTCGGATTTCCTATAATTACATTAAGCGGGTTATTGATATTTGCTACCGGTTGCAATTGGTTTATCGTAGGAAGATTCAATCTGGAATAATAACCCATATAAATTCGTTTGCTCTGATTCAGGTTATAATTACCAGACGCCCTAAACAAAAAGTTATTGTATGTTTTGGAGAAAGAGCTATTTCGGAAAAAATCTTCATTCTCAAGTTTTGTATTCATTAAACTTGCCGTAACCCCGAGACGAAGTTTTTTCCCATTTCGACTCAGTGTCAAAGAAGGATTATGTTGTCGGTTCTTAAACGTAAAATCAGAACTTAAGGCCTCATTAAAATCAGTGTATCGACCTACGGAACTATCAAAATCAAAGACCTCCCTCTTATTATTGTCTGTATTGTTCCGGTATTCATACCCAAAGTCTAGAAACAGTTTGTCTGCAAGAACCTCACGATAAGTGACCCCAAACGTATAGTTATCATGCTTGTCGGTTACCATGGTGTGTTGGTCAAGTATCTCTTGAATAGGACTATCCCCTAAAACCTCCCTAGTAGATTCAAAATTGGTAATATCTTTATTCTCCCGATTATTATTTGAAAAGGAAAGCCTAACGTAACGACCTAAAGTATCAAGCTTTTTAAAGAGGTCTATGCGATTGTTGAAATTACGCTGTTTCCCTTCACCTACTGTATATGTATCATTACGGTTGATTACCGTACCCGTCTCATCTGAAGAAACGGTGGACCCGGCATTTGAAGAATTAGTACGATTTACGCTCATCGAAGGCTCTATTGATATACGTAAAGTTTCGTCAATATCGAATTCAAGGTTGGCGGAACCTTGATTAGCCGAAGTGGTACCTTCAAAACTAGACTCAGAATCGGTAAAAAAGCGCCCGTTCGGCAGTATATTCTCTCTAGAAGTTTTCTGATCGTTATAAGAATCACTATTCGCATAAAAGTAGTTTGCATTGACCTTATATTCTCCTTTTTTAGAATCGGCATAACTAGCGCCTAAATTCGAAGAGGTTGTTATTCCCTCACCAAAGCCAAAGGATAGCCCGCCAACTGCAAAACCACCATCACTGTTCATGCTTATTCCACCTCTCGTTCGCCCCATCATACCATAAATCTCATCAAAGGAAAATCCTGCGCTGTTGATATTATTGCTTGATGCAATGGCGCTAATTCTTTGTTGACCATCAAAAAAATTCAGAAGCCCATTGGCCTGATAACGTTCATCTGTTCCGTAGCCCCCTGAAAGCCTTCCTAATACGCCTTTATTTTTGTCTTCCTTAATGGTGAGGTTAATGGTCTTGCTATCGCCATCACCCTCTTCCCCGGTAAATTCTTGGGTTTTTGTTTTGGTACTGGTAATTTGTATTTTATCAATAACTTCCTTAGGCAAACTTTTGGTTACTACTTTGGGATCCTTACTAAAAAAAACCTGTCCGTTTACCAAAACTTGGCTTACCTCTTTGCCATTTACGGTAATTTTTCCGTTGCTATCGACATCTACCCCAGGCAACTTCTTTAACACTTCTTCGACAGTTGCATCAGGTCGTGTCTTAAAAGAATCAGCATTAAACTCTAACGTATCCTTTTTTATACGGATTGGCACGCGTTCGCCTGTCACCTCAACCCCTTTTAGTTCCTCGGCTTGTTCCACCAATGTAATTTCCCCCAAGTTCACCGATGGTTTCAGCTCAACTTTTCTAAGGGTGGTTTTATAACCATTGTACGAAAAGAAAAGATTAGCTTCTTTCAAGTTTGTTCTACCATCAAGTTCGAAAAAACCCGTTTCATTTGAAATCGTATAGGCAATTAACGTGCTATCTTTTATTGATTCAGCATACACCGTGGTAGCCTCAAGTGGCTCTTTTGAAAGAGAATCAACCACTTTCCCGTTAATACGGAAATCTTGAGCGGTGGTCAAAGCGCAAAATAGAATGAAAAAACACAGGGCAATAGTAGACTTGTCCAAATTGATTTGATTTTGATTGATGAATTGATGCAATCAAATTAAACTAATCTTTTAGTTCTAACCCTCCCGGTTAACATAACTTTAGTAATTGATATTCAAAATTTTGTGATAAACGCCCCCCAAATGGTACTTGTAACCTATGGAAAATAGGGATAATAAAATTCAAGGCCAAAAGTTAAAAACCAATGACAAAAAATCATAGTATCGCAATTAACAACGCTACTTTTTACGCATAAAAATAGTAACCGGCACTCCGGTGAAGTCAAAATTATCGCGCAGTTTGTTTTCTAAAAATCGTTTATACGGGTCACGAATGTATTGCGGAAGGTTGCAGAAAAAAGCAAATTGCGGGTAAGGTGTGGGCAACTGGGTACAAAATTTGATTTTTACATATTTGCCCTTATAGGCCGGAGGCATATTGTTCTGAATAATAGGCAACATCACATCATTTAATTTTCGTGTCACCACCTTTTTCGACCTATTTTCATATACTTGTATGGACGTTTCGATAGCCTTAAAAATACGTTGCTTCGTTAGTACCGAGATAAAAATAATGGGAACATCGGTAAAAGGTTCGATGGCCTCTTTTATTTTTTGGGTATACTGCTTCATGGTATTGGTTTCTTTATCCTCTACCAAATCCCACTTGTTGACCAAAATAACAACACCCTTATTATTACGATGCGCCAACCAAAATATGTTTGATACCTGACCATCAAACCCTCGGGTAGCATCCAACACCAATAAACAAACGTCACAATGCTCAATGGCACGAACCGATCGCATGACAGAATAAAACTCTAAATCTTCCCTGACCTTCGCCTTACGACGAATACCAGCAGTATCCACTAAATTGAATTCAAAACCGAATCGATTATATCGTGTATCGATACTATCTCTAGTGGTACCGGCAATATCAGTGACGATGTAGCGCTCTTCCCCTATCAAAGCATTTATAAAAGATGACTTACCGGCATTTGGTCTACCGACAACGGCAAATCGGGGTAAATCTTCGACCACTTCCTCAACATCGGGAAGCACCTCTACCAAAGCATCTAACAACTCCCCGGTTCCACTTCCGTTGATGCTTGACAAGGTGTAATATTCCCCCAGTCCAAGCGCATAAAATTCAACGGCATCTGCGGCCCTCTGTGCATTGTCAACTTTATTAATTGCCAAAAAAACAGGTTTATTTACCTTACGAAGCAGCTTTGACACATCTTCATCCATGCCCGTAACTCCTGTTTCTACATCGACCATAAATATAATGGCATCTGCTTCTTCAATGGCAAGCTCTACTTGAGTGTCTATTTCTTTTTCAAAAACATCTTCACTACCTAGCACATAGCCGCCTGTATCTATCAATGAAAACTCTTTACCGTTCCAGTCACTCTTACCGTAGTGACGATCACGTGTCACCCCACTGACAGCATCAACAATAGCCTCTCTGCGCTGAATCAAACGGTTGAAAAAAGTAGATTTTCCAACATTGGGTCTTCCTACAATAGCCACTATAGCACTCATTCTTTGAATTTTGCGACAAAAGTACCACTAAATATCCGAGGAAAAAATGCTATCTCTTAGAACCTGTTTAAAAAGCAGAGGGTAATTAGAAAAATGCAAAGGGAAATTACATGGTTAATATACAGTCTTTACAAGGCCGATTTCCATCAAAGAATCATCGCACCGTACTTATTTGATTTCATAAATCGAAACCGTATTCGAAACTTCATTGGTAATGATTAACAGGTTTTCACCGTTGGGAGATTCTTCTGCAGGAATGACCAACAAGCCTTCTGGCCCGACATCTTCCGTTTTAAAAATCCAATCTAGGAATACAGGTGCCAAGGGGTTTGTTATATCATAAACAAGGGAACCCCCAGTTCTTTCCAATCCTACGAACAATAGTGTCGCATCACCAATTTTCAACGTGGTGACCGCCTCTGGTTCAGCCCCTTTGTCGTCACTTCGCCCATCGGCTTCCCCTTCATCATTATTAAATAAGAAAGGCGCAATATCAAAAGTTCTTCGCCCTATATCATCTCCGCTGTCATATATTACCTGCCCTTGCGTGCTCCAAATGGTAAATGATCGTGCCCCATAAGCATAGATACGGTCAAAATCACCATCTCCGTCGATATCCCCATTTGCCGAAGTAGTTTTCAACCTTCCTAAATTTTCTTCCAGTTGCAATTCCGCAGCGTTTGGAAAAACCGAAGCGTCCAAGGTAAGGTCTTTAACGCGTTCTTCTTCCGAATAGCCATCATAATCACGTGAATCACCTTCATTGGCCGAAATAATATAGCCTGTTCCATCAATTTCCGTAAAAGTAATGGCATCGGGCATATAGAATCCAAGCACAGGCCAAGTTTGAAAATTACCCACAATACCGTCTTCATTGCTGACATCAAGAGCATTCTCTGCCAAACTATGGTCTTTGACCCCTAGCCCGAAAACATCTACTATGGTCATGGCATTCAAATCAACCACCGCCATTCCGTTGTTCTCTTGCAAACTAATATATGCATGTTTACTATCTTTCGAAACAGCAACATATTCAGGTTCAACATCTTGCGATAAAATGGCCGCAGGACCGAATACCCTAAACTCATCGCCGATATCCTGGCCGTTGAAGTTGGTAAAAAACAACGTATTGACTTCATTCTTGGCAACATCTATAACCGTGACCGACCCTTCGGGATCTACCGTATAGTCATCATTTGGCTCTCCTTCATTGGCAGCAATAATATATTTTCCATCGGGACTGAAAGTTACCATATCGGGCAATGCACCTGCTGGATATGAATTTTCTAAAGTCAAAGTCGTCGTATTGTAGGTTTCAATGGCTCCATTAATTTGCTTATTGGAGTTTTCTACGGCAACAGCTAAAAGTCCGTCATGCACGGCCACGCTATTGGGAGTGCCTGACAAGCTTAAGGAGGTTTGTTTTAAAGGTGTGGATGGCACCGAAATATCCCAAACGGAAACTTCAGTTTCCACAGGATTAACAACAAACAATTTCGCAGTGACTTCATCGTAGGCACTGATTTCGGCGAAACCTTCATCACCAGAACCGTTCATAAAACCGCCTATTCTGGTAAAGGTCAAAGAAGAAGTATCGATACTGGAATCGTCATCGGGGTGGCCGGTAATATCTTCGATTTTCTCACAAGAAAAAATTAGAAAAGTGGTAATCAAAAGGGATACGTTCTTGAAGTTCTTCATCTTATTGTTTGGTTTATGGCCAAAGATGAAGTTTCAGTTTCAATTAAAGGTTACCAAAAAACCAAGCTATGTTTACTAGAACGCTACGAAATGGTTAACCCGCTTAATTGTTGTACCCAAAACGCTTTAATTGTCGCGCATCGCTACGCCAGTTTTTATTCACTTTTACATAAAGTTCAATGTGCACCTGTTTACCGAAAAACGTTTCAAGATCTTTACGAGCCTCGACCCCTACTCGCTTTAAAGCACTACCCTTGTGACCGATGATGATACCTTTTTGAGAATCGCGTTCTACCATGATTACGGCCCGCATTCGAATGATGTCTTCATCCTCTACAAATTCCTCGGTCTCGATTTCCACTGAATACGGAATTTCCTTTTTATAGTGCATCAAAATTTTCTCACGGATGGTCTCATTTACAAAAAAACGCTCGGGTTTATCTGTCAATTGGTCTTTAGGATAATATGGAGGTGCCTCGGGAAGCAACTCGATAATTCGCTCGAAAACTCCTTTTACATTAAAATTTTGAAGGGCGGAAATGGGATGGATTTCGACACTGGGAAGCTGGTCTTGCCAATATTGGATTTGTGCTTCCAATATTTCCTGTTCCGAAGTGTCGATCTTATTTAGCAACAATAGCACGGGTATTTTGCTGCTGCGAATCTTATCAAAGAAATTTTCATCCTTTAATGCTTTTTCCCCGATTTCGACCATATATAAAAGCACATCGGCATCCTCAAAAGCCGATTTCACAAAGCCCATCATACTTGATTGCAGCTCATAGGCCGGTTTGATGATACCCGGTGTATCTGACAAGACCACTTGAAAATCATCCCCATTGACTATTCCCAAAATACGATGGCGGGTTGTTTGGGCCTTCGAGGTAATAATCGATAATTTCTCACCCACAAAGGCGTTCATCAAGGTCGACTTACCTACATTAGGATTACCAATAATATTTACGAAACCGGCTTTATGCGACATCTGTTTTTAAACTTTTATAATGGCAAAGGTAATCGAATGAGACCATCTATATCATGATTAGGCCTAAAATAACATAAAGTATGACCGCTATTAGGCCGCCAATCAAGGCATAGGGCAGTTGTGTATTAATGTGGTCTATATGATCACTTGCGGCTGCCATTGAGGAAATAATGGAGGTATCTGAAATGGGTGAACAGTGGTCTCCAAAAACACCACCTCCCAAGGTAGCCGCCACTACCAAAGGTAAAGGTGCACCATGAATTTCGGTCATGGGTATGGAAATTGCCATCATAATCGCAAAAGTTCCCCAAGACGTTCCGGTCGAAAAAGCAATAAAGGAACTTATTACAAAAATAACTGCCGGCAAAAAGGAAGGAGACAACCAGTCTTTAGACCAATTTGCCACGAATTCCCCTGTTCCTAAGGCATTGCAAGCGTCTCCTATGGCAAAGGCCAATAACATCAATAAAGCCAGAGGCATTAATTCGCTGATTCCCTTCAGTACCAAATCAATCATTTCTTTGGTTTTCATTATTTTCTGTGTTCGATAGAGCACCATGGCAACTAAAATTGCGGTGAGCACGGCATATAGAACAGCTGATGAGCCCGAGCCATTTCCTATCGCCTTAAAAAGATGATCTGAAAAAGAAACGGCATTATCCACAGCATCCCAACCTGTATATGCCAAATTAATGGGCATCATGAACACCATGGTTGCCAAGGGCACGATCATATTATAAGCCTTGGCCTTAATTCCTTTTTTTGACTCAAAAGAGGTTATCTCACTTGACAGCATGGGTTGGGCAGTATCACTCAGCAATTTTCCCGTTTCCTTTGTACGTTTTTCCGCTTTCGTCATAGGACCTAAATCTTTTTTGGTGACAATCACCACAAAAACAATCACAATGGCCAGAATAGGATAAAAATTATAGGCTATGGAGGAAAGCATAATTCCGAAAGGATTTTCTATTCCCTGGGTCAATAAGAGTCCCATTATAAAAGCACCCCAGGCATTAAAGGGAATTAAAATGGAAGAGGGTGCAGAACTGGAGTCGGCGATATAGGCCAATTTCTCCCTCGGAATTTTCAGTTTATCAAAAATAGGACGATAAAGCGTCCCTACGGTTAGGGAACTTATACTGGTCTCCACAAACAATAAAACACCCGTAATCAGGGCCATGAGCTGAACTACAACCCTACTATTGCCACTTTGTTTTTTCTCAAAATAGGCTATTATCTTATTGAGTTCGTTTATAAACCCCTCTACCCCCTTAGAATACTGGATAAACAATAGCAATGCACCCACCAAGGCACTGAACATTATGGTTCTTGTATTACCGGCAGATTTAAAAACATTGACCATGCCCTCCACGGCCGCTAAAGTACCCGTGAGAAAATTCCAATCATTTATGATTATCCAAGAAAACCAAATTCCAAAAAGTAGCGCTATATAAACTTGCTTTGTTCTTAGGGCTAATATAATAGCAATGACTGGGGGTAAGATCGAAAGAAAACCATAGTTATCCATAATTGATCGGGCGAGTTAAAAGTGATGGATCATTATTAAAATCGATACAAAATAGAAAGATTTTGAACAAGGTGAACTACAACAGTGTCTTTTTAAATATTTGATAAAAATTTAGATCGATTTTCACTATTTAATTCCAAATAGATTTGGATAAGACCATTAAAGCTTTGTATCTTTGCCATCCAC